>Ga0163149_10001675_pt1 | contig 28170 bp, 30 predicted proteins | sample OliLakLV19MP5G1_FD_148604 | JGI IMG/M metagenome (GOLD analysis project Ga0163149, IMG submission 148604) | Freshwater microbial mat bacterial communities from Lake Vanda, McMurdo Dry Valleys, Antarctica - Oligotrophic Lake LV.19.MP5.G1 | ecosystem: Environmental > Aquatic > Freshwater > Lake >... | reverse complement strand
CTTGCAAACCACACCGTTTTCTACCGAAGGTATGCTTGTGGGATTTACTGTAACCACAATGTTCTTTTGAATACGATTACTGCAATTAGGTATTGATGCATTAATAGTCACTGTATTTTGTCCGGCCAGTAGTTTATTTTTTGGAATGCTGAACTTAATGGTTCCACCATTTCCTTTAACTGATTGGGTTACTACGGTGCCTGCAATCATGCCAGTATAATCGATACCATTTTGTGAATTGAGTATTTGAATGGATGCATCAACTCCTTCACACACAGGCAAGGTTGAAAGCGTAAAGGTTGAGGTAGGAGCAGTGGTTGATAAAATCAACTCAAAGCGACCTGACCCTTTGCTGTTGACATCGGAAGTAACACTAAAACTGTAACTACCGATTTTGACATCAACTGTTTTATTGAGGAATTTATCGGAAAGAGTTATACTAACATTCGAGTCAAATGATGCCAATTCAGAAAAATCAAAACGATACGTTCCATTCGATACATTGTCAATGGATAGTTTTACTGAAGCCTGACAATTCAGTGCAGGCAATGAATTAATGGCCAGTTTACTTCCATCTGCCAGCAAGGATGAAAGATTGACCGAAGTATTCATAAACTTCCTTGCGTCAAGGTTACTGTCAAAAGATGAGGTGGCATCACTACGGAAGTGAACAATTGTTTCATCCGTAATGGAACCTTGTGCCAATGTTATGCGTAGGAAATTATCAGGAGAGGCAACTCTGAAAAATGTTGTTTGCGTTCCTGCGGCCTTTGCATTTTCGTTGGCTGTCAGGGCTGGGGTGCCTGCCCCACTTGCCTTTATCCAGAAAGCCTGGCCCAGAGCAATGTATTGTGATCCTCCATTCAGACCAAAAAGGCCATTATAGGTAGCGTATCTTATTGTGCCTGAACCATTATCAGTAATGTAAATGGCGTTCTCTAAATTGGTTTTGGTCCATCCACCGGAGTTCCAATCAACGGTTGATGGAAATGGATTACCCACCATGTTCCAGCCATCGTTAGCAGCTGTGCCTGATGAGGTATAAGAAACAGGTAATGAAACCGGTGTAAAATTTCCAGCGTTAATGTTGCCTCGAACATCCCAGGATGTAGAGCTGAGTAGGTTTCCGTAAACATAAAGAGTGTAGCCTCTTCCGGGTTGAAAGATTTCAGTGTTCGTAGCAGATGGAAACTTTATATACCCGCTTAAGTCAGTGATTACCGTTTCATCATAGTAATATAAGTTAACATAGGTGCCGCAACCCGAGCATACACTTCTTCCTGTGAACGTACCTGTCACCGGCAGTTCATTCTGAATATCGGCAACGGTGGCATCCTGCAATGGCGATGAGATGTATCGATATAGGTTACTATTGTTTCCTTCAGCTTTGGTCATATAGCGTTGTACGGTAATCTTTCCGTCTACTCTCGCTCCTGAAGGCAGTGCGCCTATAGAAGCATCCAGTGTTGGACTGTCGCCCAGAGAAATCAATTTGAATACGGAAGTATTGTTGCTACCATCAGTATCTACCACTGCATTGCTACTCAAGGTTAAAACACCATTCAGATTTTGATCGCTTTGAATGCGAACTCCTGGATTGACTGTCGCGTTGGTAACGTCTATATTGTTAAAATTGGTCACCAGAGTTCCACTCACATCTTGTGTTGCTGTTCCTGAAAATCGTACTCTACCATTGTTGTGATTGAAGGTGCCACTGTTGAATGTGAAATTGTTTTTCAGATCGAGCAGGGTTGTGGTTGATGTGAAGGTGGTTCCGAGTAGACTGAAAGCCCCTCCCACAGCGATATCAGCAGATCCTCCTATAAATGTGCCACCTGAAAAAGTTGCAGCACCCATAGTAGTAATTGTGTTTGCGCCTTGCGTAATGACTCCAGTATATCCACCACTGATGGATAAACTTCTCATGACCATGGGCGCACTAAGAGTAATGCTGGAGCTGTTGGTATTTTCAAATAGAACGGCATCCAACGCAGTGGGTAAGGCGGCACCGCCTGAACCGCCCGAAGTATATGACCAATCCGATACGTTACCTCCGGTAGAGGAGGTTGCCGCTACCCAATAACGGTCATCAATATAATTGACCACCCACCAGGGATAAAAATCAGATGCGACAACGGAGGCCACACTGACTGCATTTGCAGTAGTATTTACGGTTGATGAAGGTCCGTAATCCAGCCAACTGCTGAGAATTGGATTCCATCGTTGTGCTGTCAGGCTGCTTTCGGTTGAGGTGTTGTTAGGACTGGCAAATTCAGTATCCAGATAAGTAAAGGTTAAATTGGATAAAGAAGGTTTAGTGGTGTAACTCTGCGCGCTGATTTGCCAGAAGCGATCGGTAGCGAAAAGAGATTTGTCAGAACCGGATGCTCCGGTAAAATTGGTAACGGAAGTAGGAAGCAGGGTACTGTTTAGCGAAGGGGTGCTATAGCCAGAGAATAGAAAAAAACCAGAACCTGTGCCGGCCGTTTTTGTAAACGATAGGGGAATATAATCGGATGTACCTTTGCCCCAGGGCACCGTATACGTTCCCGTAGTGGTGCCGATCATCCATTTCAACAGATTGTTTTCGCCCTCGCTGATGATATGGCCATCGGTGCGGGTTATGGCATTAGTAGCCGGGTTTTCAATGACGAGAATAGCACCATTGGCAATGTTAATTTTTGCACCATTTAGAACTAATCTGGTCTGACTCCATCCGATTTGAATACTGGAAAGAAGCAGGAATAGTGAAAAGATAGAGGTAGCGATTGTATGGTTTTTCATGGATCGATGATTTCAGAAGGTTAATCAGATACTCTAAATTGGAGATCGGAGATTGTTACGCTTGTTCCTGCTAGTAAATTGCCGTTAATAAAAATTTCTACATAATCATTGGTAACCATATCAATTTCTGTATCCAGAGTAATTTGATATCCTTGCCCATTGGATAAGGCACCCATCGAACCATTAGGTGCAGTAATAACTGTTCCGTTCTTGGCAATAGCAATAGTAAAGTCTGCACCGCTGGCAGGTGACCGACCACCCACTACAACAAATATTTTTGCTGAGAGCGCAGATTTACCGATGTAAGTAATTCGGTTGCTTGTGGTCGTGAATTTTTGTTGCTTAACCAGCGTGGTAGTACCTGCTATTTTATAGTATGTTCCTGCTACTGGCAGACTAGTTGCCGTAGCATTATTGTTCATAAAGATATAACCATAGACTTTCGTATTGGGTATATCTGTATTTTGAACCATCTGCCAGCCTGGCGTGTAAGAGTCAAACCCGTTTAAATAGGTGGTAACTCCGCGAAACATGTTCGTAGTCATTCGACCTCGGTCTATAGTTGATCCTGCATTTACTTTAATCCCTGTCTGGCCAGTGTAGTTAAAATAATTGTTAGAGAGATCAATGTCATTGACGGTTAAGCCAGAAAGAAATTCGATTCCTGAACCGGCACTGATACCGGTAATGAATGTATACGCGGTAGTAAATTTTCCGATGTTGCCTGTTACCTTTATTCCGTCTTTACAGGCCCAATAGTTTTTGGTGATCGTTACTGCAACAAAACCGCTGATCTGACCAACTCCCAGGCTGGGCGTTGCCGCATCGATTACTGAACATCCTGAAAAGAGATTACAGTACTTAGTGCCAGTGGCATCGCTAAAGTCGTACGCTTTAGTGGCTCCGCTTGCGGGGATCACCATAAGATTTTCAAGAAATACACTCACATTACTACTCCTTAATACCGCACCACTTGCCGTTGACATAATGCCGTCTTTTGAAGGATCAGTTCCGCGCAAGCCGGCACCATTCAGATTGAGATAGTTAGATGAGATATTAACTACACCCGAGAACACATACATTTTCGTAGCATCAAGTGTAATTGCACTTCCTGAAGGTGTAGGCAAGTCAGCCAGTGAATAGACATTGACAAGATTTGTACTGGGCGATGCATAGGCAGAAGATTCCCAACGATTCACCCGATACACATCTGTGGTATTGGTGGTTGTATTATATATCTGCAAACCATTGGGCGGAGAAGTAATAGCATCGCGTTGAGTTCCCGTCATGCTGGGTATCAGCAATCCTGTGGTGGTGGATGAGATGTCCAGCATCGCCTTGGCGTTAGGTGCGGCACCTGTGGCGTTGATCCCAATATTTTGTGAAAGCCCAGCCTGAACAAGCCCAGTGAACAGGAGTAGTAGAAGAATATTTTTTTTCATGATGATTTATTTATGTAAAGGTGAATACCTACACATGCCCAGACATCAGGAGGGATCTGATTTGAAAAAAATCAGGAATACCCCTTGGGGGAAGATAAAAGTTGGACAGAAACCCTTTTTTCAGGGAAGATGAACCAATACCCTAAGGGAAAACCTTAGGGGTATCTCTAAAAACTATTCTTTTATTGGACTCTTCCCTTCTTCTTGGAGAAGGATAAAGGAGGTTTTTAGAGATACTCTTATATAAGAGGATGCAAAAAGTTGGCTGACTGAGTCAAAGTTTTTTATTTTAAAAGTGACCGATGAGCCCTTATCAGTTGGTATAAATACCTGTGCAAGTAACTGTGAACGTAAGATTGCAAGCAGTAAGTGAAATAAATCCTCATGGTTTTATTTCAGCCCGACCAAACACCACAGTAAATTGTTCGCACCAAACCATCACATAATTATAATCGGTAACGTCTGGGTTTCCAGGTATTTCATAGGATTGTTTTCCAGAAGTAGATTTCAAGGCTCCCAGGCTTAGGTATGAAGAGGCATTAATATCCTTGCTTAAATAGACTTTTAAATCCGGTCCATTTTGTGAAGAGAAGGGATCAAGGACTACAGTCTTTGATGATGCGCTTTTATAAATAGTTACGGTGCCACTTACTGTATGCCCAATTCCAGCCAGCGTTCCGCTTTTGAGCACGGTGGCGGTTGTAGTGTCAAAATCATCATTAATAGGAGCCGTTGGAGTTGCGTCTTCCTCTTTGCAGGATGAAAGAAGAGCAATAATGAAAATGATGAGTATTTTTTTCATAGCTAATTATTTTACATTGAAACTTACACCTGCTGTAAACATCGAAGATTTATTTCTGAACCGATCGTTGGGTTCTGGAAACTGTTGTACTTCTATATCGGTGGTGTATTCTGTAAACAAAAATTGAAGCCCGGCCTTCAAAGCTAGTTTTTCAGTAAGTTGATATTTTCCATAGAACTCTGAATTTAAACTCCCCAAATCATTGTCGCTGATTAAAAGAAGATTGAAACCCGTAGGTTTGCTTGTTGCATTTTGACCTTGCGACCCGTTGATGTAGTTTCCGCGCTTCTCATCGCCAAAAGAAAACCCGATGGCATCGATATTAAATCCTACCGTAATTTTTTGAGTCACTTTATAACCCAGATTGATCAATGCATTAATTGCAAAAACTTGTGGCTTGGCAATTAGAAATGTATCTATGTTTGCCTCAATGTTCTCACTAAAGAAAACACTTGGGCCAGTTTTGCCATAAGTGAGTTTGGCAGGTGCAGTACTATAGTATTGATTGGCACCTAAGTATCCAGTTATCCGGCCACCAACACCGATTTGTATTTTTTGTTGCTTCCCAATATTCCAGTTATGGATGTAGGCTCCAGAAAGTGTTCCTTGACTGCTTCCAAAACCTATTCCGATATCAATAGAAGTACTTTTAGATGCGTTTTGTTGCGCGCTTGCAACGGTTACTGATAAAATTGAAAAAATTAGTAGAACAAGGCTTCGCATGTGAAATTAATGTTTAGTTAAATAACGCAAGAATGAATCATTTAGCTTGTCTTCTTTAAGACAAAAATTGTTTTAGCGTTAAATAGATCGAGCTATATGCGCTCAGGATGTCTTTACTGCGACAGAACGAGCTTTGATTTTAGTTTTGATAGCCAATTTATGGTTCAGTACGTTAGAAGTACTAATTTTGATGATTATGAAATGGTTAAAGATTTTTACACTCGTATTACTCCAATTTGCTTTGATCTCGTGCGATGGGCAGAAGAAAGCTCAGGACTCTGATGTTAGACCCGTTGCTCTTAAGGCCCCGGCAGGCAGAGCTATTGCTGCATTTGCAGAAGGTTGTTTCTGGTGCTCGGAACATATTTTTGAAGCAGTAGTTGGTATAGATTCGGCCGTGTCGGGTTATGCAGGTGGCACCACTAAAAATCCAACGTATGAAATTGTAAATACCGAAACGACAGGCCATGCCGAAACGGTTTTGGTTTACTACGATCCAAAAGTGATTAGCTATGAAGAGCTAACGAACGTGTTTTTCACTTCGCATGACCCAACCACAAAAGACCGTCAGGGACCGGATCATGGCTCTTCTTATCGCTCCATATTATTTTACATGACTGCGGAAGAGAAAGCAATCGCTGAGGAATCAAAAGCTACTTTTGATAAATCCGGACTTTATAAAAATCCGATTGTCTCTGAAATAAAAAAACTAACTGAATTCTATCGTGCTGAAGGTTACCACCAGGATTTTATTGAACACAACCCCAATCAAAGCTATGTGCGCGGGGTCTCCATTCCACGATTTGAGTTGTTTAAGAAAACGTATAAGGGTAAGCTGAAATAATTTCAAATCTCACGGATCTCAAAATCTTTTCCACTTCCAAACTTGATTGTATCTTTAAGAATATAGCGTTCCAGTGTGTGCAGGTCTTTCACTTTGAAATCGTCATTCGCAAGAATGCGCTCTACTTCAAACTCATACGTGTCGCCAAAATTTACGAGGCGGTATTTTTTCCCCACCCGAAGAGCATTAAAGGATAGGCCCGCCATTATAAATCCTCTTCACGTTCCAGCATCAGGATAGAAGCCTGCGGCACAATGAAGTACTTCTCGTTTTCATACATGACTTCAATTGCACCTTTTTGTAAAAAGATAGCAAGATCACCTTCGCGTGCCTGAAGAGGCAAATATTTTACCTGCTCTTCTTTTCCTTTCCAGAGATCATCTTCGTCAGCAGGCATGGGCAATGGGTAGCCGGGTCCCACTTTAATGACAAATCCTTTTTGAATTTTTTCCTTTTCCTGTACACCCGGTGGCAGATACAATCCGCTCTCTGTTTTTTCCGATTCCTTTGCGGGACGAATCAACACACGATCGCCTACTACAATCAGTTTTTTCAATTTATTGTCGGCAGTAAGCTTCATGAAAAGAATTATTTCTTGCGCGTAGCTTTGAAAGGAAAATTCATTCCTCCGGCAGACATTGCGCCAACCATCTCTTCACCATTTAATAATGCATCAAATAATACCGTGGTGCCGGAATAGTCTAAGTCGCCCGCTACTTTTTTGGTGGCCTCATCAAACGTAAAGTTATTGATGGTAAGTTCGCTGCCACTGGCATTCATTTTGGCACTAAAGGTTTTGTCTTGTGTAGTAATGCTCATTACACCACTAAAGTCTCCTTCAGGAGTGCCGGTGATTATGTAATCCCAATTGCCGGCAGGCGTGATAACTATTTTACTGGTTTTGGTAGATGCGCAAGAAGCGATGATCAGGACAACGAAAACAAAAATTAAATTTTTCATAGGGGTTATAGTTTTATTTTTCAAACAAATCCGCCTGGTCTTCCGAGCGGCTCAATAGTTTTGCGTCAATGGACTTGCTGGCTTTTGCTCCCAGTTTCTTCATCTCTTCCACACGCCTCACAATATTACCGCTTCCTACGGAGATTTTTTTCATGGACTCTTCATAAAATTTTTTGGAAGTATCCAGATGCTTACCGAGCATAATCAGGTCTTCAGTAAAGCCCACAAATTTATCGTATAGGTCACCCGCCTTATTGGCAATGTCCAGCACGTGACGATTTTGATATTCTTGTCTCCACACGTTCTTTATCAATTGCAGCGAGGGGATCAGTAGCGTAGGGCTTACAAACACAATTCGTTTTTCAAGGGCCTCTTCGTACAAGTTGCGGTCGCTTTGAATGGCCAGAATGTAAGCCGGCTCAATGGGAATGAACATGATGATAAAATCCAGGTTCGCTTCAGAGATGTTCTGATAGTTTTTATCGCCCAATCCTTTCATGTGCTGACGAATGGAGAGTAGGTGCGCTTTGAGAGCGATTACTTTTTCTTCTTCGCTGTTGCTGTTCACAAAATTATTGTAAGCCGTCAAGCTTACTTTTGAGTCAATGATCACCTGCCGGTTTTCAGGAAGGCGGATGATCACATCTGGCCTGAGTCTTCCCTCAGAAGTGGTGAAGGATTCCTGAACAAAATATTCACGGTCTTTTTCCAACCCAGATTTTTCAAGAATGCTTTCAAGAATAAATTCACCCCACGCACCTTGTGTTTTAGAGTCTCCCTTCAATGCCCGGGTCAAGTTTTCTGCTTCGCGGGTCATCTGCACATTTAATCGCTGCAGGTTTTCAAGTTGTTCGCGCAAGGCGGAGTTACGTGTGATGGTGTCTTTGTGAGTTTCTTCCACTCTCTTTTCAAACTCTACAATCTTTTCGCCCAGTGGCTTCAGCAAGTCAAAGATGTTTGACTTATTCTGGTCGGTGAATTTTTTGCTCTTCTCCTCAAAAATGTCGTTGGCGAGATTTTTAAACTGGATGGTGAATTTTTCCTGGATGGAATCGAGCTCCCTTTTCTGATCGTTTAGCTTTTCCTGCAGGTTGCGATAGTCCGCTTCGGTGGTGGAGAGACTATTACTTAATTCAATGACTTTGTTCCTGTTGATCTCCAGCTCACGCTTCAATTCGCTGGCTTGTTCATTGGCGGCCCTAACTTTTTCCTGTTCCAGCAACACCCGTGAGGAATTTTGATTTCCTTCGGCCTGATATTTAAATCGGGCTACCAGCCATCCCGCAAGGCCACCCCCCACCAATCCAATCACTAAAAGTACAGTCTCCATCACAGCAAATTTAGATCATTTCAAATTGGGAGCAACCGATTTCTTAGGCGGTTTCTATGGGAATGAGTAACTTTGAAACTCATTGAATTTCAATCATATGGTATCCACGATTACATCTAGCCAGGAGGCGATAGCGTTAGAAGAAAAGTATGGCGCACACAACTACCACCCACTTGAGGTGGTATTGAATAAAGGTGAAGGCGTATTTTTATGGGATGTGGAAGGGAAGCGGTATTACGATTTTCTTTCCGCTTATAGCGCTGTCAATCAGGGTCATTGTCACCCCCGCATTATCAATGCGTTGATTGATCAGGCCAAAGAACTGACGCTTACATCCCGTGCTTTTTATAACGATAAGCTGGGCGTTGCCGAAAAATACGTGTGCGAAACCTTTGGATATGAAAAGGCGCTCTTCATGAATAGCGGTGCAGAAGCAAATGAAACGGCCATTAAGCTGGCCCGCAAGTGGGGCTATACCAAAAAAGGAATTCCAGATAACGAAGCGGTGATTATAGCCGTGAAGAAAAATTTTCATGGAAGAACTACGGCAATTATTTCCGCTTCTACCGATCCATCATCCCGCAAAGGGTTTGGTCCGTTTATGCCCGGCTTTGAAATTGTGGATTACGATAACGTTGAAGCGCTTGCAAAAGCATTGATCAATCCGAATGTATGCGGCCTGTGGATTGAGCCGATTCAAGGTGAAGCAGGTGTGTATGTTCCGAAAGAAGGATATTTAAAAGCAGCAGCAGATTTATGCAAGCAGCATAATGTATTGCTCATGATGGATGAAATTCAAACCGGCATTGCTCGCACGGGTAAAATGCTGGCATCCGATCATGAAGGTGTGCGTGCTGATTTATTGATTTTAGGAAAGGCTCTATCAGGAGGTGTGTTACCGATTTCAGTGGTGATGGCCGATGATGAAATCATGTTAGTGATAAAACCAGGTGAGCATGGATCTACCTTTGGTGGTAATCCATTGGCGGCAGCCGTGGTAGTTGAAGCCTTGAAGGTGATCAAAGATGAAAATCTGGCAGCCAATGCCGAAAAGTTGGGTGTGGTTTTCCGCCAGCGAATGAACGCGCTGAAAGAAAAATCGGATATGATCACATTGGTTCGTGGCAAAGGTTTGCTCAACGCGATTGTGATCAATGATTCTCCGCAAAGCGAAACGGCCTGGAACTTATGTTTAAAGTTTGCTGAACATGGTTTATTGGCTAAGCCAACACATGGTAACATCATTCGACTGGCCCCGCCTTTGGTGATTACGGAAGATCAGATTCATGAGTGCTGTGATATTATTGAAGCGTGTGTGGTAAATTTTAAGAAAAGTTAGTTGTCGTAGAGCTTCATCATTTCTTCTGAGGCGTCCTCTTCTTTTAAATAGGTAAAGGGTACTACGGTTTCTCCCTTTTTATTAATCACTCCATATTTTCCTTTGAGTTTAACTAATCCATATTCTCCCTCGAAATAAAAAGTCTTATCGTAAAGAGGTGCAATGATTTCTTTACCGTCAAAACCACTCAGTCCGTATTTTCCATTTTTCTTGATTTCAAATACTTCACCCATCGCGTCAGATATTTTAATCTCATCGTGTTGGCATCGCACCAATTCACGCCCTGCGGTATCAATCACGCCAACTTTATTATTTTGCCGCACCAGCATGAAATAATCGTAACCCAAATCGACAAAGGGTTTTTTGCCGCCATCATATTGGCAGGGCACAAACTCAACTCCTTTTGAGTTTAGTAATCCTGCTTTCTTGTTTTTATAAACGATGGCCGTCATGCCCCACATCGTTTCATCAAAATGAAAATCCTGGTCGTAAACAGGTGCCGTAATTATTTTGCCAGTGAGCAGGCTGACTAATCCATAACGGTTATTCTTAATAACCTTTGCCTGGCCATTGAGGTCATTATATTCCTCTTGCGGAGCAAATATTTTGTCGTACTCAAACGGAATGATTGTTTTGCCCTGCATGTCAACACTGCCCCACTTACCATTTATGCTGGCAAGGGCATACATGAAGTTCGTGTTGTTTGCTTCATCGTAGAATTCACGGAAAGACAAATTGTTTTCATAGATGGGCGCGATCACTACTTTGCCGGTGGCCAGACTGACTAATCCATAGCGATCGTTTTTCATTACTTTGCAAACCATTTCAACAGCTGTCTCCAGAATGAGGATCTTACCTTGTCTGAAGGAATAATCAGACTCACCGAACTGATCGTTGTTTTTATAAGTCAGCAGGTATTCAAACGGCAACAGAGTTTTTCCTAATGTATCAATAGCGCCCCATTTGCCATTTAGTTTTACGAAGGCACAAAACCCGATACCATCATATTTGTACACATCATCATATTGAGGTTGAATGATCCATTGGTCTTCGCTGTTCTTAAATCCAAGTTTTCCATTAGCGCCTTCACTTACTTCAAGCTGAGCAAAAACAGAAGCGGAAATAAACATGATGATGAAAAATGAAGTAGTGGAGCGGTTCATGTTTTTTGTTTAAAGATATTGCGTTATACGGATCTTCTTATTTTTCTGATTTTTATTTTTTAGCCGGAATCATAAAGTAAATAACGGCAAAAAGTACAAAAACAATTCCCGTAGGGCTGATTTCAAATCAGAATAAAATGCATTTCTTTTCAATGCAAAATTCCCATCCCCTGCAAATCATTTTTCAGTTGATCGGGAGATTGAAACCAGATGCCAGGCAATCCTATTGCTTTGGCGCCATCAATGTTGCGCTGACTATCATCAATAAAAAGTGCTGTCTTTGGATTTACGTTATAGCGATCAAATAAGATCTGATAAAATTCCGGAAATGGCTTCCTGGTTTTTTCATGACCCGACACCACAATGCCTTCAAACCAATGAAGAAATTCGAATTGCTCCAAAGCCCATGGAAATGTTTGTGCCGACCAGTTGGTAAGCGCATATAAGCGATGCTTGTCTTGTTCTTTGATTTGCCTGAGTATGTCTACCGTATCATGAATCGGTCCGCTGATGGTTTCCTGCCAGCGATCATACCAGGCGCGAATAGGATGTTCATGCTCGGGGAATTTCTCAAGTAATTCCTGAGTAGCCTCTTCAAATGAACGGCCGGCATCCTGCTTTTCATTCCACTCATGGGTGCAGATGTTTTCGAGAAACCAGGTGATCTCTTCTTCGGTTTTAAAAATTTTTCTGTAAAGGTGCCTGGGGTTCCAGTCAATGAGTACTGCGCCTAAATCAAAAATGATGGTGTCTACTGTTTGCATAATGAAATTTATTTCTTGGGGTAAGCCCATTTCAAAAAATAGGGCATCGCTTGTTTCCAGGTTTTAAGATTATGTTCTCCATGCTCCAACTCAAGGTATTGAATATCATGAAAGGGCCGATATCCCTTTTTTGTGAGTTCAACAATAAGATCAAGGGTATCATCAATAGAATCAATTACACCATTTTTATTGCGGTCATGGTGCTCATCTTTCAGTCCGGTCTGAAACCAGAATTTTAATCCCGCCTTAAATTTTCCTCTTCGTATGGCTTGATGCATGATGCGATCGTAATGATCGGAATAGAATTTACTTTTCATATCACGCTTTCGCCACCAGAATGATCCGCTGAAGGCACCCATTTTTCCGAAATACTCAGCGTGGTGATAGGCAATGTCCAAAGCCGAAAGACCACCTAATGAAAAGCCTGCAATGCAATTTTCTTCCGGCAATTTTGAAATAGAATAGCGATAATGAAGGTAAGGGATTAGCTCAGTCATGATAAAACGGGTGTAATTCCTGGCTTTTGATCCCCGTCCCAGATAGTCCTCTTTGGTGGCCACGCCATATTCATGCATTCGGTCACCGGCATGCACGCCCACTACAATAACATCCTGGATTTCTTTGTCATGGGTAAGTTTTTCAAGAGTTGCTTTCAGGTCGATGGCTTCACTATCCTGCCCGTCATTTAAAATCAGCAAAGGGTAGTTTTTTTGCTCTTTTTCATATTGAAAAGGCAAAAAAATGTCCACGATGGTATCCCTGTTAAGCAGTTTGGAGTGGATGTCGGTTAGTTTTTCGAGGTGGTAATGATGTGTATGTAGCAAGGACAACAATTTTTTTAAGGATAAATTGATTTTTAAGCCTCTTTATTCCGACTTTTCTCTGAATTAAAAGGCAAAAATAGGAGTTTATAATTTGAATCGTTATGGCACACGAACATTATCATAAATGGTATTCGCCCCGCTTGAGCCGGGATATAGAGGTGCTTTCCTTTGGAACGCGCGGCTACCCGGTTATTTTGTTTCCAACCTCCATGGGACATTACAATGAGAATAAGGATTTTAAGCTGATCGACAGTGTTAATTGGTTTCTGGATGAAGGCCTCGTTAAAATTTATTGTGTGGATGGGATTGATGAGGTGAGCTGGTACAATAAAAATATTCATCCGGCTGATCGCGCCAGAAATCACCACTGGTATGATCAAATGTTATATCACGAATTGGTGCCGCTTGCTCAAAGAGAAACCGGGGTAGGCCGGGTGGCCACAGCCGGATGCAGTTTTGGAGGTTATCACGCTACCAACTTTGCCTTTAAGCATCCCGAGGTAGTGAAGTATGTATTTAATATGGGTGCCGCCTTTGACATCAGGGATCAGATGGATGGTTACTATGATGATCTTGTGTATTTTAATAACCCAATGGATTTTTTGCCCTATGCACAAAATGATTTTTTCTATGACATGTTTGTAGTGTTGGGCACGGGCACCAAAGACATGTGCTGGAATGCGAACGAGCGAATGGCCGAAATTTTACGCAATAAAGGAATCAATCATTGGCTGGATGTGCGCCACAATGCCGAACATGACTGGCCCGTATGGAAGGAAATGTTTCCCCATTATTTGTCATTGATTCGATAAGGATGATTATTCGCTGGTTGATGTTTATTATGCTCCTGCCTCAGATGGCGGTTGGTGCTAACGTTCAGGGCAGCGAGGCAGTAGAGATCGGGGGCATCAAACAGTGGATAAAATTTCAAGGGGAGAATGACCAGGCTCCTGTTTTACTTTTTCTTCATGGCGGGCCGGGTAATTCCGTCATGAGCTATGCGGATCGATTTACAAAAGAATTACAAAAACATTTTATTGTTGTTCATTGGGACCAACGCGAAAGCGGACAAACAGCTATTCTGAATAAATCAAAAGATGCGCTTACGGTTTCTCTTTTTGTTAGCGATGCCATTGAACTCATACAGGTTCTTTCTTCAAAATTCTCGCAGAAGAAAATTTATTTGATGGGTCATTCATGGGGTGCTTATTTAGGACTGCGGGTGGCTGTAGAAAGACCCGATCTGCTGCAAGGCTATTTTGCTATAAGCCCGATGATAAACCAATTGGAGAGCGAACGGCTATCATTGAAAGTCATGCAAGACAAGGCAATAAAGGACAACAATAAAGAAGCAAAAGCAGAACTCAGTCTTGTGGAGGTTCCTTTCAAAAATGGACAGCAGTTGTTCTATCACAGAAAATGGCTGAGTAAGTTGATGGGCTCCACCACACCTGTGCGCGCCAAAGTTGATCAATGGGCAGGCACATGGCTTCCTTTGTTTAATGAAGGTTCGCAGACGAATTTTAATGAGTTTGCCCCACAGCTAAACTGCCCCGTTTATTTTCTCATCGGCAGCAACGATTATCAAACTCACTTTTCATTAGCAGAATCTTATTATCAGCAAGTTGTTTGCAAGGAAAAAAAACTATATTGGTTTACTGATTCTGCCCACAATCCACACCTGACGGAGTCGGTGAAGTTTCAGAATATTATAATTGACATAAAGGACCAAAACTAAATTCATTGTTATGAAAAAGATAGGAATACTGCACGGCATGGAGCGCTCTTTCCCTGATGCTTTCGTAGAACACATCAATAAGATGGGCCTGAAAGATATCAAGGCCGAACGGGTGCTGGTGGACATGGTGCAACAAGGCGAGCCTACCGACTATGCCGTAATCATCGATCGTATTTCGCAGGATGTTCCTTTCTATCGCGCCTATTTAAAAAATGCTGCGATCTCAGGTACAGCGGTAATCAACAATCCATTCTGGTGGAGCGCTGATGAGAAATTCTTTAACAACGCTCTGGCAGTAAAGTTAGGGGTGCCCGTGCCCAAGACCGTGCTGCTGCCTTCCCATGAAAGACCTGCTGATACCGGAGAAGCTTCGTTCAGTAATCTTAAGTTTCCACTGAGTTGGGAAAAAATATTTGAACACATAGGCTGGCCAGCGTACATGAAACCGCATGCCGGTGGAGGCTGGAAGAGCGTATATAAGCTTGAAAACATGGATGATTTTTTTAAAGCCTATAGCGAAACGAGCCAACTGGTGATGATGCTGCAGGAAGAAATTATTTTTGATGACTACTTCCGTTGCTATTGCCTGGGCAGAAAGCACGTACGCATCATGCAATATGAGCCACGCAATCCTCATCACCTGAGATATCAAAGCGCTAAAGGCCCGGCTTCAGAAAAGCTTTTAAAGCAAGTGCATGATTATGTATTGGATCTCTGCAACGCGTTGGGTTATGATTTCAACACGGTAGAAATGGCCGTGCGTAATGGCATTCCGTATGCGATTGATTTTTGTAATCCGGCACCCGATGCCGATGTGAATTCAGTGGGCCAGGAAAATTTTGATTGGGTAGTAGAAACATCTGCGAAGATTGCTGTGGAAAGGGCCCAGGATCAAAAGCCAGGAAAAGATAATCTCACCTGGGGCACATTCGTAACAAAAGCTGTGGGCGTTGGTGCAAAAGCGGCTGTTGCTAAAGCACCTGAAAAAGAACCCGCGAAGAAAGAAACGAAACCCAAGTCGGCAAAAAAATAATATGCTCCTAAAAAGCATAATCGTCTATGGAAAAATTTACACTGGGAGTAGAAGAAGAGTACATGGTGGTTGACCCGGTTACCCGTGAGTTAGCATCGCACGATCAAAAAATAGTAGAGTTGGCTTCTCATATTATTAAAGATAGTGTGAAAGCAGAAATGCACCAGGCGGTGGTGGAAGTCGGCACAGGCATTTGCCGGGATGTCGGGCAGGCATATGAGGAAATTCGCGGATTAAGAAAGTTGGTTGGTGAAGTGGCAAGTTCATTGAATCTTAGAATCGGAGCATCAGGCACACATCCGTTTTCACATTGGAGCAAACAACTGATCACCCCCAACCCACGCTACGATGAGATTGTTCAGGAAATGCAGGAGGCTGCGAGATCGAATTTAATTTTTGGACTTCATGTTCATGTCGGTCTTGAAGACAAAAACATGGCGATTCATATTCAGAATACGGTGCGTTATTTTTTGCCCCACGTGTATGCGCTTTCTTGTAACTCTCCTTTTTGGGAGGGGCGCAACACCGGATTTAAATCCTTTCGCACGAAAGTGTTTGACAAGTTTCCACGCACAGGCATCCCTGATCAATTTAATGGCTGGGATGATTTCAAAAACTATGTAAACCTGCTGATCAAAACCAATTGCATCGACAACGCGAAAAAAATCTGGTGGGATGTTCGTGTGCACCCGTTTTTTGATACCATCGAATTCAGAATCTGTGATGTGCCTATGCGCATTGAAGAAACGATCGCTATCACCGCAATATTTCAGGCACTGGTGGTGAAGCTGTATAAGTTACGACTACAGAATATGAGTTTTATCATGTACACCCGTGCTCTTATTAATGAAAATAAGTGGAGAGCATCGCGCTATGGCCTCGATGGACGGATGATTGATTTCGGCAAGCAGGTGGAATTAGATACCCGGGTATTAATTCTTGAATTGCTCGATTTTATTGATGATGTAGTGGATGAACTTGGCAGCCGTAATGCCATCAATTATATTCACACGATTTTAGAAGGAGGCACTGGTGCCGATCGACAACTGGCAGTATTTCAACAAACCGGAAGCCTTGAAAAAGTGGTAGATTATATATTGAGTGAAACGATGGAAGGAATTTAACTTCTGGGTTTCTTAGTAAATGTTTATTTAACGAATAGATTTTGTCTTCAGAAAATCAAATACGAATTGCCATTCTCGATCTCTACGAAGGGGTTGCCAACGAAGGCATGCGCGGTCTGCGTCAACTCATTGAAGAATTTGAGGCCGATTGCCACATGACGGTGGAGTACCAATTCTTTGACGTGCGCCAAAAAACCGAAGTGGCTGATCTTAATTTTGATGTCTATATCTCTTCGGGTGGCCCGGGCAGTCCGCTAGACAGTGCCGGAAGTTTATGGGAGCGCAGGTTTTTTGCGTTGATGGACGATATTAAGAACTTTAATCAGCAGCATCCCGACCGGAAAAAACACGTATTGTTGATTTGTCATAGCTTTCAGATTTTTTGCCGCTACTATGAATACGGTGTAGTATCAAAGAGAAGGTCAACCTCTTTTGGTGTGATGCCAGTGCATAAAACATTTGAAGGTCACCATGATTCATTATTTCGTTCGTTGAGCGATCCTATATGGGCGGTGGATTCACGCGATTATCAGATTACACATGCGAATATGGACAAAATTGAGTCGGGTGGAGGTGCGCTTCTGTGCATTGAAAAATTCAGACCCCACATAGATCTGGACCGGGCCGTGATGGCCATTCGCTTTGATGAAGCTTTTGTAGGAATGCAATTTCATCCGGAGGCGGATGCAGTGGGTATGCGCATGTATTTGTTGCGCGATGACAAGAAAGAATTGGTAATTGAGAAACACGGAGAAAAGAAATATTGGGAGATGCTCGATCATCTCAATGATCCCGATAAGATTATGCTCACGTACACCACCGTAGTGCCGCGCTTTTTAATGACGGCTTTAAGTCATCGGTTACGTTCCCTTGCACGATGATCAAATCTGCCCGCCAATTATTTAATCAACAATTTTCAGAAGAGAAGTATAACGCCTTTATCAAGAATCTTGATCAGGAGTTTAATCACAAAATACCATTTCGGGTAGCGGAGAGCCCTGTTTTTGTTGGAAGAGATTTTAAGAAAAAACTTTTAAACGCAGCCGATGAAATCATAGACTTTATCGTGCGGCCTGATTTCAAATCGTTAATGACGGGTGCAATTCCTGCGCAGGTATATGTGCCTAATGAAGATGCGCACACGTTATTTTTGGCGTTGGATTTTGCTGTATGCACAGAAGAAGGCAGTAATGAACTTGTTCCTCGCCTGATTGAAATGCAGGGCTTCCCCTCTTTGTTTGGTTATCAGGATTTTTTGGGGAATAAGTTCAGAGAGCATTATCAGATTCCTCAAAATTTGGATTTTCATTTTGGCGAAAGCTCAGAGCAGTACTGGAAGCGTCTGCAGAAGGCCATCGTCCGCAATCACAATCCTGAGAATGTGATTTTGTTGGAGATTGATCCGATGAAACAAAATACCGCCATCGACTTTCTGGTAACGAAACATCATTTGGGAATAGAACCAGTTCATTTAGGTGATTTGATCGTACGTGGACGAAAATTATTCTATAAAAAGAACGGTGTGGAAGTTCCCGTGCATCGCATCTACAATCGGGTAATCTTTGATGAGTTGCTGGGAAAACCTGAATTGAAAACCGACTTTCATTTAACGGAAGATGTTGACGTTGAGTGGGCTGGTCACCCCAATTGGTTTTATTACATCAGCAAATACACGATGCCATTTTTGCATAGCGATGCAATACCCGAGTGTAAATTCCTGAGTGATTATACAACCTTTCCTCAGGATCTTGAGAATTATGTTTTGAAACCGCTGTTCTCCTTTTCAGGCAGTGGAGTAATGTTTCACGTTACGGAGAGCGATATATTGAGCATTCCTTTTCATGAACGGAAAAATTATTTGCTGCAACGCAAGGTTCACTATGAGCCGGTAGTGCAGGCACCCGATGGTTTAGTGAAAACTGAAATACGTTTGCTTTTTTTATGGGACGAAGGAGTCGCTCGCCCTGAACTAATCACTAACCTCGCCCGCCTCAGTCGTGGTGAAATGATCGGAGTGAAATTTAATAAAGACAAGACCTGGGTAGGGGGTTCAGTTTGTTTTGTGGAACAATAATGTCCAGTCATCACATCGTTCGCGAAAACCAGGAGCCGGCTCTGCTGATAGCCAAGGCTCAGGCGATTTCATTTGAAAAAATTCAGGAGTTATTGGAATGGATGCCTACCGTAGTGGTACTTTCTTCTGAAGTTGAAGCGGTGATTGCCTGGGGTATTAAAGTGGATGTGGTGATCACACCGTTGGCGGAAATGGGTCTTTGGAGAGATAGATTAGTGGAGCAGACTCCCATTCGTTTTATCTCATACAATCCCAATGACGATCCTCTTCAAACTGCTTTTTACTTTCTCGTTGCTTCGAAGGCGGCAGCGGTGAATTGTTTGTTAGGCAATAAAGCCGATCTAAAAAAGATCCAATCCCTTTCTAATCTTGATATGGAAGCATTTGTCGACAACACGTTATGGAGTTGGATGAAGAAAGCCCACTTTGAAAAATGGTTGCCGGCAGGCGCCACGTTGTATCTTTTGCCAGAAGAAATGAAATCCGAATTTCTGGAATTTATTTCGGGTAGTTACCACATCGTCAAAGACGGAATCATTAGTTTGAAATCAACTCATCCGTTCTGGGTGGGGGAGGAATTGAGTTAGCATCCTTACGGATTGAGAAACCTAACCAACATTTCGAGTTTTACTTTTTCAATGGGATGAGGAGTATTCTCCAATAGGTGAAAGGCTCCGTGAGACAACCAACCTGCTACGGTTTCTGAATAAACGCGATCAGCCATATCATCCTGATCACCCAATAGTATATCTATAGTATTGGGAAGCGTGGAAAAAATTTCTTCCGTGAGTAGAGGCTTCTGCCCCAGATCATACATCATCTCTGAACTTTTGGCAATAAGGTTTTTCCAATCGTAGGGCGCATGCCGGTGTTCAAGTATGCGTGCAAAGGCAGGAATCTTTGCTTGAATTTTTTCGGCATCCAGTTTTTTGATTTCTTTCTCTGCGGATTCAGGACTCCAGTCAAATTTGGTTCCTAGTGTGAGCACATTCCTTATGCGCGAAGGATGCTGATGCGCCAACCAGATAGCCACGTATCCACCCATGCTATATCCAAACAGATCGACTGAATCTATATTTTCCTGATTAAGAAAAGAGAGAACGTCATTGGCAAAGACATCAATGCCAAAACCGTTTTCTGAAAAAGGCCTGCCGCTATGACCTGAGAAATTTAGCGAATAGACCATCCTGCCTTTTTCCTCCAGCACTTTCTTCAACGGTTCCAGCTGCGAAGCTGAACCCAATGCTCCATGTAACAAAGCAATGGGATTACTCATCGGAGTGCGGTAACGATCCGGTTTTTATTATCGAGATCTCTGATCATGCGAACAGAGTGGTAACCATGATCGGTAAAGACATGGCACACGTCATCACCAAAGTGTTCATTTATCTCCACCCACACAGATCCACCCTCTGAAAGTATTGCTCTGCTCTTTGATGCAATAGCTTTATAAAAAGCCAGTGGATCTTCTGCGGGCGCAAACAATGCAAGGTGTGGTTCGTACATCAGCACATTTTGTTTCATCGTGGCCTTTTCTTCCCAGGATATATAGGGAGGATTACTAACGACCAGGTCAAACGGACCAAAAGAAATTTCATCGCTGAGAATATTGTGTTCATGCAAACATACCGAGGCATATAATGCTTCTGCATTTTGTTGTGCGATGTTTAGTGCTTCCTGGCTGATGTCCGTAGCGTGTACAGTTGCGCGTGGAATTTCCAAAGCGAGCGTGATGGCGATACATCCGCTGCCTGTTCCTATGTCAAGAATCCTGAGCGCTTCCGAACCAGGCTTCAAAAACTCACACCTGATTTCGTGGACCAAAAGTTCAGTTTCAGGACGGGGAATCAAAACAGAGGAGTTTACTTGAAAAGTGCGTCCATAAAACGCTGCTTCTCTTAATATATATTGAATGGGCGTGTGATTATTTATTTGATCGATCGATGCATAGAAAATGGCAGGATCCATGACAGCAATTTCTTTTCCCGCTACTATTTCAGTTTTAGTAAGCCTAAGTTTCTTTTCAAGAAATAAATAAACGATGCTCTGAATTTCGGATTTCCCCTCCTCGAGAGTAATACGGCTTACGAGATCGTTGAAAAGTTCTTTGGAATTGGTCATCGCGAAAATGATCTTTGCAATGTTACTAATTCCTGATGACACCTGATGAACTTTTGATTCAGCGTACCTTTGATCTGGCCCGGTTAGGAGCAGGCGCAGTGAGCCCAAATCCACAGGTAGGTTGTGTGATTGTAAAAGATGGTGAAGTAATTGGAGAGGGCTGGCATCGCAACTATGGTGAGGCTCATGCTGAGGTAAATGCAGTGGTCAGCGTTTCAGATAAGAGTCTGCTTTCCGGCAGCACGGTATATGTCAACCTGGAGCCCTGCTCGCATCATGGAAAAACTCCTCCGTGTTCTGACATGCTCATTCAGCATAAAGTAAAGAAAGTGGTGATTTCAAATCTGGACACGAATCCACTAGTGGGTGGGGAAGGAATAAAAAAATTGAAAGAAGCAGGTATTAATGTGGTGACGGGTGTATTGGAAAAGGAAGGTCGCGAACTCAATATGCGTTTCTTCACATTTCATGAAAAGCAGCGGCCTTATATTGTTTTAAAGTGGGCACAAACTGCCGATGGATTTATTGCGCACAGCAATTATGACTCGAAGTGGATCAGCAATGATTTTTCAAGACAGCTTGTACACAAGTGGCGGAGCGAAGAAGATGCTGTGTTGGTAGGAACCAAGACAGCAGCGCTTGATAACCCGATGCTTAATGTACGTGAGTGGAGTGGAAGAAATCCAGTGCGTCTGGTGATCGATCGATTTTTACGACTTAGTGACAATCTTAATTTGTTCGATAAGTCGGTGCCCACCATTTTTTTTAATCTGCTCAAACATGAAGAGCATACTAATCTGAAATTAGTGAGATTAGATGAGAAGGATTTTATTCGGCAATTGCTAACGTATTTACATAAGGAAAAAATCCAATCCTTACTCGTTGAGGGAGGAAGTCAAACGCTATCGTTTTTTATCCAAGCCGGCTTGTGGGATGAAGCGCGTATTTTCACCTCACCCCGCTCATTCTATAAAGGAATTAAAGGTCCTGCTCATCAGGGAGATCTTGTTTCGGGAGAACAGATTTCAACGGATCTCCTTCAAGTCTATCATCGACATTCAACGAGTTAAAAGCGGATAATCAACCGGGCGCCACTTCCGTAAAACAGAAACTCGGGTTTTATCCTTGAAGTTTGGTCTTTGTTATTATAAAGATCAAGAGCCTGCATGGTGTGCCCTCGAAAGGCGGTAGTAAAGGGAATAGACGCCAATATCAATCCGGCACCTCCGGCAGCCAGGCCCCATTCTGGATTTCCTCCGGCTAATGCCGTACCTAATGGGAAAGCAATTAAAACCCCTCCGGCAAAACCGAGAACCCCCGCGGCACTGTAATTTGCTTTCGCTCTTTTTAGTTCGGCATAGGCTTTTGGATTTACCTTAACAATTTCAAGCACTTGTTTTAGACTAAGTGTAACCGTATCCATTTCAAAACGCACACCGCCAAATGTTTTGTAGGCCTTGATTTCCTGAGCGACACTTATTTGATAAAAATAAATACTGAATAACGAGAGTAAGACTAATTTCTTCATTCAACAGAAAATTAAATTAGGCGCTTAGCTACCTCATCCCAGTTTACTACATTCCACCAATTGGCAACATATTCGTTTCTCTTGTTTTGGTATTTTAAGTAGTAGGCGTGCTCCCAAACATCCAGCGCAAGCAGTGGTGATCCTTTAAGATCGCTGATGTCCATGAGTGGATTATCCTGGTTGGGGGTCGAGCCAATCTTCAATGTATTGCCATCTTTAACTAACCAGGCCCAACCTGAACCGAAGCGTGTCATGGCCGCTTGTGCAAACTGTTCTTTAAATTTATCAAAAGAGCCAAATGTTCCGTTGATGGCATCACCTACTTTACCCGTGGGCGCTGCACTGCCGGGTTTCATCACTTGCCAGAAGAAATTATGATTCCAGGCGCCTCCCCCATTGTTGCGTGCCTTGGCAGAAAGTTTTGATGTGTTTGCGAAGAACTCTTTCTCTGTACCGAAAGAAATATTTTCGGCAGCAATGGCATCATTCACGTTTTTAATATAAGCAGCATGATGCTTACCATAATGAATCTCCATCGTTAAGGCATCGATACTGGGCTCCAAGGCATTGGCTGCATAGGGGAGAAGGATCTGAGAAAATTGCAGGGCAACGAATGGTGTATCTTCTGCCAACGCAACAGTGGAAGCAAGTTGCGAGCCTATGACGGTGAGGGCGGTAGCCTTCAATGATTGATTCACAAATTTTCTTCTGCTTATGGATTTCATATCATGTTTTTTTAGTTGAACTTCTGACTTAGCTAAAACCATGCCCCTGATAGCGCATCAGGTAAAATTACCTAAAAATAATTAGCTTGCGATAACCCCTTAAGCACGTAATATGGCGGAGTTATTATACGAGACAATTCCTTCCCTCGATCTGGCTGATTTCACCAGTGCCGATACTCAGAGAAAAAGTAAGTTTGTTCACGATTTAGGCGAGGCCTATAATACCATTGGCTTTGTAGCCATACGCAACCACTATTTAACAGATGAATTATCGGCAAGATTGTATAGTATCATCAAGAAGTTTTATGCACAGCCGGATTCTGTTAAGCAGAAATATGAAATCCCGGGGTTGGCGGGACAGCGGGGGTATATCGGTAAGGGAAAAGAACATGCCAAAGGCCGCAACACCGGAGACCTGAAAGAATTTTACCATGTGGGCCAGGAGGTGTTGGACAATGATACGATCAAAGAAGAATACCCCGATAATGTATGGCCTGAAGAACTTCCTGGGTTTAAAGAAATTGCGCTCGATGTTTATAGAAGACTTGAGGAGACCGGTGTGCAGATGCTAAAGGCAATTGCCTTGTATCTTGATCTGCCTGAAAATTATTTTGATGAAAAGGTAAAACATGGTAACAGTATCCTTCGCCCGATTCATTACTTCCCCATAGAAAATCCGGAGACCGTTCCTGCAGATGCTGTGCGTGCTGCAGAGCATGGAGATATTAATTTAATTACACTGTTGATGGGAGCCAGTGCCGATGGTCTGCAGGTATTGCGCAGAGATGGCAAGTGGATTGCCATCACAGCTTTGCCTGAGCAGTTAGTCGTAAATGTGGGTGATATGTTAGAGCGCCTGACTAACAAAAAGCTTAAGTCCACCATTCATCGTGTGGTAAATCCGCCCCGTCATCTTATGAATTTTCCCCGATATTCCATTCCTTTTTTCATGCATCCGAGATCAGAAATGAATTTGGCTGCTTTGTCATCTTGCGTGGATGCATCTCATCCAAAATTATGGGATGATATAACGGCAGGTGAATTCCTGAATCAAAGATTGAAGGAAATTGGATTAAAGAAATAATCAACTTACGTTGATCAAGCGCGTTCGCTATATCATTTTTTTAAAGGATGTTCTCTTACTGTCGCTGACAAGTTTTGGAGGGCCTCAGGCTCATATTGCCCACTTTCAAAATATACTGGTTAAAAAACGTGGCTACCTCAGCGACACTGATTTAGTAGAGTTAAACGCATTGTGCCAAGTAGTACCAGGCCCCACCTCTACACAAACACTGTCGGCACTGGGGTATCGATTAGGAGGACCCTCATTAGCCTATTTGACATTGCTGATTTGGCTTTTGCCCTCGGTGATTATTATGACCGTTGCCGGGATGTTGATGAATAGTTTTGTCTTGAAGCAAACCTCATTGGATTTCACCCGATTCATTCAGCCGATGGCCGTAGGCATAATAGCCCATGCAGCGTATACCATCAGTTTAAAAACAGTCACTACCAAACGCGGGCTTGTGCTGATGGTGTTGGCAGCGGTGGCAACCTATTTCTTTAAAACACCTTTGGTCTTTCCGATTGTATTGCTGATTGCCGGTTTGATTACGGCATTTAATTATAAAGCCCATCCGCGCGAGGAGAAGAAGAAGTTTGACGTTAGCTGGTCTAACTTTTTTTTGTGGGCTGGAGTATTAATCTTTGCCGCATTGTTAGGTTGGGCGACCAAAAGTATTCCGGAACTGACATTGCCCATTCGCCTCTTTGAAAATTTTTATCGAAACGGCAGTTTGATTTTTGGAGGGGGTCAGGTGCTTACTCCCATGCTTTATACGGAGTTTGTCCAATATTCAAAACCACTCCATCACCCGATTACGCATGATGAATTCCTTTCCGGATATGCCTTCGCGCAGGCATTGCCGGGACCGGTGTTTTCATTCAGTTCTTATTTAGGCGTGCTGTCTATGCGTGATTACGGAGTGGGAGGTCAGATATTAGGAAGCATAATGTCTGCTGCAGGGCTTTTTCTTCCAGGCACATTTTTGATTTTCTTTATGATTCGCATTTGGGAAAGCCTTAAAAAGTTCAGGCCCATACGTGCTTCTCTGGAGGGAATTAATGCGGCAAATGCAGGCTTGGTGGCTGCAGCCGCAATCCTGTTATTTCAACCTTTGGAAAATACTTTTATGAATTTTGGGTTTACCATCGGCACATTCTGCCTCATGGCGTTTACTAAAATTCCTTCCTGGGCAGTGATCGTAATCGGTTTACTTTGCGGTGTGATACTATAACAAATAAAAAGCCCTGACTTGAAGTCAGGGCTCTCTCACATTTTATGAATCTGATTAACCTAACTTGAAGGTAATCGGAATAACCATTTTCTGTCTTACTGGTTTACCTCTTTGCTTACCGGGTTTCCATGCCGGAGCACTTTGTACAATTCTTACAGCTTCTTCATCACAACCAGCTCCAATTCCTTTGATAAATTTCACATCCACAATAGAACCATCACGGTTAACAACGAATTCAATGAATACTTTTCCTTCGATACCCATCCTTCTCGCCTGGGCAGGATATTTAATTTTCTCTCCTACAAACTTATAGAAGGCAGGATAACCTCCTTTAGGAGTGGCAGACTCTTCAACTACGCTGAAGATTTCGTCTACGTTTTCTTTTTCTTCAACGGGAGCCACAACTACCTCTTCAACCTTCGTTTCTTCGGTAACCTCCACGTCAAACTTGAGGTTTAGGTCTTCCTTAATTTCTTCTTCATCCGGCACCTCTACAATTTGTGGTTGTTGAATAATAGGTGCTGGTGGAGGTGGCTGCTCGGTGGGAGGAACCTCTAACATTTCTTCAAAAGTATTAGTGCTTTTACCCTTTAAATCAATGAGACTATCTTCATATTGTTTCCACTCAAAGGCGGTGAAAACGAGAGCTAATGTTAGCAGCAAGCCAATGCTGAAGAAAAAGCTTGTCTTTTTCGTCAAATCGGCAGATTCAGTCTTTTTCGCTTCCATATGTTAAGAATTGCGGTTTAGGATTTCAAATATAACAATACAATCCAAAAAAGATTTCCCAGTCACAAAATTTCAAAAGAAAATTTGCTGATTACTTACGATTCCCGTAAAAAAGGGTGAAAAAAACGGTTGGGAATATGGATTTGTTCTCTGCGGTAGGTAGTAAAATAATCTTATTGAAATAGGCATCGGCTAATACTCCTACTTCAAAACCGGTCACCTGGCTTTTCAGAAAGCCCAACTCAAAGTTTAGGGCCGCTTTAAGATTTCCGCCCATTTGGATTTTGGATTCACCAATTCCCTCAAAAAGATTGCCCGTTCCCAAGATGTTATTATAGGAGTGATTGGGATTGCCAGGGTCGTATTGTTCGTGCACTGATGAAAAGAAACTGTTGTCAACTGTCCTTTCGATATAATAGGGTGCCACAATTCCAAGGGTGGGCCCGGCCGCAAAAACTGCTTTTATTTCAACACCCTGCTGCGGTGCTTTGGTAAAAAGAATAAAGTCGCGGCCATATTGAAAGCGCAACGCATAGAGATAATTGCTTTTTCCGTAGATAAAAAAATTGCCTGTATAAGCCGAGTTGTGCCTTACCTCCTGTGGATTCTTAACGTTCATGATTTCGAGACCATAGGTCTCAAGAATTCGATCACTCCGCTTTTTTGCCTTCTTGAAAGTGAAGCCACCAATAAGTCCACCGGATGAATTCTTATTAATCCCCCAGGTAAACTCAGAATTGTATTCGTAGCTATCTACGGTTTGAGCCGACACCGAATAAAATCCAGCTGTAAGAAAAAGAAAAAGCAAAATTTTGATACCATCCTTCATGCCGACTCCTTTACTTTGTTTCGAAGTTAAAGTTAAAGTAAGAAACGCAGAATTAATAATCTTGTTATGAATCAAATGGCAGAAGTTGAGTATCAGGGCAATTTAAGAACACTGGCGAAGCATCTAAAATCAGGTAATACGATAGTCACCGATGCTCCGGTCGATAATAATGGTAGGGGTGATGCCTTTAGCCCAACCGATCTGGTCAGCGCAGCGCTAAGCAGTTGCATGATGACCATCATGGGAATGGTGGCTGAAAGAGAAGAGTTTGATCTGAAAGGGTTACGATCGGAGGTAGTAAAGATTATGGCTTCAAATCCAAGAAGAATTGGTGAGATTCAAATCACCTTTTATCATTCCAGTCTGCAAGCCACCGATGTACAAAAGCAAAAGTTGAAAAATGCTGCATTAACTTGCCCTGTGGCACTCAGCCTTTCCGATCTCGTGAAGCAAACAATTGTATTTAATTTTTAGCTGGAGCCGTTGAGAGTGCTGCATTCTTGATGCTGGCAAAATCAATATCAAAATGCGACTTGTGAAACACGGCCTCGCCATTTTTTAACACAATCACCTGGGGTGACTGATGCTCCACGTCAAAGAGATTTGCAATGCTGTGGGATACTTCACGATACGAAAGCAAATCTAAATAGTAAGCCTTTACGGAAGTCATATCTTCTTCCTTCCAGTTCCTTTCCAGTCTGTTTAACGCTGTTTTGCTGATGGAGCAAGTTCTGCTGTGTTTGAAAATGATGACAGGTTGATTTTTTGATTCCGCCCGCAACGTTTCTACCTGATTGGGGTTTTTTAGTGCAATCCAGTTCATTCTTTTTTGTTAATCGTAAAGTCCAGGCCACAACTCACGCTCACGTTTATCATAGCGAGGGCGCACGCTTTTTTCTTTCACGGCATTGGGCTGGGTTCCGTTCTTTTTGAAAATCTTTGTCCATAACAACTTAAAGTCCGTCACGATAGTTCGTTCCTGCTTAACATTATTTTG
>Ga0163149_10001673_pt1 | contig 28205 bp, 24 predicted proteins | sample OliLakLV19MP5G1_FD_148604 | JGI IMG/M metagenome (GOLD analysis project Ga0163149, IMG submission 148604) | Freshwater microbial mat bacterial communities from Lake Vanda, McMurdo Dry Valleys, Antarctica - Oligotrophic Lake LV.19.MP5.G1 | ecosystem: Environmental > Aquatic > Freshwater > Lake >... | reverse complement strand
ATGCATCATTTACGTTTTCTAAGCAATGTGAAAGGTAAGCTGCCCAAAATGAATTTTCAACGGAATCCATGTAATGTTCGTAATTAATAGTTGCATTTGCGATAGCAATATCCATCAAATATTCTCTACTGAACATTAAGCGACAACTTCTATCACGAATAACCGCAACATTTTCGTTCCAATTCCGGCGGCGTCCCATTTATGAATTGATTAAATTAAAATGTAATTTATTTATGGAGACACCGCCGGAGCATTCAAACAAGATATTCGTGAACATTCTACCACAGCGCCCTCTGCCTCTCTGCGTGAAAAAAAATAATTAAAATAAGTTTCACTTAATCTAAAATGGTGAGACGCTGCTGAACATTAAGCGACAACTTCTATCACTAATCACCGCAACATTTTTGTCCCAATTCCTGCGGCGTGCCATTTATGAATTGATTAAATTAAAATGTAATTTATTTAAGGAGACACCGCCGGGGCATTCAAAAAAACATAACTTTACAAGGTGAAAACCACAACCCACAAAATAACTTTATTAAATACCCTTCTTCTCTTTACGTATTTTGGTTTTGTAATACTCATGATGGGTATCGTTTTGCAATATATCCCTGCAGGAACCGACACTGCTTTTTTAGGGATTAAACAAGATTATATAAATATACAATGGTATTTACCCGCTTTTTATATACACGTTTTCACAGCAATTTTAGCTTTGCCTGCGGGATTCACACAATTCTCCAAATACATCCAAAAATATTTTAAGCCCTTTCACAGGATCAACGGAAGGATCTATGTTTTTTCCATACTTGTTCTTGGTGCACCCTCCGGATTCATTATCGGACTTTACGCAAATGGCGGATTGAGCTCTCAACTTGCATTCTGCATTTTAGCTGTACTCTGGTGGTGGTTTACGTTGCAGGCTTACACAAATGCCAGAAAGAAAAATTTTGTCGCCCATAAAATATGGATGTACCGCAGTTTTGCGTTAACTTTATCTGCCATAACCCTGAGAGCCTGGAAATGGACACTGATAGAAATATTCCATCCCCGACCAATGGATGTTTATATGATAGTGGCATGGTTGGGTTGGGGTTTAAATTTAGTTATCGCGGAAATTATCATCTATAAAAAAATAAAAAAATGAAACAGATCTCTTTTATCACACTGCTGTTTTTTGTTGTTTCCTGTACCAACGAAAAAAATAAAACTGGAAATATAAGCAGTAATTTTTCATTTGCTTCCAGTACCGTCAATATACATACCTTCAAAAATGAATTTGGAATTGAAGGGTATTATACCGGATATTTTGAAGCTTCGCAATATGATGAAAAAAAGGATGTGATGTACACCAATAAGATCACTATATCCATTGATTCGTTAAGTGAAACAGTTTGTTACGGACATAGTATAGTTGCCGGAAATATGCGACCGTTCAAAGGCACTTATGCAAAATCAGATGACAATATCTTTAAAGTTAATGCAAAAGAACCGGGCGACGATAAATATGACGGTGCGTTTACCTTTGAAATAAATGCAAATGCTAAAAAAATTAAAGGTAATTGGAAATCTAACGATCAAAACCTTGCAGTAACAGAACGAGAATATGAATTGGAACTTCGAACTTTCGTTTACAATCCTGATCTGGAACTTCCCGAATATCTCACCTACGAAGGATTATACGGCACTTATAAAGAAACAGATACTTCGTCTATTGCCGAATCGCTAACAGACGATATTTTTAAATATAATGCTTCCAAAGTTTTATTAAAAACTAAGGATGTGGAAAATATGTATCAGGCAGACCTGGAGGTATTGAGAAATTCTATTTATGCCCGACATGGTTATTCATTTAAAAACAGAAAAATGCGTTTTCTTTTCGACCATGCAGTGGAATGGTATATGCCTGTTTCTATTAATATCACAAAGAGTCTTACTCCAATTGAAAAACAAAATATAGAGCTACTCAAACGATATGAGCAACATGCTGTGAAGTATTATGATTCGTTTGGGAGATAAGGTAATTCAATTTAACAATAGTCTAATTTAATTAAGTTTGTATATGAATAAGGTTTAATAAATACTAACAAATAATCTGTTCATTCTGTTCTTGTCCAAAGCATGCTATTATGGTGCATCGAGGCCTTCGAGTCAAAGCTGCAAATATTCTCATTGTGGTCTGTAATATTCCATACATTTTGAAGTTGCCATATAATCAATTGTTGGTCGCAGTTGTGTAATTGAATATAACATTCTGAATGGCTGACATCGTTCCATTCCCAGTTGCAATAATACGTTTTTCCGTCCCCTAAAACTATCATGGTTCCATCGTCTTTACAAGTGATGATACATCCGCTAAACTGATCTGTAATATCATATCCATCCATCACAAAGGAGGTTATGCGCCATGTGCCAACAAGAGAATTGTCGTTTATAAATTCTATATCTCCACAAGAATTGATGATGGGAATAATTATAAACGCAATAAATAAAATAAGATATTTTTTCATAACTTAATGTTGTTGATTGGTAATATTTTATATTGGAAAGTTAGGCCTAAATGGATTTTATTTAGGTGACCTATGTTGTGGTTTTTAATGACATTACTCGCAATGTTCAAATTTGCTCTGATGAATTTCGGTCTATTTTTTTTATCAGAATTAATGCCTAATATTGCTAAAACACTAAAAATAGCCCGAAGTTAATAAAAAGGCAAAACGTATGTATGAAAAAATATTTGCTTCTAATGGTATATATTACCATAATATGTGAATCATTCTGTCAATCAAATGCATCTTTTAAAATTGGTCTTCATTATGTGCAGGCTGAAAGGCCAGTGTTAGAGGCATATTTTGGAGATATTTCTGATAGTATCAACCTGAATTCTGTACTCAACATTAATCAAGGAATGGGAATTGGTTTTGGGGTGTTATTTGGAAGAAACAAACTGGAATTCGATGCAGGAGGAGGTTACACCCGATCAGCAGAGGAGATTGGTTCCGATACCGCTAATTTGCTTTATTACGTTAATTCAGATATCAATTTTTACTTCGGCGCAAATTATTTACCGGTAAATTTCTTCCTGATAGGAGGAAGTTTTGTTATTAATTCAGCAAATGCAAAATGTGATGTTTCAGATACGGGCTTAGGTGACAGCTATCTGGAATTATTACCCTCCACAAATTTTCATTTTTTTAGAGGTTATTCTGTTGCATTGAAAGCGCAATCAGGATTTTATGTTAATTTAAATAAAGACGAAGGTAACCGCATGCGTATGACAGGATATTATATGTATGGATTAAGTGTATATAATTTTTATACTGTTTCAGAAAAAAGACTTACAGGATATACTGGAGAACAAAAAACAAGTTATACTTCAATAGGAATTGAGTTGGCGTTTATGTTTGGAATGTGATTATACTGATTATTCATTTCATGAGGAGATCCAAATATTGTATAGGAAAAATTTAATTTATTGCTACAGTTTCCAAATTGTACAAGTGATATTCTATTGCAAATAGATATAAATATAAAGGATTTCATATGTTTTGGTGAGCAGGTAGGTTATTAGTATAGTATTGGTTAAAAAATTATTTATTGGAATTAAAGTGAGGCTTTTTACTATTTTTTTATTTCAATATCTTTTTTTGGGTAGGTTTTATTTCTAATTCTTTTCGTTTCGTTCCAGCATAAGTTCCACCTCGCTAAAAGGCCCTTTCTAACAGACACTTCATTAGCGAGTCAATTTCGAATTCTCATCTTTTAATAAGAACAATAAGAAATTGAAATTGACCCACTGTCAGCAATGTGTTAAAAAATCTACCAATTGTGTGATTTTTCATATATTTATCTGAACATTTTACAGACCTTGCGGTATACTATATAGGTATGAAAACCGCTGATAACATTGCATCTACTATAAATGGGTTTGCTAAATGTCGCCTCCCTAAATTGTGCTGATTTTGAAGCCGTGGTAAAAAAACATGGAGTCATTATTTAGAATTATGATTTTTTGTTTTCATAATGAAAGTTTGATACGCCGCCCATGTGTAACAAAATGCTTACTTTTAATTCATGAAAAAAATCTTCATCCTTTATTTTTTTATATCGGAATTTACTTTTTGCTTGGGACAAAACGAATGTAAGTTAAACAAAGCATTACAAATTCCAATAGATAGACAGGTATATATGCTCGGAGATTTTCATCTTGATGCTAAAAAGTACATCCATGCTGATGAACAAACCATTTTGAATACAATGGCTGCTGAAGACGAATTAAGAAATTATCTGGTTAATAATTGCAATGTTAAACATTTTTTTCTTGAATCGAGTGTAAGCTTTGAATATTTTTTTAATAAATATATTGTAACCGGTGATACATCCTGGATTTCTATTTTTAATCAGCAAGACTATGAGTCGAGTAAATTAAAATCTTTGCGTAATATTTATTTGAAGCATAATGATATTACAATAAATTGCATTGACGTGGTTTTAAATTCTTATGTTCCTCAAATGTTGATGACATTGTATGCATTAAGTTTTTACGAACACTTTCAAAAATATTATGAACCGCCTTACCAAACAGGAAAATTATTTCCGCCATGGAATGATCTTAATGTAGGCATAAAACTTTTAGACAGTTTACCCCAATGTAATGATACAATTACACCTTTTTTGGGTGCTGTTATACAGTCTCTTATTGCACCTGATGAATATACAAATTATAATTTGTATATTTTATTCAAACTTTCTACTACAAGCGCTCAGGCGCAAGAAGCCCTGAAAAACTTTTACGGAAATGATTATGAATACGTGATGCGGATTATAACCGGATATATATTCGGGTATGGAAAAACGTCCGAGGATATTTTATATAATTATGTACCGCAGCGGGAAAATATTATTGAAAATACAGTGACCACCTTGATGAAAAAAGACACAGCATCTGCCTATTTAATTCAAATGGGAAATTTTCATTTGAGTGCAGATCCTGATGCAGAAATGCTTAGGTATCGCATTAAAACAAAATTTATTTCACCACCCTTTTGTTTTTATAACGTGCAAGAAATGGCAAAAACGTTTTTTGAGCAATCATTTAATACGACTCCACTTGATTTTTCATTTGATTCAAATTATTGTTTTAAAAGAGGTAATACAGATAATGTGTATGTGCTGGTAAAATAAAGGAGTTTTTTTTGCGTTAGCGGCGAGTAGTCTAACCCCAAGATAAATTGGCCTTGCTTTGCGACAGTTAAGTAACGAGGAGGGAACCCCTTACTTGGAATGAAAATCAAATTAGTCGAAGTTTTCTTTTTCCTGCGGCAGATTTGAAATAAATTTCACGTTTCCTGGCTGTATCATAACCTTCACAAGATTCAGAAAAAAAAATAGTCTATGGCATAAATGCTTTAGTGTATCTATTTTTTCCAACATTGTGTTCAATTAATCTACGTTCAGGATCATTCGAAATACCTACATAAATTTCATTATTAATTTTGTTTTTTAGGGCGTAAACAAACATTGTCATTATTAATGTTTTTAGGGTTAAAAAAAAGACCAATAAGCTAAAATGCTAATTGGTCTTTTAATAAATGTTAGTAGCCCGTAGGGGAATCGAACCCCTGTACCAAGAATGAAAATCTTGTATCCTAACCCCTAGATGAACGGGCCTTTTTCTCAAAAGAGAGTGCAAAAGTAGCGCAAAAAAACATTTTGTAAAAGTTTCTGCGAAATAATTATCGCGAAGCCCCTAAATTTACACCACAATTATGAGTAACTATCGAATAGCAATCAATGGATTTGGGCGTATTGGAAGAATTTTCCTCCGCAGAATCCTCGAAAAAAATGATGTTGATGTAGTGGCAGTCAACGATCTTACCGACGTGGAAACACTTGCCCATCTGTTTAAATATGACTCAATTCACCGCAAATTTAGCGGCGAAGTGTTTATTGAAGGCGGTGATCTGATCATTAATGGCAAGCGAATTAAGGTTTTTGCGGAAAAAGATCCGGCAAATCTTCCTTGGAAGAACATGAATATAGATCTGGTGCTCGAATCTTCCGGACATTTCCTGGATACCAAGTCGGCAATGTTGCATGTTGCAGCGGGAGCTAAAAAAGTATTATTGTCAGCTCCACCAAAATCACCGGAAATAAAAACCATCGTTTTGGGTGTTAACGATAACATGCTTTTAAAGGATGATATTATCATCTCCAATGCCTCTTGCACCACAAATTGCGCTGCACCCATGATAAAGGTGCTGCACGAACATTTTACTATCGAAAATGCCTATATCACAACCATCCATTCCTATACCTCCGATCAGCGTTTGCACGATGCTCCGCACAAAGACCTTCGCAGGGCAAGAGCCGCTGCTTTGAGCATGGTGCCTACCAGCACAGGTGCAGCGCAGGCAATTGCGGCAACTTTTCCCGAATTGATGGGAAGAATTGGCGGCACAAGCATTCGCGTTCCGGTGCCGGATGGATCAATTACGGATATTACATGCACCGTTTCCAAACCGGCAACCATCGATTCGGTAAATGCTGCTTTCAAATCTGCTGCAGATACCTATTTAAAAAATATTCTTGCCTACACCAACGAACCTCTTGTTTCCATCGACATCGTTGGCGACCCACATTCCTGTATTTTCGATTCAGAACTTACAGCCGTTACAGGAAATATGATAAAAGTGATGGGTTGGTACGATAATGAATATGGATACTCAAGCAGACTTGCAGATTTAGTAATTAAAATGAAAGAATTAAATAATTAATGAAAGAAACTAATGGCAATTACTTTGCACCAAGTTTGCAGAATCGCCACCCTAATGTCTTCCCCCTTGGGAAAGATAAAAGATGGGGCCCCGAAGCTCAGGGTATTACTAAAACTTTCAATCAAACTGAACTTACTTAATGTGCCTCATCCACCATTTCATTACAAAAAATAATATATTAAAATCATAAATTAAATGCGTTCCATCCAAGATTATAACTTCAAAAACAAACGCGCTCTTGTTCGCGTAGACTTTAATGTGCCTTTAGATAAATCCACTTTTGCCGTAACCGACGATTCAAGATTAAAGGCTGCAATTCCAACTATTAAAAAGATTTTAGATGATGGTGGTTCAGTGGTGTTAATGTCGCACCTCGGTCGTCCAAAAGATGGTCCTGATGAAAAATATTCCTTAAAACATATCGTAAAACATTTATCTGAATTATTAGAACATGATGTGAAATTTGCAGAAGATTGTATTGGTGATGATGTTAGATTATTAACTTTAAATCTTTTGCCCGGTGAAATATTATTGTTAGAGAATTTGCGTTTCCATCCTGAAGAAGAAAAAGGTGATAAGGATTTTGCAATTCAATTAAGTGAATTAGGAAATGTATATGTAAATGATGCTTTCGGCACTGCACATCGTGCACATGCTTCCACCACCATAGTTGCAAGTTTATATTCACCGGAAAATAAAATGGCCGGATTTTTATTAGCTGCAGAAGTGGATGCCGCCAATAAAGTGTTGAACGATCATGAAAAACCATTTACAGCAATTATTGGCGGCGCAAAGGTTTCTGATAAAATACTGATACTCGAAAAATTAGTGGAAAAAGCAGATCATATTATTGTTGGGGGAGGAATGGCATACACATTTATTAAAGCTATGGGTGGAGATATCGGAAATTCTTTATGCGAAGAAGATAAACTGGATCTGGCAAAACAATTAATAGAAAATGCAAAAACCAATGGTGCCACTATTTTATTGCCTGTGGATTCTGTGATCGCTGATAAATTTGATAACGATGCTGCAAAAGATACCTGCATTAGTAATATCATTCCGACTGGATGGATGGGACTCGACATTGGCGAAAAAGCAATTAAAGATTTCAGCGAAGTAATTCTCGCTTCCAAAACAATTTTATGGAACGGCCCAATGGGTGTTTTTGAAATGGAAAATTTCAGTAATGGAACAATTCAAATAGCAAAAACTATAGCACAGGCAACCCAAAAGGGAGCATACTCTCTGGTAGGCGGCGGCGATTCTGTTGCAGCTTTAAATAAATTTAATTTAAGTGATAAAGTGAGTTATGTTTCTACCGGCGGCGGTGCCATGCTCGAGTTTTTCGAAGGCAAAATTCTTCCTGGCGTAGAAGCGCTGGAGAAAAACTAACAAATTGAAATTGACAATTGACAAATTGAAATTGACAATTGATAATTGACAATTTGGGTTCATCCTTAGGTTGAAAATTATTCCTGTACCCACAGAGTTCGCTGCGCGATTAATTTAATTGGCGTATATAAATTTAATTTTGTGGACCAACTATATTTTCATCCCGAATAATTATCATACACCCTTATTTTATATCCACCGCCTGGGTTTTGCTCTCAATTGTCAATTTTTTTTTGCTGTTTCATTGTAAATTATCAATTGTCAATTTTTTTTCTTGTTTACCAAAGGATCTCTGTGTTCTAGAAGGATAAACATTCAACATATAGTTTACTAGCTCCCTTCCACTGTTACGTCATGTAGCGAGTGTCAAAGCAACTCTGTGGAAAAACATTCTGAATGCATAATTGTTTCCGATAATTTACCGAATTATATATTTTAAGCGATTATTTTTTTAATCAATTGTCGAGTTAAAAATGCTACACGATTATTTTTAGTGGGAGTATAAATTTATTTTTTCTTCCCTATCACGATTATATCGCGAATTAATATCCTACACGATTAATTTTTGACGCAGACTATTGTTCAATTGTCAATTAAGTAGTTTTTATTTTGCAATTATATTTAACCCTAATTCCTATATTCGCAATGTTTATCTCTTATGACCGGCTACTGGAACCATATCCCTTTGTTCCGATATTTGGTCCCTTTTGTATTGGGGATCATATTATCCATGCAATTGCAACTGCAGGCAGTATGGTATGTTTATTGTTTTTTTGGAGCAGTATTTATTTATTTTTTATTTCAGATAATACATAAATTATCTGCATCCTTTACCTTGCAACCCCTGCACGGATTTTTATTTCATCTGGTATTGTTTTTTGGCGGAATATTTATTGTGATAAAAGATACTCCTGTTTATCACGACGATTATTTTATGGTTAATGCAGATAGTGTTTCTGTTTTCAAATGCCGAATAAATAAACCTCCTGAGATTGCCGAAAGAAATACAAAATTATATGTTGATGTAGATATGCTGATCAGGGATTCTTTAGCAACCGCAGTTAATGGAAAATCAATTGTCTATATTAAAACCGATAGTCTTCATTCAATAACTTTTAATTATGGAGATATTATTTATATTAAAAACAAATTTTCTTCCCCGCAGGAAACAAAAAACCCCGCCGCATTTGATTATAAAAAATATTTGTACAACCTGAAAATTTATCATGTTGCATTTTTAAAATTTGGCGAATATCAACAAACAAACACCAATGAAGCAAAAAAAATCTGGACGCATATTTATGCGTGGAAATCGTATTTTATTCGTTTAATGGAGAAACATATAAAGGATGAAAATTCTTTATCCGTTGGTGTTGCACTCATAATAGGTCAAAAAAGTGTGATACCCGATGAAGTGCAGCAAGCATATGCAAACACTGGAACCATGCATATTTTGGCAGTATCAGGTTTACACGTGGGCATCTTATACGTAATTCTGGAGTTTTTGTTTCGACCCTTCTCTTTCTTTTTTACAAAACGCTCTAAAGCCGCCTTGTTTAAAACAGTGGTAATACTCCTGATTATTTGGTTATATGCCTGTTTGTCCGGTTTGTCACCAAGTGTAAATCGCTCTGCAGTTATGTTTACTTTTTTAGCTTTAGGGAAATTATATGATCAGCAAATTGATAGTTTTAATATTTTGTTTGTTTCCATGTTTCCCTTGCTACTCGACGATCCGTATCAGATTACACAAGTGGGTTTTCAGTTGTCGTACCTTGCAGTAGGAGGGATCGTATTTTTTCAACCCCTCGTTTATAATATCTGGAAACCATCCAATACCTTGTTAAAATATTTCTGGTCAATGACCTCCGTTTCCATTGCGGCACAAATTGTAACATCTCCCATCGGAATTTATTATTTCCACCAGTTTCCCAATTATTTTCTGCTGTCAAATATCATAGCTATTCCGGTTTCCTTTTTAATATTGGTTTTGGGAGTTGCTTTTTTTGCTTTAGGCGCTATACCATTTATCGGTTCGGGAATAGCATTTATGCTCGATTGGAGTTTGCGTATCATGAATTATTCTGTTATACGCATCGAAAAATTACCCTATTCCGTTACCGAAAATTTGTACCTGAATGTTTATTCCACAATTTTAATGTATATTATCATTTTATTTTTAGGTGCATTTTTAGTTTTAAAAGAGAAAAAATATTTTTTGGGGATGTTGGCAAGTATTTTATTCTGTTGTATAACCATCACCCTGCACAAAATGGAAAATAATAAACGCCAGGACATTATTATGTATAGTCTGAAAAAAAACGCTGCCATTGTAATAAACAATGAAACCTCCGCATATATTTTTACAGATACCGACTCCCTAAAAGATTCTGAGGAATTCAAATTTCATCTTAAAAATGATTTTATTAAAAGGGGAATTAAAAATCCAGAATATATTAATGTATTAAAACAAAAGGAATACACCCCTATAAACACATTTTATTATCGATACCCATTTTTATATGCTAACGGCAAAACGATCTTTTTTCTTGATCCCGAAACGCGCAACGACTCCGTTCCCAATTGCGAGATCGTAGATTATGTGTTCATTACCCAAAACCCTTTTCTAAAAATTGATTCCACAAACAACCCTTTCCCAAACGCATCCTATATCATCAGCAACACCAATGCCTGGAAGAACAATAATTATTGGGTAAAACAATTTGGCAGAATGGGAATCCCGGTTTATTCTTTGAAAAGTGAAGGGGCGTATCAGATAGTGTCGGAAGGAAAATAATAATAATAAACATTCCAACATTTAGCAAAGGACTGAAAATCCTTAGTTTGCCACAAACCCACACCGTCTCTTTCCAAGCTTAACTCCAATACCTCAATAGCAGAAATAACCTACCCCGGCATCCATCCTATTGCATATTAGCAACTCAACTGAACCCCTGAGGATGCGTGGACTTGTTCTGTCTAAATTTTGCTGTCTTTTATTGGCGGAAAAAGCTTTATAATTGTTAGAAATTTAGAGAATGAGGCAAATTTTTTTTGGTGGTATTTGGGAAAAAGATTATGGTTCCTTTGGGATGATGATGATTTAAATTCGAAGGGTCTAACATTTACCTATTGTAGTCCGAGCAGGGTTCTTGTCGCCTTTAAAATTTTTAAATTGACAAAACCCTGCGACATGAGGACCAATTTCTTTTATGCATTGGGTATATTAAAATAGTCCAAATAATTTCTTACCTCATAAATTCCCTGTTCACCTGTTTCATAAAATTTTGCGGAGGAATGTTCATAATATCTGGCATTGGTCACTAATCCGGCCTTTACTGGATTATTGTGCCTGCCCGATCTCATCATTTAGGCGGGCATATAATTTAATATTTGTTATATGAATTTGGTTGTGCGACATTCTTTGCAATCAAATGATACTTCAAACACCTTATGAATAGAACCTTTTTTCTTTTCAATATTGTTTACTCCATCTTCCAAATTGCCCAATAATTCATAGTGCTTCAATTTCTTTAACCGTTTAATTATCTCGTACGCTCTAAATCGCTTACCTTCTGCAATTAATCTATTTATCGTTCTACTGTGATTACTTAATCTGATAAGCGCATGCAAATGATTTGCCATAATTACATACCCGAGGATGAAATTTTCCTCCTTTTTTAGTAAGTCAAACCATTCATATATATCATCAAACAGGTTTGTTTTTTCAAAAAGAGGCAACCATTTATAACAAGTAAATGTGAAAAAATAACTGGTACTAATTTCTGCATGTGTTCTTTGCACTGCCATATAACAAATCGGTAGAGTTATCAATTGCCATCGCAAGGTTTTGCCGAATTAATTAATTTTTAAGGAGGCAAGAACCCTGCTAGGACATTCCCCGTGAAATCGATTAAAATCTATCATTCAGTATAGTCACTAATGATTATTTTCTAGTCACCATCCCGCCGGAATCATAACTCAACCATCTTCTATCCATTGCTGTGCTTATATCTCACCACACATTAAAAATACGTTCAAAAATGCATATTATGCCATTTCATGCATTTTTTAAGGTTTGCTTTCAGTTTTTGTAATTACTGGTAAATTGTGGTTGATAATTTGACATGTTGTCTGTCCAATAAAAACCACAATATCTGTATCCTAACATTTGTGCATAACCTATGTGCATTTACTGTGCACAAATTTTTTTGGCTTCTCGGTGTACAAATGTGTACAAAAGTGTAATAAAAAACCTAGGTTTACGTTCAAATTAACACAAAAACCAAAAAATGGCTTTCCTGATAGGTGAATATGAGTGTACCCTCGATACAAAACAGCGCATTCGTGTGCCTGCCGGGTTGCTTACTCAGCTTACAGGAGATGACGCCGGAAAGTTCGTGGTTACACGCGGAATCGACCCATGCCTTTATCTATACCCGCAAAGTGAATTCTACACAGAAATGGACAATGTGAGCAAGATTCAGGAGAATTCGGAGGAGGATCGCGATTACAAAACACAGTTTTATAGTGGAACAGCCATTTTAAATATCGATTCTTCCGACAGGGTGCTGATTCCAAAATTGCATTTACAGCATGCGGGAATCAGCAAAGACATCATCATGGTGTGCATGAAAAACAAGGTTGCAGTGTGGAGTATGGAGCGTTTCCGTGAAAAATTCATGAAAATGGATGCAAACCAATATCAGCAATTATCAGAAAAAGTGAGAAGTAAATATGGTATATGAGTGCAACATACCACATACCCGTTCTTTTACATACAAGCATTGAAAATCTGATCACAAACCGCGACGGAATTTATGTGGATGTCACCTTTGGCGGTGGCGGCCACACCAGAGAGATCTTAAAAAATCTCAGCAACAAAGGAAAAGTTTTTTGTTTCGACCAGGATCCGGATGCAGAAAAAAATTACATCAACGAGTTCAGCGCTAACGAACAAGTGACCTTCATCCCGCAGAATTTTCGCTATATACAGAAATTTCTGCGGGTGTCCGGAGTAACTCAAGTGGATGGAATTCTCGCCGACCTGGGTGTAAGCTCCCACCAATTTGATGAAGGCGAACGCGGATTTTCTGTGCGTTTCGATGGTCCGCTCGATATGCGCATGAATAATAATCAATCCATTTCCGCATTCGATGTGATAAATAATTATACGGAAGATCAGTTGAGAAATATGTTCAGCCTTTATGGCGAAGTGCGAAATTCAAAACAACTCGCACATATTATCATAAACGCAAGAACAAAAATGAAACAAAACGGCGGCAGAGGAATTACAACAACGGGCGAATTTAAAAATATTGTTTTAACCGTTGTAAAAGGAGAACATAGTCCTTATTTGTCAACCGTATTTCAAGCAGTGCGCATAGCAGTAAACGATGAAATGGGTGCCTTGCGCGAAATGTTGGAAAGTACAACACAATTATTAATACCGGGCGGAAGATTAGTAGTGTTAAGTTATCATTCCCTCGAAGACAGAATGGTAAAAAACCTGATAAAAACAGGAAATGTTTTCGGCGAAAATGAGGGCGATATGATGGGAAGAAAAATAATTCCCTTTAAATCACTCACAAAAAAACCATTATTACCCGGTATAAATGAAATAAAAGAAAACCCAAGATCACGCAGTGCAAAATTGAGAGTGGGAATTAAGGAATGAAAGAATGAAAAGGAAATTCTCATGCAGAAAGTTCGAAGTATCGCCACCGTAATGTCCTCCTCTTTGGGAAGATAAAAGATGCGGCCAAGAGCACGAATGAAAAATGAACAATAAAATAAAATGAACCCAACCGAAAAAAAACAACCCGCCGAACAAAAACGAACCCTTTCAGGTATGCTGAAATCGTTTGACGAGGTTTCTTTTTTCAGATTGGAAAGACTTATTAATAATATCCCCTATTTCTTATTTGTAGTAGTGATCGGTATATTTTATATCTGGAATAATCACCGGGGCGTAGAAATGGAAAGAGAAATAAGAACAGTAAATCAGCAATTGCTGGAAAAACAATATTACTATAATGCAACTCGCGATTCGCTGACACAACACAGCAGACAAAGCACCGTTGCAAAAATGGTTGACACATTACAAATGCAGGAATTATCACATCCGCCATATACAATTAAAGCAAAAAGTGGACAACACTAAAAAAGACATATTATGGAGATTATATCTTGCGCTTGCAGCATTTGTTGTGCTTGGGTTGGGTATCACTGCACAAATAATTAATATACAATTTGTGCAAGGAGATAAATATCGCGCAATGGCCGATAGTGCAAGAGTGCGCACACAGGCGATTGAACCTAAACGTGGAAGCATCATGTCGGAACACCACGATATTCTTGCAACATCATTTCCCTATTATAAAATTTATATGGATCCTGTTGCGCCAAATGATGCAGATTTTAAAAAGAATATTGATTCTCTTTCCATTCAATTGGCAAATTTATTTCGCGATAAAACTGCAGCGCAATACAAACAAAAAATTACGCAGGCGCGTAAGCAAAAAAAACGTTATATAGAAATATATAAAAAAGCAACACTTCCGCAAAAACAAAAATTGGAAAATTTTGCATTATATCGCCTTGGAAAAAATCGCGGCGGATTAATTACAGAACAAATTGAAAATCGCGCGTATCCTTATAACAGTCTTGCTAACAGAACCATAGGATATGTAAAAGATGGAAGAAAAATTGGTTTGGAAGGAACATACGATACTTTACTTACCGGAAAGGAAGGATATACATTAATGCGCAAAATTGCCGGTGGAAGCTGGATGCCTATAAGCGATAAAAATGAAGTGGATCCTGTTGATGGAGTGGACGTGATAACAACGCTCGATATTAATATGCAAGATATTACAGAAACTGCTCTGCGCAGATCATTAGTTAAAAATGATGCCGCATGGGGAACTGCAATTGTAATGGAAGTGAAAACGGGAAAAATAAAAGCGATCGCAAATTTAACACGAACAACTGTTGGACAATATAAAGAGGATTATAACTATGCAATTTCCACTCGTGTAGAGCCGGGTTCAACCTGGAAATTATTTACACTGATGTGTTTGCTGGAAGATGGATTATCTATTCATGATCATGTGGATCTGAACCAGGGAACCTTATTATTTGCAGATAGAACCATGCGCGATAGCGAACCACACAGCAGAAGAAATGTAACTGTGGAAACGGCATTTGCACTTTCTTCCAATGTTGGAATTTCCCGATTGGCATACGAATATTATCAAAAAGAACCACAAAAATATGTAGATCATCTAATACAATCAGGTATTGCAAATAAAACCGGAATTGAAATTAGCGGAGAACCAAAACCCTATTTTAAAAAAGATCCTAAGGATAAAGAATTGTGGTATAAAACTACTATTCCCTGGATGAGCGTTGGATATGAATTAACGGTAACACCATTGCAATTACTCACATTTTATAATGGCATTGCAAATGATGGTAAAATGATGAAACCTTATTTGGTTCAGGAAACGCAACAATATGGTACAACAGTTAATGAATTTGAACCAATTGTTTTAAATGAAAAACTTTGCTCAAAAAATACGGTTGAACAATTGCAGCAATGTATGCTTGCAGTGGTTGATAGTGGTACTGCAAAACATTTAAAAAATGATTATTATCAATTTGCAGGAAAAACCGGTACGGCTCAATTATTGGAGAATAAAGTTTATACTAATAATCACCTTGCAAGTTTTGCAGGATATTTTCCTTATGAAAATCCCAAATATTCCATTATAGTTGTGGTGAGCGATCCCAATAGCCCGGTATATTATGGCGGTTATGTTTCCGCTCCGGTTTTCAGAGAAATTTCTGATAAGGTGTATTCTCATTTTATTAATATGCGCGAACCGGTAAATATGGCTGATACTTCTTACGTTGGAGTTACAGCAACCGCAAAAGGAAATGCATTTGATTTCCGCCAGATTTTAAAATGGCTAAATGTAAATGAAACATTTAATGATAATGAAGAATGGATTGCATTAAATACAACGGGAAAAACCTCTACCCACGAATTAATTAAAACCTATCAATATACAATGCCCAATGTTAAAGGAATGGGTTTGCGCGATGCCATGTATTTATTGGAAACCAGCGGATTAAAAGTAGGAGTGAGCGGAAGTGGTAAAGTAACATCACAAAGTATTGAATCAGGGCAGGCAATTTATAAAGGAACCTACGTAAGCATACAATTGAATTGAAAAAATTAAAGGAAATATTATCTGTTGTTAAATTCACTAATTCCGGTGTAAACGATCTCAACAAGATCGAAATTACCGGAATTGCTGCCGATAGCCGGAATGTAAAGCCGGGTTATTTATTTGTTGCTGTAAAAGGAACAGCAGCAGATGGTCACGATTTTATTCCGAAAGCATTGGAGCTCGGCGCAGTTGCAATAATTGGGGAACATACAATTCAAAATGCAAATGCAGAATTAATTTTTGTAGTAGCTGATGCATCTGAGGCACTGGGTAAAACGGCACATAAATTTTATGATTCGCCCACGGAACATTTGAAATTAGTTGGAATTACCGGAACAAATGGAAAAACTTCCGTAGCAACTTTGTGTTACAATTTACTAAAAGATCTTGGATTTAAAGTCGGATTAATTTCCACAGTAGAGAATAAAATTCAGGATACTATAATTCCATCCACGCATACAACTCCTGACCCTGTTCAATTAAATAATTTATTATCTCAAATGGTGGAAGCCGGTTGCGATTATGTATTTATGGAAGTGAGTTCCCACGCTGCACATCAAAAACGTATCGCAGGATTAAAATTTTCAGGCGCTGCTTTTACAAATATCACACATGATCATTTAGATTATCACAAAACTTTCGATAAATATATCGCAGCAAAAAAAATGTTTTTCGACAATCTCGATAAAACTGCTTTTGCTTTAGTAAATGCGGATGATAAAAATGCTACAGTGATGTTGCAAAACTGTAAAGCACAAAAATTTACCTTTTCCGTAAAAGGTTCTGCGGATTACACTGCAAGAATTAAAGAAAATGTTATTTCCGGTCTTGTTTTGAATTTGGACGGAGTAGAATTTCATTCCCATTTGTTGGGGGAATTTAATGCGTGGAATTTATTATCCGTGTATGCAATAGGTCGCTTATTGGGATTTGATAAAAATGAAGTGCTTTCTGCTTTGAGTAAACAAACTGCCGTGGAAGGAAGATTTGATGTTATTTATTCTGCAGTGGAAGAAATTACCGGAGTTATTGATTATGCACATACTCCCGATGCCGTGGAAAAATTATTATCTACCGTAAGATCCATGTTAAAAAACGAACAACAATTATTAACGGTTGTTGGTTGTGGTGGCGATCGCGATAAAACGAAAAGACCGATTATGGCAAAGGTTGCCGCAAAATTAAGTGATAAAATTATTCTCACTTCTGATAATCCGCGCAGCGAACAACCGGAAATTATAATTCAGGAAATGGAATCGGGAATTGAAGCTGATTTGCGCAAAAAAACACTTTCCATAGTAGATAGGAGAGAAGCAATTAAAACTGCAGTGATGTTGGCAAAACGTGGTGATGTTATTTGTGTTGCAGGAAAGGGTCACGAAAAATACCAGGAAATAAAAGGAATTAAATATCCCTTCGACGATAAAAAAGTGCTTTCGGAAACCTTTAAAACCCTTTCGAGATAATGTTATATTATTTATTTAATTGGTTGGATGAAAAATATGATTTTCCGGGTGCGGGATTGTTTCAGTATTTGTCCTTTCGCGCCGGAATGGCTGTTTTATTATCCCTGATCATATCTATCATCATTGGTAAATGGATCATTAAATATTTACAGAAACAACAAATTGGCGAAGCGGTTCGCGACCTCGGATTAGAAGGACAGCTTAGCAAAAAAGGAACTCCAACAATGGGAGGACTCATCATTATTGCCGCATTATTAATTCCGGTTTTATTATTAGCAGATCTGAAAAATATTTATGTCATTCTCATGCTTATTGTAACTGTGTGGATGGGATTGATCGGATTTTTAGATGATTATATCAAGGTATTCAAAAAAAATAAAGAAGGTTTGCGTGCGAAATTCAAATTAATGGGTCAGGTGGGATTGGGAACTATAGTTGGTTTAGTTCTTTATTTTTCTGATGATATTAAATTGCGGGATTACGATCATATTTATGTTTATGAAGTGGAAAATGGTCATGCAGTTGGAAGGCCATTAGAAACCTACGATGCAAATGATGTTCGTTTAGAAGGTAATGGAATTATGGATAAAGACGATGAGCGTTTTTTAAGTCATGACACGCGTTCCACAAAATCAACAATTCCCCTCGTGAAAAATAATGAATTCGATTATGAATGGCTGGTGAGTTGGGCTAATGATAGTACTAAGGTTTGGTTATTTCCACTGGTATTCATTATAATTATTATTATAATTATTACTGCAGTTTCGAATGGAGCAAATCTTACCGATGGTTTGGATGGATTAGCTGCAGGCACTTCTGTAATAATTGTGATCACGCTTACCATTTTTGCCTACATAGCCGGTAACGCAATTCTCAGCGATTATTTAAATATTATGTATATACCGGATTCGGGCGAATTAGTGGTATTCAGCGCCGCATTAATTGGTGCCTGTATCGGTTTTCTTTGGTATAATGCATTTCCCGCACAAGTATTTATGGGTGATACAGGAAGTTTAACCATTGGTGGAATTATTGCTTCACTCGCAATTGCAACCAGAAAAGAATTATTGATCCCTGTTTTATGCGGAATATTTCTCGTGGAAAATCTCAGTGTGATGATTCAGGTATTTTATTTTAAATATACCAGAAGAAAATACGGAACAGGGAAAAGAGTTTTTTTAATGAGCCCTTTACACCATCATTATCAGAAAAAAGGAATGTTTGAAACAAAAATTGTAACACGTTTTTGGATCATCACAATATTATTAGCAATTATTTCAGTAGTAACACTCAAGGTGAGATAAATGTCGAAACGCATTGTCATATTAGGCTCCGGCGAAAGCGGAACAGGTGCAGCAATACTTGCGAAACGCAAAGGTTTTGATGTATTTGTGAGCGACAAAGGTGTTATTAAGGATATCTATAAAAATAAATTACAAAAGGAAAATATTGAATTTGAAGAAGGAAAACATTCCTATGATAAAATTTTTTCCGCAGATGAAATAATAAAAAGTCCGGGCATACAGGAAAAATACGAAGTGATGAAAAAAGTGCGGGAACACAATATTCCTGTGGTGGGCGAAATAGAATTTGCATGGAGATATTGTTCCGGAAAAGTGATTGCAATAACAGGAAGTAATGGAAAGTCAACATGCACATCATTAACCTATCATTTATTACAAAAAGCAGGAATGAATGTCGCCATGGGAGGAAATATCGGTAAAAGTTTTGCCGAATTAATTGCGAATGGCAACCACGAATATTACGTGTTGGAAATCAGCAATTTTCAATTGGATGATACCGTAACATTTAAACCATATATATCTGTTCTTTTAAATATAACACCAGATCATCTCGATAGTTATAATTATCAGTTTGAAAATTATGTCGCTTCCAAATTCCGCATCATCATGAATCAGGGTCCGGGCGATTATTTTTTTTATAATGCCGATGATCCTGTAATTGAACACGAATTATTAAAACCAAAATATCATAAAACAATCACATCGTTGTCCTCTGTTTCCTTTACCCTGAATGACCGTTCTGGGGAAGGTGGATGGATTTCCGGTGACACTCTAAATATTCAACTCAACCAAAACAAATTCAACATGACCATCAACGAATTAGCGCTACAAGGAAAACACAACCAATACAACTCGATGGCAGCTGCCATTTCAGGGAAGGCAGTTGGTATTAAGAACGAAAATATTCGCGAAAGTCTGATGGATTTTCAAGGATTGGAACATCGTCTCGAATTTGTTGCAAAAGTGCACGGCATTTCTTTTGTCAACGATTCCAAAGCAACAAATGTAAACAGTACCTGGTTTGCATTGGAAAGCCAAAATAATCCTGTAATCTGGATAGTTGGCGGAATTGATAAAGGAAATGATTATTCCCACATAACAGAACTAGTAAGAAAAAAAGTAAAGGCAATTGTTTGTCTCGGTGCTGATAATACAAAAATTCACGAAGCTTTCGGTAAGCTGGTTGATATTTTAGTGAATACGGAAAGTATGAAAGATTGTGTGGAAATGGCATATCGACTTGGTAATAATGGCGATGTTGTTTTATTATCTCCTGCATGTGCATCATTCGATCTTTTCGAAAATTTTGAAGACAGAGGAAGACAATTTAAAGCAAGGGTAAAAGAATTATAATTAATAGTGCGCACCGAATTAAATATGAGTCAACCGATAACATATATGTTGAGTAAAGTAAAAGGCGACCGCTACATTTGGTTGGTTGTTTTTGTGCTTTCTGTGTTTTCTATTCTTGCTGTGTATAGTTCTACAGAAACACTCGCATATAAATCTGCAGGTGGTAATACAGAGTATTATCTGATAAAACATACCACAATTTTAATATTCGGAATTTTTCTGATGTATTTAAGTCATCTCATTCCATTTAAATATTATAGTCGTATTGCACAAATATTATTATGGATCTCTGTTCCGGCTTTATTATACACTATGTTTCTGGCACCGGAAGTAAATGATGCTTCTAGATGGATAACATTACCGGTAATAAATCTTACATTTCAAACATCCGACTTAGCGCGTTTCGCTTTGATAATGTACACTGCACGCATATTATCTAAAACTCAGGATAAGGTTGATTCCTTCAAAGAAGCATTTGTTCCGGTAATATTGCCAATTGCTATTATATGTGCACTGATATTACCGGAAAATTTATCTACGGCAAGTGTATTATTTTTTACTTGTATCGTGTTAATGTTTGTTGGTCGCGTTAATTTTAAATACATCATGCTTACCATTGGTTCGGGAATTGTATTACTCGGAATCGTAATTGGGTTATCGTATTTAATACCTGACGTTGGCCGTTTAGGAACCTGGAACACCCGTGTGGAAAGTTTTATTAATGGTGGTGATGATGATGAAGAATTTCAGGTGGAACAGGCAAAAATTGCAATTGCACAAGGAGGAATTTTGGGAGTTGGTCCGGGTAATTCCACACAAAAAGATATTTTACCTTACCCCTATGCCGATTTTATTTTCGCAACAATTATTGAAGAGTACGGATTATTTGGCGCAGTTGTTTTTATTTTTTTATACCTCGTTTTATTATATCGCTGCATAAAAATAGTAATAAAAGCACCCAGCAGTTTTGGTGCATTGCTCGCTGTTGGTTTAGGATTGTGTTTAACTATTCAGGCATTCGCAAACATGGCTGTGGCAGTGCATCTGGTGCCAACAACAGGATTAACATTGCCATTGGTAAGTATGGGTGGAACATCACTTTGGTTTACCAGTTTAAGTATCGGAATTATTTTAAGTGTGAGCAGAGAAATAGAAGTAAAAGAAGAAAAAGATTCCGCCAAATCAGAAGAAACAGAAATGGAAGAAGAAATTATTTCGGAATAAGAATAAATTGATATTAAAAATCTTTGAAAAACCTTAGTTTATAAGTGACACTTAGTATTAAATTTAAAATGAAAGAACCAATAAAAATATTAATCAGCGGCGGTGGAACAGGAGGGCATATTTTTCCTGCTATTGCAATCGCCAATGAGATCAGGCGCAGAGAGCCTGATGCCGATATTTTATTTGTTGGTGCAGAAAATAAAATGGAAATGGAAAAGGTTCCAAAGGCGGGATATAAAATTGAGGGTTTATGGATAAGTGGATTTCATCGCGGTTTAGATATGCGCAATTTTAGTTTTCCTATTAAATTAATTTCTAGTTATTTCAGATCAGGTACTATTGTAAGAAAATTCAGACCGGATGTAGCTGTTGGGACCGGCGGTTTTGCAAGCGGCCCCGCATTAAATGCAGCAATACGCAATCGGGTGCCGGCATTAATTCAGGAACAGAATTCTTTTCCCGGGGTAACAAATAAAATTTTATCGCGAAAAGCAAAAAAGGTATGTGTTGCCTATGATGGAATGGATAAATATTTTCCAACAGCGAAAGTGGTAAAAACCGGCAACCCTGTTCGTCAGAGTATTATTTTATGCAATGTAAAACCGGAAAAAGCGCGGAAAGATTTTGACCTTGATCTCGATAGTAAGATATTATTTGTTGTAGGTGGAAGTTTAGGGTCCAGAACCTTAAATAATTGTATGAAGGTAGGTCTGCAAAAATTACACGAAGCAAATATTCAGGTACTTTGGCAAACAGGTTCGTTATTATTTGAGGAGTGTAAATCCGCCGCAAAGGGTTTTGATAATATTAAGGTATTCGATTTTATTACCAATATAGATCATGCTTATGCAGCTGCAGATGTAATTGTTTCCAGAGCCGGGGCAATTGCAATTTCCGAATTATGCCTCGTGGGTAAACCTATTATTTTGGTTCCACTTCCTTCGGCAGCGGAAGACCACCAGACGAAAAATGCAATGGCATTGGTAAATGGTAATGCCGCAGTTCATATTAGTGACAGAGATGCCCAAAATGAATTAGTAAAAGCTGCTATTGAATTGATAAATAATGATAAAAAAAGAAAAGAATTAGCAGATAATATTCAGAATTTCGCAATTCCCGATGCAGCAGAAAGAATTGTGGATGAAGTATTTAAATTGATTAATAAAAATTAATTATTTAAGATAATAATGCAGTTGGATAAGATTAAAAATGTGTATTTTGTAGGTATCGGAGGCATCGGTATGAGCGCACTTGCACGTTATTTTAATTTACAGGGAGCAGCGGTTTCAGGTTATGACCGAACTCCAACTGCATTAACGGAACAACTACAAAAAGAAGGAATTAAAATACATTTTGAAGATAATATTGATCTTATTGATAAGGCTGCGGAACTAGTGATCTATACTCCCGCAATTCCAAAACATCATGCAGAATTAAATTATATCATTACCAATAATTATCCATTATTCAAACGTGCTGAAGTACTTGGAATGTTGAGTCGCGATAAATTTACCATTGCCGTTAGTGGTTCACATGGAAAAACAACAGTGTCGGGAATGATTACCTGGATATTAAAAAATTCGGGTTACGACTGCACCGCTTTTTTGGGTGGAATTTGTTCCAACTTTAATTCAAATTTCGTACACGGCGAAAATGATGTTATGGTTGCAGAAGCTGATGAATACGACAGATCATTCATGCGATTATTTCCAAATATTACCGTAGTTACCGCAGTAGATTCCGATCATCTTGAGATATACGGAACTCAGGCTGAAGTGGAAAAAGCATTCATCGAATTTGCCAATAAAACAGAAATTGGTGGCGAAATTGTAATAAAAGCAGGTTTACCTATCATTCCGTATCTAGAGCAACACACAACCAAGTACGCATTGGAAAATACAGAAGCAGATCTTTTTGTTTCCAATTATAATATCACTTTGTCGGGAAGTGAAGTGGAATTAAACAACGGAATTTGTTACACACTAAAATATCCCGGAATTCATAATATCGAAAATTCTGTTGCAGCAGTTGCTGTTGCATTGCATCTTGAAATTTCCCATGAAAATATCGCAGAATCCCTCAACACCTTTAAAGGAATTCATCGCAGATTTGAATTGGTCACCTCCACCACTAAAAGTGTTTATATTGATGATTATGCGCATCACCCGGAAGAAATAAGAATGTTTTTATTGAGCTTACGCGCAATTTATAAGGATAAAAAAATCACCGCAATTTTTCAACCACACCTTTTTACCAGAACCAGAGATCTTGCTGATGGATTTGCTTCGAGTTTGGATATTGCTGATGAGATTATTTTATTGCCAATTTATCCTGCAAGAGAAGAACCAATAGAAGGAGTAACAGCAGATACTATACTGAGCAGAATAAAAAATCCGAAAAAATCTATTTTAAATAAAGAGGAATTACTGCTGAATATCCAAGAAAATGAGTTTGAGATACTCTGCACCATTGGTGCCGGAGATATCGATAAACTGATCAAACCTATTGCTGACATCATAAATGCTAAATCATGAGCCTGAAAAAGAAATTATTTCGCGTTTTTGGTTTGTTGCTTATCCTTACTTGTGTTACCGGATTAATAATGCTGACATCCTTTAATTCTAAAAAACAAGAAGCTGTGGTGTGCGGGAAAGTAGATATTTTGATAGATCATGATAAGGATATCTTTTTTTTAGATGCATCTGATATAAAATTTTTATTAATTAATTCATTTGGCGACTCTGTAAAAGGTGATAAGATTAAAAATATTGCTGTTGGAAGAATAGAAAAGGTGATAGAAAAAAATGATTTTGTGCAGGATGCAGAAAGTTGGTTAGATGCAAATGGAGAATTACATATCAATATTGTACAAAAACAACCACTTGCACGAGTTATTAACAGCAGTGGTGTGAATTATTATATCACGGAAAAAGGGAATAAGATGCCCATCAGCACTAAATTTACGAGTCGTGTTCCAGTTGTTACGGGCAACATTAAAGAAGGCACTAATAACTCGAACATGGTAGAAACACAAGTGCTAAAAAATATACTTGAATTATCACATTACATTCACGCAAATACTTTCTGGAATGCCCAGATCGAACAGATATTTGTTACTGAAAATGCCGAATTTATTTTAATTCCGAAATTGGGAGATCATAAAATTGAATTTGGCGGAATAAATGATATGCAGGAAAAATTCAATAAACTCGAAATATTTTATAAAGAGGGTTTGAATTATATGGGTTGGGAGAAATATGAAACTATTAAGCTTGACTATAAAGGTCAGGTTGTTTGTGATAAAAAAATGCAACTATGAACAACAACAATCGAATTATTACAGGCCTCGATATCGGCACCACAAAAATTTGTGTTATTGTCGGACAAATGACAGATAATGGAAAGATCCAGATTCTCGGTATGGGAAAAGCCGATTCTTTTGGAGTGATGCGTGGTGTAGTTGCCAATATTGACAAAACAGTGGAGGCAATTAAACTTGCGGTTCAGGAAGCTCAGGAAAAAAGTGGCGTTGAAATTCACGATGTGTATGTGGGTATCGCCGGGCAACATATTAAAAGTTTGCAACATCGAGACATTTTTACACGCAACGATGCAGAAAATGAGATTTCTATGGATGATATTGATCAGATGGTGTTGAATATGCATAAACTTGTGCTTCCTCCGGGCGATCGAATCATTCACGTATTACCACAAGAATTTATCGTTGATGGTGAACAGGGAATTAAAGATCCAATCGGTATGAGCGGTGTGCGTTTGGAGGCGAATTTTCATATCATCACCGGACAAATTGCTGCAGCAAAAAATATTTTTAAATGCGTGGAAAAAGCAGGATTAAAAGTGATTGATCTTGTGCTTGAACCATTAGCGTCTTCAGAATCTGTATTAAGTGAGGAAGAAAAAGAAGCAGGTGTTGCTTTAGTGGATATTGGTGGCGGCACTACGGATATCGCAATTTTTCAGGATGGTATTATCAGACATACTGCTGTAATTCCTTTAGGTGGAAATATTATCACCGAAGATATTAAAGAGGGATGTATGATCATGAAGAACCAGGCGGAAATACTGAAAATTAAATTTGGTTCTGCACTTGCTACGGAAACAGAAGATAATGAGATCATATCTATCACCGGATTAAAAGGACGTGAACCAAAAGAAATAAAAGTGGAAAACCTCGCGAGAATAATTCAGGCGAGAATGGAGGAAATTCTGGAGCACGTATATTATGAAATTAAATTATCCGGACATCACAAAAAATTAATCGGTGGAATTGTAATTACAGGTGGTGGCGCACAATTAAAACATTTAGTGCAATTGGCATCGTATATCACCGGTATGGATGCACGTATCGGTTATCCAACTGAACATATTTCAAAATCAAAAGTGGAAGATATTCGTCACCCAATGTATGCAACTGCTGTTGGATTAATTTTAAAGGGTTGTGATGATAGAAATTTTAGAAATTTTGAAATACCAACTGAAAATATCAATCCAAAACAGGAAGTAAAAAATGTTGTTCCGGAAAATATGATGAATAATAATGTTATGCAAAATAATGCAGTTGAGGTAGCAGTCGAAAATGAAATGCAGGAACAAGAATCAGAAACCCCCGAACAAGATCGCAAAAATGCAAAACCGGGTTGGTTGAAGAGTATGCTGACCAATACGAAAAAATGGTTCGAAGAAGATGATGTTTCGGATTTTAAATGATTTGTTAATTTGTTAATTGTCAATTTGTTAATTTATTATCACCAACAAAACTATCGCATCATTAAAGGATTTTAAAAAACAAAAAAAGTAAAAATAAATAAATTAAAAGAAATTGAAAGTAGCGTCCGGTATTAATAACAGTTTTCTCCGGAGCATTAAATTATCAAATTAATAAATTATCAAATTAATAAATTACTAAATTACTAAATTAATAAATAATAAAGCGTCCGGCGTTAATAACAGTTTTTTCCGGAGCATTAAATTACCAAATGAATAAATTAACAATTAATAAATAACAAAACCATGTATTTCGACGTACCAAAAGAACAATCATCCATCATAAAAGTAATAGGTGTAGGCGGTGGCGGGTCCAATGCTGTTAACCATATGTTCATGCAGGGAATTAAGGATGTAAATTTTGTGATATGCAATACCGACCATCAGGCATTGGAAATGAGCCCGGTTCCGAATAAAATTCAATTAGGACCGAGTCTTACCAAAGGCAGAGGAGCGGGTTCACATCCGAGTGTGGGCCAACAGGCTACGATGGAAAGTTTGCAGGAAATAAAAGCATTGCTGGAAAAAAATACAGAGATGGTTTTTATCACCGCAGGAATGGGCGGAGGAACCGGAACAGGTGGCGCACCGGTTATTGCGAAACTTGCAAAAGAAATGGGTATTCTTACCATTGGAATTGTAACAGTTCCATTTGGGTTTGAAGGAAAAAGAAGAAAGTCGCAGGCGCATGAAGGTCTCGAAACTTTAAAACATTTTGTGGATGCAATATTAATTGTATCTAATGATAAATTGCGCGACATGTTTGGCAATCTTGCATGGAATGATGCCTTTGCTAAAGCAGATGATATTTTAACAACTGCTGCAAAAGGAATTGCAGAAATAATTACTGTTCCCGGATATGTAAATGTCGATTTTGAAGATGTTAAAACAGTTTTGCGCGATAGCGGATTGGCAATCATGGGTTCAGGAAGTGCAGAAGGAGATGATCGTGCAATTAAAGCAGTTCAGGATGCATTGGAATCGCCATTGTTAAACGATAATGATATTCGTGGCGCACGAAATATATTATTAAATATTTCATCCGGAGTGAAACCGGTTTTAATGGATGAAATTGCAGAAATTACCGATTTCGTTCAAGAATCTGCCGGTAACGATTGTGATATTATCTGGGGAAATTGTACTGATGAAACTTTGGGCGATAAACTCATGGTAACCGTTATCGCAACTGGTTTCGAAACCATTGAGGAACGCAGCCGCAGAGTAAAAGAAAGCACGTATAAAATAACGCATATTGACACAAATGCCTTATTAAATAAAATGCTGGAGCCACATCTTGATAAAGAGGAAGATGTGCAAGTTAATGATGCAGAGGAATATTCCATTCATTTAAAAAGTGAGAATAAACCGGAAGAAAAAAAGATAAAAAAAGAAGAGGATACGAACCCCCGACAGTTTAGTTTTGATTTTGATATGTATGGCGTTCCCGATATGAAATTTGAAGAAGAAATTGGGGAACTTGTTAATGAACAAGACCCAATTATTGCAAAGGAAGAACCCATTACTGAAATTGTTGCGGAGGAAAAAGAATTCATTATTATTAATGAGGAGGTAAATACGAACGAGATCGTTATTGAAGTTAAATCAGAGGAAAGAATTGCTGAAATTCCAGAAGAAAAATTGGAAACTCCGGTTATAAAAGAAGAA
>Ga0163149_10001671_pt1 | contig 28239 bp, 20 predicted proteins | sample OliLakLV19MP5G1_FD_148604 | JGI IMG/M metagenome (GOLD analysis project Ga0163149, IMG submission 148604) | Freshwater microbial mat bacterial communities from Lake Vanda, McMurdo Dry Valleys, Antarctica - Oligotrophic Lake LV.19.MP5.G1 | ecosystem: Environmental > Aquatic > Freshwater > Lake >... | reverse complement strand
GGAGTCCCCATCGATTACATTTCCTTTTCTCCCGAAGAAGATTTGGTCATTACGGCGCCCAACACGACGTCTCCACCCTTCAAGGTGACACCCACCAAGAATTCCGTGGCCGTGGGCAAAGACTCTCAATTGCTCATTGATACCTTTCGCTTTTACGGCACAGGTCTTGGCATTGTCTTTTTGACCTTTTGTTTCGCCCGCTCGTACTTTCCGCGGGCGTACAATCTCCGCAAGAAACCGGATATCGAAGACATGAAACCCAAAGATGCCAAATACTTTCATCGGTTCACACCCCTCTCGAACCGCATGGAATCGGATTTGGCCGCCGAAGATTTCGGGTTCTTTTCGTGGTTTTGGCGCTTGTACACCCTCAGCGATGATGAGTTTATGGAACACTGCGGGTTGGACGCCCTCTGTTTTACTCGCGTTTGCAGTATGGGATGTAAATTTTGTTGGATGGGCATGCTCAATGCAATTTGGTTAATGCCCTGTTATGCGACCGCCAATGAAGTTACGCACGAAGCGGATTATTACGATCGGATTGTGGAAATTACGACTTCGAATGTCCCTCAAAGTTCCGTACGATTAACCGCCACTGTGGTAGCGTCGTATTGTGTCTTTTTTCAAGCCATGTGGATTATTTTGAGAGAATTCAAATGGTTTACCAAAATGCGAGGCAAATTCTTACAAAAGAAATTGGCCCGCAATTATGCCGTCTATATCCGGGATATTCCCCAAGGCTTTCAATCCAATCAAGCCATTACCAAGTTTTTTGAAAAGTCGTTGGCGGCCGGGGAAGTTCAAGAAGCCCATATTGCCGTCAAAACTGTGAAACTCCGGAGTCAAGTCAACAAACGCGATGCCGTCATTATGAATTTGGAACATGCCATTGCCGAATTGGATGAAACGGGCATTCGACCCAAACATAAACTCGACAAGACACTCGACTTGGGTATGGGTGTCAATATTGGATTGGTCATTCCGGGTATTAATTTAACCGTCGTGCCGGATGCTTTTGACAAGTTGGATTTGTTTGGCTTCATTGGTGGTAAAGAAGTTGATAGTATTACCTATTATGCCGAAGAGTTGTTAAAGTTCAATGCCGATATTTCCCAACGAATTGAAGTCCTCAAAGTCAAGGCCAGTTCTCAACCAGAAGATATTGTTTATGAAAGTGATGATGAAATGGATTTGGATGGGAGTGCCGAAAGATCTCCACTGGTTCGAACCAAATCGAGAATTGACGATGAAGCCAACAAGAATTTGCTCAGCTTCATTCAACACAATACCACCGATGTTCTCATGAAAACGGCGGCCAAACCCTTGGCATTAACATCGGAAGCTACCAACTTGGTAACGCAAACCGTCAAGGGTGCGGCGAATCTCGTCCTGTCGGAAGATGGTGAAATCAAAAGTGCAGGATTTGTCGTCTTCAAGAAATTATCCACCGCCAATGCCGCTCTTCAAATGGTACTGCATGGTACGTAGTAGGCAGATGGATAATGATAGTCGAGTCTTCGTTTGGTTGGTTGGTTGTGTGACCGCGTCAGCTAGCACTCACTCAATCACTCACTCACTCTTCTCTTGGCTATTATTATTAAATACAGAGCATCCGCACGTGCTGGAAGTCTTGGAAGCACCTGACCCCGCTGATATTTTTTGGTTAAACGTGGGACGCGAACACCGCGACCTGCAATTGGGACGACAAATATCGTTGGGGCTGACAGTAGTGGCATGCTTGTTTTGGACCATTCCGGTGACCTTTACCAGTTCCTTAGGCAACATTGAAGTCATGAGAGACAAAATTGAGTTTATCGACGAGCTCCTTACGAAATATCCCGGACTGGAACCTGTCTTTCAAGTACTGGCACCACAACTCTTGGTTTTGCTCAATGCATCTTTGCCGTATATCATGGAATTTGTTACCATGTTTGAAGGTCCCATCTCAGGCGCAATGGTACAGGCATCCGTTTTTTCCAAGCTTGTTGTAATCAATATCTTGCAGACGTTTTTCTTAACAACGTTAACCGGTGGAGTTCTTAACGTAAGTGAAACAATGTGAATGAGGAGTGAAGGCATGGATCGAAGGACTTGGTGGAGCATCCGCTGCAGTTTCCTTCTAGCTTTTTCATATTTTTTCCCATCCTCCTCACGTTTGCTTTCTTCGACATCATAACAGGAGCTTCAAAGATTGATCAGCCGGCCTCAAAACTTTATCGATTTATTGGCTAAATCTCTGCCAACCCAATCTACCTTTTTTATGCAGTACTGCATTATCTCCACGTTTTCTACCTTTTTGGTGGAGGGTCTACGTCTTGGACCGATTTCAGTGGGCTTGTTTCGGAAATTTGTTGGTCCCAACCTCACGGCGCGAGAACGGCAATATTCATTGTTCGGGGTGGTGAAACCTTTGTCCGAGCCCTTTGACTTTCGAACAGGTACGTTTTCGATGGGGCTCATATATAGTCCAAGGAGTACCTTATTCCTTGCCAGTCGTAGCTGGTAGTCTTGCTTTTCCGCATCTCATGGCGTGTTGCTGCATTGCTGGAATGAATCGACGATTGTATCACAGGCTACTACTGGTGCCAAATGGTGAGTTGCTCAAGCAAAGCTCAAGGCGAGCTGCTATATTCAAGAGGCGAGAATGAATTCTATCTTTAGCACTGTTGTTTTCTAACCGGCTTCGTTTTTTTTTGTCAGGTGCTTTATTTCATGATCTATTTAGTCTATTCTGTGATTGCTCCGTTGGTTGCCTTTGTGGCTGCCTTCTGCTTTGTCGTCATGGGGGCGTTGTTTCGGCACCATTTTGTTTATGTGTACCGCCCTGATAAAGATTCAGGTGGAAGAGTCTGGATGAACTTTATCAAGGTCCTCACGGGACTGATGCTCGTAGCCGAGTGTACCAGTGAGTCATATTTCTCTTACACTGAGCGCCCTTTTGATTTGCGATGAAGGATGCGTGTCTCAAACACAATTTGCCTTTGTCCATAGTTGCGGCATTGCTGAGTCTGAAGAAGGCAGCCGTCATCGTGCCTTGGATCATTCCGCTCATTGTGGCAACTGTCATATTTTCCTTCTACATCCGCGAAAGGCATTTTGTGGTCACCGAGCACCTCCCCATGAGGCTATGTCTACAGCAAGACGAGAAGAATAAGCATTTAGATTTTTCATTTGTCGAGGACGCATTCTTACAACCCGAGATGCGAAAGAAAGAAGGTAGGTGGTGGTTAGATTATTGCCTTATTGCAACGTCCTGCGGCATTTATTGTCATGTCTAACGATGATCCCCTCTCTTTGTTTGGTCACTTCAGAGTTGCCAATAGTTCCTCCTGAACGCTTAGAAGAGATACGGGAATTGATGGAACGAGCTCTTCAAGTTAACAATCCCGAAAAACTTCTTGAATCTGGTTTGATGGGAATGGAAAGTAGCCAGCTGTTTCAAGAACTGCAAAAAGCTCTCAGTGACGAAGGCGAAGCTGCTGAAAATGGAAGCCCAAAGTCATCAACGCAGGACACCCTCAATATGACGAAAATGGAGTCATTCGAGGACGAGGACGAAGAAGGTAAAGTCGAAACCGTGTCACTGGAAGAGGAAGAAGAAATGAGTGCCTACAGATCAGTTCGTCAACCAGAAGCAGTTTGCCCACCAGACGTAGAAATCGAAGGCGACAGCGAATTCTTTGACACAGATAGCTTTGCTTCATGTGTGATGACAGCAAGTGGTGACAAGGACCATTCTGATACTAGTACCGTCGACCAATTCGACCAATCTGAGACCAGCGAATCAGTAACTCCCAGCGGGCTGATGTGCAGGGTGACCAAACTTTTTTCGCCGTAATGTCCGTTCGCTTGGCTACGCACTCCGCGTAGAGGGGCCCATATATCATATCCCGGTGAGAACTTTCGAAAGAAAGGACAGCAGCCAAACACTCAACTGGGCTGCTCTATGGTTAGAGGTTGCTACGAGCACAGATGGGACCTGCATGTCCTTTCATCGATAGATAAGCCTCAAACAATATGCATGACCGAAACGCAGCGGAAGCAGAGTCCAGTATTAAGAACTGGTGTCTTTTCCAATGCGCGTGCGCTGAGTTGTTTACGGAGAGCACCTCTTTGATCATCATTTTTCACGCAGCCACCGACCGGGATAGATGGCATGAAGCCAACTGTTCATAGTCTTGGAGAAGCCTGTTTATTGAAAATGATATCCATTTTGTTGTACAATATAATTATAATAAGCACACAATTCTTGAATAGGAGGATTCATTTTAGAAGGAAAACAGAGAGGCTCCTTTCTCCTTTGGAACATGGCTAACCCAAAGAATCTACCCATTTTTTGTTCTGAGGAATAGGAAAACATTGGTAGGCAACTGCACTCAAAGCTAGTGCCTACACTCCATGTACTCATGAATTGGATGCCCTTAACAAGATGGAAGGCAACTCATTTTTGCAGTGTCAGTTTATCTGTTTATCCTTAGAAAGCTCTTCAGGGAGTCTCACATTTGGAGCCAGATCTATGGCATTTGATGCCTGGCTGAGCAAATAGTCTACCTTAGAGAAACAATTTTTTTACTTGTGAGGGGTGTTGGGGACTCATAGTCTTTCACCACTGTCAATGCCTGTCCTGCCCCCACCGTGACCGATTAAACTCACTGATGTTCATCATCATGATAAATCATACACCTGTCTGCAGCTCTTGCAACCGCTTCATGCCACCACAGCACCTGCCAGTGATGCTTTTCAAATCCATTTTTTTTTTGTTTACAGAAAATCAACAACTCAACAAATGAGCTGAAAGCATTCTTCATCATTTAGAGAAAAGAGATCCCCATTGAAGGGACCTGTCTTTCTATCAAAAAAATTCTGAGAAACATTTTGGAGTGTGGAAGATGAGGAATTAATCACATTTCACATCATTTTTGTTGTTTGAAACAATTCTTTTGACATCACATTTTCCATGGAAAAAATTATTCTTCTGTTGCTAACACTGATTCAATCTTTTCTTCCTAAGGTTTCTATCTCATCAGCTTTTTTGTGTTACTTGAGCATTCCTGTTCCTTTTTTTGGAGTCTGATCAACTAGCCTCCACTTTTTCCAGAGTCATGACAGCGGGACCTTGGATGGACATTTGATGGGGAGGCATGAAACAGTTTTCGAGAATGCAGCAGACTTGATAAGACCAACCCTTCTTTTTCCAGGGACGGAGAAAGTCCTGTGGGGGGCATTCCCATGCACACCACTGGTCACTGATGGCAAGCAGTGCTGTGCTAGGATCAGCATGATGCATTTGTTTGGACCATTCAACCTGATCCTTCTGTTCGAATGTTTCTGCTTGAACATTTTTCCATCCCGCATTTGTCATTCTTTGGAAACGTTCTAGTTTGTGAAGCTTTAGAAAACTTCACTGTTAGTTCTTATTCTATAATCCTTGTTTATCAACACATGCTTTTATCTAGTAGCTGTCATTGAAGACAAGGCATTGCTATGCTACCAAAATCTAGAAAGATTCCTTCCTTGGTCTGTCATTCGTTTCAGAAATGAATCTCGAATCTTGAATCGTGTACAGTGAAGACAAGGAACGCAAGACTTAGTCAGTCGGAGTAAGTTTGAATCCTGAATTCTGTAGAAAAAACCATGTTGGAAGTGCGTAGTAGACCAATTAACACGTGTCTTTGCCACTGTACAGGATTGCCACATCACCCCAATCAATGTTCGTTCCTGTAGGCAGGATATCATCTTGACTGTGTTGCAATGACGTGAAATGTGACGATGGGAGAAAGAAAAAACTGACACGAGGAGGAAAAACCAAACAAGTGCCGATCGATATTATGTTGATGTTTTGCGGTCTTCCTTCATCTAAAAAGGATTCCGAGTCTGCTACTCGTAGGTCTAGTGGTAGGTGGCGATAGTTTCTGCAATGACATTTTTTTCTTCGATTGGCAGTTGGTCCTCTCATTACTAGTTTGTGTCTCTCTATCCTTTGTTTGGACGCCAAGAAGAATCTTCCGCATACAAGCATACTAGAGACACCCCACAACCACAGCGCGATCCATTGGTCATGCCAATTAGTAGTAGCAGTAGTAGTAGTATGACGAATCGATTGATGGAAGGCCTGGTGACAACCTTACTGAGTCTGGAATATATCAATCAACCCTCGGGGTCCCTAGCACCACTGCCCTACAAAACATCCTTTCATCGTCGTACCAAGAGTGTAGCACCTTTGCACTGTCGGAGTCGAGGTGGGACTCGTTTATCCTTGACGGCCTTTGAAGAAGAAGACGAACAGGAAGACTTCTTGTCGTCCAACACCACAGCCTCGTATAGGTGGGACATGGATACCACCGCCACAATAGCCATGGCAACCAGCGTGTCGTCGACTCCCGTTGATCTCAAGAGCAAGAAGACGCATGAATATCATTGTCCTCCATCTTCTTTTGGAACGGATAACACCGATACAAAAACAAAAGGCACGAGCGATAGTGATTATTACGATTCCAATGATACTGTCTTTGGTGCCATTTTACGTGGAGACTTGCCAGCATTGACCCTCTCCGAATCTTCCCGTCTGGTAGCCTTGCAAGATATACATCCACGAGCACCCTTGCACGCCTTGATTATACCCAAGGCTTTTGTCGGAAGTATTTTTGATGTCGTGGATCATGATTTGGAATGGTTGCAAGAAATGCACGCCATGGCGTTGGAGTTGGTAAACCGATATCATCCCCAAGCATTTGCGACCGGTGACTATCGATTGGTCTTTCATATTCCACCCTTTCATTCCGTCCATCATTTGCATTTGCATGTACTGGCACCGCTATCCAAAATGGCATGGTACTACAAACACATCAAATACTTACCGGGAGCGCGTTGGTGCATGGAATTGGACACGGTTTTGGAACGATTGCGTCGTGGAGAGGCCAATGGTGTTCCGTATCCCAAACCTCCCCTCTATCGACCACAACGACAATCCATGACGACGTCCACGCCTACTATGAATGGTAATGCTACAACAGCCAGGACAGTGACAGCTTCTACTCCAGTGGCCAACAAAAATACGACAAGAATCATTAAACTTGAAGGCGACAATAACAACCAATCATCATGTACGTAATAAGATTGGCTGCTTCCCCTTTCCTTCCATTTTGGCAACGAGAATCTCAATCACTGATGGGTGAATTTTTGGTTCGTTGGCAGTCAGTGTACTACGGACTGCATTCATAATGATGCAATGTCTATTTTTAGTTGGATCGTGCTACTATTGCAGATACAAAAGGAAGCGACCATGGCTCCGACATTCGTTCCTGCAGCCAGTTTTGGACATATCCCAACCAAGGGACCACCATGCATAGCCTTCACACCAAGTGTATTAATAATTATAATGACACACTAGAACTTTTGAGAGGAATCAGTATAGTATCGATGTAGAAATACTGGTTGATTCCTACTGTAGACAGAAAGCAAACAACGAGGAGCGGAGAAGAAAGGACTACAAAATAGTTCCTCCTGTTTACTTTTCAAGAAAAGTTGTGCCTGGAGAAGGGAAAAGATGGCAGGCGCAGTGAAAGACGTGGGCAGTGCAATGATAAAGAACATGGAATACTACTACTAGGAACGAGGTATGGTGGTATCCTTGAGGATCCCCTAGAGTACCGCAGGACTATTGGAACAGCTATATTGGAACTACTAGCTAGTACCTTGCCTTATTTTAACCCTGACCCTTCCATTTTTGAAATGGCAAAGTTGCACACTGCCTCCGACAAAGATGTTCATTATTAGCTCTAACCTTACTATGAATGAGAGCAAAACGAGAAAAAGATACTTTTTCGTCCAAATGTCTCGGATAGATACTGCGTGCAACACCTGGTGTAGCTAAATGAATATCGAGAATGACGAAGAGCTATTAGCAACATGGTTTAAGGTGCTGCTGCTTCTACTGTATTTGGCAAAGCCGAGCCATTACAGGGATTGCTATTAGCAGCCTCAGAGCAGGGCCATCAAAGTGATATTCCATTGGGACTGTTACCAGTGATTATTACAACAGCACTGGGCGGCGAGGCAAGCAACCTAGTATTACATGTAGTACGTTACCCATGGCCACCATGCCGCTAGTTACTGTAATACTGTAGCGACTGAGGGTCTCGCCCTCTGGGGGTATTCTACATCAAACGTCCCGGGCTATTAGCTACTGCCAACAACATTCATCTTTCGTTGATACAAGAATAACGACAAAGTACACACAATAGGATTCAACTACTAGAGTAGGAGTAGTGAAAGATGGTGTTGCACGCCTTTGTGGCAGCTTATGCTGCCAAAGATGTATTAGTTGGGAGTGTGGCAATTGTCAAGGCACGACGCCGCCGACGACGTGGAAAGCAAGACGAGCAAGGCGAGGAAGATGGTGAGAATGATGGCGAGAAGAACTGTAACGAGGAGGACGACATCCAAGAGGAAACAAAACTTATTGATAATTGTCATGATTATGATTATGGATACCAAAATTATGATGATTACCCAGCCTCTGTGGTTCATGAACTTTTATACAAAAAGAAAGAGACGGACAAGAACGATAAAGTCGAAGAAAAGCCAAAAAGAAGGCTTCGTGGTTGGATGAAAAAGAAAGAACCATCATCATCATCACCACAAGGGAAGAATGCCTCGGTCCAAGAAGCTGCAGCAGAAGCTGAAGCATTGACACGGCTGACAACGACTGCGAAGCAGCCAGTAGACGAACCACAACAACGAAGTCGCAGTGTCGATTTGGAATCACCACAAAGACACCAGTTCCAGCCACCACCACAACAAGCCAATAATAATCAACAGTGGGAAGAAGAAGGAGAAGAGAGCCAGCCATTGATGAAACAACAAAGCCTACCAAAAGCGACAATCAATAGCAACAGCAATGGCAACGACGACAACGACCCAAACTGCGACGACGACGACGAGGACAATGTCGGTACCAGCAATCATGACAGTCATACTACCATGTCTACTGCAACGAGTAGCGAAGAAGAAGAAGAAGAAGAAGAAGACGATAATAGTGATCACAAATCCGTCGTCGGTGTGGAGTGGATTGAAGAAGAGAATGACCTTTTCTATGAATATGTTATTGAGTAGTAGTGGTAGTACATTTATATCAGTTGTCATCAACGACGGATGATATCTTATGGATTGCATTGTCTTTATAAAATGATGGAACTAATGTATTTTGCTGTACTAGCTAGCAGTACCATACCAGATATTGTACTATAGTTTGTACCAAGAAAAACATGGGCGGATCGTGTCTGCCGAACTAACCAAAACTGGCAGGAGCTCTTCCTATAAGAATGGAAGTTCCATCATTATTGCCATGAATTCGGGTTAGTATTTATCTATGCCTCCATGTTATCTCACCGACGTCGTCATCGTACTGTAGCAAGTACGGTACTGCTACATTTGTAGCCAATACTTAGGTAGGAAGGCCTAGGCCAAAGTCATAACTACTAGCAGGATGCACAAAAGGAACGAAGATGGCGCTTTTCGTTTCGTCCACTGCACAAAACAGCTTGGAAAACAAAGCACGCTCTTGCTCTGCTGCAATTGTTGAGTGGTTGCGTCGCTTGCCTGGAAAACTACTGTATGCTGCCCGGCATTTCGTATTTGATTCTATTGAACTAGTTAGTAGTAGACTAGCTAGCTCTGCTACTAGCTATTAGAATAGTCTAAGTAGATAGCTGCTGCTTCTAGCTACAGAACCGCAGGGGAAGCCATCTGCAGTAGCTAGCATAGCTAACAGGAGCTGACGGTCTTCATCGACTAGCCAGCTCAGTCAAGATTATCGTACAGTAGTATTATGACTGTACTGAACTTCGCTGTAGAAAAAGGTCGCACACATTTTTTCAATCACTCATTATGATTTATCACAAAAGATTGCGCATTTGTTTTAAATCCTTGGTTACCGCACAATAATGCTTTTTTTTCGATCAAAAGTATCAAATACGTAGACACGCGGGATTCATCGTGACGGGATTCGTTGGTAGTACCGCATGCGCCACTTTTTACGGATCGTGAAGTAGTACTTTGCGGACAGTACAATGAACCAGTTTCATTATTTTTGAGCATGTGTGCGTCGGAATGTGCGGCGCATTTTCACGTTCGCCCGGGATTTCGGTCGAACCCGCACATTTAGACGCACACAATTCCTTTGAAGGCAACAACCACAATAATATCCGATCACTCCTTGATTACTATCATCGATAAGTACTACTAGCTAGCTAGTAGTTAAGTACTACGTAGTACTGTTGTCGGCAGATACTAATACATACTGTAGCTAACAATGAATTAGCTTTCTATCTACCATATATACATGTACTATAGCTACTACTGCATCTCTGTTTACGTTCTTGTTGGAAACGAATATAGCCAAATGCTGTTGAGGATTTATTTTTGAGTTTTTGTTTGTTGTGGTAGGATCTCATGTCGTCTCAACAAGTACTGCAAATGGACCAGCATCCCGACGATGAAAACACCTCCCGACAACAAGCCCTACAGGATGTGATAGAGGCCATTGCAACACTGGATGATGCCACCTGCACTCAGAACCCTACCATTCTCCAGACCAACTTAGAACCACTGCTGGAGCATCTCCAACTGCTATGCGACTACTTGAATAAGCGGGAGTCTTCTCCTCCGTTGTCACCGCCCAGTATTTCTCCCCTCTTGGTGGCCTGTGACAAGGGACATTTGGTCTGTCTCCAATATCTGGCCTTGTCGCAATACGGCTCGGACGTCATTGGAAGTCCTTTGCAAAGATCTTTCGCGCCAGCAGGAGCCAATACTCCTATTCATCATGCCGCCATGTCGGGATGCGCCGGTGCTTGGAACATCCTTGGGGATTTATTGTTATTGGAGGAGGATGTGGATGCGGACAACAACGAAAAGACACCAGCAGTTCCGTACCTGAGGTTAGCAAGTTTAACCAATGCTCACGGAGATACTCCTCTGCAAATGGCAGTTTCGTCGGGTCATTTGAGCTTTGTTCAAACCTGGTACGACCTTTGCTGTGGCGCTCCCTCATCACCACAGCAACAAGCGGATATTCAAAAAATCCTTCAAATGTCCAATCACGCCGGAGATACCTGTGCCTCTTTGGCCTGTTGTCATGGATTTGAGGAAATTTTGGTCTATCTTTTAGAGACTTGCCACACTGCAGTCAAGCACGACGAAGTTCAAACGTGTCAACAAGCGGTTTATCGTATGGATCTGGCCATTCACAATTTGGTCGAAAGCAAAACAACCACAGAGGACGCTTTACTAGAGTGTCAAGAACGACAAGCCCGCGTTCACGCGTGTTTAGCTAAACTCCAAGCCGCGTTGGAACAACAAGCGGAAGATGCTGCCAACGAGTTATTGCTTGGCGATAATGATTTGGTGACGGCACAAGCTAGCACAAGCAAATCTTCTAAAAAGAATAAAAAGAATAAAAAGAAAAAGAAAGGCAAGGGCAACAACAGCGCGACAAAAAACGTGTCCAACGCGAAAGAAACCGCAACAACAAACAAAAATTCAGCAGAAGCGGGACAGCAGCAAGAAGGGAAAACAGGCAATGATGAATTTTTTGTGGTCAAACGTCTCCAAGATGGACGAGTCGCAGTCGCAGTAACCGGAGAAGACAATGCTTCTAAACCACCACCACCGCAAACGAATAACAATACTATTGCAGCGACAATAATGCCTGCCAAACCAGTCGATACCTTGTTTCGGGAGCGATTTCGTGGCCACCAACAAGCAAGTACCGCCACTGCCACCGCGACTGCTGCTACTACTGCTGCTGCTAGTAGAAGTACGAGTAGCGACAATGCTGTTTCGGCTGAAAAATCGGGAAATATGGATATTGATGCCGTCATGGATGCTCTTTGTCTTGATGTCTCCATGCTCTTGTACACACCCCATTCCATGGCATTGAATCTGTCTCCATCCCAGCTCGATGCCATTGAACAAATTCTGCAACAGCAAATTTTATCGCTTCGTGAGGCACGATCTTTGCAACACAAAAGGCAGCAAGCAACTTCACCAACCAGTGCTGACGCGGACAGCGACGACAACAACGACAGTGGTTGTCAGCAGTCCTGATCGAGAGAGATGATTTGGAACGACTCGTGCGTTCCGTAATACTACCATGACAACGAAGATGCAAAAGTCATCGGCTCGATTCGGGTTGCGCCATTGCTTCCTAACTAGCCCCAGAGACGAGTACCCTGTCCGCTGTGGCACAAGCTGAGAAAGCTCGCAGCAGATGTATCGCTTGTTCACAATAAGCGAACCCATCAGTCGCCTTCCTTTTTGACCATGGAATAGTTCCTGGTTTGAACGAGAGATGCAGGAGGGACAGAAAGCTTCATTTGATTTTGTAATTAATTTGTCGACGACGAAAAGAACAACGACCAGAAAGAGCGTCAATCGCGGCAACATCCATGTTGGAGATGAAGTCCCTTAAACGAAGCATAGGGAGACTCTCCGGACGGAGAGCTGGGGAGCAACTTATTCGAAGCCAAGCCCACCCCGAATTCGTCAAGTGTACGCGCCAAGCAACTACAACCAACACCAAGTAAAATGCACATATAATGTGGCCAAACTAAGGACTGCTAGGTAACAGGTGACTTTTGGGAGCCGATTACATCGATGAATTAATATAACAATATACAATAAATACATAACGTGTCTCGAGCTATCAGTCATCCTATGCGCTCTCGGGTGCCACCTGGCAACGGTCTTCGCCCCCCAGCTCTTCCAAACTGCCACTTGATAAGTTTTTCGCAATTTGTGCGAGTGATGGAATCGAGTTGCCAAAGGACTTAAGATCCGGGCAAGGATCAATCTCATGTTCCTCATAACCATTCTCATCTAGATCCAGACAAGGCACATCTTGCTGCTCCAGCAGATAGGGGTCAGACGCATTAATTGCTTTCAGCGAAGATTGCCTCAGGCGGAAGGATTCCAAAGCAAATCGGCGAGACATGCGTCGTTGGTTGCCTCTTTTCCTGTCTTCCTCATGGACCTGACCGACTTCCAGGTCGGGAGGGTCTTCCGATTCTTCTATGTCACACTCATCACTGCCACCACTGTCGTTGCAGGATGCAGCCTCACTGGAAGATGATGATGGTGTTGGTCCCGTGTCAGACTCTACACTGCTGCCAAACGTCAATACGGAACTTGAGTGAATACTTGACACGTGGCAATTGCCATCGATGCCATGAACTGCCTCATCATCCCCGCCCTGTTCCTCTTCTTCTACTTCTTCTTCAAGAACGTCCTTCTTTTCATTTCCTGACTGGTGGCATCGATCCCAGAACCTCTGTTTCTGTGTCATCAAGGATCCATCCGTCCAGACGGACTCAGAACTTGGTTGAGAAAAGTCCATCCCGGATATGCGGACAGTTCTTTTGCTCTTTGAAGCAATGGAAAGGGCACCTGAGGCACAAGTTTCAAACTCCGACCGGGTCAATCGAATATTCAACAATTGACGGTATGTGATGCGCAGCTCATTACTGATGGTGTGCTCAATATAAAAAGCCACACTAGGCACTACCATGCTGACAAACAACACCATCAATTGATGTGTGTCCCAACCCTGGAGCTCCTTCTTGTACGAGCCGCCGCCGTCGGCGTCATGTGCATACACGTATGTCACCGACCGCATACCCAGAAAGTGAAGTACGCAAACGGCAAGACCAATGGTACCGGCGGCGAGATGTCTGTACCAACTCTTTTCCACTTTCCAATGGAGCGGGCGAAAGAGGATCCAGAACCCAACGAAAGAGACCAGAACCCCCACCAGAACACTTGCCGAAAGATAAAGAATGTTCCATTCTTTGATGAAAGGTCCCTTCATCGCATACATTCCCAAATAGTGCATGGCCAAAGCCCCGCTCGCCATCCATAGGGACCCAAGAAATATCCAATGAAGATTGGAAAAGAAGGCAATTTGATGGATTTGGCGGCTGGCGCGTCGGCGATTGTTCTTGGACGCGACGTTTCGGTTATTCTTCAGCATTTCCTTGAGCTTCGAGAGTCGATCAGGGCCGTTAAAGACGTCCCGAGATGCCAAAGTCATGCCTATCCATACACCCAGGATGGAGAGTACAAGAGAAAAGAATGTCTCGACCCTTGTAGCAAGAATAAAGAAGCTAGGTGAGTGCATACGCAGTGGTAAAGTCAACACAAACAGCGACCAAGAACTGCACACGGAACTCACGGGTTGTATCTCATGTTGACATTCTTGAGGGTGACTGCTTGCATGCCTATGAAATGCATGGACCAAATGGTAGACAATCCCAAGACAAAAGCTGTAGAGAGGAGTGGGTACTTTGAAGTGATGCCTGGGCGCAATAGTTGAGAGATGCCAGTCCGCAGTCCGTGTGGTTAGTTAAGTGAACGGAGCAGGCTTTGCGACAGAACCCAAATCTAGATCCCATTCAAAGATGCTGTTACAGTAACTTACTGGAAGCATTCGCTCGCTCTCGATCGGATCTCCAGAGGGAATGCTCTAGCAATCGAATGGCCGAGTAAGAGCCAATGTAAGCAGCAACAAAGGCCATAAAGATAAATACCAAATGCCATTCTTTTTCCACAATGTCACCGTCTTCGTAGTAAGTAGCGGACGTCGCGTTTTGTGCATACATCTCTGGGCTTTGTGTCGCTTGTTGAGGAGCAGGTGTACTCATGGTTGTACTTGTAATCGTCTCTGATGGCCCGAAGAAAAATTGTCCGTCACGGTCTTCCGTCTTTGTTGGTATCTTCTGCTTTTGGATTGAATGTCAATTTGATTGAATGTCAATTTCGATAAGGTGAATTTATGAGAGGTGGTTGCTTTTGTGAATGAATGTCAATGCAGAGGACAGTAAAAGGCTGGAAAATGGTTTCCTCCGTTGGAAAATGTGAGACGCAGTTTCGGGATTCGCTTTCGTGCCTTTTCCAGTATGTGTCTCCAGCCCTCCATCTACAGTTGATGAAATACTCACTCCAATTTGTTATTAAGGCAAGTCAATGACCCGAATCCTCTTCTGCAGTGACCAGATGCATTTACTCTGAGTAGCAAATGGAGCGACACCCAAACCCGTGACGACATTCTGACGGTGTCGTACCAGCCCCGTAGCTACTACTGATATCAAGACAGTGGAGGAACCAAGAAAGGTACTACTAGTACATATCCTAAAGCTTGGCTTGCTCACAACCCATTTGCCATACAGTAGCGATATTGCGATAGCGGCTACTCGTACGCTGAGGAAGTAGCTTTCTTGGTAGCTAGCTGCTCGGCTACAGTGTCTGATAGCACACTACTAGTTCTGTAGCAGGGCAGCCACGCGACGACGCTGCGGCACTGTGCTCATACGCATCATTTACAATACACCGACAATGCCCCGAGGAATTCTTTTCGAGGTCAACTACAGTATCTTGGCAGGCCCCACCTACAGTCAGAAGAAGCCCTCGTCGCCGAAGGCAAGCCTCGAACTTAAATCTTTTTGGACCAGTGTTCTGTTGCAATGAGATTGGCGCGGCACCGAAGCCCGTGCATGTCCAGTTTGCCTGCTCTATCATTCGCTGCTAACTATAGCACGAGTATTGGAGTTCTAGCCAGATTTCTGGTTGCCGATAGCAAACTCAAGGAATGGTAGTATCTAGCTACCCGGTAAGGACGTAGCTCTGTAACCAGGAACAGCCCAGTCACACAACGACGCCATGGATGCATGACGGAACCTACGCACGAGCCACCGCCACCGACCAAACTGGATTTACTTTTACGCGCTTGCTTTGTCTTCCGCTGTTCGTTGCTACCAAGGCCTTCTTTTCGCGGGGACCGAAAATAACCATCAAAATGTCTCGGCAAACCCCCCGGAGGAAGCTCAAACGGATGCTTCTCGATTGGTAAAACTAAGTAGATAATATCATTCAAACTATAATTGGTAAGGCTTTTAAAGAAGACCCTAAGACTGCCATTGTTTCTTAGCCCCGTAACCACGCGGCTACGACGTACCACAGAAGTGGATAGCACAATAACGCGCCACTCAGTCACACAACGACGTTACGGGAGTAGGAGGGGAAGCTGCGCACGAGCCACCGGCCACAAACCGGATTTACTTTGCGCGGTTGCATTTTCTCCGGTGTTTATCTCGGGTGTTCGTCTACCACCAAGGTCTCAAGCAGGCACGTGACAAAAAGAAAAGAACTTTCAAAATGATCTTTGCAGGAAACCCAACCCACGACTGGACAACAAAGTAGACACTTGATTCAAATAACTTAGACTCTTGATTCAAATAATTTAGATGAGGCGTAAGTTAAGAAGACAGTTACTAATTCTTTCCCTGGAAGGAAAACTCGCGCACTCCTTTGCCATAGAGAAAGGAAGTATCGGAATAGGATATGACCACAGGCCATTCGGGTCCCTCGTATCGGCGTTCTTTTACAATGCGCGTCAGGATGACTTCAATCTCGGGAACCGAAAGGGCACTGGATTTCAGGTTTGAGTGTTTGAATTGAGCGGCAATCTGAGACGTTCGAGAACCTGAGGAAATCTTGTAGGGTTCTGTCGTTTTGATGACATCCTCAACCTCTTGTTCCTGTTCCGCACTTAGTTTTGTAGTGGCGACAAAGTTTTCGTCCACCTTGCGGGAGAATTCAGACTTGTCGAACTGTAAGCACATGGGAATGGCCCCGGCCATCTGGGCTTGATGAAACTGACGGAAAAAGAGTTGCACGGAGGGATCCATTTCCTCCTGCGCTGTCTCCGCTTGATGGGCGGAATTTTTACTCGGTTTGGAGCCCATGGTCGGTCAGTTTGTGTATGTCAATGGAAGAACGCAGCTAGACGATGCTTGTTGAACAGGTATTTTAGGGAAATATGCGATCATTGGAAACAAAAGGAAACAGAAGTGTTGCAATCGTGATGGTTCGCTTTCAGACTTGCTTCCACAAGGATCAGGATTGTAAGCCGTGCATGGGCGAATTATTGATGATGTATTCTATAAGGGGAATGTGGGATCAAACCACGCACAAGTGCACCAATCGTGATGGTTCGCGTTCAGACTTGCTCCACAACGATGCGCGACCAATTCAATTCAGACGGGCGACAACCTGTGAAAGATGACAGCGGCTATCGCATGTCGCAAACTGCTAGCGTGAATGGAGGGCAGCCATTGCTATTATTCCTCTGAGTTGGGGTGCCCCTATCCTTTGGTCTTTGCCGGCAGGTTGGCCTAGTTTCGCCAACGACCACTGACAGCACAGTGGTTCTCAAATCAAACGTGGACAGCAGTGGCGCAACAAACCAGAACCCAAGGAGTTTGCTTGTCAACCCCGTGTAATTTGAAGTCTTTAGCTGCTCTCGTCACCTTCCTATTGATTTTTATTCTTCCTATAACTGCAGGGCTGCCATTTGCATCGGATCGTGAGCCAACGCAGTCGCGGAAGTCATTGGCAATTCGTCTGAGAAGCCTTCCTGAAAAAAAATCAGCTGGGCCTCTCTTGTAAAATGAAGTTCACGAGCATCATCATCATCGTCGTCGTCGCCTGCTTCTTCTTGTTCGCAACTGCCGACTGGCCTTTCTTGGCAGAATTCGTCCAGCGGCTGTTCGTTCGCTCAATGGCTCGGAGCCTTGTTTTGGAAGCTTGCTCCAATTGACCGTGAATACCATCCAAGTAATTTCCACCAGAAGCGACGGCCCATGTTGGAATTTTGTCTCATGTTCACGGTATGGTGGTGCCGTAAGTACTCCGGTGACCCACAAGCTCGTAACGCTCTACGAAAGACACCATATCGCCCGCGCAGCATGTAAGTAGGCAATCCGTCCTATAAAGCTCTTTCCGTTTCTTCTGGAATCGCATGGAGTAACTCGGTTCCAAAGCCATGTGCGTACGCACTTCCTTGGGCGGTAGAATTCCACTGCCAATCGGGTTCGCTGGTACGTGATGTTACGTTTCCTTTGGATCTCCAACAAAAGTGTGTTTGGAAAACAGCCAAAAAGCCAATGGTCAACTTTATGGATTGTCACGATGAGCACACATGAAAAAAATAAAAACTGTTCTCGAATCGTCGTCTGTCTCAGCCTGTTTAGGATTCGAAGTAAGTGACAAGGACACATATATGGATTCATCATCCATGGATTGCTGGCCTCCTCTTTTGATGATAATGACTATCCCCCGGGGGAGAGAAAAATATTCTACCGCCCGAAGAAAGCGCTGTTATAAAACATGGTCGCTTCTTTTGTTGTGACTTGTACAATGATTGTGTTAGGCTCTTTGTCCTATAGGTTGTTTACAAGCTGAGTTTGTTGTTGTTGTTGTCGTTTGTACACCACCGCCATCACCATCACCATCCTTCTTGTTTTGGATGCTGGTATTCGTATTGGACATGATGAAATCATAATTTCTCCATCATTGGGTACCTGCTCCAACTGCAACAGGGATCATCTGTTTCTCCTACCATCCTTCAATTAGACGACACCAGTAAGTTCTATTGGAATGCTGGATCGAAAGAAAGAAAAAACACGCATCACCTGCACATGCGAAAGAAGCAATGGTGACGCACGAAAAATATTGCTCGCGGTTTGGTTCCTGTTGTGGCCATAGACTTTTTCATCATCATCGTCGTCGTCGTCGTTGTCGTCGTCATCGTTGTTGTTGTTGTTGTTGTTGTTGTTGTTGTTGTCGCCTAGATAAGACGACCATGGATTCCGCCGAATGCGTGGCTAGCTAGCTCGAGAGACAAACGAAGGCTCGCATCGTAGGCGTCGCCTCCCCCGCCTTGTCGCAGCAAGCTGCTCTTTTGCAGAACCAAGTCAGATTTGCGTTTTCGCTAATAGTACGTACTGTAGTTCGTTGGTTATATATTTAGGGGCCATGCACGCATCTAATGCTGTAACGAGTGGGTCAAAAGCCGTCGCCATGGTGGCCATCCAATTTAATTGTTATTTTTTCATTCATTGATTGATTTCAGCTGAATCTGCAACATTTGGACGCACAAAGGCGGCTAGGTGCTGCCGCCGTCCTTCATCCCCACTGCAAGAGATGAAGATCATGATGGTACATCTGCAAGTGTTGCACAGTGACTGAGGGCATTGCAATGATGAGTTGGCTTCATTCAGCTTGAACTGCTACAGTGCTATTAGCTCCATTGTACCGTAATGAGCTTTAGTGTGTTGTAGGGTGTTTCTTGGACCATCAAGTGCATGTTGCAGCCCTTCGAGGCACAAACATTCTTGTCTCTTGTTTCCCAGCAAAATCATGATCAAGTCACACCTCTGTTCCTGCATCTGATGAGTGTAATTGATCAAATTGATGATGACAAAAGAAAGCTAAATAATGATCACAATGCTACGAGCATAACAGAGAATTTTAAGATTTCTTTTGCAATCTCCATCAACGAGAATGAACAAAAATTGCTTTGGAATTGGTGCATCAAAATGCATGTCATAATCATCATGTGCTGCAGCTAACTCATAGGAGTGTTTCATTGAATCACACACTAACAATGGGTGTTGTTGGATGAAGGGAGAAAATTGTTTATGAAGACAGTCTTGAAAGTTCTAAGAAAGTGCTAGTGGGAGTTGAAGCTCTTGCAAACCAATGGTTGAATCAGAGATATTTTCAAATGTCAAACAATCAGCTAAAAGCAAGCCTGCTCTGTTGATGACATGCCATTCATTGAGTTGACAATCTAGAAGGGGACAATGAACAGTTGTTCCATGTTCTAGAATGAGGGATGATGATTCGTTCCTTGCCAATCCCACAAGCATCATCTTTGTGGGATTTTTTGTAACACTTGTGCTTTGAGAGCATGGAAGTGAATGCATTTTCTTTGGCACTCCTTCATGACAATTTAGTTTGAAAACTTGCAGTGATTTGCCAACACATGAAAATTCTGTTTTGAAGTCATGTGCAACATGGCTAACTGTTTTTTGACAAGATGCAACACACATTGTTTCTAGAAATTCGAAGTTTCCTATGTGACTTTGCAATTGTTTTGCATGGTTAAATCATTGCTTTGTTTCTTTCTATCATTCAAAGGATGTGTCCTTCACAATGTTTATTGTTGGTTCAGTGGGTAGCACTGCTGCACTGAACTACATTCATGACTTATTACATGTGCTACCATTTGCATCAGAGGGTGAAATGCGTGTCAATCAAAATAAAATGGTGATGTCATCGTTTCCGGCTTGAATATACCACCACCCGGCCGTAGTTTTGGGGTGAAATTCGCCACCCCTTCCGGTCCATCCAATCAGACCGAAGCTAAATTTTTACTCAGTTCTGATTGGATTACGTTCGCGTGATTGTGCGTACTGTAACGGATCTATCTCGCAACTGCAGCAAAAGATACCTAAATTCTTCGCTACACGTACGTGTTGGAGGCTACGAGAACCATCAAACATCGACGTAACAAAAGATTCGATCGATCTGTTGGAAGTGGCCATCACCCATCACCCATCTTCCTCGATAGTACTCACTGGTAGGTAGATATCATCGTCGTCCCAAATCATAAACATCAGTCCCCGCGGAAGCCAAGGGCTCGCTGTCTTCTCTGCTCTAGTAGCTAGCTAGTCCTATCGTTCCAAGAACCATTCTTCCTCATAATTTTCTTTTTCGAACTTCGAAAAAATAATTACAAATTGAAACATGGTGCGATTTGCTTCCCTTGCTCTTCTTGCCCTTGTGGCGGCCGTCGGTAAGTTAGAGCAGTTTTCAAAAGGACCCCTAAAACTCGAACGACAATTCGGAGTGTGATGGGGAGAAGGAAGCAAAAATTAATGGAGCTTCGAAAACTTGTTGTGTAATATATTTTTAATTTTTATGTTTTTAATTTATTTTAATTTCCACTACACAGATACGGCCATGGCCTTCACCTCCAGCAACACTGTTGGACGTGCATCCTCATCCCTTTACATGGGATCCAAATCTTCTTCTGCCAAAATTGAATCTGTCAAGGCTCGTGAAATTTTGGATTCTCGTGGAAACCCTACCGTTGAAGTCGAGGTTGGAATTTCCGATGGTCGCATGTTCAGGGCCAGTGTCCCTTCCGGTGCTTCTACCGGTGCTTATGAAGCCGTCGAATTGCGTGATGGTGACAAGAACCGTTACTTGGGCAAGGGCGTCTTGAAAGCTGTAGACAATGTCAATTCCATCTTGGGCCCTGCCGTCATTGGAATGGATCCTGCCGCTCAAATGGACATTGACAATAAAATGTTGGGTTTGGATGGTACCCCCAACAAGGCCAAGTTGGGTGCTAATTCTATTTTGGGTGTGTCTCTCGCGGTTTCCAAGGCGGGTGCTGGTGCTCGTGGTGTTCCCTTGTATCAACATTATGCCGATTTGGCCGGTAATGACTTGAGTCAATACACCATGCCAGTCCCTTGCTTCAATGTGATCAACGGAGGATCTCATGCCGGAAACAAATTGGCCTTTCAAGAATACTTTGTCATTCCCACTGGTGCCAAGTCTTTTTCGGAAGCCATGCAAATTGGATGTGAAGTTTACCACACACTTGGAAAAATCATCAAGACCAAGTTTGGTGGAGATGCTACCTTGATTGGAGATGAAGGTGGATTCGCTCCCCCCTGTGACAACCGTGAGGGATGTGAGCTCATTATGGAAGCCATTTCTCAGGCCGGATACAATGGCAAGTGCACCATCGGTTTGGATGTTGCTGCCTCTGAATTCAAGGTCAAGGGCAAGGACGCGTATGACTTGGACTTCAAGTATGATGGAAATGTCATTTCCGGTGAAGAACTTGGAAACTTGTACCAATCCTTGGCTGCTGATTTCCCTATTGTCACCATTGAAGATCCTTTTGACGAAGATGACTGGGCCAACTGGTCCAAGTTCACTGAAAAGAATGGAAAACAATTCCAGGTTGTTGGTGATGACTTGACCGTAACAAATATTGAAAAGATTGGACGTGCCATTGAAGAAAAGTCCTGCACATGCCTCTTGTTGAAGGTCAACCAAATCGGATCCATCACCGAAAGTATTGCCGCCGTCACCAAGGCAAAGCAAGCTGGATGGGGAGTCATGACTTCTCACCGTTCCGGAGAAACCGAAGATACTTACATTGCTGATTTGGCGGTTGGTCTTTGCACTGGACAGATCAAAACAGGAGCTCCATGCCGGTCCGAACGTCTTGCCAAGTACAACCAGTTGCTCCGAATTGAAGAAGAGCTTGGTGCCAAGAACACCGTGTACGCCGGAGAGGGTTTCCGCACGACTGCGTGGATGGGAGAAGGTGTCCCTGCCATGTAAGCGGAGAAAAGTAATGATAGCCGAGTAAGAATTATCCGTTTGGTGTCCTATGTATTGGAAACATGAAAATCAAAGTAGACAGGTCTGGTTCTACTGTAAGGAGCTAAACAAGAACCACGACGCCGCGAATAAATAAATAATTTCAATTTTTCTACGAACGTTTCGCACTGAATAGGCACAGCAGCTTAGAAGGGGGCGGTGAAGGCCGCTTTTTGTAATTCGAGTGAGAGTAGCCCAAACAGTTTGTGGTGGATTTTTTTCTAATATACATGTTCTACTCCTATCTACTAGTGTGTCTCGGTGAAGGCAGCTTTTTGTGATTCGAGTGAGAAAGTGAAATATTTTTCTAATATACATGTTCTACTCCTATCTAGTCTATGTCGCTGAGATGCCATTTACAGTCGCCCGCAAGGAGCAACAAACGCATCCCATGGTGGTGGCCACGGCTTGGTTTCACGGGACCGATCTGCAATTACCATCGCTCTATTTGGTAAGCCTCTTGAAAGTTCAAGCGACCACACTCCCCTCAAGTGCTACCATGACATCCCGGGTGGCAATTACATCAAATATACAGTCCTCCTTGTCTTGCACCCAGTGAGAACATGCTTCTTCAGCTGCCTTCTCCATGTGAGACTTCCCAAGACGAGAACCCATCTTCTTGGGTGGGGTACATTGTGTGGGGTATTGAGGGTAGCGAGACTCTGAGAAGAGTTGAGGATCGGTGTCCCGCACCTGCCACTCTAAAGCATAGTCCGTGGTGTCTTCATCATGCATTTCTGTCTTGCCGTCACGAGCCATGCGCTTTCCCGTCGCCCAGTCACCCAACAATCCAAGACTTCCTTCAAAGAGGATGTGGTCATCTCCACCATCCAAGAGAACCGCAGGAAAGCCATTTCTACGCTGAATGAGATCAATCTTGGCACGGGAGTCTGTGTCCAAACGGATAGAGACAGCCTTGGAGTCTCGACGGACCAAGAATCCCGCCAATCGGGTGTCAACGTGCTTCTTGGTGGCTTTCACAGGCCGTCCATTGATCTTGAAATTGGACACATCATTGTTGAATTCCAGAGTTTGGCTGCCAATCCTAATGGCAATGGTTTCAATGTAGGAAAAGTACTTGACCCGGGTAGTCCGAATGTGGATGTACAATCCCAATCCATCACCAAAGTCAGGGTTATGGACTAAGGCCAAATCACACTCTCCATGGTAATCAAATTTGTCACCAGTCCATGTTTTAAAGTGCTGCCAAAGAAAGGGAGCAAATACATTAGTGTCAGTCCATCGGCCGGCACGTATCCTTTCAAAGGACAGAGTCGTGGCATGCATGCATGTATACTTACAGGATCTCCACTGCCACTAGCTGGTGGAGTAGCAAGTACTAGATTTGTTCCACTCTCGCCGTCTTGGTCTGTTCCACTCTTGTCTTCCATTCTCTGGCAAGTACAGGCAATAGACTTTGTAATGTAGTTGAAAGGCATTTCGGGATCGCCGATTTTGTTAGGACCCGCCGTAGCGTGGTGATCGGTTCCAAACAAGAAAGTTCCACTGGGTGGAATACACGCTTCGCCAAGCATGGCGTGGGCCAAAACGGTTAACATGTATTCGTCGTTGCCGTCGCAGGCAATCCCTGTGAGGTCAACTTGAAGTTCGTACGTGTCTTTGCCACCGATGGAAAAGCTCGAGTTGGAAAAGTCGTGTAAATCCGGAGTCGTCGAGTCGGGAATCATGGGCAGATTGGCAATGTTGTCTCCCCACCAAACATTGGCTTGGAATATTTGCCAGTAGCCAACGGCGGAGAATTCCACCGTCATGATGGAGTCCAGGATGGAAATACAAATGGTACCTGCGTCCGGTTGCCAAACATTGTAAACTTCCATATCATAACAAAAGGAGCTGACATCGGCAGGGGCGTACTCTGCACAAGTGTCCTCTGTTTGACCTGACAAAATGGGCGCCGAGAGGTGGATCATGTCCTCCTCCGTTTGAGCCGAGGCAATTTGCACCGCGGCCAGGAGCACCAGAATTGTCGCGATGAGTTTCATGTTTCCTATAATGTTGTTGTGGATAGATAGAATAGATTTGTTGGATACGATTTTATGAGAAACAGAGCACAAGAATCGCAGTACTTGTATGAATAAATGAATGAATGATACCTGTGGACATACAGTTGATGATTCGCATTGGCTGGAAACCTACCAACGGCGAAACTGGCATCCCGGACCGCTCCTACCGTATGCCACAAATAGTAATGTTCAGTAAGTGACAATGAACTATATACTTCGTTTAACCGGTGATTGGCCGCAGTTGACTTTCATCTACTTCTTCTTCATCTGCCACAACTAGAAAAACTTTAACAATTTTGACTAAAAAATTAATGAGAGAGCAGCTAACAGCGCTATTCAGCTACTGTAGTGGTTTCAATATGCTACTAGTAGTAGAACTCGTAGTAGCTTCTGCCACGACTGCACAGTGCTTGCCACCGGAGGAGCGGTGTCAATACCGGCATAGTAGCATTACGAATGCGATGCCCCTTATAAATAAAAGTTGGACGTTCGGGACTGATTGGATTACTTCACGCCGTTAGAGTTAAAGTTATTTTGTATGTTTTGAAAGCAGCACAAAGGAAAGAAAAACAAACATTTCAATGTCGTCTTCATTGATTGTCATTCTCTTTCCCAGCTTCGACGAATGTCAAATGAAAGTTTTAAGGACTGTGTTGTTTGGTGCTGATTTTCTACAAAGTGTTGGACAAAGAACGGAAGCAAACAATGTGAAATGCAAGTTGGGGCGAGGCGACAATGAAGTTGAGCGCAGAAATGACAGAATGAGCTGGCATTGGCAAAATGATGAATGTCTCCATCATGATGAATGTTGTCATCACAAAGGCATTGCCAAATTCCTCAACGGAGGTGAACTTCAGGGTCAGTGCGTGGTGATGGCTCACTAGCTCTTTTTGCTGGGCGAACTGGTTGGTGTTGCAATGGAACAACTTCCGCGCTGGGAGACCTCCAAAAAAAAAGGTGGCTTCATCCGGTCGGTCCAACGCCGCGACTGCTTCCTCTTGGGAACATGAATCTCGCTGGGCGGCATCCACAACAATTTGTGTGCATGGAGACGGACGCAAAGCGCAATTTCATCCTTGGAGTGATCTTTTTCCTCTCCACCAAGGTCACAACAACGGACGCAAAAGGTGTCCACCACGGCGTTTCCATGTTTGTCCTTGACCACATTCGGACCCAACAGGATGACACCGTGGTGCCATTTTCCATCCTCCAACCATTTGTGGATGTTCATGCCAACGACAACTTGAGGTTCTGTTGGTTGGGACTTGCGCTTGTGTTGTTGGACACGAGCAGGCTGTTTCGAGGTGTTGTGTGAGTTGTCGTCATCTCCTGTTTTCCTGAACATTTCTGTTCCTGGGTGCTTGCGTCTGGGAGCAGGTTTCCAAGGTCCAGGACGGGTGTGCTTGAAGACTGCTGCTGGTTTGCTTCTCTTTGCCACACCGTCTCCTTTTTTCCTACAAATCTCTGTTCGTGGGTGCTTGCGTCTGGGAAGAGGAGAGTTCCATGGTTTCGGGGCAGTTTTCTTCACCACGACGTCATCATCGTCATCGTCATCGTCATCATCCTCATCTTCATCGTCCTTCGATGTCGCCTCGGCTGCCAATTCATGGTCCAGATTTTTGACATGACTGCTGTCACAACTGACCATGTTGCTGCTGTCATCATCGTTGCTGCTGCTGTTGCCAACGCTGCTCGTGCTGCTGGGATTGTTGTCGCCCGTCGATTTGGGTGCATTTGCTGCTGCTGCTGCTGCTGCTTCTGATGCTGTTGCGATTGGTCTCCAAATTGTTTCCGCCTGATGAATCACATTCGTTGGATCGTTTGGATCGATGAGGACACATGCTGGCAGTCTGACGGTTTTGCAACTTTTGTTCTTCATTGTGGGTTGTCGTCATTTTGCTTCTTCTCAATTTCCATGTGTTGTCATGTTGGTGTCCCACAAGGCAGAAATTGTGGTGCAAGCCGATCGTGCAAATTGATGCAATGTCAAATCTCAAGGGAACGACGAAAGGCCACACATGGATGTGGTCATGTCGAAATGGTTAAGGACAATGTCGAAGATGCTCCACACAATGTCAGCAGGGATGACATCCATCAGTCGCATCAAAATGATGGAAAGCGAAAGTGCTCCATTTTCACGATTTGAAACACATGGCAACTGCGCGTGCTTCACAATTGGTTGCGATGGATGGATGTGCGGGCACCGGCACGTGCCTGGCAGTGGCATGACATCCGTCACTCGTGTCGAAACAATCGAAGCGATGGGCACCGAAGATGTCGGTTCACTCCACGATCAAGATTTCAAACAACGTGCTTCATTGAGCATTGGTTGTGACATGGATGGATGTGGTGGTGTCGGGCGCCACGCAGCGTGGCAGACAGCAGCTAGCTTCACACAGCATCGTGATGGATCACGATGGGTGCGAAAATGAATCTGTGGAGGAGACAATCCTTTGATGGCTGCCATCTGGAGTGTTGGTGAAGTCAGCGGCAGCTTCAGCGGCGACATTTCAGATTTTCAAGGCAGACCTCTTTTGTGAGCAATGAGCAAGTGTGTGTCCAATCAACAGAGTTCCTGTGTGTGAACCACGCTAGAATGGGCATCACAGTTGCAGCTTTGCACACTGCTGGACAGACAACACATTGAAGAACAATCAATTGGTGATGAATGGCATGCTCAAATTTCTCCCGATGGCTTTCCCATCTGGTGGTCAACCGCAGAGCTGTCAAGCTGGAATGTTCCAGCTCTGACATCGCTCTTTGAAGCAACACAACTAGCGACAAGAACAACCCAGCATTCAAATCGATCATCACAGATAGCCAGAGCACGTCGAGAGCTTTCCAAAACATCCGGGCTGAGCTGCTGGGGATGTTTCCATCTGAAGTTGTGCCAAGAAGAAGCTGAGACAGAACAATGAGCCAGAACACGCGTTGTCAATGTGCAATCTTGTTGCTTCGTGTTGCAACGCGGTGAACAACTGCATGTCGCCGAGTTTGTCATTGTTGTTGTTGTTCTTTGTAGATGGACAGACACACAGACAGATGACATGACAACAAAATCAAGTCTTCTTGCTCCTCACAGATCGTCTGACACACAAGTCAGTGATGCTGTTGCTTGGAACAACCACTCCTTTTTTGTGAGGAGCATTGCATCGAAAGATGGGATCGTCAGAACATTGATGTTCTTCGCAGCACGTCAAATCGCGACCACCATTGTCGCCGTCTGAACCTTTGCGAGACAATTCACACAGCGGCATGCGACAATCTTTGCACAAATGGGATGTTTTGCGAATTGTTTGTGACCCCTGCTCGTTGAGGTGCCGGCGACACATGAAGCATGGACGAACAACTGGATTTCCAATTGTCCGTCCTTTGTCCTGTTGCTGCTGTGTTGGGGGTGTTGCAAGGTCGCCTGTCTTCTCGTCACGGATTCTTTCAAGCATGTGCGATGCGGATTGCAGTGCACCCTTGGGCGGCTTCTTTTGTTTGCACTTCCAATGTCGCAAACCAGCGCAAATCCAATCCGCAAAGGCAATTGTTTGAAGAACATCAACGTCATCTTGTTCGACACCCACCACTTGCATTTGACAATGACGGCACATTCGGTGCATGTCGACGATTGACATTCCGAGCAATGTTGTTGCCAATCGAAACCATGGGTCCTTTGTTAGCCATCATTGTTCCAATGCTGACACACTTTGCCGCGCTTTGTTGTGTTCATCAATGAGAGGGGCGCACTCATGCAAGAAGTGAATGACATCCGGGCGCAAAATCGACTTGCAGTTTGTGTTGCCCCATTCGTCTTCAAACTTTGATGCATGTTTCACTTTGGAGGGGCATGTTTTACCACAACTTGTGATGAAATGAGCGACCCCCTTTTGACTCCACGCGTGAGCAATCGCAATCACTT
>Ga0163149_10001664_pt1 | contig 28327 bp, 23 predicted proteins | sample OliLakLV19MP5G1_FD_148604 | JGI IMG/M metagenome (GOLD analysis project Ga0163149, IMG submission 148604) | Freshwater microbial mat bacterial communities from Lake Vanda, McMurdo Dry Valleys, Antarctica - Oligotrophic Lake LV.19.MP5.G1 | ecosystem: Environmental > Aquatic > Freshwater > Lake >... | reverse complement strand
GGGTTATGTTGGTTGCCTGTGGATTACACAATTTGAAATTAAAAGTGAAGTATGCATAATAAACTTAATCGGTATAAACTCTAATATGCATAGCGCCAATAAAATTAAACTGGTGGTGAGCGTGGAAAGTGAGGGAGTATGGAACATGATATCCGAAATAGGCGAAGAAAAAAATCAGGAAGATTTCAGCGGACTATATAAAGTGTTGAAAAAACTTTCAGAAAGTGAATTGGAATTAATTGAGTTGCGATTTTTTGAAAAGAGACCGTTCCAGGAGATAAGTGAAATATTAGAGATCACAGAAAACAATGCTAAAGTCAAGACTTACAGAATTCTTGACAAGCTTAAAATACTTATGCAAAATGAACGATAGCAATAATAAAAGGGGACAATTCCTGAAAGACAGGGAGTTTCCTAAACCGGAAGACTTACAGAGTTATAAAAACTTTGACCAGGTGCTGAAGAGTCATAGACTCGCCAAAAGCATTTTTGTAAAAAAGATCATTATATGGAGCTGTATATCGCTTGTAGTTACCACAGCAGCTGTTATTACTTATGTTTCACAAAAAAATACAGATCAATTACTTGCCAATGAAACTATAAAACAAGAACAGATCATTACTCCTCCCCTTCCCGGGAAAGAAAATCAGTTTATTGCATATATGATCAATGCTGCTACTGGAGGGGAAATAGTTTATAACAATACCATTATCAATATTCCTGCTAACGCATTTTTTAATGAAGAAGGAAAGATAGTAAGCGACAGTATTAAATTTGTTTACAGGGAATTTTTAAATCCATTGGATATTTTTCTATCAGGCATTCCTATGCAATATGATTCCGGCGGGATCTCATTTACTTTCGAATCGGCCGGCATGTTTGAGATGCAGGCTTACAAAGGAGATAAAAAATTAATTTTAGATGCCAACAAACCAATTAAAGTAGAATTGCCATTTACAGCCAAGGAAAACTATTTTAACTATTATACCTTAGATGATAAAACAGGAAAATGGAATTATGTAAATAAAAATACAGTGCAGGAAAGAATGAAAATCAAAATAGCGGATGACCCTGTTAATCTATCAAACACTCCAAGAGATTTTACTTCAACAGTAGCTTCTATACTTTCGCCACAAAAAGCGGATCAGGAAAAATTTAATTTTACTATAAAATATGACGAGAAAAATTTTCCAGAACTTGCTACATATGAAAATGTGCTTTTCGAAGTAACTGACAATAAAAAGTTCGACAAAACATTTTATAAAATAAACTGGGATGCTATTTCCTTAAGGAGTACAGACACAAAAGGAATATTCACTGCCAAACTTGATAAGGCAGATACATCTATTTATGTAGATGTAAAACCGGTATTCAATGAAAAAAATTATGATGCGGCTTTAAAAACATTTGAGAAGACACAGGAGAAAATATCTAAAAAAACAACCGTTAAACAAATTGAAAATGAAAATCGGCTTAACAAAGTTAATAATACTATTGGTGCAAACAGTGCGTCCTTAAAATCAAAAGCAGAGAAAGATTATGTAAATACACTTGCAAAATACAGTGTCATCTACGCGCGATCTTTAGGGACACACAACTGTGATTTTCCAACACCACCGCCGCCGACTATTTCTCAAATAAGCGTTGCAAATAATTTTAAAGGATTCAATACAACGACTAACAGTATTTATGTAATTGAACAAGGCAAAAATGCTCTTTTTAAATATACAGGCGAAGAATGCGTAAAATATAACCGCGACAAAAAGAACCTGGTTTGGACAATGAACGATAAAAAGGAATTCCTATTACTGGATCAGGATGAACTTGACAAACCCGATCCTTCAATAACTTCTAATGCTTCCAGGCTAGTGAAAGAAGAAGAAGCACTTAAAAGGATCACGGAGTTTATGAATTAAGCTGGCTCTCTTGTCAACAAAAAAACATAAACCGATTTTAATTTAAATAATTTGTTTATCATTAATCCAAAATCGTAACGGCTTCAAATTATAGACAAAATCTACCATGAAAAACAAGTATCTCCTCTACTTAGGTTCGTTAATTGTATTATCATTTATTCTCGGCTCCTGTGCCACAAGCAATAAAGTAGAAACATCCAGTTTGCTTCAAAAAAGAAAATATACCAAAGGCTTTTACTTGAATCTCTGCGAACGCAATTCTGAAAAACAAAAAACAGAATTAAGCAATATAATACATGGAGAAACTCCGGCAACGACGGAAAGCAATAAATCTAAGGAGGATCTTTTAGCGATAGCGGCACCCTCATGTGATCCACAATTATCTATATCCAACATAGAATCCATTGGTCAAAGGGATCGGGTAATCACTTTGCCATACAAACACAAAATGTATTCATTGCTTCCCGATATCAAAACGGAACGGCCACAGAGAAAGATTATTTTCAAAAAAAAATTAACTCCAACTGTTAAAGATGAAAGCCCACTTTATAATCCTTTAGCTGTTACAGCATTTGCACTATATATTTTATCTGTATTTCTTACTTTTATTGCACTTAAGGAGTGGTTAATTGGTTTTCTTGTAGCTGCTGTATTAATGCAGCTTGCTTCAATAATCCTGGGCATAATTGCCCTGATACAGTTTCACAACCACCCTGAGCAAAAAGGACGGGCTTTTGCAAAGATTCCGGTCATTATGTTTATAATTGGTTTGGCGTTGGCTTTAGTTGGTGCGATCTGATAATGTTTAGCTCCTTTGTTATAAATATCTATACGCATTAGCCATAACTATTTCTAACCGCTAAACATTCAATGCATTTTTCTGCTACGTAAAGATTAAATAAAAGCTGTTATAGAAAATTTACCAAGCCATGATAAATATGACAAGATTTATCTCGTCCTTAATTATAGTATTTTTATTATCGACTCTTTTACTGTCTGCACAATCGAAACAGAAAAAATTTCAGGCTTTATTACCTTTTGATATTGGCTATCAATATCAGGGAACGCATACTTTTTTTTTCGGAGTAAAGTCTGCACTCTTTCTTGACGTAAAAAATTTTCACAATAACATTGGACTTATAATTAATGGCAATTTGACTTACGTAAATAACACAGCGTATATGACGCCAGTTGCTAAACTTAGACTCTACAAGGAACAAAAGAACAGAAAATATGCATGGGAAACGGCTATCGGATATTCTTACACAAATATTTCCAAAAAAATTGACGGAAGATTAACCCCGGAATTAGGAATTTCTAAATGGTCTTTCTATTTGTGTTATGGCTATAATATATCATTGACTAATTATGTAGACCCATATACTACAAGACACAAAATTGCTTTTTACTTAGGTATATTTTAACCCGCAGGCAGACAACCATTGGCTGGCCGATCCTCCTTCTCTATAACCATTAAAATACAGCCATTTTAAGCACACAATCTTCCCTTTGCCATCTAAAGATTAATCCGTATTTTAGTTGTTCTGACCCCTAGAATACCGGATTTATGAATGGCGATATATTATTAGAGATAAAGAACCTGGTGACGGAATTCCGCACCGAGGATGAGACTGTAAATGCAGTAAACAACGTTTCGTTTACCCTTAACAAGGGCGAGACCGTTGGTATAGTCGGCGAATCAGGATCAGGCAAATCAGTTACGGCACTTTCTGTAATGCGTCTTATTCCAAATCCTCCGGGACGTATTGCTTCAGGAGAAATTTTATTCCACTCTAAAAAAAATGGAGTTGTTGATCTCACTCAGCTTTCTGAAAAGGAAATGCGCAGCTATAGAGGCAATGAAGTGGCGATGATTTTCCAGGAGCCAATGACTTCACTTAATCCCGTTTACACTTGCGGTAACCAGGTAATGGAAGCAATAATATTGCACCAGAAAATTTCTAAAAAAGAAGCCAAAATAAAAACAATAGAACTTTTTAAAGAAGTTCAATTACCAAGACCGGAATCAATTTTTGATACTTACCCTCACCAGATCTCCGGCGGACAAAAGCAACGTGTAATGATTGCGATGGCCATGTCCTGCCAGCCTTCTATACTTATTGCTGATGAACCAACAACAGCGCTGGATGTAACTGTACAAGCAACCATACTGGAGCTGATGCAGAAATTACAGACGGAACATGAAATGGGAATCATGTTCATTACACATGACCTTGGTGTTATAGCTGAACTTGCGGACAAGGTGATTGTAATGTACAAAGGGAAAATTGTTGAGCAGGGAAATGTTTGGGATATTTTCTCAAATCCAAAACATCCTTATACTAAAGGGCTATTGGCTTGCCGTCCTCCACTCAACAGGCGCTTGCATTGGCTGCCTACTGTTCCCGATTTTATGAGCACTGATAAAGACGGTGAAATGGTAGAAAGCAATCTTACTGTTAAAGAAGCTACAGATAAATTTGTTTATACAAGCGAAGAGCGCGCTGAGCATCATAAAAAATTATATGCGAAGGAGCCTTTGCTTCAAATAAAAAATCTTAAAACATATTTCCCTATTAGCTCAGGCCTTTTCGGGAAAACAAAAGATTATGTTAAAGCAGTTGATGATGTGAGTTTTGATGTATATCCGGGTGAAACACTTGGACTCGTAGGTGAATCGGGCTGCGGAAAAACAACCTTGGGCCGCAGCGTCCTTCGCTTGATTGAACCAACAGAAGGCGAAATAATTTTCAACGGTCAAAATATTATTAATTACTCTCCAAAGGAGATGCGTGCATTGCGCAAAGATATTCAGATTATTTTCCAGGATCCTTATTCATCACTTAACCCTCGCATTACTATTGGCGAAGCCATTATGGAACCGATGAAGGTTCATGGCGTTTATGCTGATAATAAAGAACGTAAAGAAAAAGTAATGGCCCTGCTAAATAGGGTAAACATGAATGAGGCACATTTCTATCGTTACCCTCATGAATTTTCAGGAGGACAACGCCAGCGTATTTGTATTGCGCGTGCCTTGGCTCTTAATCCTAAGTTTATTATTTGCGATGAATCTGTTTCCGCATTGGACGTTTCCATCCAGGCACAGGTATTGAACCTGCTGAACGAGTTACGTAAGGAATTTGGATTTACTTATATTTTTATCTCACATGATCTAAGTGTTGTAAAATTCATGTCGGATCGAATGGTGGTAATGAATAAAGGCAAGGTTGAAGAAATGGGTGATGCAGACGAAATATATTCCAACCCAAAAACCGAGTACACCCGAAACCTGATCAGCGCTATACCAACAGGCGAACTTGATGACATTAAGGCCTCTATTGAAAGTAAGAGATTGAGAAAAGCTGCAGCGGCAGTCACAGTATAATCATATTGCTTTGAAAAGCATTGTAAAAGAATCAAGCTTAGTATACATTGGCTTGGTTCTTTTTTTTTGTGTCACTTCTATTTTCTGTTTTCTCTCTCAAGGCACATTCGAAAGCGGTGATAGCATTATGCATTTTCTTATTGCAAAATATTCATTTAAACATCCTGAACTATTCCTGCACCATTGGGGAAAACCATTCTTTACGTTGATCAGCAGCCCCTTTGCGCAATTTGGTTTTGTTGGTATTGCACTCTTTAATACACTTTGCGCTACACTTACGGGGTTTATTATTTATCGGATTTGCAAACAACTTCAAACTGCCAACGAGTGGATCGCTCCCTTGTTCGCACTTTTCACTCCTATTTATTATGTAGTAATTATTTCAGGGCTGACAGAAATTTTCTTTGGACTTATTCTTTCCGCCTCTGTTTTACTTTTTGTAAAAAAATATTATCGCATTGGTTCAATACTAATTTCATTTCTCCCTTTCATTCGAAGCGAAGGATATATTCTTTTGCCCTTATTCGCATTTATACTGATCTATAACAAAAACTGGAAAAAACTTTTCTTCCTTGGAACAGGATTTATAATTTATAGTACCGTCGGATATTTTTATTTCCATGATCTATTCTGGGTAATTTCACAAAACCCATACAATGGAGCAAGAGATATTTATGGAAGCGGCTCTTTGTTCTGGTTTATTTCCAAGAACGAATTTTTATTGGGAACACCATTGGTCGTATTATTGGGCTTAGGCTTTTTTTCGTATTTAACGAGGAGCAATAACTCATCTCTCGAAGAAAAAATTCTAATTGTTTGTGGCTTTAGTATTTATTTTATTGCACATTCTATTTTCTGGTGGAAAGGAATTTTTGGATCGCTGGGACTTATCCGGGTTATTGCCGCCGTTGCGCCTCTATCAGCCATCATTGCATTGCGCGGATTTAACCTACTTATTTCTTATTGTAGGAACAACTTACTGAAAAAAATTATAACCGGCCTTATCTCATGGCTTGTGTTATTTATCCCATTTAAACAACACCAATTTCCAAGACCATTAGATAACGAAGGAACAGTGACAAAAGAAACTGCCGACTGGATAAAGGAAGCCGAACTGAACAACAGAAGAGCTTTTGCTCTTGGTCCTTACATTTCATTCTTCCTGGATAAGGATCCATTTAACAGTGAAGAGATGATGGGTCTTTGGCGTTCGGGAGTTGAAAACAGTAGGAAGGGTGATATTATTATCTGGGACTCTCATTTTGCTCCGCTCGAAGGCAGAGTTCCTTTAAATATTTTTATAGAAAACAGTTCTTCGTATAAATTTTTGAAAAAATTTCGCGAAAACGGTTCGGGAGAAAAACTTTTTGAGATATATGTTTTTGAACGGTTATAATGTTCAATAATAAATGGTCAGTTTAAATATTCCGAAAGGAGTTTCCCTTTTTTCATTTGCGAATAGAAAATTTCCACTGTCCTCTCTGCGCACAACATAATTTCCATTCCTATCCTTCAATCTTATCCTGTTGTTTCCTGAATAATTCAATGTGAAAATGCATTCGGCACTAACTGAATCTTTCACCGTCTGCAACAATGATGTGGAATCATTAACAGACGCATATTTCCCGTTGTAAGCCTGCAGCGCTATCTTTTGATCTCCGAGATTCACCAAATTAAATCTTTCCCAATCTCCAATATTTTCCCTGTTCGCCGCTAACTCACCCTCTTTATCCAGCTCAGAACAAATAAATTGATAATTATCTGCTCTTAAACTAATTCTTTTATTTCCCTGATCACATATTTCTTCTCTTGAATATTTTTCGGGTATTCCCATCAGCACTCGCTCATACTCCGGCTCTTCAAGTACTTTATACCATTTATAGGTATGTTCCGTTTTAAAAAACCCTTCCACATATGCTTCTCTTGTCATCGAATCAAAATGGATGAACTGATTAAAATACTGCCAGGTCTGAAAAAAGTTTAATGTGATTAATAATGTAACAACAATATATATTGAAAGACCTACTATTTTTTTCTTCGTTGCAACATAAGTAAAAAAAGACCCCATTGGCAACGCAAGCAATCCATAGAAATCGATCATCGATCGCTGACCAAACGAACCGCCATACCACCAGCACCACCAACTCAGGATCATGTACGTTCCAAGGATAAAAGCAATTAGCGAGGAAATAAAAAAATTCCTTGCAAACCTTTTCATAAAATAAAAACCTATTAGCGCAAATACCATTACCGGGGTATACACAAGCCAGCCTTTCCTGAAACTAAATAACCCATCAATAAAATGAGGGTGGCCAAAGAAAAAACGTTCCTTACCGTAGCTATAAAAAAACCATTGCCCTGAATTATACTTCCAATAGATCAGCTGAGGAATACCGGGAATAAGGAAACAAATAATTACAATTACTAAATACTTATAATTGCTAATTAACATTTTCAGTTTATCCCTCAGTTCTTTCCAATTGCTCACTCCATACAAAAGCGGGATCAATACCAATGAAATATGAATTGGCCTGATGAGTGTAAGCAGCCCTAACAAGAGTCCTAATTTTATGGAATTTTTTCTGTCGGAATGCTCATGCCATTTTATTGTATAATACAACATCATACACATCAATGAAAAGATGAAGCCATGTGACATCAATCCATCGATAGTAGAGTAACAAAACAAATTAGTTCCACCAAAAACACATAAGATAACAAGGGCAGATATTTTTTCAGTGAAAAACCTTTTTAATATCCTCGCAAGGAATATCAACCCGATAATGAGGTAAAACAAACATCCAAACAATACACAACATTGATAAGGCCATGAAAATCCAGTTTGTGGTTCCGATAAAATTCCGGCCATTAAATGGCCCGTAAGAAAAAATGGGAGATATAAATAACTGATTCCCATTGTCATTCTTATTACCTTACCCCCATTAGCTGCTGTTTCGGGCCAATACTTCCGATAGAAAAAGTCGGGATCCTCTTTTACAAAATCAAGCGTAAGATCATGATATATAATTGCTGCAGGTAAATAGCCATAGTAGTTAACGACATCATTTATAATAATATTTTCTTTCCATGGCCTTACAGCAATGATCACCGCTAACCAGCAGGCTGCTGCAAATAGAATAACATTACGCGTATTAAGCATTTTCTGTTGGAAAGAATAAGGGCAAATATATATACAAAAATTTTACTATTGAGTTCCGTTAACTTACATTTGTTATTAGTGAAACGAGCGTTTTAAGCGAGTTCCACTTGGCATCAAAAGCTTATAAAATATGTTCAAGTGAAATTAAGCATTGTTATACCTCTTTATAACGAAGAAAAATCGATCATTGCATTATTAGAGCAATTATCGAAAATATCTTATCCCGATTTTGTCTCCAATACCGAAATAATCGTTGTCGACGATAGATCAAAAGATGGTTCTTTTACAGTTGTGCAGAACTATATCCAAGGCAGAATTCATATAAAATTATTCGCTCATTCAGAAAACCAGGGAAAGGGAGCTGCTGTGCGCACCGGGATACAAAGTTCCTCCGGGGATGTTATTCTAATCCAGGATGCCGATCTTGAATTATCACCTTCCGACATTCCTTCGCTCTTAATTGCCATGCACGAATTAAATGTTCCATTTGTAAATGGATCGAGATATTTACCTGGTGTACTGCGCACACAGCCTGCTTTCAAAAGATATTTTGCAAATAAAATTTTCACAAACATTACATCCGTTTTTATTAATGTTCACCTGACAGATATGGCTTGTGGTTATAAATTATTTACCCGTGAGCTTTACGACAAATTAAACCTGAGAGAGAAAAAATTCGGGTTCGAGGCTGAACTGCTTATCAAATGTGCCAGACTAAGAAAGAACTGGATAGCAGAAGTTCCTGTAAGATATTTCCCAAGAAATGAAGGCGAAGGAAAAAAATTACGCAATTCGGACGGACTGCGGATCCTTAATACCATTATCAAGTATGGTTTGTTTAAAATGAAATAACCATGGATAGCTGGAATAAATGGTTTGATAATAATAAAATTCCTCTTTTGCGTTTTTTCCCTTTACTCCTTCTTGCTGTTGGGCTCTACTTAGTTCCTGTTACCATTTTTGAAACAGATTTTTCTATGGTTCCCGGCGACTACGGAGATGCGCGATTTAACAATTATGTTTTAGAGCATTGTTATAAATATTTTACCTTCCAGGACCGTAAGTTCTGGGATGCGCCCATGATGTACCCCCAGGCAAATGTTATTGCATTTTCCGATAACCTGATAGGTACAGCTCCAATCTATACACTATTCAGGATATTTGGCACTGACAGGGAAACAGCTTTTCAGTTGTGGCTCCTGACAATTTTTGCTCTTAATTTTATCGCCTGCTATTGGGTCCTCTCCAAATGGATTCAACATACTATCCTTGCATCTACCGGAGCATATATATTCGCCTTTTCAATTTTAATCCTTGGACATCTTACCAATATCCAGGTGTTCCCACGGTTTGCAGTGCCCCTTGTTTTTTTCTGGAGCTGGAATTATTTAAGAAGTAAACAATTAAAATATTTGCTAGGCGCTTTCCTTGGAATTGTCTACCAGTTTTATTGTGGTATGTACCTCGGCTTTTTTCTCATTTATTCCATAATATTTTTATCAATTGCTTATTTAATAATTTATAAAGACTGGAATTTATTTATACAATTCAAAAATTTCAGGATCCTGATTAAACACATAGGAATATTACTATTGGCAGTTATTCTTTTGCTCCCATTGGCAGGCCCATACATGGAAGCATCGCGTTTGCTTTCCCCATTGGCTTTTGAAGATGCGCTTTCCAGCATACCTACACTACGTTCATATTTTTTTACTTCTAAGGCTTCCATCGCCTGGCCATTTTTATCAGAACATGCTATGCCAATTATTCCATTCTGGTGGTGCCATATTTTGTTCCTGGGCGGTCTTCCATGGTTAGGCTTTTTAATCGCACTTATAGCATTATTTAAAATGAATAAGAGTCCCGAAAAGAAATTTATTGCCTTTCTGCTTCTTGCGCTATTTTTAAATTTTATTTTTTGCCTGAATATAAATGGTTTATCGTTATACAGACTTGTTTTTGAAATCCCCGGCTTTAACTCTATGAGAGCCATCAACAGAATAACGAATGTTGAAGTTATGTTCTTCGTATTGATCTTCGCTTTTATTTTCAAAGAGCTTCTTGTAGTGAGAACGTGGACAAAATGGATAGTATACTTTCTGCCACTATTGGCTATCGTCGACAACCTGATAGAACCACAGGAAATTCCGCGCTACAATAAAAAAAATTCACAAATAGAGATCGAGGCCGTTACGCAGAAAATTAAAAACGTATACACAGAAGATTACGCTGCCATTGCCTATATGCCGCCTAAAGTAGAAAATGAAATGGCAATGCATATCAACACAATGCTTGCTGCTCAGTCCCTCAACATTCCCTGTGTAAATGCTTATTCAGGCCACTACCCGCATGAATACATTGACTTTTTTGGTAAATATAATGACACTGCTTTAACCAGGTGGTGCGTGGCCAACAATTTAGATGAAAAATTAATTTTAAAAATTAAATAGGGTCATACGAAAAATTACATTGAAAAAAATAGTTCATCATCCACTAATTAAGTTTCTTTTCTTTTTCTGCTTATTCGTCTGCATTGCTTTTGAATACGGTTACTTTGAGCAATTGTCAATGCGCCCACAATCCACTCATATGTGGAGACAGACAGATTGTACTTCAATGACACTCAATTATTACCAGCATGGTATGCATTTTATGCAGCCACAACTACACAATCGATTAGGCGATAATGGATATGCCGTAGGCGAATTTCCGGGGTTATATTACCTCGTTGCCGGAGCATATAAAATTTTTGGCCCTAGCGAATTTATTTATCGTCTTATCTGGATGATCATTCTTTTTATAGGATTATTCTTCCTGTATAAATCCATTGATAAAATTCTTAAAGACACTTTTTGGGGCATGGGAATTGCCCTGTTATTATTTTCTTCGCCGGTACTGGTTTTTTATGGCAACAGCTTTATTGCCGATCCTACTGCAATAAGTTTTTCATTCATAGGCTGGTACCTTTTCCTCTTGTTTAAAGAGAGTGGAAAGAAAAAATGGATATGGTTCTCAGCTTTGTTTTTTATGCTCGCCGGATTGCTTAAGCTCATTGCACTTATTTCATTTATGGCCTTACTCATTGTACTTACAGCAGAAGCGATATATTATTTGGTTAAAGAACGAAGTGCAGCTAAAATAAAAGAGGCTATTGTACAATATCACCCATTCATTATATGCTGCATTGGAGTAATTATATGGTACCGCTATGCAATGTGGTATAACGAACAACACAGCAGTATTTATTTTTACACTAAAGTCGTACCCTTATGGTCTCTCACCAAAACACAAGTACATGACGTAATTGACCAAATATGGCTGAATACACGCTTCGAATATTATATGCCATTAACAATAAAAATTAGTATTGTACTTTTTGCCTTGACAATTATTTTTTATTCATGGCGGGGCACTGCCAGTTTAACGCATTTTATAAGCATGTGTTTCGCCAGCGTTATAACCTGTATACTTTTATGGTTTGAACAGTATAAGTATCATGATTATTATGTTATTTCCTTTTTACCGTTTTTCCCTATGTTGTTTATGGTATTCGTCAAAAAATTTATTGTCGACATCCGTATCCGCTGGATTGCTATAGGATTTAAATTATTGTTTACCTGGTTTCTGTTTAAAAATATAAACTACACAATTGACAGACAAAAAGTACGCTATGAAGGATGGATGTCATACAATATTCCGGTAACAAAATCTTTTATGACTATTACACCCTACATGCGCTCACTGGGAATAACTGCTGAGGATAAGGTAATTAGTATTCCTGATCAAACTCCCAATGCATCGTTGTATCTCATGAACCAACCAGGCTGGACATCCTTGTATGAAGAAAATAAATCGGAAGAAAACATTAAATACCACATAGATCTTGGTGCTAGGTATTTAATCATTAGTGATACTAATTTATGTAAGGAACCCTACCTTCAATCATTTATATCAAAGCCGATCGGCAGATATAATGAAATTACACTTTTTAAACTTTTTTAACTTATTAATAAATGATATTGGATAAAATTTCAAGTAAGGGCTTTTTCTATTTTTCCCTTATCGCAAATTGTATTCTTATTGTTTCAGCTTATGTTGATGCTTCAACGTTTAACATAGACAATTTATGGTTTAGCACCGATCCACTCTATCTTCCATCTTTGTATAAGGACTTATTCATTGACAAATATCATCTTGAAGGATGGTTGCTTAATCCTTCGCCCAATTTTTTTCCGGATATATTTTTGTTCTTTTCTCTCAATGCAATATTGCCCAATTTTATTTGGGCGGCGCTAGGTTTTTCGATAATTCAATATTTGTTTATCATTTTCTTGTTTTATCATCTACTTAAAACGCTTGAAATACCTGATCGTTATCTATATCTTAATATTTCCACACTTTTTTCATCACTTTTTTTCTTGAGCCAGGTTATCAGTAACGATTTTGACTTCGCATTCTTTATGATGATAAATTCATATCATATGGGGAGCTTTGTTAACAGTTTGGCAGCCATTATAACGGGTCTAGCCTATTTAAAAAAATCAAAAAAAATAACCGCACTATTCTTTTGCCTAATTGTTTTAGTAGGGACTGTATCAGATAAACTTTTCATTGTTTCTTTCAGCATACCAATGACATTTGTTTGTCTTATTTTGTTGTTGTTAAAAGAAAAAAAGAAAAGTACTCTGCTCCTATTACAAATAGTGCCAACAACAATTGCGGCCTTATTTATTTTGAATCGCATAAAAGAATCCACCTCCTTTCACCTGGATGAGCCTTATCGCATACTCTCTTTCCAAGACATACTGCCATCATTCGACATCTGGCAAAAACAGATGATGGAATATATCTCGCTCTTTCACATAAAATCTTTTATAATCCTTTTATGCGTTTTATCATTTGGATTTCTAATCTTCTATCTTATTAAAAACAAAAGACAGATTACGGAGAAAAACTTAAATTACACTCAACCAAATTTATTGACCATTTATTTTCTTTTTTCATTCCTGTTTTTTCTAATAGTATTGTTTACACCCATATTGAATGGAAGTTATCCGTCAGGAGATAATATCCGATATAATTTTTCAGTGTTCGTTATAAGTATTCTAAACCTTGGTTTATTCTTTTCTGTGGGTAGAGTGTATGAAATAAAATTTATAAAACATGGATTCAATTTCATTGGTATTCTACTTTTCATTTATGCGAGTTACTTTCTAATAAACCATAAAGAAGAGTTGCATGAAAGAATGGCTTATTATCCTAAAAAAGTAAGGATCGTAGATGAGCTACTTAAAGATAAGAATGTAAACGCCGGTGTTGCTGATTATTGGGATGCAAAAGTTATTACCATGTTCTCCAAAAACAACTTGCGTGTATATCCCGCTTTTAATGAATTAAGTATTTATAAACACAGTGCAAATATAAACTGGTTTTATATAAAACCCGGAAGCCAGAATAAAGAATCTCAAATATTTAATTTCATTATTTTTTGTAAAGACTGGCAATCCGAATTGCCGACAACCATAGTTCCTCCGGATCATGAAACTTTAGAGAAAGAAGGAGTTAAAATTATCATTACAAATCCCTTCAAATATCCTGCACAAAAATACGATCCGGTTCCTTGCGCAGAATAAATTTAATTTACGCTAAGCCTACATTTTGCGCTGATTCCCCACCATCTTTTATTCTCCGTAATAAAATCTATTTCAACTGTATAATCTCCTGATGCCTCCGGAAGATTAACAGTAACACCTTGAATATATTCTTTTAGAACGTCAACTTCTAAAACAGTCCGCTCACCCTGCTCTAGCACAATATTTCCCTTACTATCATATATTTTATAACAAAGGAAGATACCATTCTCCTCTCTTTGCAGGGATGCCAGTTTTTTTCCGGATGTATTTATGATCTTAACCGGGATAACTACATAAGGATCTGTATCACTGGATATACTTTCTGTTAATGCGGAAATAGAAAGATTTTTATTGTTGAATACAGTTTCATCGAATGCACTATCCGATTGAGATGTGTTTAAAGACTCATATCCACTAGAGGGAAAATTAAAATAACGTTTATCTAAATTTTGACTTCCAAACCAGGTAACAGCCCATTCGGGTCCAAGGAAAATATTTTCTCTATCCTTAAGTGTATCTATCTGCTCCTTGTTATGCTCTACTACATAAATAGTAATAGCAGAATCCGGTCCTGCTATGGAAGAATAAAGTGCGGTTTCAAATGGTAAGGTCCACGCTACCCAGCCATACTTCCATTGGAAATTTCCCGGATCCAGCAGGAATTTTTTCTTCTCCTGCTTTCTTCCATGATCAGTAAGTCTTTGAATATATTCTATGCGTTTTGTGAAAACATGGTGGCTGCCATTTACCTGCTTTAAATTAAATACAAGGACAAAACATAATACTATCAATAACCATTGCTTTTGTTTTATCCGCTCATAAGCTAAACTCACAATTCCTACCCCTGCAAAAAGCCCCAATGAAGTAAAATAGTTTTCGTACATCACCGGTGAATCTCCATTATGGTAAATGATAAAAATAAGTGCAAGATAACCAACCGGAAAGGCTCCAATAAACAACAGCGACAACCAATTTCTTTTTTTCAATAACCATAGCGCAACAATACACATGACCAATGCAAACCAAATTAAATACTGTTTTGCAAATTGTTTAAAATAAATATAACATGGCAATTCTCTTAATCTCGGCAGTTGATCGGATATCAATTGCAGATCGATCATTTTGCTTTTTTCATACTCTGTTGTCGTAAGAAATTTTATCCTGATAATATACCAGATCAAAGCAAAAACAATTACTGAAATCAGAGGGAAATCTTTGTAACGCTTATTATATAAAAACTCGAAAAACAACACGAAAAACACTGTAAAAAAAGTAAGCTGATGAAAATAGGAAATCACATAAATTAACACGCAGGAAATTGCAGCAGCGATCCATTTTTGTTTATCGGAATAATTTTTCTCCGGCGACATGATTGCCCAAAGTAAAATAGTCAACGCAATACCCTGGTAAAGTTCGCCGGTTGCATAATAGAACGAATGCCTGAACGTAAGACATAACGCGATCATTAGCCCAATGGCGGCTTTGTAGTTTTTTAATCCAAAAGTTATAATTAGAAATACGATGTAATAACTTATTATAAAACTTACGGAGTACAATCGTAAAAAAGTTTCGAGCGAACAGGATTGTTTCAAAGCCAATATAGGCAGCCATTGTGAGATAACAGACCCCCAGCGGCCCAGCTCAACATCAAAATTCTCATCGTCAATTATCCTGAAAGAGAAAAAAGCAGGATCGAAGGAGAGCATGCGCTCCTTGTAATAATACCAGGCTAAGCAAAAAAGAAAACCAAAGAAAAAAACACCAATCAGCTGAATAAAATACCCAAGCCTTTTTTCTTGCGGTGGATTAAATATATTGGAGAGGGCCATTAGCCGTTACGACCACAAATTGTATTTGAGGATACACCAGATAGCTCTGAAACCATCGCGCCATCCTATTTTTTTGCCTTCCTTGTAAGTACGGCCATAATAAGAAATACCTACTTCATAAATCCTGATGTTTGGTATTCTTGCAATGCGTGAAGTAACTTCAGGTTCAAATCCAAAACGGTTCTCCTGGAGCTTTACATTTTTAATAATTTCAGAGCGGAATAATTTATAGCATGTTTCCATATCTGTAAGATTAAGATTGGTAAACATGTTGGAAAGTGATGTCAAAAATTTATTCCCTATAGAGTGCCAGTAAAATAAAATACGGTGAGGCTTACCGCCCATAAAACGTGATCCAAAAACCACATCAGCTTGACCATCGGTTATTGGCTTCAATAAAATATTGTACTCATTAGGGTCGTATTCCAGATCCGCATCTTGCACTATAGTATAATCACCTGATGCCAGTTCAATTCCTTTATGTATTGCAGCACCCTTACCTTTATTTACCTCCTGATTGAACAGGCGTATATCATGATCCTTATGGTCGGCAATATATTTTTCTATTACATCCCTTGTGGCATCCTTGGAACAATCGTTAACAATAATAATTTCCTTCTCAATGTTTTCAATAAGTTTTACTGCTATCACCTTATCTAAAATGAAATGGATGGTAGGGGCCTCATTATATGCCGGAATTATTATGGAAAGTTTTTTACTCATAAAGAACAGATATAAGATTTAAGAGGCCAGACAAAAGACCCAAACTCTTGGCTCCTTGTTCTTGTTTCTTGTTTCTCAATATTCATAAAGTTGTTTGCTAAATTATATTACTCAACCGTTACCGACTTTGCAAGATTTCTTGGCTGATCAACATTGCAGCCTCTCATTACCGCGATGTGGTAGGCTAATAATTGTAATGGCACAACTGATATTAACGGCACCAACGCATCATCCGTCTCCGGAATTTCAATTGTATAATCAGCAAGTTCTTTTACTATCTTATCTCCTTCGGTAACCACTGCAATAATTTTTCCTTTTCTCGCCTTTACTTCCTGAATATTGCTTACTACCTTTTCGTATGAAGATCCTTTTGTTGCAATTACAACAACAGGCATTTCATCATCGATCAAGGCGATTGGCCCGTGTTTCATTTCTGCTGCCGGATAACCCTCGGCGTGTATGTATGATATCTCCTTTAATTTAAGCGCACCCTCTAATGCAACCGGGAAACTATATCCCCTGCCGAGATAAAGAAAGTTACGCGAATCCTTATAAATATCCGCAATGTATTTTACAAGATCATTTGTCTGAAGAACCCTTTCTACCTTACCTGGAATTAAAGAAAGTTCCTGCAGCAATTGCCTGAAACGTGATTCGGAAATAGTTCCCTTACGATGCGCAACCCGCAGCGCCATTAAAACCAGCACGGTCACCTGCGCAGTAAACGCCTTGGTTGAAGCAACACCTATTTCAGGGCCCGCATGTGTGTATGAACCGGCATGTGTTGTGCGCGGAATGCTTGATCCCACCACGTTACAAATTCCGATTATTGTCGCACCTTTTGATTTTGCCAATTCAAGAGCCGCCAGCGTATCCGCAGTTTCTCCGGATTGAGAAATTGCAATAACAACATCATTTTCGTTAATGATAGGATTACGGTATCTGAATTCAGATGCATATTCAACCTCAACAGGAATGCGCGCAAGATCTTCAAAAAGATATTCTCCTACTAAGCCTGCATGCCATGAAGTACCGCATGCAACAAAGATGATTCTTTTTGCATTTAAAAATTTTTGTTCGTACTCCGCAATTCCTCCAAGGTTTACCAACCCTTTCTCCAGGTTTAATCTGCCCCGCATGCTGTCTTTAATAGAACGCGGCTGCTCATAAATTTCCTTTAGCATAAAATGATCGAAGCCTCCTTTTTCAATCGCCTCCATTTTCATTTCAAGTTCCTGCACGTAAGGAGTCTTGGCCTTATTTTTAATTGTCTTTATTTTAAGTTCTCCGTTGCGGGGAATAAAAGCGATTTCCTCATCATCCAGGTAAACCACATTCTTAGTATACTCTACAATTGGAGTTGCATCTGATGCTGCAAAAAACTCTCCTTCGCCAATACCAATTACCAAGGGACTGCCTTTCTTCGCAACAATTAATTCATCAGGATTTGTTTTGGAAAGTATAACAATAGCATATGCTCCAACAACACCGTTCAATGCCACTCTTACTGCATCACCTAAGCGCAGATTATCTTTCTGCATTACATCCTCAATCAAATGGATGAGCACCTCTGTGTCCGTATCGCTGCTGAACGTATGGCCTCTTTTTTTAAGTTCTTCTTTTAATGGTGCATAATTCTCAATGATCCCATTGTGAATGATAACCATATTTTTTGTCTCGGAATAATGCGGATGCGCATTAACATCATTTGGGGCACCGTGCGTGGCCCATCTTGTATGGCCAATACCAATAGTACCGGAAGTATCCTTTTTTGCAATAAAATTTTCGAGGTCCGATACTTTCCCCTTGCACTTATATACTTCTAACTCCCCGTTTTTAAGAAGCGCAACACCCGCGCTGTCGTATCCCCTGTATTCCAGCCGATGCAACCCTTTTATCAAAACCGGGTACGCCTCTCTTTTTCCTATGTAAGCAACAATTCCACACATGTTAATTACGTTTTGTAAAGGTCAGTTTCAATTTCATTGGATAGATAGAATGGCTGCCGCCGCCAATAACAGCACGACTTGCCTGAATGGATGCGCCTGATGTTACAAGATAGAAACCATAGTCTTTAACCTTTTTGTCCACTACAAATTGCAAATGCTTTGTAATATTAAAAAAATATTGCTTTTTCGTCGCATCATATCCACCTCCATAGTGAACTGCTCCTTCATAAGCATCATTCAATGTATACACATTGCCAACTGAATCGATTCCAATCAAAACAAGATTCGTTGGTGGTCCATAAGGAGAAACAGATAACGGATCCAGCTTAACAACTAACTCAGCTTTGTTAATTGCAACGGGGCCGTCATTTGTTATATTCATTAAATTTGGAAACCAGATTTTTGTTTTTAATCCGGATGCTGCCTGTGTATATGTAAAATTCTGACCAAGAGTTGTATCGGCCAGCTGACTTGTTATCGCTGCGGCTGAAGAATAATCATGATCAAAATGACTGAAGCGTACAGCATTTGAACCTATTAAAAAATCAACCTTTAAAGAATCCTGTGTGGCATTGTGATAATACAGTGTAAGTTTAGAAAGCGCATCTCTTAAATTAAGATGTAAAATACCTCCATGATCCGGCGCAGGATTATCGCTGGTTTGAATATATAATCCTTTAAAATACGCTGTGAATACCGCATCAGAGCTCATCTGATTTTGATTGTTCAATAAAGTCTGGCCTAAGGTATTCGATAATAAAACACGAATAAGCGGTTTTCGTTTTGTTCCATCAACAGTTACACTATCAGCAGGAGCCGGTGTAAATACGTGAGCTCCGGCCAGATCTGTACTGTTTTTATTCAGACTTCTATTAGAGTAATAAGCACTGTCTTTAGACAATTGATCCGTTACTTCGTAAACCTTCATCGTCTGAGCATCCAATGTACCGTAATAGCTCGTATTGTATACCAATGAGAGTGCAACTGAATCAATAACCGGGCTTGCACCAAAATCAGGATTAGCATTAGAAAGAACCAATTGAGAGTAAATTGAAGCCGCTGTTTTTCCAAACAGGGGATCGTTAAACGTACCTAACAAGTTTAAGGATATTATATCGGTCCTGATGGAATCTTCGCGCTTGGTAAATGAAATCACCTTAGAAGTATCACTGTAAGTTAAATTCAGCAAATCGCCCTCTGGCTGAACATCCAAACCCAAGTCGACGGATTTATTACAGGCGACCTGAGTGATGAGTATCAACATCAGGAAAAAATTTGCCCCGAAAACACGGGGCAAATTTATATTAAATGACAATTTATTTCTTCTCACTTTTTCTTGCTCTTCAAGCTAACACAGATTCGGACTCTAGCACTTCATCATAAAAATCAGAATACGCATCAATGTATGTTTCCATTGACTGATATTCCAATGAAAGTTTATTTTCTTTCTTAATATATTTATCTAAATCAGAATTTATCTTAGGACTTCCTTTGATAACTGCATCTGACCAATCGATAGCATTTTTAGTAATGTTGGTAAATGTAGGACTCTTTAAAATTTCCAGGTCTTGTTTTTCTATGCCATCAAACGTAGCTTTCTTAGCGAAATCTTTGTTGAATGCTGGTGAAAAATCGTCATCGTAAACAGAGTAAACCACTTTTGTATCTGCAAAAAGAGGATTATCGTTATATGATTTTTTAATGTACATAGGGATAAGACTTGTCAGCCAGCCATGGCAATGAATAATGTCAGGTGACCATCCCAATTTTTTAACTGTCTCTATCACACCTCTGCAAAAGAATATTGAACGCTCATCATTATCTGCGAAGTATGCTCCTTTTTTATCTTTTAATATTGCTTTTCTTTGAAAATAATCTTCGTTATCAATAAAGTAAACCTGCATACGTGCTGCCTGAATAGAAGCAACTTTAATAATAAGCGGATGATCTGCATCGTTAATGATCAAATTCATTCCTGATAAACGTATTACTTCATGCAACTGATTTCTTCTTTCATTAACACTTCCGTAACGCGGCATAAATGTTCTTATCTCACGACCTTTCTCCTGGATACCTTGAGGCAGCTTTCTTCCAATGATACTCATGTGGCTGTCTTCGAGGTAAGGAGAGATCTCTTGCGATACGAATAAAATCTTTGGTTTTTTCATGTATGTTAGGGTTGTTATTTACTTGTTCTGTCGGGACTATTCCCAAAACTCTGTATAAACCGGAATGCAAAATATTATACAGACTAAAAATCAAAAAAGTGGTACAAAAGTAGTGATTTATTCGCTCAATTTCAAGTTTATATATAGCTTTGGGGCTAATTCGTTGTTAATCTTGCAGTTATGAACTAATAGGACATCATGCAAATTTTTGAAGACATATTATCCACTCAAAAGCGGCTTCTGGAACTTAGATCTAAGGGCCATACCATTGGCTTCGTTCCTACCATGGGCGCCTTGCATAAAGGTCATATATCGCTTGTTGAACGTGCGAAAAAAGAAAATAGTATAACCGTTGCAAGTATTTTTGTAAACCCCACCCAATTCAACGATAAGGGAGATTATACGAAATATCCCAGGACATTAGAAAGTGACCTGAAGATGTTAAATGGCGCAGGATGTGATATTGTTTTTACCCCATCTGAAAAAGAGATTTATCCTAACCCGGACACAAGAACTTTTGATTTTGGTGAAATGGGCAATGTAATGGAAGGCAAACATCGTCCCGGCCATTTTAACGGAGTAGCCATCGTTGTAAGCAAATTGCTTGATATAATTAAACCCGATAAATTATACCTGGGTCAAAAAGATTTTCAACAGGTCGCAATTATTAAAGAACTTATTAAACAATTGCATTTGCCAATTGCAGTCATCAGCTGCCCTACCCTTCGCGAACAGAACGGTCTTGCTATGAGTTCAAGGAATACCAGGCTAATCGGTACTCAAAGAGAAAAAGCGGGAATTATTTATGAAACACTTTGTGGAATTAAAGAAAAAGCCGCATCTGTAAATGCAGAAGACCTGATAAGCTGGGGCAAAAAAAACATAGAAGGGGTAATTGGATTTAATGTAGAATACATTGATATAGTTTGTGCCAATACATTAAAAACCGTAAATGCGATGAGTGATTGTGATGAAGTTGTTGTTTGCGCAGCAGTAAAAACAGGTGAAGTAAGATTAATAGATAATTTACAAATCAAATGAAATACCTGCTAACGTTTACAATTGTATTGATTTTTTTCATGAACAATTCAACTGCACAGCAATTAAACAATTCCCTATTAGAAGGTAAAAGATGGATGTTGCTAAACTCTGACGAATCAAAGAGGACATATATGAGCAATGCAAAAAATGTAACCGATAAATTTACCATTACGTTTAACAACGACGGCACCTTTCTCTGGGATACAAATCCATCTTGCGGCACAAACATTGGAGCAGTTTCAGGAACAGGCTCATGGACATATAAAAAAGAATCTGATTATTTGCAGATGGATTTCAAAGGGGTTGTAACTATAAGTGGGGAAAAACGAGGTGTCGAGTATTATAAAATTGATAGCGTAACAAACAATACGCTAGCTCTTTCTAAATTTATACAAAAGGGCAAAAAATGAGGTCTGCAATGTTTCTCATAATCCTTTTATTCTCAGTTCAAATGTATTCTCAAAAATTTTCCAGGAAGAATCTTATTAATAACAATATGGAGTGGTGCAGGCAGCCTTATGATCAAACCGGAAATGTAACCCAGTTTACATATAAAACAGGATCGCCAACATACAACAATACTAGTTATGTATTTTTTAGTGATGGGAGCTTTTCATGGGATGATCATCCATTGTGCGGCACCAATGATCATGCGGTTCGAGGCAAAGGAAACTGGAAATTAGAAAAAGACATTCTTACACTTGATTTTAAAAAAACACTTACCGATATACCTGGCAGAAGAGAAACGGAAAAATTCCAGTTATTGCTGTTGAAACAGGACGAAATGCTGCTTAAAATTTTAAAATAAAATTAAGTAGCTTTGTACTGTTATGCATATACAGGTAGTAAAATCAAAGATACATCGCGTTAGGGTCACCGAAGCTGACCTTAATTATGTTGGCAGTATAACTATTGACGAAGCGATGATGGATGCCGCAAATATTATTGAGAATGAAAAAGTGCAGGTCGTAAACCTAAACAATGGCGAGCGATTAGAAACATATGTCATAAAGGGCAAGCGCAACTCAGGAACAATTTGTTTGAACGGACCTGCCGCAAGAAAAGCTGCTGTGGGCGACTTAGTTATCGTGATCTCCTATGCGAGTATGGATTTTGAAGAAGCAAAAAAACACAAACCCTGGCTTGTGTTTCCGGACAGCAATACCAACATGCTAAAAACAAGCGCGAAATAACTACATAGTGAAACGAACGTGTTTGCAAAAAAATAAAACACAAATGAGTGTGAAATCCGAAGCATTCATGAGCGAATATAAATAGAAACAATAAAGTGGATAAAATGTATTCCATTAGAATTTTGCAAACATGAAGTTCCATCTAACCTTAAAGACAAAAAATATTTACAGATGAAAAGCCGCTTTTCATCGATATTAAAATTCCTGGTCTTTATTGGTATTGGAGTAATTTTAATATGGCTTGTTATAAAAGATATTACCCCCGAAGAAAAAGTAAATATTAAAAAAGCATTTGGTGATGCTAATTATTTTTGGGTGATCCTAAGTATGATGATCTCTATTTTCAGCCATTATATTCGTGCAATAAGATGGAAAATGCTGCTAAAACCTTTGGGCGCGCAACCAAGTACCAGCAATACTTTTTTTGCAGTTATGATTGGATACCTTGCCAATCTTGCTTTACCACGAATGGGAGAAGTAAGCCGCTGCGGTGTACTTACAAAATATGAAAAGATTCCGTTTAACCAGTCGTTTGGAACAGTGATTGCGGAACGCGCAGTTGACCTGATACTTGTAGTTATTGTTTTTTTCATTATGCTGTTCATGGAGATGGATGTTATTTATTCCTTCGCCGATGAAAATATTTTTACTCCTTTGTCTACTAAACTTTCTGCCGCTGCACATAACACTACTTTTCTTATTGTATTTTTTTCCGGGGTAATTATAGTTGTCGCACTGATTTATTTTTTAATGAAAAAATTAAAAGGTGCAGTGATAGACAAAATAAAAAACATGTTGAAAGGCGTGTGGGAAGGCCTAAAAACGATAAATAAGGTTGAATCTCCTTTTTGGTTTTATTTTCATAGTGTGTTTATCTGGTTTCTTTATTATGCGGGCTTACACGTTAGTTGTTTAGCATTTAGTGAAGTGTCCTCTTTGGGTGTTGGACCGGCATTGGCAGTGCTTGTATTCGGGAGCCTTGGGATTATGTTTGTCCCTGGAGGTACGGGAGCTTACCAGGCATTAGTGATGGCAACTTTAAATGTGTATGCCATTTCAAAACCGATAGCATTCGCATTTGCATGGGTTGGTTGGGCGTCACAGATTATTATCATTTTGGTTGTGGGAATTACTTCATTAATTTTAATTCCGATTCTGAATAAGGATGATGCAGCTTGAAAATATAAAATCAAAGATTTTCTCCCGCGATAATTTGTCGAGACAAGCTGCCTTGTGGCGGTTTAAGAATGATAAAATTGTTTTTACGAACGGGTGCTTTGATCTGCTGCACCTGGGACACGTTGAATACCTGGCCAAAGCGGCTGACTGCGGAACAAAATTAATTGTCGCAGTAAATTCAGATGATTCAGTAAAAAGGCTAGGCAAATCACAAGGCCGTCCTATCCAGGATGAGAATTCACGTGCAACAATTATTGCATCATTACACGTAGTAAGCGCTGTAATTATTTTTAATGAGGATACTCCTTACGAATTGATCGACCTCCTAAAGCCGGATGTACTTGTAAAAGGGAACGATTATAAGATAGAACAAATTGCAGGGCACGATATTGTATTGAAAAACGGAGGGGAAGTAAAACTGGTTGAATTAACGCAAGGACATTCAACATCCGCAATTGAAAGAAAGATAAAGGATAGTCAATAAAACACGACACCTTTAAATCCTGCTCTACTATTTTAATAAAGTCACATTTCCGTTTTTAATTATCTCTTCACCGGAACTTAACTGGGCAGAAATTTTATATACAAATACATCAGAGCTTAATGCGGCTCCTTTAAAAGTGCCATCCCATATATTATCTACATTATCACTATCGGCTATTTTCTGGCCCCACCTGTTATAAATATCTGTGTGTATATTTTTTATGCAACTGCCCTTAACAAAGAAAATATCGTTTTGTCCATCGCCATTCGGAGAAAAAACATTGGGAATAAAAATATCCTCGCATGGTCCTTCCAAAACAGTAATTAAAACCGAATCTATTTCTGTACAGCCGTTTGTGCCGGTAACAACCAAATAATATTTTGTTGTATGCCCAGGGCTTGCAGTTGGAAACTGACAAGTTGTGCAGCTTAAACCATTTGGGGAATACCAATTATAAGTTCCCGAACCAGCCGCCGATAAAGTGACCGATGCCCCTTTAACAATTTGAGTATCCTTGCTTGCATTGGCAACTGGTATAGGTAGCACCGATATTGCAACATAATCAGTATCTCTGCATGATCCGTTAGAAACAACAACCGAATATGTTGTTAAAATAGTTGGTTGAATATTAATGTTCGGTGTTGTTTCTGTTGTGCTCCACAAATAACTATTTCCGCCTGCAGCAAAAAGTGTTAATGAATGCCCCTGACATATAGAATCATCCGGACCCACATTTGCAACAGGAGTGAGATCTACATGAATCCTGACAGAATCAATACTTAAACATCCTGTTATCGAATCTGCAGAATGGAGAATATAAGTTGTGCTGCCGGTCGGTGTTGCAATGGGAGCAGGGCAATTCGTACAACTCAAGCCGTTCGCCGGAGTCCATGAATATCTGCCCGCTGAAGAGGATGCATTAACTGTTATAGAGGCCCCTGCACAAATAGAAGAATCCGTACCAGCGTTTACAACCGGCAAATTATTTATGGCAACATTTATAGAATCACGAAGAAAACAATTTCCATTGTCAACCTGTAGCCAGTACAAACCGGAAGTAAGTGCAGAAATATTTTGAGTTGTGGCGCCTGTTGACCATGTGTAAGACATGCCTTGCGTTACATTTGAATTTAAAGTCAGCTGGTTCCCACAAAGTGTGGTGTCGTTTCCAAGCGTAACAGATAGTACTGTACTTGCATCGGCATCAATAAAATTTGGCAGACCCCATTGATTCGATTTTGGAGAAACATTAACTGCACCATAAATATAATTACATGCGGCACCAATAAGATTCGGATTATTTATAGCGTCGATCAAGGATCCGGCTCTCGATATATATATTTTCCCATTTGGGCCAAGCTGCAATGAGCCCAGCGGAAAAAATGCAGGAGAGTATCCCACCATCATTTGTGAAGAAGCAATTGTGGCTTGTACTCCGGAAGAAAGATCGTATTGCAAAACACGGCTCGAATCTAAAATATTGTAAACGGAGATATACACTTTACTATTATCCGGAGAAAATGAAACACCATATGGTTGTTCACCTGCATTTCCATTATACGGAATGGTTAGTGCATTACTCACAACCCCGGTTGAATTATTAAAATCATATAATTCCAGCAGCCTGTTTATTTGAGTTACGGCAGCAAGTCGTTTACCATTGGGCGAAGCCTTTAAACACCCTATTGCTTCATTATTACTACCAGATACTGACTGATAAACTGTGCCAACTCCGGATATCACCGGCGCTGCAATACCTGTAGTAGATACTTGAAAAGAATAAAATTCATTTGTGTGCCAGCGATGAACAATTACCCAATAATCTTTCCCATTGCAGTGGTTTACTGCCGTTATTTTTTCGGCAACAGTATCAACACTTGTTATTACCTGATTTTTTGTTGTAACATTTCCCAGGCCACTATTAAGGCTCATATCAACAACTGAATATGCAAGCCCGCCGAATGTTGCTCCGTTGCTTCCTGCAAAATCAGCGACAGTAAACAAATAGTATAATAAATTATTTGCAGGGTCGGGAACAATGATGGATGATTGTGTGGCTGACGGACCAGCAAATAAACCATTTCCGTTCGACATCACCTGATGGCTGCTGTTAAGCACACTAACCCCATTGGTATAAAACAATAACTGCCCTGTAATTTTATCAGATATGGCGGCACATCCTTCCTGCGTAGATAGCATGCCATTATTTACTACCGCCGGAGGAGCTGTGTTAAAATCTATTCCTGCCTTATTTCCGAAATACCAGAAATTCTTTTCGTTTTGAGAAAAAAGATGAGAAGTAAAAAAAGACATCCCAAGAAAAAACAAAATGTATTTTTTTTGAGATGTCTTCATGACTTAAAAAAATATTTTTATTACACGGATAAACTTCTTTACGCGCATGTCTAATCTACAATCACCAGTTTTTTACATTCTATTCCTAAAGAAGTAGAAATCATTAACGAATATGTACCGGCTGCAAACCCGCTCACTTCAATTTTCATATTGCGTTGAATAAGTTCTTCTCGGGTATACTGCGCAACAGCATTTCCTAACACACTATATAAAACAACGTTTGTTAAATCATCCCGGTCATTACTTTGAATAGCTATAAAATCGCTTGCCGGATTTGGATAAACAACAATATTTTGTTTGTATTCATTCACATCAATTCCAGTTGTCCCTGTAATAGCAAAACAGGCATTGCTGACATCAAAATTGGATTTTGTCTCCGCTACGCTTACAAGACATTTGGTCGAAACAGTATTGGGGACAGTCCATGCGTAAGACCCGGGACTAGCAGGAACCATAGCAATAGTATTCCAGCTGGCACCATTATCTGATGAATATGAAATAGTATACTGCACCGAAGTAAATCCGGTAATTGTCCATGTGATATTGTGTTGGGATCCCGCAGGCCAGCTCTCGCTCCCGTTAGGCAATGAAACCACTATTTGCGCAAACAGGCCAGAAACTGATACTAAAAAAAATAGGCTGACTGAAAGTAAAAATTTGAATTTCATGGTTTTAATATTGGTACCAACTAAAAATACCCCTGCATTGTTAAAGTTGACGATACGTTTGCCCCTATTCTTTCTTATCCAATAAATAAAAACTATCTGAAATTGCTTGTTTAATGCATTTAATTATTAAAATAAATTACATGTCCAATATAAGCCATCAACTTGTAGAGAGTAAAAACTTACCTGATTACAATCCTTTTACTAATTGCGCTTTCGCTGTTGCTTATCGTAATGGTGTAAACGCCTGGCGACAAATAAAATCCATCTTCAAATTTTATTATCATGTCATTGCTTTCCACTACAAGCCTTTTCGCATAAAGCTCTTTGCCTAAAACGTCGCGCATAACGATCTGCATTTCGGAATTCAATTTTCCTGCAAAGGAGATGTTAATATTATTCGCCTGAGTTGGATTAGGATAAACATTAAAGCTTATTGCTGAACCTGTTGAAGGTGAAAAACTAACCGGAACAATTTGAGAATAAGTATAGGCCCCATCGAAGTCGGTTTGCTTTAGGTGGGTTCTAAAAATTCACTTTTAGAGATTTGACTAAAAATCGGAGAACCCGTTAACCAATTTTTTGTAATCTGTTTTTCAAAAATACATTATTTTTTTCTTACAACCTACTAATTTTTCTATCTA
>Ga0163149_10001661_pt1 | contig 28337 bp, 26 predicted proteins | sample OliLakLV19MP5G1_FD_148604 | JGI IMG/M metagenome (GOLD analysis project Ga0163149, IMG submission 148604) | Freshwater microbial mat bacterial communities from Lake Vanda, McMurdo Dry Valleys, Antarctica - Oligotrophic Lake LV.19.MP5.G1 | ecosystem: Environmental > Aquatic > Freshwater > Lake >... | reverse complement strand
GTGGCGGTGGTGGTAATTTTGGTTTGGGTACAATTATCTCACGTGGAGCATAACGTAACCCAATACCGCCAGCGATAGTAAATGTATTCCAAGATAATCCAGAAACATAAGGAGTTAAACTATAACCCAAGTTTGCTTCTGGCACTAAGAACATTGTATAGTTGCTATTTAAAGGAAAATCATAGCTCACACCTGCCATAAGTGCTGCTTCAATAGAAGCTGCATTTGGCATAACACCATTATTTTTATTTCTGTATCTAGTGCCTTCGTTTTTGAAAACTCCATTGCTTGGAGATGAAATTTCTTCAATTTGGCTATAATTTTTAGTTAACAAAGTACCAACTCTAAAGCCACCGTTTAGGCGGAATTTGTCAGACATTTTATAGTTAACCATTGCATTCAATCCCATAGATTGAATTTCGAAGTCAATTGTATGATTAAATGTTCCCCAAACTCCAGTACCATTTCCAGAAGTTGGCGTTGAAAAATATTCAGACTCTTCAGATGTGAATTTACCACTTAAAGTAGTGTTGACTATTCGCAAACTCATATCAAGCTTTGCATCCAAGGGGAATGAGATAAACACACCATAATAAGGACCAAATCCAGAACCTGTCTTGAATTCAGGGCAACAATTAGGAATGCCTGGCAATCCTTTGAAGCTGCCAGAATGTAGATTTAATTGTCCACCACCAAACAGGCCATAGCTTGTGCGAGGTGCATAAGGCTCTTCTGCAAATTGCTGAGCATAACTGCTAGAAATACAGGCACTTATCAGAAAAAGTAAATGTTTTAGTTTCATTAAGTTTTGAAATTTAATTATAGTATTTTTTAAATATAAGAAAATTTTCAGTTAAATAATAAAAATAAAGAAAATTATTCACTTTATATATTTGAGTTTAAATCTTAAACTGCTGCTGTAAGTAATGAAATTATAAGTGTTTTATTCCTATAAATCAAAATTAATTTTATTTTTTTTGATTTATTTCCGCAAAAAGAAAAATTAGAGTTAATTTTGTATTCATTTTTAAGTCATTTGTTAATTTTTTAAGTCATTGAATGAATCCGATAGAGAATAAATTCCCAGCTAGAAGAACAAAAATTGGAAATATAGAAATTGGAAATGGAGTCTTTTTAGCTCCAATGGAAGATGTATCCGATTTGCCTTTCCGCATCATTTGTAAGCAGTTAGGTGCAGATATTGTCTATTCAGAATTTATTTCTTCCGAAGGAATTGTAAGAGATGCCCTTAAATCCAAACGGAAAATGACAATTGACCCTTCCGAAAGACCAACAGCTATTCAAATCTTTGGTGGCGATATAAACAATATGGTTGAGTCAGCAAAAATAGTCGAACAAGCAGGGGCGGATATTTTAGATATAAATTTCGGTTGTTGGGTGAAAAAAGTTGTGGTTAGGGAAGCTGGAGCAGCTTTGCTAAAAGAACCTGAGAAAATGGCTGAAATGACCCAAAAAATTGCTGATGCAGTTAAGATTCCAGTTACTGTTAAAACTAGATTGGGTTGGGATAGAAAAAGTATCGTTATACATAAAGTAGCTAAAATGATTGAAGAAGCTGGGGCTAAAGCACTTGCTATTCACTGCCGCACTCGAGATATGGGTATGACTGGTAAAGCTGAATGGGATTACGTTCGTCAAGTGCGAGAATTAGTTGATATTCCAATTATTCTAAATGGCGATGTGATGAGTCCAGAAGATGCAAAATTAGCTTTCGACACAACTGGTTGCGATGCACTTATGATTGGCCGTGGTTGCATTGGCTACCCTTTTATTTTCAAACGAACAAAAGATTACTTAGAAACTGGTATTCTGCCAGATGAATCTGGGATTAAAGAAAGAATCGAAGTTTGTATAAATCACCTTTCGCTTTCTATTCAACATAAAGGCCCTAAAGCAGTTATTGATTTCAGAAAGCACTATTCTGGATATTTAAAAGGATTCTATAATGCATCTCAAACTCGCCAACTGATTATGCAATCAACAGATTTTGGCGAGATTGAATCTATTCTTTGGAATTATTACAAATTCTTAGAAACTAACGATTCCTTAGAGCCAATCAGCAAAGAAAGACAAGTTCCAGATTTGAGTTGCTCAAGCGAAAAATACGTAGCAAAAGAAATTGCAGCCACTGGCTTAAAAAACTAATCTAATTCAAATTTTGGCAAATCGCATTTGTAATCTGCACATTGATAATAGGTTATTTTGCCATCTATGGACTTATAGTCAGAATAAAATTGGCTGTCATCAAATTTTATTAAAATTCGTTTGTGTTTAGCTATTTCTTGAAATTCTTTAATTTCAATACTGGTTCCCTCTTTTAAAGCTATAACTAAGATTCCATTGTCTTGCTGGCTTTTCAGCAAAGTATAAATCAATGTCAGAAAGGCAGTTGGATAGCTATTGCATAGCTTAGCAGAAGCTGTCAATAGTTCATCGTAGCGTTGTTTATATTTCAAATCGCCCGACAGCAAATGCAATTCAAACAAATTATTCAAAGCAATATTTGCAGCAGCAGGCACTGCATTGTCGAAGTTATCCTTTGTTCTGGCAATAACATCACTTGCATTTTTATCTGAAAGAAAATAGCCCCAATTTTCTTCATCCCAAAAGTTTTTATCCAATTGATTTTGGAAATAAATAGCTTTTTGCAAATATTCTTGATTTAAAGTTGCTTTGAATAGATTAATTAAGCCATATACCAAACTTGTGTAATCGTCCATCATTGCATCAATCCCAGCTTCTGCATCATAAATTCTATGAAAGAGTTTTCCACTCTCAAAGCTATTTGAAAGCACAAATCTCGCACATTCCTCAGCTGTTTGAATAAAAGCATCATTACCGAAAACTAAACCTGCTTTTGCAAAAGATGCTATAGCTATTCCGTTCCAATCTGTAAGTATCTTCTCATCTCTATGAGGGCGAATTCGTTTGCTTCTTTCAAAAAGCAACTTTGCTGAAATTGAGCTAAGTTTTTCAATAAAAGCAATTTCTGTAATTTCAAATTGCTGTGCTAATTCAGAATTCGATTTAGTTCTATAAAGAATGTTTGTGCCATCTGGGGCATGGTGATTTTCGTGAAGAAAGTTACCATCTTCATTTGTGTTGAAAACTTTTTGTGCAATTAAGAAATCATCTTTTAAAATTTCTTTTATTTCACTTTCGCTCCAAACATAGAATTTACCTTCTTGCCCTTCGCTATCAGCATCTTCAGCTGAAAAGAAACCACCTGATGGGTGCCTTAAATCACGACAGAGATATTCAGCAATTTCTTCAACTATGATTTTATATTGCTTTTTCCCTGTTACTTCAAAAAGCGATGTATATGCTTGCATTAGCCAAGTGTTGTCGTAAAGCATTTTCTCGAAGTGAGGCACAAGCCATCTTTCATCTGTAGAATATCTGTGAAAGCCAAAACCAATTTGGTCATAGATTCCTCCATTTCTCATTTCGTTCAAACTTTTTTCTGCCAGAAATAATGCCTTAGTGTCATTAGTTTTTTTGAAATATTCAATCAAAAACAAATAATTCTGTGGCATTGGGAATTTAGGGCGAGAACCAAATCCGCCATAATTTTCATCAAAATTTTGTTCCAATTTAGAAAAAGCCAACTCTGCAACATGTTGATTTATTTCAGTATCTTTATCGCCTAAGCTATTGGCAATAGATTTAGTTATATCATTTGCCGATTCTAATATTTCAAAGTAATTATTCTTCCATAAATCATTGATTTTCAACATTAAATCAATAAAGCCAATTCTGCCATAGTTACTTTTCTTTGGGAAATAAGTACCAGCAAAAAATGGTTTCTTTTCGGGTGTCATAAATATAGTCAATGGCCAACCGCCAGAACCAGTAAGCATTTGGCAAACATTCATATAAATATTATCCAAATCAGGTCTCTCTTCCCTATCTAACTTTATTGAAATAAAATTTGTATTCAGAAGTAATGCCACTTCGTCATCTTCGAATGATTCGTGTGCCATCACGTGGCACCAATGGCAAGTGCTATAGCCAATTGATAGAAAAATAGGTAGATTGCGTTGCTTAGCTAGTAGGAATGCTTCTTCACCCCATTCGTACCAGTTCACTGGGTTATCTTTGTGCTGCAAAAGGTATGGACTTTTTGAATTTACAAGTTGATTTGGCATAGAATTAGATTATATAAAAAGTGAAACTTTTCCATAGACGAAACTAATTAAATTATTTTTCTTAATTTTGAATTCATTTCTACTAGGAACTATGCAAAACTGTCAAGATTGTAACCTTCTGAAAGAAGAAGATAAAGCAAGACCCAACTGTGCTGTCGTTGGTGTTTATAATCATCCGCAAGCTTCAGTTGCCACATACTATGCTTTGCACGCTTTGCAACATAGGGGTCAAGAGGCTTCTGGAATCACAACAATATTCTATGATGATGTAAAGAAAAAAAATAAATACGCCTATCATAGAGGTGAGGGATTAGTTCTTGAAGTATTTTCAAAGAAAGGACTTCTTACTGAAATTCTTAAAGGTGAATCAGCTGTAGGGCATAATAGATACTCTACAACTGGTGGCTCTAATAGTGGAAATATTCAGCCATTCAATATGATTTACCAAAGTGGGATTCTTGGGTTAGCTCATAATGGTAACTTGACAAATACTAAAGTGCTTAAGAAAAGTTTGCAATCCGAAGGAGCCATATTCCAGACTACTACTGATTCTGAAATATTTATGCACTTGATTGCTAAAAGTAAAAAAGAAAATGTAACCGACCAAATACTCGATGCGTTGAGAACAGTTCGAGGTGCTTATTCATTATGTTTTGTTACAGAACACGGGCTATTTGCTGCTCGTGATCCACACGGAGTTCGACCGCTTAGCATTGGAAGAGTGAAAAATGAAAATGGCGAATATGCTTATATAGTTGCTTCTGAAACAGTTGCTTTCGACATACTTTCTGCAGAATATATTCGCTCAGTTGAACATAATGAATTAATTCACATCGATCGCTCAACTATTGAAACAGGTGAAATTAAGTCTTACAAAATAGATTCAGTTACTCCAGAAGCTAAACATTGTATTTTTGAATATGTTTATTTTTCTCGTCCAGATTCAATAATTTTTGGGCATAGCGTTGATAAAGTTAGACGTAAACTTGGCAAGAACTTAGCAGAAGAAAGTCCAATTGAAAACCCAACTGGCGAAAGAATTAACGTAATTCCTGTTCCTGATAGTGGTAATACTTCCACTCTTGGTTTTGCTAGAGTAAATGAAGCAACTCAAGGAAATACTAAATATGAAATTGGTTTAATCAGAAGCCACTATGTTGGTAGAACTTTCATCTCTCCAGGACAAAATAATAGAGAGCTTAAAGTAAAAACAAAATTCAATACGGTAAAAGGAGTTATCAATGACAAAATAGTTGTTGTTGTAGATGATTCCATCGTTCGTGGAACCACTTCCAAATCATTGATTAAATTAATCAAAGAAGCAAAACCAAAAGGATTGCACATGCGAGTAACTTCACCACCAGTTAAGTATCCTTGCCATTATGGTATGGATTTCCCAAGCCGTGAGGAATTAATCGCAAATCATTATGATACCGAAAAAGAGATTGGCGATGCAATTGGAGTAGATTCACTTAAATATCTTTCAATTGAAAAACTAGTTGACTCAATACCTGCTGAAGAAGGAATTGGCTATTGCACTGCATGTTTCGATGGCAATTATCCTATTCCATTGGACGATGAGTCTATAGAAATTAGAGACAACGAGTAAATATGAAATTTGATTATCTTATCATTGGGTCAGGCTTTTCAGGAAGTGTGATTGCTGAGCGAATTGCAAACGAATTAGGTAAAACCTGCCTCGTTGTTGATAAACGTAATCATATTGGTGGTAATTGCTATGATTATTATGATAACAACGACATCTTAATACATAAATATGGGCCACATATTTTCCATACTCAAATGCAAAAAGTATGGGATTACCTAAGTCGCTTTACCGAGTGGCGACCTTACGAACATAAAGTATTAGCCGAAATAGAAGGTAAAAATGTACCAGTTCCATTTAATTTCAATTCATTGCATGCACTTTTCCCAAAAGATTATGCAGATAAAATGGAAAAGCTATTAATTGAAACTTATGGATCTGGTTTGAAAATACCAATTTTAAAACTACAAGAAACAAAAAATAGTGAATTAAAATTCCTGGCTGATTATATCTATAAGAATATATTTCTTGGATATAATTTGAAACAATGGGAATTAAAACCTGAAGAATTAGATTCATCAGTGTCTTCTCGTGTGCCAGTTCATTTATCCAGAGATGATAGGTATTTCCAAGATCAATTCCAAGCTATGCCACTCAATGGCTACACCAAAATATTCGAGAAACTACTTTCAAATAAAAAAATCAAAATACTTCTTAATACAGATTATAAGGAAGTAATTGATTATGTGAAATTTGACAAGTTAATTTTCACTGGGCCGCTCGACCAATACTTTGATTATGAATTTGGACGACTGCCCTATCGCTCTCTTACTTTCGATTTGCAAACTTACAATCAAGAAGTTTTTCAAGAAGTTGCTCAATTAAATTATCCTAACCAACACGATTATACAAGAGCTACTGAATTTAAGCATTTGACTGGGCAAGAGAATAAGAAAACAACAGTTGCTTATGAATATTCGTTTGCTTACCAAGAAGGTAAGAACGAACCATACTATCCTATTCCAAAAGCTGAAAACTCTGAACTTTTTGAGAAATATAAAATAGAAGCTGACAAACTAAAAAATGTTATTTTTCTTGGTAGATTGGCTGATTATAAATACTACAATATGGATCAGACAATTGGCGTGGCTCTGCAAACTTTTGAAAAGAAAATAGCGAAAGCATAATATGAATCAATTGCCAGAAAATAATATTCCAATTTGTATTGATCTCGATAAAACTCTTGTGAAGACTGATCTTCTGCAAGAAGCTATTGTAGGTCTGATTAAATCTAACCCTATTAATATTCTCCTTATTTTTGTATGGATTAGCAAAGGATTAGTTCATTTCAAAAATCAAGTATTTTCAAAATCGAATATTAATTTTGCCACTCTCCCTTATAATCAAGATTTGATAGCATACATTAAACAATTAAAAGAAAACGGCTCTAAAATATATTTAGTAACTGCCTCTGTGCAAGCAATAGCAGATGGAGTAGGGAAAGAACTTGGTATTTTCGATGCTTGCTATGGCACTCGTGAAGATTACAACTTGAAAGGAAGTTATAAAAAAGCATTTTTGATTGAGAATTTTGGTGACAAGAATTATATTTATGCTGGAGATTCCAAAGCTGATTTGAAAGTTTGGACAAATGCTGCGGGTGCAATAGTAATTGGTTCAAAATCATTTGCAGAGCAAGTTAGCAAAACAACCAAAGTAGTTAAAAACATAAAAGGTGCAGAATTTTCATTCAAAAAAATAGTAAAAGCAATTAGAGTTTATCAGTGGGTTAAGAATGTTTTGCTATTCTTACCTTTACTATTAGCTCATAAAATTGGTGATATGGATTTGCTAATTAAAGCAATAACAGGATTTTTTGCATTTAGTTTTATTTCTTCTTCTGTTTATGTTTTCAATGATTTGCTTGATTTAGAAGCTGATAGAATCCACCCAAGAAAACGTTTCCGTCCTTTTGCTTCTGGTGATATAAGTGCTTTTCGTGGTCTTTTTATTGGTACTCTTTTATTTATTTTAGCAAATTTAATTTCATTTAGTCTTAATTGGAAATTCGGTTTAGTAGTATTAATCTACTTTACTACTTCTTCGCTATATTCTATTAAATTAAAGCAAATACCACTTTTGGATATATTTATAATAGCAGGACTTTTCACAATTAGAATGTTTGCTGGAGCTCAAGCGGTGCAAGTGCCATTGTCTTCTTGGCTATTGATGTATGCTCTATTTCTTTTCCTTGGTTTGGCTTCTATCAAACGCTATAATGAGCTTTTGCAAAATATTAAGAACAATAAATCTTTCATAGCAGGGCGTGGCTATCAAAAAGAAGATGTGCAACTAATTCAGATTCTTGGCGTATCTTGTGGAATGATGTCAATTTTGGTTTATTTACTTTATGTGAATAGTCCACAAATTGCTTTGCTTTATAGTAATTCAAAATATTTGATATTGAACACACCACTATTGCTTATTTGGGTGCTTAGACTTTGGTATTTGACAAACCACGGCAAAATGACTGACGACCCAATTGTATTTACTTTAAAAGACAAAGTCAGCTATTTAATACTTGGAGGAGTAATGTTAATCACAATTTTGGCTGCTATTTAAATATGGCAAATAAAATCACGTCATTTGGCAGATATTTTAAAGTGCAACCCAAAAGCATTGTTGCACCCTATTGGCTTGATGAGATTATTAAATCTACAATGTATGAGAACACACTTACAGTCGGCAATCTGAAAAGCTATGGTGATAGTTGCCTATCCGGTGATAATAATTTAATTCAAACAATTAATTTTAATAAATTAATTTCTTTCGATATTAAAACTGGTATTTTAAAAGCCGAAGTTGGAATTAGTCTCGAAGATATTATTAATTTTATAGTTCCGCGTGGGTGGTTTTTGCCAGTTACCCCAGGCACAAAATACATTACTCTTGGCGGTGCTATCAGCAATGATGTTCACGGCAAGAATCACCATAAGTTTGGTACATTTGGTTCATTTATAAATTCTTTTGAATTGCTTACTTCCGACGGGCAAATTAGAACTTGCAGCCCAAATGAAAACTCTGCTCTCTATAATGCCACTATTGGGGGACTTGGTTTGACAGGTACTATCTTGACAGCTGAAATGAGGTGCTTTAAAATAGAAACGTCTTATTTAGATGTTGAAAATATTAAATTCAAATCAGTAAAAGATTTCTATGCAATTAATGATGATTCAGTTGAGTGGGAATCCACTGTTGCTTGGGTGGATATAGCAAATGATTGCCGTGGTATTTATAATCGTGGTAATTTCTCGAATAGAAGAAAATACGGACTAATACTTCATTCTGAGAAGAAAATAAACTTTCCGCTTAACTACCCTTTTATAAATAATTTCACAATTTCTATTTTCAACCAGTTATTTTATAGCAAGCAACTAACTAAAATACAAAAAATTACTGCCCACTACGAACCATTTTATTATCCATTGGATAAGCTACTAAATTGGAACAAAGTCTATGGCAATAAAGGATTATTCCAATATCAATTTGTAATTCCATTGGACGCAAGGAATGAGCTAAATGATATTGTGAAAATATTTAAAAAGTACAACCAAAAATCATTTTTGACAGTGCTGAAAACATTTGGCGAACTGAAATCACCTGGCTTAATGTCATTCCCAAAACCTGGAATTACAATGGCTGTAGATTTCAAATATAACGATAAGCTACACAAATGTTTAGCAGAAGCTGATAAAATTGTAATGGCTGTCGGCGGCAGACTTTATCCTGCAAAAGACTCACGAATGTCCGCAGAAGATTTTTATACTATGTTCCCAAATATAGAGGAATATAAAAAATACATTGACCCGAATTATTCTTCGGATTTTTCCAAACGTATGAATTTGACAAAATAATTATGAAAGATAGACAACGAAATATAATTGTGTTTGGTGCGGCATCTACAATAGCCCACAAAACTATACTTGAATTTTGTAAAACAGATGAGAATAATTTCATACTGATTGGGCGAAACGAAGAAAGATTAAACTCAATTAAATCGGAAGTAGAAGCATATAATGCTAGTGCGTCTGTGTTGCTATGCGATGCAACAAATATTGACGAAGTTATACTAACAGCCCATGTATGCTTGAATTTGATTCAAAAAATAGACATTCTCTATATTGCACACGGCTCTCTGCCCGACAACGAATTAGTTTATAAAAACAACACTAAATTAATTACTGAAATGAACACAAACTTTCTTTCAGTTATCACATTTATTACTGAATTGATACCAAGATTTGAAGAGCAAAAAGATGGTGTGATAGCAGTCATATCTTCTGTGGCTGGAGATAGAGGCAGACAAAGTAATTTCATTTATGGAACAGCAAAAGCTGCAATTTCTACTTATCTTTCTGGATTACGCAATAAATTATTCCATTTTGGAGTACACGTTTTGACTATTAAGCCAGGGTTTGTGGACACACAAATGACAAAAGATGTACCAAAAAATCCACTTTTTGCCAAGCCAGAATCCGTAGCTAAGAAAATAGTAGAAGCTATTAAAAACGAAACAGACATACTCTATGTACCAGGATTTTGGAAATACATAATGATGATAATCAAATCAATTCCAGAAGGAATGTTTAAAAAATTGAAGCTGTGATGGGTTATTGATGGGAGATAAATAAAAAATACATTCAATTTTAAAATGAATTTAATTAAATATGTATTTTATCGAAATTAAAAAAATATAGATTGGAATATTTAAGCAAAATCATAATTAAAACCCCACAATCACTTGCAGGGCTATAAATATATCTTACTTAACAAAAACCATATCACCAGTAGATGAGTTCAGATAGAACTTCTCACCTCTGCTGTTTGTTTGAATAACGTTACCGCTATCGTCCACCCCAACAATAGATACTTTACTTAAGTTCGTTTTACTTCCATCGAACTTAATCATTGAGAGTTTACCACTACTTCTCGCAGAATTCATCTTTATGTAAGAGAATTTTAAAAATATATCTGAGCTCATAGTTTTCATATCCCCAGTATTTGGGTCAATAGTGAAGTATTCGCCACGTGAATTTTTATAAACTGTCTTGCCATTATCCATTCCAACTACAGACAACTCATCTCTAATTTTGAGAAAATTCTCACTGAATTTCATATGATGACCTTTTGCAGTGGACTTTGCTTCAGTACCATGCATTTTGATACCAGTTTTAGCACTTTCCTGTGCCAATGTAAAATTGTTTGCCATAGGCAAAGAAATTAGCAACGATGCTGCTAAAATACCAGTTTTAGCTGTGTTACTCTTTGTGTTAGAAGACTTCATAATTTACTCCTTAAGTGAAATGAAAAAATATTTTTTCTATTTAATTACTTATGTAATTAGAGTACCTCTACATTTTTTAGCACCGCAATTACACGGAAATAATGCTAATTTTTCTTTTTTTGTAAGTTTTTTGTTTTGCAATGATTGCAATTTGTAATCGAAAGTAAGTTCCGCCCATCTCGGAATATCCTCCATAGCATATATGTAAGGGATTTCATCGAATATATACACCTCACAATTTGGCTCACAGCAATGATTGATAAACCTTGCATCATTGCCATTTCGTTCACCATCTATCGCCAATTCATCATTGAGATTCAGTACATATATAAGTGAACTTAGTCCAGTTGCAAAATCCTTCATAAGATCCAATTTAGGTACACGCTGCCCAGCATACTCGATTATACGAGTACCTTTGGGAATTAATCGCTTAGCGAAAACGCCCTGCCCTTGGATATGCGATTTCCCTACCCGAATAAAGTCTCTATTTTGTAATTTCTCAGCCAAAAGCCATCCACTAAATTGTAATCTACAAACACAAATTATGAATAATTTTTCATATTTCCTAATTTTGGGAGAAAAGTTTTTTTTTGGTGGGGTAAATTTTAATTTTTATGTAATCTGTGTTTGAAAATATTTCTTAAATTTTAGAAATCTAATAAGACAAATGAAAGCTTTTCTTTAAACAATTAAATATTAAATTTGAGTTCAGTGTTAAACCACCCCTTAATCCCTTCCTAATTTATTAGGAGTGGAAGGAGGCGAGGTCGGAAATGTTTATAATTCCTTCATTCCTTTCAATTTTATATGCTCATAAAGAATCTCATCTTTCCTTTCTTTTACTATTCTAATTAGTGCTTTTGCCAAATCTGCCGATGTAATCACAATCGAAGGAAATAAATATGCCATCACATCTATTACAAAGTTTTGGAATTTCAAATAAAAATTAATATCGCTATCTTTTGTGCTGGGCTGAATCCCACCAGGTCTGGCTATATATAAATATTTAAATCCAATTAATTTAAGTGCGTTTTCTGTTTTCCCTTTTATTCGCCCAAATAGCATTCTACTCTTTTCATTGCTAGCAGCACCTTTCCCACTCAAAAACATAAATGTAATTTCTGGATTTACTGAATAAACTTCTTTCGCCGCAGCTAAAGCATAGTCATAAGTAAGTTTAATATATTCTTCTTCTGTTACCAAAGATTGAGAAATACCCAAACACCACAATATAGCATCTTGATTTGCTAAAACATCTCGCAGGTTTGAATAATCAGTAAAATTATTATGGATAATCACTTTCAATTTAGGATGCTCAATTTTGAGAGGTCGGCGAACAAGTGCTGTAATTTCAGTAATATTATTATCTAAAATTGCTTGACGAACCACTTCCGAACCCACTGTACCAGTAGCCCCTGTAACTAATACTCTCAACATAATATATCTGTTACTTTCTTAAACGTTTCTTGTAAAACATTATTTTCTATCACAAAATCGAAGTGGCTAAGTTCTTCCATTTCCGATTCTGCTCTGGCTATTCGTCTTGCTATTTGCTCGTCAGTTTCTGTGCCTCTGCCACGCAATCTCTCTTCAAGTATTGTTAAACTTGGCGGTTTTAAGAATATTAAAATAGAATTTTCTTGATATATTTTTTTGAGTGAAATTGCCCCTTTCACATCTATATCAAAAAGTATTCTATTGCCTGCTTCAATTTGTTTATTTATTTCACTTTTCAATGTGCCATATAAATTACCAAAGATTTCTTCATTCTCAGCAAACTCATCACTCTCTAACTTCAGCTTAAATTCTTCTTTCGTTAAAAAGAAATAATCCTTGCCGTCAATTTCTTTTTCTCTTTTGCTGCGGGTGGTACACGAAATAGAAAATTTTATATCTGTAAAATTATCTAAAATATACCTAGCAACAGTGGACTTTCCTCCCCCACTTGGAGAGGAAAGCACTATTAATTTTTTTTGTAAATCGGACACTTTAAAATTTTAATTAATTTGAAATATTAGTGATGTTTTGGTTCATGGTAAACAAAATCTTCGTGCTTATTACCTGGTTTATTCAAGTATTTAAATAATTCAGTAATTTCGCCAATAGTTTTGCCACCAATATCGCCTTTTGTATGCTCACGAACAGATACAGTCCAGCTATCAGCTTCTTTCTGCCCCAATATTAATGCAAATGGGATTTTCGCTTGTTCACTTTCAGCAATTTTTCTATTCACTTTTTCAGCTCTTTCATCCATTTCTACTCGGAAACCAGCTTCTTTCAGTTTATCTACTACGTGAGTAGCATATTCCACTTGGTTATCTGTAATTGGTAAAACTGAAATCTGCACAGGTGCTAACCAGAATGGGAAATTCCCAGCATAATGCTCAATCAAAATTGCCATAAAGCGTTCCATAGAGCCAAATGGAGCTTGGTGAATCATTACTGGACGATGAGTTGCATTGTCCGCACCTATATATTCCAATTCAAATCTTTCTGGCAAATTGTAATCTACCTGAATTGTACCCAATTGCCATTTTCTACCAATTGCATCGCGCACCATAAAGTCTAGTTTAGGGCCATAGAATGCGGCTTCGCCATATTCTACAACTGTTTCCATATTCATTTCTTGAGTAGCTTCTATGATTGCAGTTTCAGCTTTTTCCCAAACTTCATCGCTTCCAATATACTTTTCTTTGTTTTCTGGGTCACGCAATGAAACTTGAGGCAAATAATCATCAAAACCCAATTCACTAAAAACACGCTGAATAATTCGAATCACTCGTTTAAATTCATCTTTAATTTGATCTTGAGTGCAGAATAAATGTGCATCGTCTTGAGTAAAGCCACGCACACGAGTAAGCCCATGTAATTCACCACTCATTTCATAGCGATAAACAGTTCCAAACTCAGCCAAGCGAAGTGGTAACTCTTTATAAGAGCGTGGTTTGCTTGCGTAAATTTCGCAATGGTGAGGGCAATTCATTGGTTTCAATAAAAATTCCTCGCCTTCCGCTGGAGTATGTATTGGTTGGAATGAATCCGCACCATATTTTGCGTAGTGGCCAGAAGTTACGTAAAGTTCTTTCTGTCCAATATGCGGAGTAATTACGTGCTTATATAAATTCTCTCTTTGAATATCACGCATATAATTTTCAAGCAAGTTTCTTACCACAGCTCCTTTCGGTAGCCAAAGTGGCAAACCTTGACCCACTTTAGCAGAAAAAGTAAACAACTCAAGTTCTTTGCCAAGCTTACGGTGATCTCTACGTTCCGCTTCCTCTCTCAATTTTATAAATTCTTCCAATTGAGCATTTTTAGGAAAAGTAACTCCATAAATTCTAGTCATCATTTTTCGAGTTGCATCGCCTCTCCAATAAGCTCCTGCCACATTCAGCAATTTAATTGCTTTGATATGACCTGTATGTGGCACGTGAGTTCCACGGCAAAGGTCAGTAAATTCTCCCTGCTTATAGAAAGTAATATCTTGTCCTTTAAATCCTTCCAAAAGTTCTATTTTATATTCATCGCCTTTTTCTTGGAAATATTCCATTGCTTTTTCCCAAGAAATTTCCATACGCTCAAAATTGTTGCTTTTTTTCACTAATTCTACCATCTTCTTTTCGATAGCTGGCAAATCTTCCAAACTTATCTTAGCATTTTCAGGCAAATCCAAGTCATAATAGTAGCCGTTTTCAATTGCAGGTCCTATTCCAAACTTAGTGCCAGGGTAGATAGATTCAATAGCTTCGGCCATCACATGGGCAGATGAATGCCAAAATATCGCCTTACCTTCGTCGTTGTCGAAAGTTAAAATTCTAATTGAAGCATCATTATTGATTGGTCTTGCCAAATCGTAAGGAACTTCGTTTACCATAATTCCAAGGGAAACTCTAGCCAATCCTTCAGAGATTGATTTGGCGATTTCCATACCAGTAGTACCTTCTGGGTACTCTTTTACGTTTTTATCGGGAAAAGTAATTTTCATATTCATTCACTTTTTGAGAAACTTTTTTACTCTTTTTAGAGTAATTACAAAAGATTTTAATTACAAAAATAACAAAGACTAACGAAATTCGTTAATTACCAATTAAAATCAACACAAAAATTGTAATTTTGCAGTTATATTATTCAACATTATTAAGGTTTTATGAAAAAGATTTTATTACTTTTATTTTTGGCGGCTGGTTTTGCTAATGTTTACGCACAAGATGAGAGATTAGATGAACTTCCATTTAAAGAAGAAGAAACAATTGAAGAAAAAGTACCATACTTTGGTTTGGGTGGCGGATTCACAGGAACTTATCTACTGTTGAATAATGACGAACTGAACAAATACGCTTTGGAAAATGGCTTTGCCGAACTTGGAAAACCATTTTTAACAGGTGGACAAGGCTTCACTGGGATTCCTTGGATTAAGAATATGAGAATTGGTCTAACTGGATTTGGTGGTTCTCAATCAAAATCAATTATAAAGAAAGACACTGCCAACAATATTGATGTTGCTAAAAAAATTGAACAACAAATCAGCAACATTGGTCTTTCACTTGGTTATGGTATAGTGGTTACCAAATCACTTGCGATAATCCCAGAAGTTACTTTCTCATCTGCTAGCCATAGAATCATATTTAGCCAAACTACAGTTAGAGATTTTGATTTTGTAAATGACAAGCCAAATTCAATCAGTTCAATTGTGAACTCATTGAATAACTCTTTCATAGCAATAACTCCTGCGGTAAATATTGAATGGGCTGCAACTAACTTTTTAATGCTACGTGCTTCAGCTGGTTATAACTATCAGGTAACGAACAGTTGGAAGTGGAATGGCGAGCAAACCCTTAATAATGTACCATCTGCGCTGAATACAAATGGTGTTTTTGCACAGTTTGGTTTCTTCTTAGGACTATTTAATTATTAAGATTTGAATTATTCATTTTGCAAATTCAAATAAATGTCATATTTTTGTAGCTCTTTTGATTGCGAAATTGAAAGAGCTACTTTTTTTTAAAGAAAGTAATAAGTCGGACCTTTAGCTCAGTTGGTTAGAGCGCCGGACTCATAATCCGTCGGTCGTAGGTTCAAGTCCTACAAGGTCCACTCGATAAAAAAGCCGTTAAACGAAAAAGTTTAACGGCTTTTTTATGTTTGTGGATTTGTGATTAATTTGGGAATTATAACTAATAAGTTTTGTAATTCAGATTCAAGATGAACAAAATAATTGAAACAAAGATAGACAAGATCAATGAATTACGTAAGCAAATGAATGTACTAGAGTTATTTGAATTTGGTTCAGTTTGCACTCCATTGTTCAATAATGAAAGCGATATTGATATATTAGTTACTTTTAACAATATTAATTATGAAATGTATGCAGCTTCATTTTTCGATTTGGCTGATAATTTGGAAGCATTATTTGGAAGAAAAGTAGATTTAGTAACTACCAAATCACTTTCGATTTATTTATTGATTCAATATATAAATCGAAAGTTCAAATCTATGTATAAAAATATTAATCAAATTCGTCAAACAATTTTTGAATTTGACATTCTGATATATCCTTAATTAACAGACTTACTGCACTTGTAATGGGATTTAAACTTTTATCTGTCTTCAGAGCTTGATTTAAAATATTTCCCTATTATATCCCCTCTTCTTTACTTATGCTTGCAGCATTTGGGTAGTTTGGCGTATGCTTTTGGGTCTGCTTTTGTTTCGTCTGCATCATAGCCCAACTGTGAAACTATTTTTCTAATTTCTTTCAGTTCTATTTTATCAGTGTCGTATTTCACTGTAAGAATTCCAGTATCGAAATTCAAATTGTAGCTTTCTAATTTGTGTACTTGTTTGAACTTACCTTCTATTCTTTCTTTACATTCTTCGCAAACTGCTGTTGTTTTTATACTATCTTCTTTCATTTCTGCATAAAGCGATGTGATTGCAAATAGCAACATCAATATTAACTTTTTCATTTTCTTTTCCTTTTAAAATTAATTAAATAAATATCTTATTCCAAGATAAACTGTGCGTCCTTGAATTGGCCCCCAAATTTGAGTGGCATCAAATGTATTGCCAAATGGAGTTTCAGGACTCAATATTGGATTTGATTGGACAAAATTAGTCAAATTTTCAACTCCCAAATACACATCTAAAGTAGAAAACGTTTTTGTTATCTGTCCATTGCAAATCCAAAACGGAGCAAAGCTGTTTGCACTCGAATTGCTATTGTGGTGCGCGGCAATCCTTCCGCCACCATTATAACTTAATGTTATGTCTGTTGCCAAACCCAAATCTGAATCGCTATATTCAATATTGATAAATCCTTTTTCTTGGCTCATTAGTGGTTTCTGCACAATGATGTTATCAATAGTGTATTTTACAACGTTGAGTCTATAGGCCAAATTGAAAATAAACCCAAAATTTGTAGTAATCAAAGTTTGTATCTGATAGCTATTGGCATAAGAAACGCCAGTCATATTAAGTAAATTTATCTCGCTCGGCTTTTCCATATCCACAATCAATTGATTATCGAATACAGTGCGGAATGCTTCCAATTGGAAGTCTATATCCAAATTCCACAAATTAAATTTATGCAAAAAGTTAATGCCATAGTTCGTTGCTCTTTCCAATATTTGGTTTTTGTCAAAGCTTACTTTTCTTGCCGATGAAAGCATAGAAATATTTTCAGAAAGTGGGTTTGCTAAGAAATGGCCTTTGCCATAAGCCAATCTAAAAAAAGTAAATTCATCGAAATTATACTTCAAATTCAATCTTGGAGTAACAAATAATTTATGAATATTAGAATAATCGGCTCTCGTACCCAACACCAAAAATAAATTTTCCATTGGCTTTGCTGTCAGTTCACCAAAAAGTCCACTAACTGTTTGGTCGTATCCAAAGTCTGAAGTAATATTATTTTGTTGCAAATATTCTCTATAGCCTATTAACTTAATATCTGTCCCAAATTTCAGCTTATAGTCATCGCCAAAATAGTTATTATCATAAAGCACCTGCAAATTGAAGAAATTCTCAAAAGCTGAATAATCCTTTTGTCCAAAATAAGAATGAATGTCGTGGTAGCGATAGTTAGTAATAATACCAATACTTTGATAATGTTCGCTATCGAATACAATTCCTGTTTTGGTATAATATTCAGCCATTCTGTTCTTGATTTCCAAACCCCAATATTTGGCTCTATCGTTTCCATCTAAAAAATTCATTTCGCCAGAATGCCTTGTGTCAGTCATCACTTTCAGCCCAGCTTGTCCCTCAAAACTCTCAAAATTGAAATTCCATTTATTTAGCAAATTAAATTGATTATAAGTTGGCACTTCAGTGAATCCATCTTTATTCATATCGTTACCACGAATTCCAGTGCTATAATGAGCAAATAAAGTTGATTGAACTTTGCTTGGGATTACATCAAGTGAATAATCAATATTTGCTTCATATCTACCCAAACTATTCGAGTATAGATTTACAAAAAGCGGCAACAAATCCTGAGGTTTTTTGTATTCCACATTTATTTGCCCCGATACTGATTCATAGCCAGTGGTTACAGAGCCAGTTCCCTTAGCAATTTGAATAGAGTTCATCCAACTGCCTGGAATGAATCCAAGCCCAAATGGCTGCATAAGCCCAATATTGGAATTCACTCTTTCTTGCAATATTTGGGAATACTTTCCAGCCAGTCCAAGCATTTCAATTTGTTTTGCTCCAGAAAGTGCATCGCTAAAGCTCACATCTACCGATGGATTAGTTTCAAAACTTTCAGACAAATTACAGCAAGCAGCTTTTTTTAGTCCTTTGGAAGTAATGAATTCTGATTTTTGAGCATTGGAATAATCAATTTGAGTGCTTGCTCTTTCACCAGTCACCACAATTTGTTTTCCAGTTTGCACAAGTGACACCATTTCAATTGAATAGTTCAATTGATTGCTTTTAATAGTAAATGAATTAGAATGGAAACCCACAGACGAAATTAGAACAATTTGGCTTTCTTTCAAATTTGCTAAATTAAATTCCCCTTGTGAATTAGTGAACGTACCACTATTGGCATCTTTAATTAATAATTTAGCCCCTGCGATTGGTTGTTTGGTCTTATTTGCTAAACTGAAAATAGTACCGCTTATGTTAAATCTATCTTCGCTAAGTAAACTAATAGCAGAAAATAGAATAACTATAATTATTCTTAACATTTTTAATTTCGGATTAGTTAAACAAAAAACTATAAACTTAATTGTAATTAAGAATTAGCTTTTGTTTTGCCAGACTTTTCTATTATGTATAGAATTAGCCGCTTGAGTGGGCTGAGGAATGATTTTGAAGTTTCGTTGTATCGTATTACTTCTGTTTTTGGTTCAATCAATGTGAAAAGCAAAGGTGAAGCTTCCAAATTAGCACTTGCAGAATAGCTAATTTCTAAATTACTTTTCAAATTCAATTTTACATCAAAAAGATAATCTTGCTTTTCTTGTGTGCAATTTGATGAATTGCCTTCACTTTCAGAATCTCTACATTTTTCTTCGACACATTTGTCGGCACAGCAGTCTTCTTTAAGATTTTCTTTCAGAGTATATTTCAAATTCACAGAATAAGTATCAAAATCCTGACCATCGCATTTGCACATATCCACAGTAAGCCCAAAGCTTGAGACTAAGAGTGAAAATATAATCGAAACGACAAAGATATTTAAAAATACTTTTTTCATAAATCAAAATTAACACTTATTTCTTTTATTTGCAAATTATTTGCAAAGTTGTTTTATAAAATTATCAGCTTCGGCAGAACCTTTTGATTTTGCTGTATTCAAATCTTCACATCCACCTTTTGCATCTTTCAAATTTATTTTCACAATTCCCCTATTAAGCAAAGCGAGCTTATTGTTCGGGTTCAATTCCAAACAAGAATTAAAGTCTGCCAATGCTTCTGAGTGTTTATTAGAAAGAGATTTCACAATACCCCTGTTCATAAAGCCATCGGAGTGTTTTGGGTTCAATGTCAAAAGTTTATCAAAATCAACAAGTGCTTCAGGAAATTTCTTCATTTTTGTGAAAACCACACCTCTATTCAGAAGATAGGATTCATTCTTTTCTTCTTTAACAAGAAGGTCATTGTATTCTTTTATTGCACCTTCAAAATCTTGAGCACCATTTTTTGCAGCAGCCAATCTTTCCTTTATTCTTGAATCATCTGGCTTTTTAGCTAAAACTTTGCTGAAAAAATCAATTGAATTTTTATAATCACGCAATTGCAAAAGACAATTTGCCAAATTGAGTGTAGCCAAATCATTATTCTGATTTATAGAAACAGCTTGAGTGAAATCTGCCAAGGCATTTTTTGCATCACCTTTGTTAAACTTCAAATTACCTCTTTCATTGTATGCCACATCACTTTTAGGATTAATTGTAATCGCCGTATCCAAATCGCTCAAAGCAGCATCTTTGTCGTTTAAACTAGCTTTTGCTAATGCACGATTGAAATAAATAGAGAAATCTTTATTACCCAGAGAAGTAGAAATGTTATAATCATTTATTGCTTCCTTATAATTTTTCTTATCAATATAAAGCGAAGCTCGATTGGTATATGAATTTGGAAATTTTGGGTTAATTGAAATTTCTTTGGCAAAGTCTAGCAAAGCCCCATCTTTATCCTTTAGATTTTGCTTTGCCACTCCTCGCTGATAGTATGCGAATTTGGTTTCGGGGTTCAGCTTTAAGAGTGCATTCAAATCTTGCAAAGTTCCTTGGTCGTCCTTTAGTTCTAATCTAATTACCGCCCTATTGAAATACGCAATTTCAAGTGTTGGATCTATTTTCAATGCCCTATCGTAGTTCTGCAAAGCAACTTGTGAATTGCCAAGTTTATAATTAGCAATAGCAATATTTTGGAATGCTTCAGCACTTTCAGGAGTCATTTTTAGTACTTTTTCAAAGTCAACCAATGCTTCTTGGTACTTCTTTTGGTCTATGTAAATTTTACCTCTATTTAAATAAGCCAATTCCAAAATTGGATTTATCTCAATAGCCTTATCGAAATCTTTAATTGCTTCATCAATATTATTCAGCTTGAACTTTGCCAAACCACGATTGGCATAGGCTAAATCATAATTTTTATTCAAGCTAATTGCGTTATTGAATTCCTCGATTGATTCTGCAAATTTATTTTCTTGGATTAATTTCAACCCAGCCTTAAAAGCTTGTATCTCTGGCTGTGCCATACTTGTGCTAAAGCAAAATATTATTATAATTATATATTTTAGGAAGTTACTTCTCATTCAACTTTGCCTCGTTCCAATAATTGTCCATCTCTATTAGTGTCATTTCAGATAAATCTTTGTTAATTGCTTTTGCTTTTTCTTCAATATATTGAAATCTTTTTACAAATTTCCTATTTGTTTTTTGCAAAGCTTCTTCTGGCACAATTTCTTCAAATCTAGCAGCATTTACTAAAGCAAAAAATGTATCTCCAAATTCCATTGAAATTTTTTCCATATCTCGCACAGGAGCATTTATTTCTTCCTTTAGTTCATCAATTTCTTCATATACTTTTTTCCAAACATCTTCTTTATCTTCCCAATCAAAACCGACTCTCGATGCTTTGTGTTGAATTCGCTCCGCTTTCAAAAGAGCTGGCAAACTATCAGGCACACCTTCTAAAGCCGATTTTTTTCCTTCGTTTCGCTTCAGTTTTTCCCAATTTTGCATCACTTCGCCTTCGCTTGCCACTACCACTTCGCCGAAAACGTGAGGGTGTCTATTAATCATCTTTGCGTGAATCTTGCTAATGATTTGACTCAAACTGAAACCATTTCTTTCTTCTGCAATAACTGAGTGCATCACAATGTGTAAAAGTATATCTCCTAATTCTTTTGCTGTTTCATCGTCGTCATCATTATTAATTGCATCAATTGTCTCATAAGCTTCCTCTATTAGCAAATGTGCTATAGTTTTATTAGTTTGTTTCATATCCCAAGGACATTCTTTGCGGAGAATCCGCACTAAATCTATAAAAGATTCAAGTTGCGAAAGTACATCATTGGGATTTTTTGGCATAGGAATTTCAATATTTGGCATAATTTTCAACTTAATTTGGTTTGTTAAATAAATATTTAGCAATTTAAGTCTGAAAATATTGAGAAAAAATTGAAATTTTTTATTAGTTTGCAAAAACTTTTTGAATTAAAAGAGAAAAGCAAAATTTCTAAGGATTGAATATGACTAAAAATACTTATGCACTTGTTCTTGGTTCATCTAGCGGTTTCGGGAAAGCCACTTGTATTGAGCTTGCCAAAATGGGCTATAACATCTATGGTGTCCACATGGATTTGGGCAGTATGAGAACTAAAGCTGAAGAATTTAGACAAGAGCTTGAAACTTATGGTATTCGTGCATTGTTTTTCAATATCAATGCCGCAGACGATAAGAAAAGAGAAGAGGTTATTGAAGTTTTGAAAAAAGAAAATGGAGAAATCGAAAATCATAGAATCAGAATTTTAGTTCACTCTCTTGCTTTTGGTGCATTGAAAAAATGTGTTGCCGAAAAAAGAGAAGATGTTTTGAACAGAAGACAAATCGAAATGACAATGGATGTGATGGCTAATAGTTTAATTTATTGGACTCAAGATTTGTTCATCAATGGTTTCCTTCGCAATACTGGTAGAATCTTTGCATTCACTTCAATTGGGTCTATTATGGCAATGCACTATTACGGTGCTGTTTCTGCTGCAAAAGCTGCTCTTGAATCGTATATACGCCAATTAGCTGTTGAATTAGCTCCTTATGGTATTTCTGCTAATTCTATACACGCTGGGCTTGCTTCGACTCCAGCTGCTTCAAAAATTCCTGGTTACGATGCTATGCTTCACCACTCAAAAGTACAAAACCCTTTCTTGCGAGTTACTACTCCAGAAGATGTTGCAAAAGTAGTTTGCAAATTTGTTGATGAAGATTTTAACTACGTAAATGGAACTGTTATCAGAGTAGATGGCGGTGAAGCTATCTATAAATATTTCGATAGTGAAGTTACTGGATAATCAGTCAAAAGAAAGTAAAATTTAAATTTAGAGCCAGCTTGATTCAATTCAAGTTGGCTTTTTTGTTTTATAACACTTTGCTTAACTTTATAATTATTCAAGTAGATAGTTCTACTCAAGAAGATACTTCAAAAAAAAAGCTCCAAAAAATGGAGCTTTTCAATTTAAATTTCAAATGAAAGTTTGATTACTTAATCTTTTCTAGTTGAACTTCATTCTCAAATTTTGAAATAAAGAAATCAATCAATTTGAAAAGCAAAATAGAATAAAGTAATGAGCTTACAATTGTCCATCTCAAAAATGGCAATCCTTCTTCATAACTCATAAATAATCCCGTCATTGTTTTTGGATACCAGCTTTCTGCTGCCCAAACTCCAAAATTTGTAATTATAAAAAACAACAACCCAGAAGCTATGCTAAAGCTAGCAACTTGTGGTAAAGTTTTATTGCTTTTTGCAATCATTCCTAAGCAAGTAGTTAATGCCATTGCGAAATAAACAAACATAACAGACGGATAGAAACCCAAAAATAAATCACTCAAAAGCATAGTAGCTATTGGCACTGCAAATGCTAATTTCTTATTGCTGATGAACAAACCAGAAATCAATGCTATAGCATAAACTGGTGAGAAATTTGGTGCGTGTGGGAAAAGTCTTGTGGTCGCAGCAGCCACTATCAATATTGTAGTTATTAATAATGTCTTTGTTTGTAAGTTTAAATTCATTTTCATCCGTTTTGATATTTACTTGTTTACAAAAATATACTTTTTTTGTTCCTTAACGAAATTTGATTTTAATTTGTGAATAAAAATATTTTCCTGTAACAAATTCAATGTTATTTTGTTTATTATAAAGTATGGCGAATAATTATTCAAATATTCCTGATGAAACGCTCTATGAGTACCTCAAATCCAATGATAAGAGGGCAACTCTCAATGCTTTCAATGAAATCTACCGTAGGTATTCCACTAAAGTTTATACATACTGTCGAAAAGTTTTGAATAATGACCCTGCTGCAGATGATATTTTTCAGGAAACTTTCACCCGACTTTGCGAAGGGGCTAAAAACGATAGAGTGATGACAAATCTTTCTGGTTATATATTCAAAATTGCTAGAAACCTATGCCTTACCGAAAAACCAAGACTTATGAACGTGATGGTGCAACTTGAAGATATTCAACTCCCTATCTACGACAAAAATTATGGGCAGCAGGAACTTGAAAACATTGTGGAACTAACCATACAAAGTCTTCCCGAAATTTATAGGGAAGTAATTATAATGAAAGAGTATATGAATCTTTCTTATTGTGAAATTTCTGAGAATCTCAATATATCTATGACTGTGGTCAGGGTGAGAATTTTCAGAGCTAAACAAAAGCTCAGAGAGCTACTTCTTCCATATTTGGAAGATTTTGATAGAGAAATAAAAAAACAAGGTTAAAAAATGAGTTTAGAATTTGAACTAACGTCATCAGAAAAAATAACAATGCTACTCGATGGCGAGCTAAGCCAGACCGAAGTTGGCAATGTTTTTTTTAATGTGGCACAAGATGAAAAATTGCAGCAAGATTTTATTTCTGAATTGCAAATCAGAAAATTAATGAAGCCCGCTGCTGTTATTCCGCCAGATAATCTTCGCCTTGGTATAATTTCAACTTTAGGGATAGGAACAATTGGCTTCTGGGGTAATTTTGCAGAAACCAGCAAATTAATTGCTTCAAGCAAAGTATTTTTAATGCTTTTGGCTACAATCACTGGGGCAGCTGGCACTTATTTATTTATGAATAATGCACAAAATGAATTAGCTAAAACAAATTCAGCTCAGGCGAATTTACGAAGCTCGAATTCAAGTGGAAATAACTTCAATGATAATCAAGCCAATAATCAGTCAGTAAATAATTTCGGTGCAAACAATTTTAATGCTAATAATGCAAGCACCAACAATTCTAATGGAAATAGAAACAAATTCCGCAAAAATAATTTGCCTCCAGTTTCTAAAAGTACAGAAATTGAGCAAACTCAAGAACTAATCTCTGCTAACAGTAATCCGATTGTAATAGCTGAGAATAGTGGGAATGCTAAAGAAAATTCACAAATACAAGTTGAACCAATTGCACAGACTATCAACACTAATGCAATGCAAAATAGTAATTTACCAATTTCTGTACCTATTCAAACTATGAATAAGAATGAAATTGTGCCAAATTTGAACTTAATGAAATCTCGTTATACAAATAACGACAGTAGATTTATGGCTACATTCCGTGGTTTTGCCACACAAAATTCTGGGAATATCAACTTAGCTCCAGAAAGTTCGCCATCTATCAATAACATTGCAATTGGAACTATGTTTGAGTTTACTAAAAATTTCTCTGCTGGTTTTGAATTTGGGCAGGAAAACTTCGTGCAGCAATTTAAAGTAACATCTGCTAATAATGAAATTGATTTAATTCAAAATAAACTTGCTTTTTGGGGTGGCGTTAATCTATCTTATAAATTAGATAAAATTCAATCTTTAGAAAATCTGCAACCCTATGGTACTTTATTTATTGGCGGTACTAACTTTGGCTATATCACCAGACAATCACTTGGCTTGAACTATGAAATTAATAGTCAGTTTGCTATGTTTACTGGTTTGGAATATACATCATTATTTTCTAGCTATAATGCAATTTGGAGTTCTAGCCAAAAATATGGTATGACTTATGGTATTCAGTTGAAATTCTAATAATTTTTGAGTTTAAATAGCTAAATTTAGAAAAAAGCAAAACTCAAAATGAAAACAAAACAATTTTATCAGTGTTCCAATTGTGGGAATCGCTCTGCAAAATGGCAAGGCAAATGCAGCCAATGTGGCACTTGGGATTCCTTCACACTCGAAGAAGAAGCATCGGGCAGAAAAGCTGGCTCGGTGCGACTCAAACGCCTTAATGCTACTTTCACCAAACTCTCGGATATTTCGTTCGAGAACAATTACCGGATTGATACTAAAATCAATGAGTTAAATCGTGTACTTGGTGGTGGAATTATTCCTGGCTCACTTATCTTAATAGCTGGCGATCCTGGCATTGGCAAATCCACACTCACTTTGCAAATGTGCAATAAACTATCCGATAGCAGACCGCTTTATGTTACAGCAGAGGAATCACTTGAGCAAATCAAACATCGCTCGGCTCGGCTCGGCTCTATTTCTTCCGATTTGGAAGTGATGGCAGAAACAAATCTCGAAACTATTGCTGAAGTAATTAAAACTTATGACCACAAAGTTGTGATTATAGATTCAATTCAATCTATCAGCTCCGACCAAATGGACTCAAGTCCAGGTAGTTATAATCAAGTGCGTGAATGCACTAATGCACTAATGAACTTAGCCAAAAAAAGTAATAAAGCAATTTTTATTGTGGGACATGTTACCAAAGAAGGAGTGATAGCTGGGCCTAAAATGCTTGAGCACATGGTGGATACTGTTTTGCAATTTGAAGGCGAAAAGAATTATACTTTCCGAATACTCCGAGCTTTGAAAAATAGATATGGCTCTACAAATGAAATAGGTATTTTCGAAATGAATGAATTGGGTTTGGTGGAAGTCTCAAATCCATCGGAACTATTTCTAACTGTCCGAAGCACAAACGAAAGCGGAGTAGCAAACGTAGCTGCTATTGAGGGCTCACGTCCGATTATTCTTGAAATCCAAGCACTTGTAACTCCAACAAGCTTTGCTGTTCCCCAAAGAACTGCAAATGGCTTTGACAACCGCCGTTTGCAAATGATACTCGCAGTGCTTGAAAAAAGATTAGGCAGCAAATTTTTTAAACACGATGTTTTCCTCAATGTGGCAGGTGGAGTTTATTTGAATGACACTTCGGTGGATTTATCTGTTGCGGCGGCATTAATAAGCTCATTGAATGACGATGTTATAGACCCTAAAACTGTATTTATTGGCGAAATAGGATTGACTGGAGAAGTTCGTGGTGTTTCAAATTTCGAGCAAAGAGTGAACGAAGCAGAAAAACTTGGCTTCACCAAACTAATTGTGCCAAAAAGCAATGCAGACAAACTACTCAAAAAGCCAAAAATCCAATTAGTTGGAGTAGAAAGAATATCAATGGCATTAGCCGCTGCATTTAAGTAAAGTGTGTCGAAACAAAAAGGTGTTCAAATGATAAACTTCAATCTTACAAACAAATTCAAAGTAGTGCTTTTAGCTACTTTTATGCTCTTTATGAGCCTTAATCTTCACGCCCAATACAAACTTGAATTGGAGTGGCAGAAAGATATGGAAAGAATTAGTTCAATTACCAAATCAGACAATGATAGTCTTTTATATGTTGCAATTGAAAATTTAATTACAATTGTTAGGACAGCAGATGGCACGATATTGAAAAATGACTCTGTTGATTGAGCATACAATTTGCTTATGGCAAGAGATGGAAAGACTTTGGTAGCATCTTATGGTTCTGGAGTTGGATTATTAGACCCAATAACATTTAAAAAAATATATTGGGAAAATACATTGGGAAGTAACTACCTTTCACTAAATTTTAATGAAAAGCAAAATAAATTTGTTATTTCTGGTACATCAGGTTTCATAAAAGTTTATGATGTAAATTCAAAATCTTTATTTAAAGAATTTAAACCTTCAGATGTAAGAATTAAAAATGCAAAATTAACAGAAGATGGTAAATACATAGTTTATAGTTATATAATTGAAAAAACAAAGCCCTATGAACTGCACAATTATTTAAAAATGATAGATTTGGAGGGAAAAATAATTAAAGACTTTGGAGAGACAAGCTCAACACAATTTACTTTAACAAACGATGGCAAAACATTAATTTATTTTATGTCAGATGCTATCCACATTTTTGACCTTACTACTTTGAACGAATTAGAGGGAATTAAACTTAGTAATGCAGACCCAAAAAATATTGAAATGAGTAATAACGGTAATTTTATGTTGTTGGGATTTGCAGATGGCTTAAATATTGCAAATTCACTAATATATTGCGATTTAAAGAATAAGAATTATCTTATTTTAAATGATAATACAAGCTGGAGTGATTATAAACTTATAAAAAGACAATTCAAGTTTTGGTGAATAATATTATGTTATCTACTCAAAAAGAAATATCACCGAATTTAAAATATAGTATAATTAGTTTAGATGGAAAAATACAGAAGCAAATCTTGCCACACCAGTTAGATATTACTACTAACACAATCACAATTAACATTTTATCTCTACTTTCAG
>Ga0163149_10001658_pt1 | contig 28363 bp, 24 predicted proteins | sample OliLakLV19MP5G1_FD_148604 | JGI IMG/M metagenome (GOLD analysis project Ga0163149, IMG submission 148604) | Freshwater microbial mat bacterial communities from Lake Vanda, McMurdo Dry Valleys, Antarctica - Oligotrophic Lake LV.19.MP5.G1 | ecosystem: Environmental > Aquatic > Freshwater > Lake >... | reverse complement strand
CCAAAATACAGCAGGCTGCGTAAGCGTTGGCACCAGTTTCGGTAATACCGTGCCACTATCGCCTTGTATTAAATGAATATTTGAATCGGTTTTGAAACGCTCTTTTGCATTTTCCCAGAATTCAACACTTAATTCAACGGAATACAACATATCAAAATTTCTTTTTTGGGCTTCCATCATATCGCCTCTGAATGTTCCGGTTTCTACCAATGTTTTACAATTGTATTTTTTGCCAAACTCAGCAATAGTCAATTGTTTTATTTTATGCGGACCGGGAGTTGGTGCATTGTACCTGTTCCAATCCATTACAATAAAATCAATTTCTGCATCATCAATATATCCTTTCTTCACCCAGTCGGCAACGATAGGATTTTTTTTCCAGCGATTTCTTAAAAAAGGGATAACCACTTTTTTGGCTAAATTGACAATAGGTCTTGGTAATTTACTTTTCATAAACAGATATTTCCAACCACTAGTTGGTAGAAAACATTTGTCAAAATTAACAAAATTCCACAACCTGCAATGCTTACAATTGGTGATAATTTGATTACATTTGCGATATATATATCTTAAACGCTATTCCTTGGCAGTAGAAAAAACATATAAACGTTTTGCCTCATTTGTTTCCCAGAGTATAAATACCTCTTTGTCTGTTTTAAAAATTTTATTACAATCAACTTTTGGCTTAAGACTTCCGGTTACATCCAACAATAAATGTTTTGTTTTAGCAAATGGGCCTTCTTTAAAAAAATCATTGGAACAACATACGGCTCTTTTTAAAAATCATCCACTCATATGTGTGAACACATTTGCAATGACCGCTGAATTTACAGAACTAAAACCGATGTATTATGTGATGTTAGACCCTTTCTTTTGGGAAATTAAAAATGAAACAACAACTGCTACATTCAATGCGCTTGAAAAAAGAACAGACTGGCTCTTGTATTTAATGGTTCCAAAACATGCTTTGAAACAACCTGTTTTGCTTGGCTTACAAAAGAAGAATCCTAACATTCAGATAACTCCATTTAATTATACTGTATTTAAAGGATTTCCGTCCATTGCACATTGGTTTTACAAAAAAAATCTGGCAATGCCTCAAAGTTTAAATGTGAGTATAACAGCATTGTTTTTAGGAGTTAATTTAGGATTCAAAGACGTCATTTTAGTAGGTGCCGATCACACCTGGCATGAAAACTTACACATGAGTGATGATAATATCCTGCACACCAAAGTCACTCATTTCTACGAGAATGACAATGAAATAAAATATGTGCCTTTTTACAAAGGAGGACACAAGGAAAAAGGGACACAAAAAGCCCATGAATTTTTTGATATATGGAGCCGAACATTTTATGCATACATGCTCATCAATAATTATGCAGTATACCATCAATGCACAATATCCAATGCGAGTGACGTATCTTTTATTGATGCTTTTAAACGCATAAAACTATAACGAATGCAGCTGTTATGAACAACATTTTAATCACTTTATGCGCGAGAGGCGGGTCAAAAGGAATACCCGGTAAAAACATAAAATCAATCAATGGCAAACCGTTGATTGCTTATTCCATAGACACTGCAGTCAAATTTTCAAAACTACATTCCACACACATTGCTCTTTCAACAGATTCGGCAGACATAAAAAAAACGGCTGTACAATTTGGTTTAACCACTGATTATATTCGTCCGGATGAAATGGCTACCGATAGTGCAGGGAAATTACCGGTAATAAAAGATTTAGTGCATTATCATGAGAAGTTGAACAATATCCGTTACGACTTTATCATCGATTTAGATATCACTTCTCCCTTGAGAACAATTGATGATCTTCAAACAGCTTTTCAACTATTAAAAGCCAATGAAGAAGCCGTCAATCTTTTCTCTGTTAGCAAAGCACACCGAAATCCTTATTTCAACATGGTGGAAGAACAAGCAGACGGATTTTACAATCTTGTTAAGACAGGCAATTTCAAAACCAGACAATCGTCCCCGCAAGTGTATGATTTGAATGCTTCTTTTTATATTTTTAAACGTCATTTTTTTGATACCTATTCAACAGCAATTACTCCTAAAAGCATTATTTACAATGTACCACACACTTGTTTCGACTTAGACGAGCCGCTGGATTTTGATTTTTTAGAATTTTTATTAAAAAACAAAAAATTAAATTTTGAGATATGAACGTACTCATTATTGGCTTAGGCTCGATTGCAAAAAAACACATACATGCGCTGAAACAACTAGATGCACATGTCAATTGTTATGCATTAAGGTCGGGTGAACATTCTGAATCGGTTGATGGTGTAACAGACATAAAAAGCGTGAACGAATGCAAGGGCATTGATTTCACCATTGTCTCTAATCCTACTGCTTATCATTTTGAAGCCATCCAACAAGCTGCATCTTTGAAAAAACCTATCTTCATTGAAAAACCACCTTTTCACTCCATGAAAAATACCGATGCATGTTTGTCAATGATTGCCGAAAACAAAATCATGACCTACACCGCTTTCAACTTACGCTTTTTAGAATCCTTGCTTTATCTCAAAAAAAATGTTGAATTAAAAAAAGTACAAGAAGTAAATGTGTATTGTGGTTCTTATTTGCCAGAATGGAGAAGCAATGTGGACTATAAAAAAAATTATAGTGCCAATACAGAAATGGGTGGCGGTGTTCATCTCGACTTAATTCATGAACTGGATTATGTACTATGGATATTCGGTCAGCCTTTAGAAGTAAAAAAGACTCTGCGCAATAAATCTAGCATCGACATAAATGCTATTGATTATGCCAACTACGTACTTGTATACGATACATTTGTTGTGTCAATTGTGTTGAATTATTTTAGACGTGATGCCAAACGAACCTGTGAAATTGTGTTTGACGATGCAACATGGCAAACCAATTTGATGACAAATACCATTGTCAATATGAAAGATGGCAGTACACTATTACAATCAAAACAAACTGTTCTAGATACCTATAGCGACCAGATGCGTTATTTTTGTCAGGCTATTTCAAGCAATACCCATCCCAACAATTCATTAAAAGAATCCATTAATACTTTAAAAATTGCACTCTCATGATAGATTTAAAAGATAAGATTATTGTTGTTGTCGGTGGCAAAGGAATGCTCGGAAAAGAGTTTGTAAAACAAATTCGTGCAAATGGCGGTATTGCAATTGATGCAGACATTAATCTTAAGTCTGACATTGAAGCCCATGAATTAGAATGTAACATTACGGATGAAGCATCCATTTCAAATCTTATAGCTGTTGTATTAAAAAAATTCGGAAGGATTGATGGGTGGGTGAATACAGCTTATCCAAGAACGGATGATTGGGGAACAAAAATTGACACTATTTCTTTTGACTCCTGGAAAAAAAATGTGGACATGCACATGAATGGCTATTTCATTGCTTCTAAATTGGCAATAGATGCAATGTTACCTGCAAAAAGTGGCAGCTTAATTAACATCTCCTCTATCTACGGAGTGGTGGGTCCCGATTTTACGGTTTACGAAGGCACTGAAATGACAATGCCTGCAGCATACTCCGCAATCAAAGGAGGCTTAACCAATCTCGGACAATATCTTGCTTCTTATTATGGCAAATCGGGTATTCGAGTAAATACAATTTCTCCTGGTGGTATTTTCGATAATCAGCCGGCATCTTTTTTAGAAAATTACAATAAAAAAGTTCCTCTGAAACGAATGGGAACACCTCAAGACATTGCTCCGGCAGTGGTCTACCTTTTATCCGATGCATCTTCGTATGTTACAGGACATAATTTAATTATTGATGGCGGTTGGACTGCAATTTAAATCTGTCGGTTCATTTATGAAAACAAAACAGTTAACAGAAGGCAGTTCTCTATTTTTGGATATTGTAAGAGCACTCTCTGTTCAATTGGTTGTTATTGGTCACGGCATAAGCTATTGCAATATTGCACTCTGGGCACAACCTCCTAGTGCTCCATACATGCAGAACATTGCAGTTGTTGTATTTTTCGTTTTATCAGGTTACCTTATCAGCAATTCTATTTTTTATAAGCTTTCAACTGATATCAATTATTCCTTCCGAACTTATTTTATTGCTCGCTTTTCAAGAATTTATGCTGCATTGATTCCTGCATTGATTTTTATTTTCATACTTGATTTTATAAGTATCCGCTTGAGTCCGAATGCATACTTATTCTTTGATGCATTTAACTTAAAAACACTGGCAGGAAACATTTTAATGCTTCAGGATTTTCCATTGTTGAAATATTTGCATTTAAAACTAACGACCTTCGGCTCCGCAAGACCATTGTGGACACTGGCGATTGAGTGGTGGATTTACATGTGGTTTGGAGTTTTGATGATTCACATTCTTAGAAAAAACAAGCGCTCTGTTTTTTCGATTGCCTGTTTCATTTTATTAAGCATTGTTCCTGCATACAATTTATTTACAGGTCGAGGACATGGGTTAACTCTTTTTTGGTTGTTCGGAGTATTGATTGTACTTACTTATGAAAAGTACAAACAGCTTCAATTATCGCCATACATGAAACTCAGTTTGCTTCTGCTTATTCTGCTTATTGCAGGTGTAAGAATTGCCTACACCAATGAAGCCTACGATCCGATTTTTGCGTTTCTGTTGACAATAGCCATCACAATGGGAATGGACATCTGCTCGGGTATTCAGTTCCATAAAAACACGGCTTCTATTATCCGTATGATTGCAAATTATTCGTATACCTTATATCTGATTCACTATACGATTTATGATTTCATTCTTAACAATTATAAAAACGAGACGAATTCAACCTCCTTGTTTTTTATCGGTTTTATTGTTTCCAATATTTTGTCTTTGATAATTGGTTATTATGCCGAAACCAAACTCACAAAATGGTTAAAAACAAAATTGAAAGCTAAATTTTCATAGAAGAGATAAGCCGTATTTCTTAGAAATGAATGTGCTTCACATCTTCCTGTGCTTTGTAAAAATCTTCAACACGTCCGATGTCCAGCCAGTATCCTAAGATGGGATAAGAAGTAAGTTTTTTCTTTTCCCCGATAATTACTTCCATAAAATGCGTTGCATCAAACGGTTCATTAGCAGGAATTAAATCAATCAATTCTTTTTTAAACAAATAAATACCGGCATTTGAGTAATAAGTATAACGGGGCTTTTCGTGAAACGACAATACTTCATCTGAATCATTAATCTCCATTACAGCATAAGGAACATCAATATGATAAGGAATCGTTGCCACTTGCATATCTGCTTTTGAGTCAACAAATTTTTTATAAAAATCATGAAAGTCAATATTCGTAAGTAAATCGGAGTTCATCAATAAAACGGTATCATTCTTAAATTCTTTTACCAGTTTTGCCGACCCAATTGTACCAAGCGGTTTTTCTTCTTTGATAAAATTTAAAACGCCATCTTCTAAATCATATTCCGACAACCCGTTTACAATTTGGTCGGCTTTGTGTCCAACCGAAATATGAAAATTATTTACACCAAATTTAAGCAGTCGCTCAATATTCCTATAAATGATAGGTTTATCACCAACTTTGAGCATCGATTTAGGAATATCATCCGTAAGTGGTTTTAAGCGTTCGCCTTTTCCTCCTGCCATTAAAATTGCATCTGCAGGAATGATGGAACGGATTTTTTCCAAATCAATAACCCTAAGTATTTTTTTATCACTATTGATTTCAGGAATAAAACGAATTCCTCCGTCTTTGTAGTTTTTTACTTTTTCAAAATTGTTTTCTCCAACAATAAAACATTTGCTGTCAGTATTCATAAAAACAGCTACCGAAGCATCAATGGTTAATCCTTTCAACAAACCACGTCTGATGTCTCCATCAGTTAATGAGCCTACCAATTGATTCTGATTGTTTACAACAAAAACAGCTATATTGGGAATAGCCAATTCATTGATCAGTTGTAGCGCTTCACGCGCTGTACCTTTTTCTGAAAAAATATATTTACTAAAATCAATCATAATATACGTTGAGGATTTCCAATTACTTTTTGATTATCAGCCACATCTTTTATAATTACTGCACCGGCACCAATAATAACATTTTTTCCAATTTTAACACCTTGTTTTACAACAGCGCCTGCTCCAATAAAACTTTCTTCACCTACCGTTACATTTCCGCAAAGGATTGCTCCAGGGGCAATATGTACGTAATCGGCAATCACGCATTCATGCTCGATAACACTTCCTGTATTACAAATTACGCCATTCCCGATACTCACTAAAGGATTAATAACTGTACGGGGAGCAAACATATTTCCTGTTCCGGCATTCATACTTCTGCTGATAATTGCCGTTTTATGCAAAGCATTTTCAGGATTACCAAGTTGCGGTATCAATTTCAACGACACCGCTTTACGTAAGGTGTTGTCGCCAATACTAACAAAATAAGCATATGCTTTTAGCTTTTCAACAACTGCTGCATCCGACTCTGCTCCCAGCCATTTTAATGCAAAGGGATTTTCTTTTTTTTCTTGCGCTTCGGTATAAGCAGCAACAATTTGTCCTTGAGAGAAAAAAATCTCAAAAGCAACATATGCATGACCGGAATAACCTATAAGAGCAATGTTTTTCATTTGTAATTATCTTGTAATGGACACACTTCCATTAATAAAAGAGGTGGAACTAGAAGTATTTGATATTTCTAATATATAAAAATAAATTCCTTCAACAATCTCATTTTGTTTTCCTTTTCTTCCATCCCAAAATACGGAAAGCTGTTTGGTTTCAAAAACTTTTATTCCCCAACGATCATATATTGTTAAATGGTATTGAGCACAATCACTAATGTCGTTTATAACAAATTCATCATTTATTCCATCATTATTTGGCGTAAAAACATTGGGAATAAATGGCGTTAATTGATTATTGTTATTAACAGTTATGTTTTGTGAAATGGAGTCTGCACAATCAGTTCCAGCGTTTATAATTAACCAAACAAGATAAGTCCCATTTCCATAAACATGAACTGGTGATGCTAAATTACTTTGTGTTGAATCTCCAAAATACCATAAATTACTAAATGAGTTCACTGAATTATTATTAAAGGAATACGCGGATGTACAGGTGTTAAAAGTATAATCAAATGCGACAGAAGCTGCAGCAATGACCGACACCAAAACACTATCCACAGCATTGCCACAACTATTACTTGTAGTTATAAAATAATTTGTTGTTACAAGAGGTGTAACTATAACGCTTGCAGTTGTATCTAAAATACCTCCAGTCCACAGATACGAACCTATTCCTGTTGCAGTTAATGTTGCGGTTTGCCCCAAACAGATTGTTTGATTGGGACTCGCTGCCACAGAGGGCAACGGATTCACATTTACTGTAATTGTATCAATAGCTGTCCCACAACTACTTGTACTTGTTAAATAGTATTGCGTTGTGGTAAGAGGCATAACTATTATCGAAGGTGTTGTTCCTGATGCTCCACCCGACCACAAATAAGAGGTTGCGCCTATCGCTGCTAAAGTAGTACTTTGACCGACACATACATCTAAAACTCCGCTGACAATTACATTGAGAATTGTGTCTACTACGATTGTAATGCTATCAATTACACTGCAAGACCCTGACATTACATTTACATAGTACGTTGTTGTTACAGAAGGTGAAACAATCAAAACAGAATTTGTGTCAGCACTACTTGTGGTCCATTGATAATTTATTCCGCCAGAGGCTGTTAATGTTGCTGAAGCTCCAGAACAAAGAATAGTGCTAGTAGCAGAGATTGAAGGACTCACACTTCCACCAGTATCAAATCCATCAATTTGATCTGGGAAGGAATCGCCAAGACGATATAAAGTTGTACCCAAGAATGGAGAAGCTGTACTAACAATTGTAGGCACAATATTATTAGGATTAGTAATACAATAATAGGAAGCTGAATTGTGTCCTTTGTTTATATATATTTTCCCATCATAAGCCAACTCCATTGCCAAGGAACCATTAATAGAAATAGATGACAAAAGATCTGCTGTTGTAAAAACATATGAACCTGATGCTATGACAGGACAAGAAAAGACTTCATTAGGAAAACTACTACTACCTCCCTGCATAAGATAAAGACGACTACCATCAGGAGAAAATTCGCAGGTAACAATTCCATAACCGGATGAACTTGTATAAAAACGTTCACTAGAGATTACACCTGTGTTTATATCAAAATCAAAAATTGAAACAGCTTTATCTGAACTATTAGAAAACAAGCATACTGCTAAAGTATTTCCAACGCTAGATATTTCCAATGCTGTTATAACAGCTCCTGAAGAATTATTTGTAAGGTTTATAGTATATACATCTACAGTACCAAACAAACCGGCAGCAGTAATTTCTGTCCTTCTAAGAGTTACAAAGCCGGTACTATTTTCTAACCTTGTTGTAAATAACCAATATCTATTATTTTGACAATCGTACTTTGAAACAGTAAAACCTTCTCCTGTTTTTTGGCCAGCAATCAATGTAATTGGTGAACTTACAGTTTTAGAATAACCATTTATAAGAACATACCGAATATCATCAAGTGTATTCGAAGCATAATGTGTTTTGTAAATAAAATAATATTGTCCGGGAAAACCAGGTCTAGGACAAATCGCATGTTCTATCACGGAGCTAACTCTATCGGATGCTGGTACTTTTCCAAAAACTTCATCCATCCCGGTAGTGGTATTCAATGCAGCAAAATAAATTGTATCTGCAAGTACTCCCGTGAAATTATTATATGCACTTCTAGAAGCAGAAAACAAATAGAAAAGAATATTTCCGGCCGAATCCACTGCATTATCAATAACATCCTGTGTACCCATTGATTGGATGCTATTAATAGTTGTCCCTAATGTTCTTGGCGTTATAACAGGAGTAGTACCGGTAAAATCGGCTTCATAAAACTTAAGATTTCCAGGTGCAAAACCATAAAAAACACCACTAGCAAGTTGTTGTGAGTTTCCCAATATCCATTTAGGTGTTTGAGCAACTGATTTGCTAAAAAAAAGGAAAAAGGAAAAAACAACTATCGATATTATTTTATTTTTCATGTGCTTTTTTTAGATTAGCTATTATTCTATCGGCCGTTTTTCCATCCCCGTATATATTATCTTTATTTAACACAGGCATTTGCTTTAAACAGCCTATTGCTTCAATTATTTTTATTTTATCAATTTCAGCATGAATAACGTTTACACTTGCTTCTCTTCCGGCCTGCCTATCACCCAAATTTACAACATATTTACCAAATGATGCAGCTTCAATAATTCCGCTAGATGAATTCCCTAAAAGGTAATCACAGTGATTCATGCATGAAAAATAACCTTCTACCCCAAAAGTCTCAACAGTCACAACATTTTTTTTACTATCAGCATATTCTATAATTTTATTTCGAACAATGTCAGCACTTGTATCTGCATTTGGCATGGTGATTACAATTTGTTGGTTAATTGTTTCTAATGCAGCAATTAGTTCATTTATGTATTTTTCGTTTTTTTGGTACTCCACTGTTTCCGGATGAAAAGTGACCAATACAGGATTCTTCAGCTCAATACCAAATTTAGTTTTGAATTGATTAGCGTCCAGCAAATCAATATCATTCAAATTATCCAGACTTAAAGCTCCCACATTGTAAACACCTATTGAAGAGCCTATTATTGCTTCGATTCGTTTTGCATGTGTATGTGTGGATGCAAAATGTATTTTGGACATAGATGTGATAGAATGCCGAAAAGAATTATCAATAGCTCCTGTTGTGGTTTCTCCTCCATGTATATGAGCAACAGGAATATTAAATGGCACTGAGGCGCTAACCGCTGCAAACATCTCATAGCGGTCGCCTAAACAAAGAATTAAATCGATGTTACTTTTTTCTTTTTCCCAAAAATCAGAGAACTTCTTAATTGTATTTCCCATTGCATTTGAAATAGCTTTCGGGGAGGTTCCATCTGGTAGTGTTTCAATTCTTGCTTTCGGAATAAATCCGTCTGCAATAATCTCATTTACTGTGTTGCCAAATTTTTCTGACAAATGAGTTCCAAATACAATCAATTGAACATCAAAAAAATTATCTTTTTTTAGTTTTTTTAATAATGGAAGGTAAATTCCATAATCCGCGCGAGAGCTAGTAAGAAGGGCTATTTTCATTCCAAATCCTCCCAACGTAATTTATGCTCAACATCAACATCAATTTTCAATTTCTTGCCTAGCACTTTTTTTAATTCCATAGGTGATATACCATCACCAGGTCGCTTCATACTTAAATCGTTTTCACATAAAATATGACCTTTCGAAAACGCCTTTAACAAATGAATACTTTTTCGGGCAACCAACATGTTTTTCATTTCTGTTGCTGTTGGCTCCTTCTCCGATTTTCCAAGCGCTTGCTCTATGTTTCGAATCGCAATTATCATTTCTTTTAATTCATGTGGCTCCAAAGATGCTTTATGATCTGGACCGAGCAAGGTTTTATCAAGTGTAAAATGTTTCTCGATGATTGTTGCACCCATTGCTACAGCTGCAATCGAAACTTCTATGCCCAATGTATGATCCGAATAACCCACAGGAACATTTAATTGCTTTTGAATACTCAGCATGGCTTTCAAATTCACATCTTTCATTGCTGTAGGATAATCTGTTGTGCAATGCAAAACGGAAATATTATCTTTATTTGTGCCTGCTTTAATCAAAACCGTCATCGCATTTTCTATTTCCGACATCACACACATGCCTGTAGAAATAATGACATCTTTTTTTAGAAAACCTATTTTTTCCAGATAAGGCAAATTGGTAATTTCTCCGGATGGTATTTTAAACAGCTGAACATTCAGAGCGTTTAACAAATCTATACTTTCCAAATCGAAAGCTGTGGAGAGAAATTTTATATTTTTTAGTTTGCAATAATCAATCAGTTCATGATGCTGCTCAATAGAAAGTTCCAATTTTTTCAGCATTTCAAATTGAGAATCTCCGTTTGTATTCTCTACTTGATAAGCTGCTTTTTTTGCAGCAGCACTTACCAGCTTGTCGGCTTTAAAAGTTTGAAATTTTACATAATCTGCACCTGCAGTTGCTGCAGCATCTACAAGACGCTTCGCCATGTCCATGCTTCCATTGTGGTTAACCCCTGCTTCTGCTATGATTAGTACTTTATTCATTTATTTTTCAAGTCAATAAAAAACACAAACACTTTTTATTTTTTAGCGCTACTAGGAATATTTACTAAACGATTTTCAATTTCCTCGGCATTATCCAAATTACCATGCATTGCATCTTTGAACATCACTAACTTATTCATGAGTTGCCAAACAGGACGAGTCATTACTCCATTATCATTGGTGTATTGCAAAAATGCATCCCTCGTAGTTTTATCTTTTAAAAGAATGGAACACAACCAATAATTTGATTTAGAATGTTCCTGTTCTTTTACAAACAGGATGTCAGTTCCTGCAAAATGTTTTTCATATTCATCGGCCAAGACGCGTTTACTTTTCAAAAAAACATCCAACTGTTCAAGTTGAGCAACCATTAATGCTGCATTGATATTCGGCATTCGGTAATTGTATCCGATTTCATCGTGTACAAAGTCCCAGCGGTGTGGTACTTTTGCTTGTGTAGTTAAATACTTTGCTTTTTTTGCAAGCTGTTCATCATCTGTAACAATTGCACCTCCGCCTCCGCTTGTAATTATTTTGTTTCCATTAAAACTAAATGTTCCAACAACACCAAACGTGCCGGTATGCTTATTTTTATAATAACTACCAATCGATTCGGCAGCATCTTCTACCAAAGCAATTGCATATTCTTTACAGATACTTGCCAATTCATCAATTCTGCAAGGATGCCCGAATGTATGCATTGGAACACAGGCTGCTATTTTTTGTCCGGTTGTTTTATGATAGGAGTAACCATCCGATTTTTTTTCTGCAAATTCAGTCAAGTATGCTTTTAGTTTATCGGGACTTAAACCCATGGTATCTATGTCCACATCTATAAATAAATGCGATGCTCCGATGTATGCAATGGCATTGCATGTAGCAATAAAACTCAAGGGTTGAGTAATCACAATGTCATTTCTCTTAACACCGGCAACCAGCATTCCCATATGCAATGCTGCTGTTCCATTAACGCAAGCCACAGCATATTTTGCACCTGTGTATGCAGCTAGCTGTTTCTCAAAATCATCTACATATTTACCAACCGAGGATACAAATGTTGAATCAATACAATCCAATACGTATTTTTTTTCATTCCCGTTAAAACGAGGTTCATGCAAGGGAATATATTCTTGAGAAGGAAATTTTGATTTTATAAAATCAAGCGTTTGCTTATACATTGTAAATGTCGGCTTTGTAATTTTTCAAATTTTCAGGATTTCTAAACCATTCGATTGTTTGTTTCAACCCTTCATTTAAATCAATCGTTTGTTTCCAGTTGGTAAGTGATTTTATTTTTTGAGCAGCACCTAACAATCGTTCTACTTCACTTTTTTCGGGACGCAAACGAACATCATCCGAAATTATTTGTGCTTTAGGATTAATTATATTTATAATTGTTTGCGCTAAGTCCTGAATAGAAATTTCCTGTTCGGTAGCGATATTTATTTCATGCCCAATTGTTTTTTCCGATTTTGCTATCTCTACAAATGCGTTGGCTGTATCTTTTACAAAAAGCAAATCACGAGTAGGATGCAGTGCACCTAATTTTATTTCGGTTTTACCCGCTAGTAATTGAGTGATAATTGTAGGGATAACTGCTCGAGCACTTTGACGAGGACCAAATGTGTTAAACGGACGAACAATGGTAACAGGTAAATTAAAACTTCTGTAAAAAGAATCGGCCATTGCATCTGCGCCAATTTTTGAAGCGGAATAAGGTGATTGTCCTTGCTTCGGATGTTTTTCGTCAATCGGAACATACATTGCTGTTCCATATACTTCAGAGGTAGAAGTGACTAAAACGCGCTTGACATTGCTATCACGAGCAGCTTGCAAAATATTTAATGTTCCTTTGACATTTGTATCCACATAACTGTCGGGAGAATGGTAGCTATACGGAATGGCAATTAATGCAGCCAAATGATAAACCTCATCCACTCCTTTCACAGCAGTGCGCACACCATTAGGATCGCGCACATCACCGGCAAAAATTTCGATGTTTTTTAGTTTTTCTTTGGGAAAGGTATCCAGCCATCCCCAAGAATTAAAAGAGTTGTAGCATACAAATGCTTTTACTTTATGCCCCTCATCCATCAATCGCTCAACCAAATGGCTTCCAATAAATCCATCCGCTCCGGTTACTAAGACTGTTTTCATAAATCAATGTTGATTAATACACAAATCTAAGGAATTTTAAGAGATTATTGGCACTGAAAAGGCAAACAAAATGGGATCAGTTTCCTTTAGCAATTTGCTCGTAAACAGCCGTCATTTGTGCTTGCTCTTGAATGGTTTTAAAATTTGTAAAGTCGCCTTTTAAAAAGTACTGATTTTGCAAAAACAAACCTGGTTTAAAATTTTTCTCGTGGCTCTGGTCCAATTCCATTTTATTGACGGCAACAGTCCCTTTTAGCTGAATATGAAGTTCTTCCAGAGGACGAAGATACAAGCGTGATTTTTTTGTAATAAATTCAACACCCCATCGGCCCGGACCGGCCCAGTTAGCCTGATAAGAGAATAAAATATCTTCAGTTGTTTTACCGGCACCTGAAAAAACAGCTTTTTCGTGCCAGGAAAGGTTTCCAGATGTGAACGAATTCATTTTTGTAGGAATTCCACCCACAAAAAAAGCCAAGTCAATCACATGCGATGAATTTGCCAACAGCCAATTCTCTTTGATTCCCGGTTTTTTGTCCAATGGTTCAATGGTATGGGCCCATTCCGTAAATTCAAAATTGAAAGAGCTCAAGCCGCCATCCAATGCAATTACTTCTTTCGCTTTTAAAACAGAGGCATAAAATCTGCGGTTATACGCAACAAAAACAGCTGCTTCTAATTGCGTAGACAAGGTGGCAAGTGCTTCTATTTCTGAACGATTCATACCTGCAGGCTTTTCAACCAAAATGGTTTTAAATCCGCTATTTAGTAATTGTGTGGTTGTTATTGCTAAAACTTCCATTCCAACTGAAACAACGGCTGCATCAAAATGCAACTTATTTTGCTGAAGGAATAACTCCAAGCCTCCTTCATGTATTTTAAAATCCGTTTTTTCTTCAAAACTTAATGCCGATGACTTACTTCGTCCAACAACTGTAACATCACAATTTAATGCTTTCAACACTTTATAATGATCAACCGCCATTTGACCGGCACCAACGAGTAATACTTTTTTATTTATGTTATCAGACATTCCTTTAATGTATTATCGTTATTTACTTTTCTCAAATGTGCCAATAAATTGTTTAAAAACAAAATATGCAAATGAGCCGATTCCTTGTATGTTGTAAGTGTGCAATTACCTGTAGCTAGAATATCGTCCACTACAATATTTGTTAATTGACTTTGAAAAGGCATTGTGAAAGAGTGCTCTTCCCAAGCCCATTGATTGGCTTGCTTGGAAATCCAAACCTTTGCTGTTGCACCTTCCTGAATGCTATATTTTGCAGTGGCTGTATGAATAATCAACTGCAAAGGAGAAGCCCCTTCCGAAAAAGATGTCATATGAAACGAATGCCCGTTGGCATGCCCAGTAATTGTTCCGGTAAATTCGATATAGCCAGGACGTTTACTTTCAATAATTTGTTTATCAATTAAATCATTTGATAGTTGAATACTTCTTTCATTTGTTAAAAAAGAAAACAAATCCAACAAGTGAATTCCATTGCAACCAAGTCCCCAAGCATTTCCGTTAACAACAAAATGAATTTTCCCGGTTAGTTCCTGTTGCAATGTTCTGTATAAAGACATCATTCGTCTTGGGCAGTTTACCCAAGTAGCTACTTGTTTCTCATTCAACAACTGCTCAACAAAACTGTAATCCTCTTCCTTCACAAATAAAAATTTCTCTAGAATTAAACTTTTCACCTTGGCATGAGCAAGCAATTCTTCAATAATACTTCTTCTTATTTTTGATCCTGTAGCAACAATAACAATCTCCTGTTCTTTTTCCAGCGCTGCAATGGATGTATGAAAAGATATTTTGCCACTAAATGTAGCCGACACTTCATTAAAACGTGACTCGGCTATTGCTAATGCTTCCTGCGATGTATCTACTACTTGAATACAAATGGAATCCTTTACCAAAGCCAAAGCCTGAAGATGTCTGCTTCCTAATTGCCCTGCTCCTATAATGGTGATATTTTTACTCATCCTACAAAACTAAATTATTTTTTTCAATACGTTCAACACTTCTTTTGCATACAATTTATTTCCTTCAATATTCAAGTGTGAATCGTGTTCGTGAATATACATTTCATACGTCTCCGTTTTCATCAATTGCGTGTAAATATCGAGCAGTATTGCATTTTTATGCTTCGTCAAATTTGAGGACAATAAAGTATTAAAGGCCACAATTGCTGCATTTGCTCCAGGTGTTTCTCTTTCCTGAAAAGCATTTATCGGAGCCACATTTAACCAAATCATTTTTGCAGTTGTGCTTGAACAAACAGCTGTTATTGCATTTAACACCTCTTTTTCAGAAGACCATGGTTTGTTATAAATGTAACGAATAAAAAAGCTGCGGTTTATCCGAATGAGTTTTCGTATGAGTTTTGCAAATGCATTTTGAGAGATGGTTAATTCTTGTGATAACACACGTGGATAACAATCTACAATTCCTGCTTGAAACACATACACATCAGCCTCCGAATAGTTCAGAAACAACTTAGGCAAATCGGTAAGTTTACGGAAAGCTGCAAAATCAATAAGCACCTCATGTCCCATAGGAACAAGCTCCTGCTTCAATAATTCGGGATAGGTTTGTGAGCTACTAACGCCTATTTCATTTTTATGAATGCGAGCACCGCCATAACTATCTGTAATAAAGACTATTCTCATAAAGCGCTTAGTAAACAACACAAATTTAAGAGTTTTTAACATATGGCTGTCGCAAACACAAGAGTCCCTTATCAATTAAGCTGCTTTTTTAATTTATATTTGTCCAACAAATGGGAATCATTGAAACACAGGCTACAAAAAATGCCATCTACTCATACTTAGGTGCGGGCTTAGGTTTTATAACGGTGCTGTGGTTACCGCATTTAATGAGTACCGATGCCAATGGGCTTTTAAGGGTTTTGGTTTCTGTTTCTTTATTAATGGCTCAGGTTGCGAATCTGGGTTTTCCTTCGGTTACAATCCGGCTTTTCCCTTATTTCAGGAACAAAGAGAATGGCCATCATGGATTTCTGTTCTATGGCATTATTATCTCTTTGGTTGGATTTTTATTGTGTCTTTTGTTATTCTTTATTTTTAGGCAAGAAATCATTGAGCAGAATATTGAAAAATCAAAACTGTTTGTCGATTATCTTTTCTACTTAATGCCTTTAACATTTTTTACACTCTTCTTTGCGCTTTTTGACAATTACTTACGAGCCTGCTACAGTTCTGTTTTTGGCTCCTTTGTAAAAGATTTTCTGCAAAGGATTCTTATCTTGATTGTCCTCTCCTTCTATTTTTTCAACATCATCAATTTTTCATCCTTTTTATTCCTATACATTTCAGCTACGTGTATACCAACCTGTCTCCTTTTATATAAAATCGTTCAACTAAAAGAGTGGCATGTGAAACCTGTTCGTGGTTTTTTATCCAAAGAATTACAAAAAGAGATGATCAAACTTAGTATCTTCTCAATACTTTCAGGTAGCGCAGGGGCTTTAATTTCCAGCATTGATACTATTATGGTGAACGACATGCTGGGTTTAAAAAAAACAGGTGTGTATGGAATCGCATTTTATTTCGGCACCATCATTATTATACCTGCACGTTCATTATACCGCATCGCAACCAGCATTGTGGCGGAAGCTTTCAAAAAAAATGATCTTGCATCCATCAGTTCGTTATATAATAAATCATGCAACAATCAATTGGTAATTGGATTACTCCTATTTATTGGCATTTGGTCAAACATTGATAACATTATGCAATTGTTACCTGAAGAATATGCGGAAGGAAAAAATGTTATCCTGTTTATCAGCGCTGGCTATTTAGTGGATATGGGAACAGGTATTAACAGTATTATTATACTTACATCCAAACATTATAAGTACGATGCCCTATTTATGTTTTTTGTAGTTGGAATAACCATCTTATCCAATTATTTACTAATTCCAATTTATGGCATCTCCGGCTCAGCCATTGCAACAGCTATTACCATTGCTGCTTACAACATTCTGCGCTGGTTGTTCCTGTATTATAAATATCAACTGCAGCCTTACGACAGCAACACAATAAAAATTATACTGATTGCTATCATTGCTTTTTTACCCGGTTACTTTATCCCAAAAATAGATACTCTTATTTTAGATATCGCTGTAAGAAGCACACTTGTGGCTGGTATATTTATTTTGCTCTTATTAAAACTTCAAGCCGCTCCGGAATTAAATGAAAAAATCCGAAAGAATTTAAGACGGTTAAAAATCAACTTATAAAAAAAGCAGTCGAACAATGATCCGACTGCTTTTATTTTAGATTCAAAAATTCTTTTATTCCGCTTTCTTTTCTTTTTTTAATCCAAAGAACAAAGCAGCTAATGCCATTACAAATAATGTAAGACATGAAGCTAGAGAAATTTTTTCTCCTGTATAATATTTTTGTGGCTCAAATTTAAATTCAATGGTATGCTTTCCGGCAGGAACACGCATGACACGCAGCACATAATTCCCTGCAAAATATGGCTTCAATTCTCCATCAACATATGCATTCCAGCCTTCTTTAAAATAGATTTCAGAGAAAACAGCCAGTTGTTCTGATGTTGTATTTGATTCGTACTTCAAATTGTTTGTCAAGTAATTTGTCAATTGAATCGTTGCTGAAGGATCTATTTTCGGCACAAATCCACTCAGCTCCTCTTTGTAACGTTCATCTACAACAACCGTTGTTGCAGGATTTATTTCTCCCACTGTTTTTATTTCTTCGTCAGCATTTTTCACCATTTTAATATCCTTTACAAACCAAACATTTCCTAAGGCATAACGATTCACCCAAGGGGCTGCACTCGGATTGTATATAATATAACGTGTATTCAACATATTTAAAACACCTAAGCGAGAAAAAGCGGAACGGATAGATGAATCGGATGGATTTGCATTAGCGGTAGTTATAATATCCTGAATATTATTTTGAATGTGTGCATCAATTAATTCCTGATACCTTCTAATTTTTGCAGCATGGTAACCGCCTATTGATTTGTGATAATAAGAAGTACTTGCATCATTAAACGGACCTTCTTTTACTGTAAGATTCAACACTCTGTAATTTGGATCTTTATCTTCCAAAATTGCTTTGTCGGCATCCGTAAACGGGAATGGATTTTCTGCTTTTCGTTTATCTGTAAAGTTTTTATCGTTCAAATAACGCTTGTCTACCGACCATAAATCAACAAGTATAAATACACCTAAAAGAGCTATTAATAATGCTGTATTCAGCTTTGATTTTAAATATAACCAAACAACTCCTGCACCCAAAACAACAAAGAAAAAACTACGAAGTGCATCTGCTTGAAACAAGCCTTTTCGTGCTATTTCAACATTTTCAAAAAACTGACGCGCTATTTCTTCACCATTACTTTTTGCAATCGACTCGTATGTTCGCAAATCACTTGCCGAAGTAAAATCGGTAAGACTTGGTATTAAATAGAACAGTAATGATAAACCACCCGTGATTGCAAACGAAAAAAGAAATGCCGTTTGAGTTGTAATCTCTTTGTTTATAAGATAATTGCCTTTCCATTTTAATGCCAATTTTATTTTTTCTGTTAAAATTCCAGGATTTTTAATCATCTGATCTATCGCTAATATTGCAATAACAGGAATTGCAAACTCTGCCAAAAGCAAAATACTGGATACAGCTCTGAACTTATTGTACAACGGGAAGTAATCAAAAAATAAATCTGTAAGCCACATAAAATTATGTCCCCACGATAACATTATAGCAAGTATGGATGTAAAAAACAATGCCCATTTAAGTCGTCCTTTAACAATGAACATCCCGAAAATAAATAAGAAAACAATAATTGCTCCCGCGTAAGGAGAAACGGTAAATGGCTGGTCTCCCCAATACTGACCCATTCCTCCAACATTTTGACGTAACTGCGGATCAACATCTTTCAGCACGCTTTTATTTTCTGCGATACTAATGCTACTAGAACTTCCCTTAAAACTAGGAATTAGTAAGGTCATTGTTTCCGATTTACCCAAACTCCATTGCGTTGCATAATCTCTATCTAAACCGCTTGTTTGATTTTGCTTGTTTGATGTTAATTCCGATTTTCCGCGAATCGTATATTTTCCATAGTCGTAAGTATTCCAGATGTTGGTAATGTTACATCCCAAAGCCAATATTCCGGCAACAGCAAACACTCCAAAACTTTTAAAAATTGCGCCATACTCTTTTTTTCTTATCAACTGTACCCATTCAAATAGTACATAAACAAGTAATAAAATACATAAATAATAAGTGTTTTGAATGTGGCTGCTCAACAACTCTAAAGCCATAAAAATTGATAACAAAACTCCTCCTAACAAATACTTTTGTCTAAATATTAAAATAACGCCCGCCAAAACAGGTGCATAATAACCTAGTGCTAACGTTGCGGTGAGATGTCCTGCATCTAAAAGGATAATATTGTATGCCGAAAATGCGTAGGCAACCGAACCAACAATTGCCAACCAAGGATTAACTCTTAAAACCAAGAGCAGAATAAAAAATCCGACCAAATAATTAAAAAGGTTAATTGCCGGTGAAGGCATGCCCAGACCAAGGACTTCACGCAAAGGATATAAAAGATTATTGGGATAACGAATGGAAATTTGATAAGCTGGCATTCCTCCAAACATTGAATTTGTCCAAAGTGGTTCCGAATGATTTTTTTCTCTGAAATCTGAAATCTCTTTCGACATTCCCTTGTTCTGAACCATATCACTCATCACAATCACTTTCCCTTTCATCATGGGAGAAAAATAGCCGAACGTAAGTACTATAAAAATTACAATTCCTGTAATAATTGGCAAAAGAGACTTTAAATTAATGTTTTTCATATGTAGCTGTTGTTTTTGAACGGTTGTCGGATTTTTAAACCGAATAGTCACACGGCTATTCTTTATTTTCAACTTACGACAGTCACAAATATAAGGTAAAAAGCCTTTTGTGACACCTCCTCCATAATCACAAAAAGTGCTAAAAAGAGTTTTTTTTACCTAAAATTGGGTAAGTGAGGTCTCTAATATTTGCGTACTTTTGTGTTCGTAATCCTTTCTATACATGAAAAATTTGATTAATCCCGCTTATTTAAGCGAAGAAAAAATAAAAGAGATTCGTTCACAATTCGAAACGGCTGTACCATGCAAACACGTTGCATTACCAAATTTTCTTTTGGACGATGTTGCAAATACGTTATACTCAAATTTTCCAAAATTGGAAACCTTGAATGTGAAACGCAAAAGCATGAACGAAAACAAATCTGAAGAATACCATCTGGATAGATATCACCCACAGTTTAACCAATTGCGTGATTTCCTTAATTCTCCTGAAATGTACGAATGGATGAGCAAAGTAACGGGAACAGATGGATTAAGTTCCACCTACGATTCCTTAGGCTCTGGAGTTCACCAAGGCGGGCCAGGCAGCTTTGTCGACATCCATGTAGATGTGAATTCCAATACCGCTGCTAAATTGCACAGACGATACAACCTTCTTATTTATTTAAACAAAAATTGGAAAGATGAATATGGTGGAGCACTTGAATTTTGGGATAAAGATGTAAAAAATTGCATGTCGAAAGTAATGCCCTATTTCAACCAAGCAGCCATTATGGTTACCGATGAAACATCTTACCATGGTTATGCAAAAATCAATATACCGGAAGATGAAAGTCGCAAATCATTCTATTGCTACTACTATACACCTGCCGGAAAAGATTTCGTTTACCGTGATTCACGCTTCAAAACTCGTCCGGATGAAAGTATGGCAAAAACAGCAATGACAGAAATCAAAGAAACGTTGAAGATTAATGCTAAGAAATTTTTAAAATTTTTGGGTGTGACATCATTAGATTTTCAAGATAAAAATAAGAAATAAGAGCCTTTCCCCTTAATCCTCTTTCCAAAGGAAAGGGGGCGATAGGTGAGAAAATAAAAAAACTTAGCCTTTTGTGTGACGTTTATTATGAGCGAAGCCGAAGTGCGGATTTGAAATCGAATACTGTAATCAAAATCGTATTGCAGATAAATCCCCTATTTAAAAAGGGGGCTAGGGGGATTTAGAGAATGTCAATTTTAAACGAAAAAGTTATTTGGATAACAGGAGCTTCATCAGGGATTGGTGAAGCATTAGTATACGTTTGTGCGAATGAAGGTGCCAAACTTGTTTTATCAGCGCGCAGGGAAGAAGAATTAAAACGTGTTGCAAACAATTCTAAACTAGATGCAAATAATATCTTAATACTTCCTCTCGATTTAGAACATACAGAAAATATTGATGAAAAAGTAAATCAAGTCATTCAAAAATTTGGTCGTATTGATGTCCTTATCAACAACAGCGGAATGGGTCATCGTACAAAAGTGGTGAATACGCCTACAGCCATCGACAGAAGAGTAATGGAAGTCAATTTTTTTGGAACTATTAACTTAACGAAAGCTGTTGCCAGATTAATGCAAAAACAAAAAAGTGGAAAGCTGGTTGTGATCACCAGCATTATGGGAAAATACGGACTCCCACTCTACGCTACTTACTCCGCATCCAAACACGCTTTGTTTGGTTTCTTCGAATCATTGCGACAAGAATTATACAACGATAATGTAAGCGTATTGATCGCCACACCAGGATTCATCAACACCGATGTAAGCACCAAACTTTTAAAAGAAGACGGAACACCTTACGGAATAAAAAGTGATGCACAAGAAAAAGGAATGTCGGCAAACGATTGCGCCAAAGGAATTGTAAAAGCTATTAAAAATAACCGCGACCACAAATACATTGGCAATTACGAAATTTTCTCCGTTTACGTAAAACAATTTTTCCCGAAAATGTTTTTTAAGTTGATGCGAAAAATGACCAAAGAATGACCGACAGGCAGGTTTGCTGATGAGTCGATCTGCTGATTATTTAATTCGAATTAAAATCAAAATCGTATTGCAAAACAAATTCCCCATTAGAAAAGGGGGCTAGGTCCGAAGGACTCCTTCGGAAGGGATTAAGCAAATGCTCATCAAAAAATCGAAAACATCCTTTTAAATCCAAACACCAATCAGCACATCAAAAAATCAGCACATCACTTTATCTCCTCATAATCCATCCCGAAGTGTCGGGATTTCATTTTTTGCTCATTTTATATCCTCGTAATCAACATACTCTCCCTCACTATCATCCAGCGACTTCTTTTTAGGTGGTACAAAATTCACAGTAGTCTCTCCTTCTCGTTTAGAAGCAGTTTGTTGTTGATTTGCTCGCTTGGCACGATGTGAGTTCACACTATTTATAATCCTCCAAACGAGCCATACGACTAGAATTGTATAGAAAATGTCTTTCATTTTAGAAATACAAATTTACGCTTTTATTAAATATGAATACCTTTGCAGAACTAATATAAAAACAATCATGCGCTTTCAACCAATCACTCTCTTTCTCATATGCTTTCTTTTCTCCTGCGCTCCTGCCCGCTTTGTGAAACCATTGCAAAAAAAGGAACACGCAGCTAATCTTTCTTTGGGCGGACCATTAATCAAATATGGAACAGCAACCATTCCTATTCCTTTTATCACAGCTAATTATGGTTATGGAATTGATAGCACATTTACAGGTTTTGCGGCTTTCAACATTACTGCTGCTCTCTATGGAAATTTTCAAATGGAATTAGGTGCCACAAAACAATTATTGAAACAACATAAATATGTTCCAGCAGTAAGCATCACACCCATAGCAAATATCATTTACAAAAACAAAGAGGCAAAAAAGTTATATCCTCAATTAGCAATCAATGCGTTTTGGGGATATGGAAAAAGAAAAAACATTGTATATGTTGGCGTTGATAATTGGTTTGAACTGGCTTCTAAACGACAATATGAAATCAAACAAAAAAACCGATGGCTTTTTATGCCAATGATTGGACATAGTTTTATACAAAAAAAATGGAGTTTTAATATAGAGGCAAAAGTAATTGCTCCCAACCTATCCAACGAAAAATTAGTGGTGGATTATGTGACACCATTAAAAACGCACGGAGCATTTGGCGTTTACGTTGGATGTACCCGTAAATTTTAAAAATTTAAATAAAACTCAGCGAACCTCTGCGTAAAACTCTGCGTTCTCTGCGCTTAAAAAACTAGTATGAAAAAACTTATTCCAATTCTTTTCGTTACACTACTAACAAGCTGTTTAACTTTGGACGACAATCTCTTCAATAATGCAAAATTAGATTCATATAAGCTGGATGGCTATACGGGTGAAGTGGATTTTATTTTAGATAATTCCTATCAGATCCCCGATAGTTTGGTAAGTATCTTCACACTTCCTTCACAAGCATCAGGCGAATCAAATGCTACAAGCATTTACGCTATTTACATTGGTGACATTGCAAAAATTACTACCGACACCGTAATTATGTATTGTCACGGCAACAAAGACCACATGGATTTTTACTGGCAACGTGCAAAATTATTAGCCAATACAAAAAGCAAAAATCGGTTTGGAGTTTTAATGATTGATTACAGGGGTTATGGCATGTCGGACGGCAAACCAACAGAAGATGGAATATATGCCGATGTAGATGCCGCCTTGAATTGGCTAAAAAGCAAAGGACTTTCCAACGATAGATTAGTGATGTATGGATTCAGTTTGGGCTCTGCTCCTGCCACAAAATTAAGTGCGGAAAACTGGAGCATGAAACCCGACAAATTAATTTTAGAAGCACCCTTTGCATCTGCCGAAACAATGGTACAAGATGGCTCCGGAATGGCAATGCCTGGTGACTTTTTCACAACACTTGAAATTAACAATGGAGAAAAAATAAAATCAGTGACTCAACCTTTTTTCTGGGTTCATGGTGAAGCCGATGATTTTTTAAACATCAACACACATGGAGCTGTTGTTTATAATAACTACCAAGGAACTTACAAAGAAGCACACCGTATTCCTGGAGCAGGACATAGTACGATTCCTCAAACCATGGGCTTTTCAACTTATTCTAATGTTATTGGGGACTTTATTACGACACAATAAAAACTTTTCTGTTTTCACTCATGGCTTATCGTTTCTGCAACAGGGCTATTTTATGACGCTTAGCCTAAGGATTGATTTTTATTAGATTACAAAAAATAAATTACCTCCAAAAAAATGAACGAGACTTCAGAAAACAACATACTTGAATGCCTAAAGAATCAACGCCAATTTTTTGCTACCAACGAAACAAAGGATATTGATTTTAGATTAAAGCAGTTGCATACCTTAAAGGCAGTGATTTTAAAAAATCAAAAAAACATTGAAGATGCATTGTGGAGCGATTTACACAAGTCTCCGGAAGAAGCCTATTTAACTGAAATTAATATTGTAGTCGCTGAAATTGATTTACACCTAAAACATTTAAAAGAATGGGCTCAACCCCAACACGTTTCAACTCCTCTGTTTCTTTTTCCTTCTTCTAGTAAAATAATTTACGAACCTCTTGGCATATCCTTAATTATAGCTCCCTGGAATTATCCGTTTCAGTTATTGTTTAATTCTTTGGTCGGTTCCATTTCATCTGGCTGTTGCAGTATTCTAAAACCTTCTCCCGACACTCCAGCCATTGCCAAATTAATGGAAGAAATGATTGCTGAAGCATTTAATCCGAATTATATCGCACTTGTTCAGGGTGGAAAAGAAACCAATACCATTCTACTTCAACAACATTTTGATATTATTTTTTTCACCGGAAGTACTGCTGTGGGAAAAGTAGTTATGAAAGCAGCTGCCGAATATCTAACTCCTGTTGTTTTAGAATTGGGTGGAAAAAGTCCTTGTATAGTTGATGCGGATGCAAACATTGCCGTTGCCGCGAAACGCATTGCTTGGGGAAAACTTATTAATGCTGGACAAACATGCATTGCTCCCGATTATCTTTTTGCTCATGCTTCCATAAAAGAGGAGTTATTAAATAAAATAGCAGCTAATTTTAAAATCATGTACGGTGAGAATAGTAAGGAAAGCCGTTTTTATCCCCGCATTGTAAACGAGCGAGCGATGGATCGATTGCAAGGTTTGTTGAAACAAGGAAAAATACATACCGGAGGAGAAATTGATAAAAATGAAAGGTACTTTGCGCCAACAATCATCGACAATGTTGAGCCGAATTTCTTAATCATGCAAGAGGAAATTTTTGGTCCTATTCTACCTGTTATGACTTTTGAACACATTGACGAAGCACTTTCTTACATTAATAAAAAGGAAAAGCCTTTGGCCTTTTACTATTTTGGCAATAACAAAAAAGCACAAGCTATTTTAGAAAAAACAACTTCAGGAGGAGCTTGCATTAATGATATAATAATGCACATTGCCAATCACAATTTACCATTTGGTGGCGTTGGAAGTAGCGGAATGGGAAAATATCACGGGAAAGAAAGTTTTTTAGCGTTTAGCAATAATAGAGGTGTTGTCACCACAGCAACGTGGATTGACTTGCCTTTCAAATATGTACCCTTTAAATTTTTTAAATGGATTAAGAAGATAGTTTGATATTTGATGAAATGATTTGCTCAGATGCATGAAATCATTATGCAAAACGTATACAAACTTCACTACTCCTTACTGAAAGGTATATTACAAAAAGCTTGAAGAGTTTGGGGATGGAATAAGATTTTTGACTTATCTTTAGTACAAATATTCAAAATGAAAAAAATAATACTCCTCTTCACTTTATTTTTCAGTTTGTTTGCTAATGCCCAAACTTCTGTTTATAAACCATTCCCTGGAATTAATTCATTTTGGACCTTGGGAGAAAGTTTTTATTGCTGGACTGGAGTTCCGAGCGGTGTTGGTACCGGTTATTCCATAAAAGTATCAACAGATACAGTTATCAGTTCAGCAACCTATCATAAACTAATTATCCCTTATCTAAAATGGGATTCTACTAATTGTACCTTTGCTTCTATTACTACTAATATTTACAGAGGATGTATCCGTGAAGACACTGTGGCAAAAAAAGTATTTTATGTTTACCCCACTCTAACAACAGAAAAACTACTTTACGATTTTAATTTACAAGTTGGCGATACTGTACTTGGAGTTCTTGAAACTTTTTGGCCTAAAGACACCGTAATTTCTATTGATTCAGTGCAGACAGCAGGTGCTGGTGGCGGATGGCATAAACGATGGTTTATCAATTCCTGCTATAACATATATGTCATTGAAGGAGTTGGATCCACTTATGGATTAATAGAAGATTCTCCTGGTTGTGGTCCAGATAATACATGGAGAGAACTTTATTGCATGAACGCAAGCACTTATATTTATCCTGCTATTAGCGATTGTGATGCAATTACTTCTATGCCTGAATCTATTAAAGAAACAACACTTCAAATTTTTCCAAATCCTTCCTTCGGAAAATTTCAATTGGCCCTTGATAATAAAGTTTTAAAACAAAAACCTGTGTTGATGATTTACAATGCCTTTGGACAACTTATTTTAAAGCAAGAATTGTCAACAACTGAAATAGATTTATCCCCCTCTCCAAAAGGAATTTATTTTATTAAAATTCAAACGGGGGAAAATAATTATTCAGGGAAAGTGGTTATTGAGTAATTATCCATTTTTAAATATGTATACCCATTTCTACTTGGATAATTTTATAGCGCCAAGCCGACCAAGGGTAGCAGGATTGGCGAATGTTTTGTATATTTATAGCGCTTAGCAACAAGTTATGCCCAATGCTAAGACGACAACAATTCAAATCAACGACAAAATGGGAAATTTCAAAATTGTAGTTTTATTATTCTTGTTACTTATAAATTTAAAACCACTTTCTGCACAATGGTCAACAGTTGGAACAGGAACCGACCAAGATGTAATGACTATGGCCGTTTATAAATCAGAACTTTATGCTGGCGGACATTTCCTTAATGCGGGTGGCAATTCTGCAAATCGTATTGCGAAATGGGATGGAACAAATTGGTCACCCCTTGGAGTTGGAATGAGTGGAGGCTCCTCTGAAGTGTTAGCACTTGCTGTATATAATGGGGAACTTTATGCAGGAGGTAGTTTTCCAAGTGCAGGCGGAATTCCTTCAACAATATGTATTGCAAAATGGAACGATACAACGTGGTCATCTGTTGGAAATATGATAGGTAATATTTATGCATTGGCAGTTTATAAATCTGAACTTTATGCAGGTGGTGACTTCACCAGTGCAAATGGTATTCCTGCTTCTGGGATTGCTAAATGGAACGGAACAACATGGTCATCAGTTGGTACAGGAATAATGGGAGGAGTCATCCCTGTCGTTGTTTCATTAGCCATTTATAATGGAGAACTTTATGCTGGTGGATTATTCTCTTCTGCTGGTGGTAGCCCTGCATCCAACATTGCAAAATGGAACGATACAATTTGGACTGCTGTTGGTTCTGGAATAGACAATGGAGTTATTGCAATGACTGATTATAATGGTGAACTGTATGCCGGAGGCAGTTTTAGCAATGCAGGAGGTATTCCTGCAAATAATATAGCCAAATGGGATGGTACAAATTGGTCGTCTGTAGGAGCAGGGGCAGATGGAGAAATTGACGCTTTAGGAGTATTTAATTCTGAACTTTATGCTGGAGGATTCTTTGGAAGTGCAGGTGGTAATGTTTCACCCTATATTGCAAAATGGAATGCAATAACATGGTCGTCATTAGGGACTAATATGAATGGGACTGTTCAAGGTTTTGCAGTTTATAATTCAGAATTATATGCTGGAGGCTATTTCACAACAGCACCTGATAGTTTGCCGGTTAATCACATCGTCAAATTAATTTCTCCAAATGGCATAAATGAAAATTTATTAAATAGTACTGTTAATCTTTTTCCAAATCCGCTTATTGACAAAGCAACATTACAATTTGATAATTTAAAAAACGAAATTTGCTCGTTAACATTTTATAATACGCAAGGACAAATTGTTAGGATAATAAATAACATCAACACAGACAAAGTTGAAATAGAAAGACAAAGTC
>Ga0163149_10001652_pt1 | contig 28410 bp, 22 predicted proteins | sample OliLakLV19MP5G1_FD_148604 | JGI IMG/M metagenome (GOLD analysis project Ga0163149, IMG submission 148604) | Freshwater microbial mat bacterial communities from Lake Vanda, McMurdo Dry Valleys, Antarctica - Oligotrophic Lake LV.19.MP5.G1 | ecosystem: Environmental > Aquatic > Freshwater > Lake >... | reverse complement strand
CACCTGTGCGAGCCTTAGTTAATTTGCTGATGTCATGTATAAACTTTAGTGTACTAAATTCTTAGTACCACAGTCTACGCTAGCCTACGTAAATCGATCAAATCGATGGGAAGTGCCGGAGGAAGGCTGAAATTTGGATTGTAAGGGGAACTTCAGATGAATACCCGGCGCGCTACTGTGAAGATTTTAGTACACAACTAACACGGTTACGGATCCATGTTTAATGTCTCACGGATCTGTGATAATTCATGTTTAATGTCTCACGGATCTGTGATAAAGCGCCTCACCGATGGTGGAGAACACGGATCCGAACGGATCTGGATCTTTGCGTCCGGTCGGAAAGCGCAAGTGCAACATGTGACAGGCAATGCTAGCACTCTCCCCTGCCACCTGTTTTGGTTTATTGGTAGGATCTTAGGTAAACACCTTGTCCCTGCCGTTATTGCATCATTTACTTTTGTGGGTGATCGATGAATTTGAAAACAACAAATTTTGACTGCCCCGGTGAAAGAAATTTTAGTTTATGTGTTGGATCTTAGGTAAATGATTTGAGCAGCTCCCTAATTGCATGCAAATCAGTTGATCATTTTGAAAAAAAACATTTTTGACTGCCCGAATGAAAGATATTTCAGTTTACATGTTGGATCTTAGGTAAATGCCTTGTGCCAGCCGTGCGTTGGGATTGCAATCGGCGGTTTTGAAATTCGAGTTTTTTAGCCTTTCTTGAAGTGCGCGCAGCTGCTCTCAATTAAACTGTTGGGTTGAGTCATGCAAACAAATCAATCACAGTCATTTTGAATTGAGAATGCCAATCATGCCAACGACAGATCCATGCATCTGACCGCAATGAAGCACCACAGCGACAGCATCAGGCAATCAACAATAGGCAACAGAAAACCAGAAGCAGACCACATTCGACAAACCCCTCAGTGCAACCAACATGTCCATTGAACTATTTACTAGCTGTTGCTTGTAGGCGTCGTTCTATAAATCTACCACAGAAATCATTTTGAAAACGAAGCAAGGAACATAAGAAGAGCTCACGCGATAGTGATGACACGACAATAATCCAACATCACCATCTGCGAGGCTTTTTTTCCAATGCAGATCCCAGTCCTTAATTATGCCAACCCTTGTTTGCTGCTCACATGCTCGGATGACATCCCCCCTCACTTTGTTAGGTCCAAGATCACAGCAATCAACCGGCTTTCGCTTTTGTAGACCACGAATTGAAAGCGCCTGTGGAAATTCCTTAATCAGAAAGGCAATGACAGGGTCCGGGCAGCCGAACCCAAAGGCAAGGTGAAGGGGGAGGTTGCCAGTGTCATCTTTGCAACGAAGACTTTCCGGGTATTTTTCCACTAGTTTCTGAACAACAGGCAGAGGAGCCTGATAAGATGCTGCTGCATGGATGGGAAGCTGCCGCCACGAATTTTCTCCTTTCTTCCCTGGACACCTTTGATGCGATTGATGGTGACTTCTTGGTGGTGCAAAGCTTTAGACAGGATAATAGCTTTGTCTCATTGGGATAAACCTGAGTGTCATTGTTAACTTTGCACCGATGGTTTTCCCACACCTAAGCAACCAAATTGTTGCTTTGGGATAGAATCTTTGCAGCTCGGTCATTCTTCATGGTTTTGGTTTGTGTTAGTTTATAGAAGGTAGCTATTTCTTGGTAAGACAATCAGCAAGTAGGAAGGAACAGAAGTGATTGCTCTGGAATCAATCCTGCAGTTGGTGACTCAAAAACGCCAACCCACACCAGTTATGCATGACGTAACTGAAAATAACTGAAATCATTGAGGCTCCAATTTGTAGCCATGGGTCATTTTTTGACAAATTTCAAGAACGTGACTGAAAGTGTTAGGGCCGTGGAAATGTGGTGATGGACAATGTAGGGCAGAAACAATGTCAGAAGGGTGTTGAAACTGTGGTCAACTGTCACCAAACAAAGCTGTGCTATGCCAATAGACAAATCTACAGATGTGACAAAGTCACACAAACAAGTAAACTACAAGCGGTTTCATCTGTTGAAATTGCTGAACAAAACTCTTCAAGATCCTGAAAGAAATGATGAGAGTTCTCTCCACGTTGTCCATAGTGCACCAATGCTCATAGAATCATGCAACATGTTTGACGTGTCCTTTGTTGCTTCATGTTAAGGACCAGGCTGACAAGCAGGAAAAGAAGATAGAGCATGCTTTGCTGCATGCTTTGCTGGTCTCCTGACCCAACTCTATGTGGACACCGACAAACTTGCTGGTGACCGTGACTGCACACGTGACCCAGACAACGATTGCTCTTGAGTGCCTGTGTCGCCCACAACATTCAAATGAACCATGTGCGGCTGACTGCCGCCTGGGCCAGGTGAACTTGGATGGCCCATGATTTTCCATTTGCCGCAACTTTCAACACTAGAAACACTCACTTGGGAGGGGGGGTTTTATTTTCATGCTTCGTTTTCTGTAAAGAAACAGTGCACCAATTTTGATAGATAAGTTCAGTTCAGCACTAGCTAGATTGGCCATTAAAACCACACCACGATGTTCCTACATGCTCTTCGGCCATGTTCAATCCAAACGCAATTGTTCTGAACGGGACAACACTTTTAGAACCATTCACAGAACAAACAAGCTCTGGCGCACTATGCTGATTGACACAGTAGCTGGAATCCATCATTCCGCAGTCTGCAATGATGACATCAACTGCAGGCTTGTCTTGCGGCCCTTTTTCTGCATTTTCAATCTTTCAGACAATGTCCATGCCCTGTGGAATTGGCAAAAAGGCAATGAATGAAATGCATTGCGCAAGCGAATGGTTGAAAAATGAAAATAGTCAAGTCGAATGCAGAATTGACGCGCAAGATCACACGCACCTCAACAACGTGTCCAAACATGACATGTTTGCCATCTGCGTGTGAATCGACATGATGAAAAGGGTGAGATCAAGGGGGAAGGGGCAGAGCCAAACAATTCCAACAAAAGCACAGAGAACCAACCTAAATGAGGAGCATCCCGGCACGCAATGAAGAACTGAGAGCCATTGGTGTCTATGTGTAGGTTGCATGCAACAAGAATGAACAAATGTTGGCAGTTTAGCTCGCATTGAAAAGAGCAAAAGAAAAGGAAAACTTGCAAAAGGCGCTAACAAACATTTCCATTCATCACTTACCCTTGCCAGCGTTCGCCATCGAGAGCTGACCCGCCTTAGTGTGTTTAAGGATAAAGTTTTCGTCCGCGAACTTTTCCCCGCAGATGCTCTTTCCTCCGGTTCCGTCGCCTTTTGTGAAATCACCACCCTACAGTTTAAAAAAAGGAGTGTGGATTCGATTAGAAAGGGAATGCAGTTCTTTAGCTATCACATGCAATCCAATTTGGGGTCACTCACTTCGATCATAAAGTCCTTGATGACACTGGACATAGCAGCAAACAAAACAAAATGTTGAGTGCGCATTGGTTACAGTGGCGCATGTTTGAGTCTCTTGGAAACAAAAGTTTTTCAAGAACTCACCAATGGAAGGCGCTTCCTTTGCAATGAAGTCCCTCCTTCTCTCCTGTGCAGAGACAACGGAAGTTTTCGGCCGTTTTCGGAGTGACATCCTTGTAGATCTGCATCACAATTCTAGACGAAAAAAGAAGACCCATGACATTCGAAAGCCACGTGAGTTGTTCTCTGGACCCCAAAGAGTGCCACCAAGCAAATGCATCTTACCTGCCAAGATCTTCCTCGCCTTGCTTAATGTCAAAGAAGACATGAGGATTATCCTTGTTAGCGTTGGGAACAAGCACCCCCTTTTTATCATTGTAGATGCCCACCCTTGAAAACAAACCGCCATAGGCCGCTTTCTCCTTTTTCTTGTTTTCTTCAACTTTCGCCTTGAGCTCATTCAACGCCTTGCGGACATCCTTGTTGGTTTTGTCGTGATTGCATGCCATCATGAAGTCCTCTTTGGCTTCCTTCAAGAGTCCCATGTTCATGCGAGCCGTTCCTCGGCGAAACAAGGCTTTGACATTTGTCGATGCCTCTGCATCAATTTCCAGAACCTGATTGCACGCGTGAATGGCCTCGGTCCAATCCTTGATCTTGATGTGACACATGGCAGCATTGCCCCAGCAACTGACACACAAAGCACGCTCTTCTTTGGGGACATCATCCCCAGAAATGCCTTCATCGACGGAACAATTGGCGGCTGATTCGCACTTTTGCGAGGCTTCTTTGAAATTTTGTGCTTTGAATAAGACGGTTCCTTCGGTTTTGAGCTTGTTGGTGTGTTCCAATCGTTGTTCCGGTGTCATTTGCCGTTTTTCAATTTGTTTTTCCTTGAAGTCCAACAACTCCACTTCGAATTCGAGCGTGGCGCCGGCTGGAATTTTGGGAGCCGCATTCTTAATTCGAATGAACTGACAGAACACGTGGGGCCAGAATTGCACGCCAAGTCCCGCTCCGATCAACATAGCTTGAGTGGCTTTGTCAACTGATTGATTCGCTCGCTCCACGTGTCCATTTTGATGATGGGCTGCCGTGCCTGTGACCCGAACATCGCAGTCAAACTCCTTTTTGAATGGGTCTCGAATTGCTTTGGACTTGTAGAGTTCGCCGCCCTGGTCCATGAACACGTGTCGGTCTTTGACATCTTCCGATGCATTCTTCCGCAGCAATCTTCTTGTCCATGCAACTGGAGGTGCTTTTGACTGCTTGCATGCACCATCGAGTCTCTCAGTTGCATGATCGTGCAGCACAAGCAACACGTTTCCCCGTGGATACCCATGCAGTCATTCGATCTCATGTGTGCAGCATCATTCGAGTTCTTGGACGCTTGTCCCGCAAATGCAAAGTCCATGGATGCACCCTGTCCAGGTTTAGTTGCGGTCCTGGTTTTGCCATCACCCCTATCTCTGGCCTTCACACTTGCTGCTAGGCATGCGGGGCAGTTCTCCAGAACTGAGGAATGAGGCATAAACTTCGGTGCTCCATCGCTGAACTTGTGCGCTCAGCATAATTGCTCGTCGCCGCAATGACCCAGCCGTTGATGCCACAATGGTCGCTGTTGCTTCATGGACAATTTGTGCACCACAATCTCGCGTGTAACAGAGTTGGCCGGGTGATCTTCCACTTTTGATATGCTGCTTCGATCGGCTTCTTGCAATGTCATAGCCGCCGTGATCTTGGCCCTAGGCTCCGGCATGATTGCTGGCTTAGCATAGCAAAGACCGTTCATTGCATCACCCACGACTGCAGTCGACTCGCTTCTCCTTAGCTTGTGGTCAAGCACAAATTTGAACGACTCGTTCTCTTTGTCACAGCGCAACAAGTGCCCTCCACAGTTCTTTCCCAGAAGCGGTTCGAAAGATTTAGGAGACACTGTAAAGTTCAGTAGTTCCAGTGCATAGCAGCAAGGAACTGGTGCACATCCCGCTTTGTTCTCTGCCGGAATGCGCACGATCCCACAGCCTGCAGGCACTGTGGGCTTCTTTCCGTCAGCACATGACAGCCGTACCCTGCATGGATTTCAATCGGTAAATTCCTTGCACCCCCACAACGCTGACCTATCATTTGTCGTCGAAGCTTGGGAACCACCATCCAGATGTGCTTGGTGTCGTCCGGCCTTGCCAGATGAAGCACAAGCGAGTGATGAAATCTTTGACTCACACACATTCGCACAGTGACTCGCATAAGACATCGTGTTGGGCACAGCGCTGTCTTCGTCCTCTTTGTCAGAGGATGCATCATCCGCGAATGTGATCCTGTCCGGCACGCGAGATGCCATGACACTGTTGACACGCAGTGCATCAAACTCCGCGTCTTCTTCCAACATCTGACAGATCGAAGAGGCATCTGAATCTGCATTGACAGTCGACACCATTGCGTCGTTGTCCGAGGAGGCAACACTAGAGGGTGCACTGTTGAGACCTGGGACAGTCGAGTCATCATCATCTGAAGCTCGTCTCCGAGTAAGTCCTGGAATTGACGATTCGTCGTCAGAAGCCAAAGAGGTTTGTGCATCGTCGCGGGAAATCCCTTCCCGAATCGTTGAAGGGAACAAGGGTAACCCTCCCCCGACTACAGAAGGGGTACATCGAGGGACAGTGAGATTAGACGCAGGCTCAGTGACTGCCACAGAAAGAGCATCCCGATCAACGGAAATCGCGGCAGATGACCCTGAAGAGGTGTGATCTTCATCCCCGCAGACAGCAGCATCGCTCCAATGAGACAACGGCTTCGAGACATGTGGAGTTACCGTGGCTTGCAGCAGACAAGATCCTCATCAGAGTCCAAGCCGAGCAAATCGGCATCAGCGTCGTCGCTAGAAGACGTAGCAACCACATTTACGTTGGCGGGTGGTGAACGACGTGTGCGGAGATTTTGAAAGACTTGTCGTTGAGCGTCGGCATTGCCGTTGAGAGCAGGACAACAATGTGCATTATGCAGTTGTCCACAAACAATGCAGGCTCGCGCCATGGCATTGATGACAAAAGAGTCGTCGTCATCGGCTTGCTCGTCAGCAGTGCCGGCGTCGGAGGCATCATCCATTGGTTCCGCTCCCAACGTGTGTGCATTGCGATCATTCAGGAAGAGAGAAACGGTAGAAAAAGGAAATCAAAGATGCTCTTTTGCTTAAGCATTGGAGTGCTACAACACCAAATGATTTTGCCCAGTTGTCTACAAACTAGCACCTTCCATTTCATTTGACTGCAAATGTTCTTCTCCCACAAAAATAGAAATGAGGGGGTGAGGAATCAATTTATGTAAATGATGATAGATGGTAAATGACTTGCATTGTGCTTTATTTAACCTCTTTTCTATTTAATTGATTTGTCTCTTTTCATATAAATGCATTGATCATGATCACACACAGATTTTTTTCAGCAAGAAGTTGGTTTGCAAACCATTGTGGAACCCTGCACTAGCAGTAACCAACTAACATTTGTAATGTGTGTAAAGGAAAGAAGTACAAAAACAGAGGGTTTAGTCAAGATTTTGGTTGGTGTGCTAAAGGAAAACACAACCATGTCGAAAGAAATGAACTGAAGAAAAAAAGAATTATGTGGAGCAAAATGAAACTCAGGGTTTCAACCATGTGATGTGGTGTCTAAGGGGCAACACTGTCAAACAAGGTTTTGTTGCACCTGTTCTAAGTTTGTTTGTGCTCAAAGGTTTGTTTGTCTGACCTACTGATCTCCTTCTGGTCACGGCACTGCAATGCATCTCTAAGCAACTCACATTGTGTGACACTGGTGATGTTAGAAATGGGCTCTAACTCCATCACAACCCACAAAGCACTAATCAACTTACTAGTAGAAAGATCACAAAGACCTTGGCCAAGAAGGACACTTCCCTGCCACGCTAACAATTCTAGCCACAAATTTCACTTCAAACTTGCCAAAGATCGACTACCCAAGAATCCTACACAAGAACAAAGCAGGTTAAACTACACCATAAGCAACAATCCAGGCATCTAATCTCAAAGACCAACTTGAGAATTAAGGACCAAATTGCAACAACTCGACTTGTTATGTCAGTAAGACTAAAACTAGTGGGAAAGGCAGTCAGCCAATTCTTCAAAAAATCTACGAGAAGGAGACCCACTCAACATTCAAGAGTGCCCAGACCGAACCAAGCTTGGAATGCAGTCAACAATGCTTGCTTTTGTTGACAAATGTTATGAGTGCAACAGTGACAGATGCCGTGGAGGGAAAGGCTAACTGTTAGCAGATGTGAATCATTGTAGGCAACACCAAGTCACACTTCAGGAAAACCAAACAAAATGTTATGGCATGTGCAGAGATGACGACATCACAATGTTCAATGACAAAGTGTCCCATGCCAACATGCTCAAGTAACTGAAAGAATCAAGAACCCACAACTCACCAAACCAACTGTCAGCAGCAGGGGACAATTGCTCATAATTCACCTGCAGCATCTAGTGGCTACACAAGTCAAGAAGAGAGACAACACAAACTGACCAGAAGACATTGATTGAATCTGAAAACTTTTTTCCACATTTAGACACACAACTTGTCTGCTCAACCTACAGAAACCTACAATTCCATGTAAAACTCAAACGAAAACAGCAACTGAAGCATCTTAACACTGACAACATTCTCACTAAAGCGTGCTTTGAAGTCATCCCTTCAGTAGTCTTCAAAAAGACCATCTGAACTGACAACAATCACTGAAATAAACAAACACCTTCCACTTGACAAAATTCCCTATGACACTTCTAAGGTCTACAACACACTAGTCGCATCACCAATGACACCCCATGATTGACAGAACAACCACACTTCAATGAAGAAGCCAAAACAGTTGTGAGTAAATGCTGGTTCAAACAATCAATGAAACAAACAAGGAGCTGTCAAGTTCTACATCAGATTCTCAAAACTTGTTCATGCTATCATCCAGAGTGACAAAGCCAAGTTCAACCTCCAATGGCTGAGAACAATTGCTTTGTATTTTAAGAAAACATTTTTGGGTTGAGCCAATGAACGGATGCTGCTTGACATCAATGTCCACAGCTTTGTTGTTGTCTCATGCACATCCCTCCATTTGGCACGGATGGATCTGTTAGGGTGTTAATCATCCCTGACCATAAATTGTGTTCTGCCCCTTGGATTTTTGGTAGTGGAAACTGGAAGACTGCACCAATTTGGTCATGTCAGTCACCAAAAGCACCACGAAATCTTTTGAATGGTGGAACAATCCAGAAGCAAACTGAATCTATTAATCTTAACACTTCAATCTAGCTAGAGAGTTGCCAACAGTGGCAGTAGCCAGCTACAGTGTTTCTACTACTGTGCTACAGTGTTGTGAAGTAACTGCTAGCTAGACAACCACCTAGTTTTATCAGAACATGGGGCAGATTGCTGGGATCTTTGAAGTAGACACCTACAAGTGACTCGGAAGCTAAGAGAACTCCTAAGTGAAAACCCTGAACCCTATTGTTTACGGCACGTGCAGATATGTCGATGTTCGGCAGTATGTCGTTCTGTACTTAGACGTCACCGTTTGAATAATTCTAATGTACTTAAAATATCCCGTCACACTTGTCAAACTGCCTGGCTCGAAGCGCGCACACTCGTTGCAGTTTAAGTCTGGGCTTCCCGCTATTTATGCAACAGCACTACAGTACTACCAGTGCAGCACGCTTGTGTTGTGTATCTACACATGCAAACAGACGGGTTCTGTTGGTTACCTACTTGCTGGTGCTCACTAGTACTGATAACGAGGATGCCCACATCTTTTTCCTCAAGAGGGATACCCGGGATCACACCATCTTCTCAACAGCCGATCACAAGAAGTAAGTGACTGTTGAGTTCCTATCTACAACATCACAATCTTGTACAAACAGCCAAACGACAACTCATCTGAACGCATCATTAGCATAACAGCACATGACGAAGAAGTATGGTGTTCCCCGATAAATCACAATCCATCATGGAGGATGCTGTTGGTTGTTGTGTCGTGATGGATGACATGATGCCCAACAGTACCAACACGAGCATGACCATGACGGACTCGAATCATACAAGAACAAGTTCGTTTGGGAGTACTGCTTCTACTACTAGCCCCAGTAAAAGAAAACGTCAACAAAGACGAACGACGGTGAATACTTGCCCTTGTTCCGACGACGAGGATGTTTCCTTTGTGGCTTTGGTGCCGACAGAAGACACGGACGATGCCATGAGCAGTGCTGGATATAATTCGGATACCAGAATAGAAGGAAGAGAAGTCTACCATCACGACGACAACAACAACGACGACGACGATGGCTGTTCTTCGACTTGTTCCTTTGCCATGGAGGGAACGACAAGTCCATGTCACAACAACAACTACACCAGGGAAGAGGAAGACGAGGAAGACGAGGACGAGGCCTTTTATGAATCTCTCGATCTCTCCTTGCACAGCTTACGCCAAAAGACTTCGAATCGGCACCTGAGAGACCTTCTAGAGGAGAATCAGCGTGTACTGGAGTTGCTTCTGCACAGCAGCCATCACCAAGAACGCAACAGAGACAACAGCAAAAGCGACGTTAACGATAGTGTTGACTCTGCTGCTCCAATAATAATACATCGACTGCCCACACATCCAACACCACAGTGTGGGGAGGCCGCTCAAACGCAGGAGCAACAACAGCAACAACTACACGTATCAGCAACAATAGGGTGGTCTCGATGGAGGGACGCTCTCTCCTTTGAACTGTATCATTCCCTTCCAGGTGCTGCGGCCCTCCTTTTGTTCTGTACTGTGCATGTCTCCACATACGAATTTATTAGTAACTTGGCCTACGAAGCAGTCGAGTCAACACCCGCAACAGCCCCAGCCACATCCAACATCCCGGATACGCCTCTGGTGGACTCGGATGCGACGGCTCTTATGAATCTGACCCGGCTGTATACCATCATGCTCCTCGTGGGTTGCTTGATTGCCAGATACACGGGACTGGTTTGGAATTTCCTGGGTCCACGCGCCTATCATCGCGTTAAATTTGTCTATCACAATCGATTGCGATGGGGGGCCAAGGATGCCCTGTGGTTGCATCGCTTGCATCAATGTGTGGCGGATAGTGGGAGTGGAGAAGTCCTCTTGGGATGCCTTCACATGGTGGCCTATTATTTGTGCTATATTGCCGTATTTTTCTTTCTCAGTCGATTGGCGGTGACATGTGATCAACGCGAAAGCATCTTGGCCAAAATGCCCAGTAATGTGTACCAACAGTCACTCCAACAACAGCAACAAGTCGCCATGTTGCAACTTTTGAACAACAGTACCAGCAACGTCAACAGCAGCCGTGCCATGCATCCTTCTGTTGATCAAGAAAGTGACAGTGACGATGATGAGTATGACCCCGACACGTTGTACATGTGTCCCACTCGAGATTACTCTCCCGATGCTCTCTTTGGAGGGAGTATGGTCACAACCAGCCATTCCTTGTTTGCGGTGGATCATCCACTCTCCTGCGTCGAACAACTACACCACTACGACGAAGACGCATTGTGGCCCTTTGGTCCGGAAGATGATGCCTACTTTTATCAACGCCTTGCGAAAAACTCGTACGAAAAGTTTTTTGGACAAGACTACGAAGCCGCCTTTTTTGATTCCACACATCAAGTCCTCTTTTATGCGGGGGTCGCCGCCGCAGCGATCATTACCTTAAAGTCGTGTTTGGGCTTTTCCTATTGGGCTGGGTGGTAAAACAAACAAACAAACAAAACGAACGACCGCTGCATGCATGAAGGATATCCAAATATCTCATAACTTATAGTTGTATTTAAAACAACGCACACGCTAAATGTGGCATGTATTATGTGTGTACAGTGGCCTAATAGTAATCATAATTATTTTATAATGTGAACAAGCGTTTGGCTATTGTACTGTAGAATCCATTATGATCAAAGCTTTGCAAGCATACAATATGGGCTCTATTATTATTATTATTATTATTATTATTGAGAAAGGAGTAGGATATAAGTTTAGCCAGGTAGCAGCTATCGATAGTGCTGCAACAGGCGCCACACGTTTACAAGTAGATGTGGACTGGCTGGAGATGATGCAGAAGTACCAGTACCCAGGTTGTCCTGTCTCATTTTTCTGAGCCACGAGTCTAGTTGAGGACAATAGTAGACCTACCTACCGCACTGTATGTTTCATGCAATCACCTCCCTGCAGGCCATGCATGAGAGCTACGAGTAGTACTAGCTAGTAGCTATTACTGCTCCGAGTAGTAGAGTAGCTAGTAGCTACTAGCTAGTAGATAGCTACAGTAGCAACACGAAGATGAGATTCGTTTCGTGAACAAAGAGCTTGTGCGCGTTCTATTCTTTCCCATGTAACTCATAACCTGATGAAGCAAGCAAGCAAACACAGTGTCGTGACTTTCTCATAAGCCAACGCAGCAGACGGTACATTCGGGTACTACTACTAGCTAGTATGGTTTACGTGGCGCTAAAGCAATTTAGAGATGCTGGAGCGGCAGTAGGATAACACATCACCCACCGTAAAAGCAGTCATTCAGCTACTATTAATTAATGCCATGGATTGCAATGCCAATGCCAATGTCCCCGCTTCGACTCACTCATTGCATTCTTAGCTAATAAGGGAGCCTGCACGTGTCGGAGTAGCTACCTTACCATTCAATTGATCCCATTGAAAGGCTACTATCATCTAGCTAGCTAGCTAGTGTAGCTGTTTGTTGTCGTTGACGCTCATACCAACCTTCGTAACTTGCTGAACTAGTTAATTAATTACTTGGTAGCCACCAGATAGAGTCCACAATAGACACACAGACAGACAAGCTTCTAGTAAGTCGTATCCAATTGAGCTTGAGACAAAAGGTGCGGCACTACAGTACGGACCCATCCAATACAACCTCCAACAATCTATACTACATTACTGTTAGCAACAAGCTCCAACCACCACAATCCATCAACTCTCGACAGCAATCCCTCCTATCCTTTCCAACAATACAAACAATACAGCCACAATGTCGGATCGCCGTCCTTCCATGACGTCGTTGTTTACAACAACAGGTGTGTCCTGCGTCGATTTGACCAAGCCGTCCTTGCCCTTGTATACGGGGATTGGGTACTTGGACCACATGATGGATCAAATCAACAGTCATGCCCAAATTGGTGTGGGATTGACGGTCCATCATCATTCCGATTTTAGTACTCTTAGCAATCATCATTTGCCCGACATGGACGAAGAAGACGACACGAATCATGGCGATTCCGAGGATGATGAAGACAATTGCGAATATGGGGATGACGAAACGCCCGTGGCGGCGAGTAGTAAGGACGAAGACGAAGACGATGAGGACGAGTCACCTTCGAAAAAAGATAAAAAGGTCAAGAAAATCAAAAAACAAAAGAAAAATCCCTTTGCGGAAAATCCCAATCGATTGGCCCATTGCAATCAAGCGTCCTTGTTGCGTCATGTGGGTTGGACGCTGGGCCGACAAATGTCCTTGTTGCCCAAATTTTTGGGACTGGAAGATCATGCCATGGCCACATCCCGATTTTGTTGTCCCCTCGACGAGGCACTCGTAGAGTGTATTCTGACCAAACAACCGAGTGTCATTAAAACTTCCACGGCCGACGAGGAAAGCCCCAATGCCAAGAAACGCAAATTGGACAGTGACAACCATGCTTCGGATAACACTTCCACTACTACCACTACTACAACCAAACCCATTGGACGATTGGTCACCTACAAATTGGCGCCCTTTGGCAAATATCCACCTCCCACGGGTCGGACCCAAATTGGACACCTCGAAACGGCCGCCCTCGAAGAATATTTCAAGGCCTTTGCCAAATCTTCCGGCCTCGAGATTAGTCTCATCAAATTGCGGGGTGACAATGGACATCATATCGTGGAATCCACCTTCAAGGCCTTTTCTCGTGCCATGCGCAATTTATTGGATGGTACCGATACGCGTGAAAAACGAAGTGCGACTAGTAGTAGTAGTAGTAGTAGTGATACGCCGACGACGACGACGACGACAAGTCCAAACCAGGACAAGAATGGCAAGCGTCCGTTGGAAGCATCTGACGAACAGCAGCGCGTCGAGGAAGCGACCTTTCAACAAGCCATGTGGGGTGAAAACTCGGCCAATTGGAAAGAATCGCTGGCCTTGAAACGAGAAGGCTCCGTGGAACGATCCACCAAAGAAACGAAAATTAGTGTCCAACTCAAATTGGATGGAGGCGCGGAGGGTGTCAATATTCAAACCGGTATCAAGACGCTGGATGAATTTTTTACCGTCTTGGCCAAAGAAGCCTGCTTGAGTCTTACCATTGATTGTACCGGCGACTTGTGGGTCGATGATCATCATACCGCCGAAGATGTGGCCATTGCCGTCGGACAAGTTCTCACGCAAGCCCTGGGTACCAAGGCGGGATTGAATCGAATGTGGTGTTCTCTTCAACACGTTGGAAGTGGAGGTGAGGAGGAGAAGAATGTCGAAACGGCTGGGGAAATGATGGAAGTGACCATGGACTTGTCCAATCGGCCTTGTTTGACTCATAACTTGAATCTGGAAGAATCGCATCAAGAAAAGATTGGCGACTTGTCCGTGGAAATGTTGGAACACGTCTTGGATTCCCTCGTGGTGAATGGACACATGACAGTGCATATTGTCTTGTCGAAAAGTAATAAGAGTGAAAAAGACGATTCCAAACAGTCGGTAGGCTGTCTCAAGGATCGGGCCATGGCCACCGCCGCCGCTTTTGGGAAAGCTTTGAAGTACTGTGCCATGGTGGATTATCGACGATCGGGACAAACCGCTAGTAGTAAAGGCACATTGTCGGTGTAGTAGAGAAGGAATGAATGATGATGAATTGTTTTGCATTGCATACTGCACCTACACACACACAAGAGTAACTGTTAATATTGAGTATTCCGTTCTAGAATTGAAGTTTTAAAAGATAAAAGTTGTAAAGCAGTAGGTACTAGAAGTATTTTGTATTAGAAATTTGCCTATTAGTAGTGAAAGCATCAGTGCAGTCTACACTGTGTGGGCTAGATGATGCGGACAGACGACACAGTAGCCATGAACCTGGGCATTCTTTCATGAAAGGATTTTGTTCTCGCTCCAAGGTCGAACTGAACAGAGGCTTGGCTGGATGTTGCTTGAGCAGTTGTCGAGAAGGTGGAAATTTGAACGCGATTCGACTCGTCCTTGCAAAGTTCAATTGGGAAGGCCACAGTTGTCGAAAGCCGCATTTCCCAGGCCGAGTCCAAGTGCCATTGCCCATTTCCTGTCATGGTACTGTATACAGTAAGTGTTGATGAGGACTTGGGCAGCCTTTTCGTTCTCGTCTAGCACAGGACAAGTTTCCCCTTTGGCTGCACAATTCGATCCTTTCTGGACAAGCTCAAAGACGAAAAAGGCAGTTGCTGCTTTCCACAATTGCCAGAATGTGTCCGAGAAAGTGCTGCTGGCTTCGGCATGGTTCTTTTCCGTCTCGTCCACCACCGGAGCAGAGTCCAACGTAGGTCCCCCCTTCGCTGTACCAGCCATCAAGGTTTTTGCGACGATGGCAGAAGTGCCCTGCCTGCTCGTTGTTCGATGTCCGGGAGGGTTTTCGGGAGTCAATGCCAGGACATCAGGATGGTGCTGCAAAAGGTTGCGTGTTGAATTTGTTCTAAGAAAGGACCAGCAGGCTTTCTGGAGATGGAGAACATCACGCTTGTCCGCATAACGAAGCACCTTGTGGACATTGGACGCATCCAAAGACGCAATGCAGGCATGCGTTGCAAAGTTCGCAATGGGGGTCATGCCAAAGTCGGTGGCAACCTCTAGCACTTCAAGCATCTCGCCGACATTTGCAAAGATGCTTCTTGGGTCCGAAACAACGCGGCCAGTGTGCACAATATCGAGTATGCGCTGGATCACACTCGAAGGGTACTTTGTATGCAAGACTTTGATGGCATCATTTTTGAAGGCACCCGTAAGCGTCGGAGCAAACTCGGGTGACGCAGCCGCCAAACGGGCGCGATTGACAACAATTTTTTCCCCATCTGAACACGCGATGGTCATGTCACTGTTGAATTTGCGTGAGGATAGCACCAACCATAAAGACTTGAGAATTTCCGTGGTTTCCTTTACGATCCTCAATGTCTCGTTGGACTTCTTGTTTGTGGGCACGGGCGAGGATTTGGGCGTTTCGGTGGTTTCCTTCGTCGTCAATAGCTTACTGGGCTGCTTGTTTGTAGATCCCTTCGTCAACAAGTCCTTGAGTTCTTTCTTGGTGCAAATGACAGACGGGTGCTCTTCCTGGACGGTAAATTTTGGATGCGTATCATAAAACTCGAGCAAATCCAATGCGGTGAGCGTTTCGCCACTTCCTTCTGTCGTTGCTTCGGTGGGCGTAAACTCGTCCAAATAAGTGTGCCACATGTTCGTCACGACCACGGAAGTGCTGCATGGCTGATCCACAGAGGCGCCGTGATCCAACAAGAGGTTTACGATTTCCATTGACGCTAGTCGATGCGGATGGTCGTCGCGGTTGTAGCTGCCCTGTAAAGAATGGTACATGTTGGTCATGGCCAAATGTAGGAGCGTCACAAATCCGTCGTCAGTACCCAACGCCACCTTGATGTGAGGAGGCATCAAATACGCTCCGTCTTTGGTTTTGTAAAAGTCGTTCAAAAGTGGAATAGAAGTCTTATCCAGCAACTGGTTGACATCGAAATCGTTACCGCCTGCGGCGAGAAGAAGCTTGACATTTACAGTCGAATTCGACAAAATGGCATCGGCCAGATGCTTGAGAGCTGGTTTGGTGGTGGGCATGGTGACAAAACAAAAGAAGAATACGCCTTTGCTTATAGATGAGAAGAGAAGAAAAGTGAACAGTGAGGAGTTTGTGAGCCGTCGAAGAGGAGAGCTGGTGAAAAAAGACCGACCGAAACGAACCATGAATGAATCAATAAGCCAAGGGACGTGAAAAATTAACGGCTTAGTCCCTAATGAAGAGTCATGAGTTTCATTTAGTGCGCACGTTTGCTCCAAATGGTTTAGCACAAATACTATTGTAGCATAATATCCCATAAATGACTCACTCTAAAAATTAATGATGAAAGTTCATTATTTTAGTTTGTTGACAGAGGTTTGTTGACAGAGTCATGGTTGTTGACCTTCCTGCTAACTCCACTAATACAGCCATAACAACATAGGCATCAACTCTACCCCATCATCGAGCTGTAGCACAGCTGGGACCATAGAGGAAGATAGCTAAAGTAGAAAGGCGTTGAATCAAAAAGTCGCAAGCATACCTGATACATGGTCCTTGCCAGACGCCCAGAACATCCTACAGGCGTGCTTCATCATCATCATCATCATCCAACTTCTACCCCCTTCTTATCTGCCGCCTTTTTGTTTTTGGCGGGTGCTCTTTTCTTGACCTTGTTGACTTTTTTGTCCTTTTCCCTCCTCAAGTCACCCTCGCCAGATCACAGTACCAAAACGACTCGACCCGCCATTACCATCATCCAGGAACAACCTACCGCCAAAATCATTACGACGACCAGTGACAGCCACGACGAAGATTATCCAATGAGTCCACCCCTTGTTTTGCCTGAAAAATCCCAATTGGTGGTAGCCACACGACTCCATTTGGGCAATGCCGCGGCTCCACCCAGTGTCGAAAAGATGCAACAACAAGTCGCAAATTTTGCCAATTTTGTGGCGACCAGCTGTGCGCAAGCCCTCGCGGAAATCATAATGGACGAAAACAAGAATGAGGCACCGAGTATCGTTGCCGTCATTGCGGTGGACGCCACTCCCAAAATGGCCCATTTTGATTATGTCGCGGCCATTCAAGACGCCAGCAATCAATTGGAGGGCGCTATTCGACCCTTCGTATTACCCGTCACACCCTGGGGAAAATTTGTTCCCGCCTTGAACGCTTTGATCAGTTTTGCCAAGGGAGAATGTCACGCCGATTTTATCTTGTTTGTATCAGCGGAAACCACGGCACCCACATCTGCTATTACTACTCTGTGTCAACACGTCATGACCAAGGATCATATCCAAGATACCTTGGTGGCAGGTGCACTTTTGGGAGGACACGAATATCACAACAATCATCATGACAGTCCTGAAAAAAGCAAGGACAATGTGGTGGTCGAGTTGACAGGTCGGACGAGTCCCTGGAATACCTTGGCCCTATGGAATCTCAACAAATTGGCCTTGACGGGGTTCCAACTGGTATCCGACGGATTATTGACTGATGACCTATTGGCGCCCTCGTTTGGAATTGAAGAAGTCATGGCCATTGCCACGCTACAAACGTTATTGGGAGGACATGAAAAAGCCAAAGCTAAATTGATCCAACTGCCAGACGTAGAATGGAGTCAAGAATTTGAAGACGAAGAACGACGAAAATGGCATGAACAAAAAATGAATTCCAAAGTGGAACGTGCCAGTCGACAATTGGATTTGGTGGGGTTGACGGGAAAAGTATATCACTACTAGACTAGCCTAACTAGTCGAGTGAGACTGTTTCTTGGCGAGCGCTTAGCAGAAAGCCCTAGCTTCTTCCAGAAGAATGGGTAGCACTGTACAATAGAATAGAAACCGGTTAATTTGATGTGACTGCTTGCAGGTATCATATTTCATGCCCTTAGAGCTCATCCGTGCTTTAGACGAGCCCTTTGTCCCACTTGATCGCCGTGCTCGCTCACATAATTAGTTAATTATAGAACGCGAAGGGAAATTGGAAAACAGACCGACTTCCTCTATGCAAACGTAAACCTACATGTAGAAAATAAGACCAAAACTTATGTTATTATATTGTACATGCACATGTATTCTGCAAGTTAGTGAAAAAAGAGCAGATTCATTTGTTCAAAATTGTGCTCGGATTTATATAAAAATGGAGAAAAAGAGAGTGCTGGTTGATTCAAAACACTCCCAAAGGAAAGTAGTAAAAAAGACGCGCGATAGATGGATTATACATCCCTCTCATCATTTGCTGGCGCGTCATCGTGAAATACAAAATGGTTGTTGTTTTTAATATGTTCTGCTTTGGTCTTTTCTTGGTAAATGGCAGCAAGGCTCTGAAAGTTCATAAAAATGGACAAAAACGAACTGGCACATGCTGATATTCCCATCCAAAAAAAGGCATTTTGATAACTAAGTTCACGAAAGAAAATCGAAAAGATCACACCCCCAAGGGTTCCGCCGCCTCCAACCCAACCAACGACAGCGCCTGTATGCAATTCAAATGGACAGGAAAAGGAAGGGTTAGCGAGATTTCTAGCGTTCTGACGGTGTAGTCGTCCAAAAGTACTTACCGGTAAATCGACGATTCACATAAGGTACAATTCCATAGGTGGACCCTTCCGCGCATTGGACCCAAAGGGACAAGAAGATCAACGAAAAGATGGACCCAATCAAGGTATCCGCATAGGCGAAAATAACAATCCCCACGCCTTCCATGAAGAGAGTGAAACTCTGCCATCCGACGCGTCCATGGGTACCGAATCGGGAATTCCAAAAGTCACTCCCATACCCTCCAAGACCTCGGGCAAACAAATTCATGAAGCCAAAGGTCGACGCAATGGCGGCGGCAGACGCCGTGCTTTGTCCGAACTCCTCTCTCATATACAATGCCGTGGCGTTGGTCATGGTGATTTCAATGCCAAAGCAACAGGCGTATTGCACCAGAAGCAACACCACGTTTCGGTTTTGAATGGCGGAGAAGAGAGCCATAAAGGGACTGACCATTTCAATTTGCTGTTGTCGAATCAATTCAGTAAAATCACCCTTGGGAGAATCATCGCAATGGTAGAGATACACATAGCCCGCAATAAAAGCAATGAGGGCAGGTACGACAAAGACCGTCCTCCAAGCCATTTCAGCACTGGTCATGTCATCGCCATCCTGGTCTTCCCCTTTGAATATCTCTTTAAAGAGGGGAAACAAAACAGATCCCATCAAGAGCTGCGTGACGCCTCCTCCCAAATTGCCCCATCCAGCAACCAGGGCATTGGCCGTTCCAACTACCTCTCGAGCAAACATGCGACTCGTCCAGTACTGACAAGGGACGAACGCACTTCCCGCTATACCAATAAAGGCACGGACCGCCGCAAGACCCTTGGCATTGCCCACCAAGCCCGTCAGGCCACAAGGAATGGCCGACACCATGACAATGGCAGCCATGCACAATCGTGCTCCAAAGACATCGCACAGGGGTCCCATAATGATCCGTGCCAAGACCGTCACGGACGTTCCCGCCAAGCTCGAAGTCCAAATTTCCGAATTGGTAATCTGCAAGGACTCCTTGACTTCTCCCAACAGGGGTGTAATGGCAAACCACATGATGAATCCAATAAAGAAGCCAAACCAACTGGCATGAAAGGCTCGCATATGCGGACGTCGAGCACTGCACAAAATGATTTCGGTGGCCTTGTCGTGTTGTCGAGGATCGGTGCGAATGTGATAGCGCGCAAAATTGGAATCTCCCGTGGTACGATAATTATGAAGATTCATGAAGTCCGAGGAATGAACCGAAAAGGCTCGGTGCGACGAAAAATCGGACACGACACTGAATTCTGCATCGCTGTGGACGGAATAATTGTCACCGCCAAAACCGGTACTGGCACTCCCATTCTCGCCGCTGACGGGGCCACAAACTTCTCGTTCGCCGGGCTGCAATCCCGATCCTCGAAAGGAAATCCGACGTGCCTGTCGACGAGGCGCACTGTAGTCCTGTCGTCGCCAAGGTGGAAGTCCTCCGTGTTCCGTCGAATCCATATCGGCCAATTGCTTTCGATGCAAATCCCGGACTTTTTGTTCAATCGCTTCCGCTTCCGATTCATAGCCATCCTCTCCTGGTCCTACTACTCCAACGGAATGGTTGCTTTCCAAACTGATTTGGCCACTACTGACGCTGGCATTCGAAGAAGCAGTCGTTGTTGTCTGTTTGCGACAACTATATTTTTCAACTTGCACGGCCCAGTACTCTTGCAGCACAAAGATTGGCAAAAAGTACAAATGCAAACTTCGTCGAAAGCGTTGTTTTTCCACCGCTTTGGCGGCCAATTCAATTTCTTCCAATTCATGTCCCGCCCTCCACAGCATATCCCGACGTTGAAAACTATTCAGGAGGAGCTTGCGGCGGGCACTTTTCCGTTTGCGCTGGCGGGCCACTTCGTACATGTCAATGGAGACGGCGGGAAATTCATAAAAGGTCCAATCCAATTGAATGGGCACGCCGACGGTACAAAAGGGATGATCGCCAATCGTCACGGCGTGTTCACGAATTTGGACGCTTTGGAAGCGAACGTGTCGTGTATTTGTATTTGTGGTCCTGTTGTTGCCAGTGCTACTATTGGGAATGGTCAATTCAATGCCTTCTCCTCCTGGTAGGAGGAGTGGTGGATGTTCGGGTTCATCCATTCCGTATTGGTGCTGACGCAGGTCTTCTTGCAGGCTGTGACTGTTTGCGTTGCTGCTGTTTTCATGGCTCTTTTCATTACTGTTCTTCTTCTCCTCTTCCTCTTCTTCTTCCATGAGTGGATACGGATGAACTTCGACATTCATTTCCATCACTGTGCGTTCCATTTCGGCTTGATCCTCTGGGGTCAGTATTACCATGCATTTGGACACGGCCACATCGGAATGACAAGACTCATCGTTAGTGAAAGAGTTGCTCATGTTGTGATTGCTCGTGTCGTCTTCGTTGTTGTCGTCGTCTTTGCCACTACTGCTGGAAATGGTGACTTGACTGCTGACCACAAAGTTGTTGTCCGAGCTCTTGTCGTCTACGTCGTCGCGCTGTTGCTGCTGCCGTTGTGCGGGGTGCTGCTCCGTAGGAGAAGGCGCTGTAGGAGGAGGAGGAGAAGGAGAACTCGTCATGGAAGGCGATGATGAAGCTGCTGCTGCGGACGCGGCGGCATCCACAGTGGCAGAGGCCGTCGTTGTCGGGGCGTTGGCGCAAGACTCTTCTTGTTGCTGAAGCTGTTGAAGCTCTTGTGACCACTCTTCCGTGGCTGCTGCGGCGGCGGCGGCGATGCCAGCGATGCCATGGTCGTCCACCGATGCGTTGGAAGAAGCATCATTCGTAGATGTGGCCTCATCCGTATCACCCGTTATGCGCCGGGCCATGATGGGCGGAGGCGGTAGGCTTTCCGTCGTCCAATGCGGCTGTGCTGCTGTCGCCGCCATTTTATGGCTACCCATACTAGCAGCCTTGCAGAGCGCCAACAAGCGCGTGGAAGACGAGTTCTCCTTGTCCGTTGTTGTTGTTGTTGTTGTCGAAAGGAAAAGTCGAGTCTTATTAGAAGAAGTAGAAGACGAAGACGAGGTCTTGTTCATTGTAGTCAGTGGTCTTTGGTGGTCACGCTGTTGATCTTCCCAAACAATCTTGATAGCTCGAGATCGATAGCTAGCTAGTAGCTAGGAACATGTGCCAAGAAAGGTAATTAGCAGCTACCGGCAGAGGTTGTACGTAGCGAATTGTAATAGAGGTAATAGAAACAGAGATAGAGCTAATAAGAAGGAAAAGGATTGTCCTGCTTGTAATGCAGCGTTGTGGAGGTGGACGCTTGCCGCTCACGGAGGTTATGCACCAAAGTGCTGCGATCGTAGTGAGCACTTGCTGTTGCCGCAGAGTTGCCGCAAAGTTGCCGTTTATGCACGCTGCATCGCAACACGTACCGTGAGGGCAATACAGAGAGAGGGTCTTAATTTTGACATTGATTCTCGAAAAAAAGACTTTGGCGTTCTTACCTTGACTTGAACTACAAAATTACCAGTAGAAAAACACAAGTGCGAAGCAGTACATACCTGGTACGTACCAGCACTGAATCGATCGCTTTTTGTTTGGGTGGATTCATCAAAGCCTTCAAAGGTGCAATTAATGGTGATCAAGTCATTATGTCTCCCGGTGCGTGCGTACGAATTCATCGGAGTGCATCCTACTCTCGATCACCAGTGTAATTCATCAACTGATACGATGAACACTGTGCGGTACGAGTACTAGTACTGTAGGAATTCTTATCCCCATCCACACCAGATAACGCTAACAGTCCGCTAACCCTATCATAGAATTAATTTTAAGATTTTGAAACAACCGCTGTACTACTGTTCTGTACTGTCCTGCTCTTCTAGCTAGTAGCTAGCTAGCCAGTAGTCTACTGGACGTGCGTCGGACGAGATATCCTTCCTTTTGGATGGAGACCTCTGTGTCCAATGTTGGTCAACATTGTGAAAAATCTTGATATCTAGTAGGTAGTAAGGGAGGTCTCGGTACGGTTCCTTTATCAACCCCAACATTCGACCAATGACAACAATCCTACAGAGCCTGTGTATAAACCAGCGCGTACTGAGGTATATTATGAACGGCGTGCATCTTCCCCCTTCAAGTTCCATGGTGTTGGAATTAAACAACATCCCCGAAAAGGCTATAGCATTGCCGTTCGGCGCGTCCCAAGGAAACGTCGACTGTGACAGCTTTCACTTTTTGCTCGCTGGTGATGATGACCCATGCAGTCGCCCATCGGTTTTTAATTGTGTTTGATGACAGCAATATTGTACATTATTATAGTTTCCATAAACAAGGCCCCAGAATCCTATTTTCCATAGTCCACAAAGATTTCCCCCCAGATCCAATTGATACCACTAACAGGCACGCCGCAAAGTATACAGCCAAATGCTTGTGTTCTTGCTGCTGCCAATGACGGCGATGCATCGGATCCACCCAGAGGCACCTCCGTGGAGCTTCTGTTGCGCTCATTCTCCCCGCAAAATATTAGTCTTAATAGACAGATACCGCACGTAGCTTTGGTTGGTCCACCTTTTTCTTGGCGTGATTATCTGTGCCCTCTTCTTCGGCTAGACAGGTTCGACATGCATGTAGCCCTTGATCGAGAGCCTCTCGTTCGAGGACGACAATCAGAGTATTGGCATTGGAACGTTTCAAATGCTCACAGCTTCCACCCAACGCATGAAACGCACATCCAAACTTGGTTTGTAATACCTTTTGGTTGTCGTTCCAATTTTTCCACAGTCCACGTTTCTGTATACGTGCATATTTTTGTTGGTCAATCAATTTGTGAAACGTCTCCAACTTGGTTTGTCGAGAGGGTGTATACACAGTCGCCAACCCTTCCAATAGTAATCCTTCATTGACGCATTCATAGACTTTCTTCTTTCCATTTGAAGGATCATGCGTTTGTACCCATACCCACGCCAATAACCGTCCATATTTATCTGTAGTATCCTGACCTGGTTCGTACGAAATCCAAATCTTGTTCTTGTTGTCCTTCTTCTTCTTTTTGGTAGCAGTGGTAGTGGCCGCTGCTATTGGCTGTTGTTGTAGACAACGCTGGACGGTATATTGTTTGGCTTCTTCGCTAAAAGCTTGCACCGGATTGCAAAGTTCGGGTGTATCAATCCCCAAGAATCGAACTCGTTTCTTATCGGTTAATGTAAGAGTATCACCGTCGTATACCGAAAGCACGTTACATGGAATGGCATTTTTGGGTAGTTTCTTGTAATATGGAGATAAATGACGAGGGGTGTTGCTTGTAGCATCCGTAGCCTTTGGGCGTATAGGAAGTCGAAGTCTGGCAGTAACAGGTTTGGAAGTCGATTCTTTTTTGGTCTTGTTGGCGATTCTATGGGAAGGACCAGGCAGTGTGTCTGTGTGATAGCTGAGGGGAGGAGAGGGGGACGATACCCCAACTTGATCCTCCTCCACCTTGGAACAGGAGCATCCCATCTTTAACTAGCTGTTGATTGATCAAAGATAAGAGGCAACGCTTGCAGAAATAATAGTAACACGGAGCACCTGAATGACAATAATCTAACCTAGAAGCGCGGATTGATTGTTACTAACCGAAAAGTAATGATATGATTGATATCTACCGGAATCAATGACATGATTTGGATGTCGTTATGTTTTGTTGTTGTTTTTGAATTATTATGGCACGCGCCCGTTAAAGTGTTCCTTCTCTCTCAACCCCAACCCTTTTGTATTTCTGAAAAAACGCTTGAAAAACTTTCTTGGTGGGGTTCAAAATTAATGATTGGCGCGGCAAATCACTACACTTTAGAAAACTGTCCTGTGTCTAGCCCCCCTGTCACCAGCTTAGAATTGGGGGGAGGGAGAGGCAGATAAGTCTGCTGGAGCTGCATGTCCAGCTTTCAATGTGATGAAGAATTTGGAACAATTTCAAACCAACTGAAATTAACACATTTCTTGAGAAATCCTCTTTTCATGAAATGACATTCTGGCTGCTGCACCAACATTTGTCCTCAGTCTAAAATCTGATGAATCTTGCCATTGAAAGAAATGGGTGTTGATAAAAAAGAATTTCATTTGTGGCACTTTCTTTGTTCTCATTGTTGAATGGACATGAATGCATTCATGGTGGAGAGAGAACTGTGAAACCAAATGCTTCTAGCCTAGACAACAAGTGTCAAATGTCATGAGACAAAGGACAATGAGCTAGTCGTTGATTTTGACAAGTTAATCAGACAGACAAGGAAGATTCATGATTAACAAAGATGGGAGAACACGACATTCTATTGCACTTTTCCCAGTGCTTTGTCTTGGATAGACAATGAGGTCCATGTCACATCAAAAGAGACATTTGGCGTGAATTCTGGCACGTTGCTCTGCCATTCTGGCTGTCCGAATTGTGTTCTTTGAAACAATTGGCAAATCCTTCCTGCTGATTGCGCGAATCCATCAATCACAAAATGCAAAAGCTAATTGCTCACAGCACTGCTCTGTGTGAAGGATGGACTGTAAAGACACATGACAAATCCAGATTTGCGTGCCTTGGCCTTGGGGAGCTCAGGCACAGGATAGGCTCCTGTGCGGCTGTGCTACCAGTCTAAGAATTGTCATTTCTTGGGGCCAATAAAATTATCGGCAGTTTTGCCCACGTCATTGATGCCTCAATGAGAACGTGCCAAACGCGACTGAGGAAGAGTACACATCTGCCACAGTACAATCGGCACGACTTACAGAGGAGTTTCCGAGAACAATCTTTTTACTCAAACTCAGACGGAGAGATTCACCTCATGTTTTGGAGGAAGTTGAAAGAAAAGGAAGTTGTAAGAAAAGGCGATCTTGTTGTTCTCACAAATCAAACAACAACAGAAGAAAGAATAACATATTTACACGGAAGGAAGAGTTTTAGAAAATCATGATCTTCACTACAAGGGCAATCCATCAAGCCGCCCGGTTAGGCGGACGAAACTTTGTCGGCAAGCTTCCAGTTACAACTGGGGCTCCTCGTCGCATGCTTTGGACTCCAACGGTTGCATCTCCCTCGTCACTTTTTGCCAAAACAATACCCAGCTTCAATCGCAATGCTACTCAAAGATTTGTCACGACGGTGGCGGCTCCTGAAGCTATTACAAGTGGTGGTAGGTCCTCTCGTACCAACCTTGCTCTTGGCCTTGTGGGTGGACTTGTCTTGGCAGGTGTCCACAGTGCCACGGGATCGCAAGCGGATTTTTTTGAATATCGCTTTACCACGCAAAAATCGGCCGATGATCTCGCTACTTTCTATGGTGGAGAAGAATTTATGGAACGTAAGTAAAAAATTCCTACTTTTTAATTTTTTGCATCTTGATGCAGATACATGACTGCAAAAAACATTGAGAAAAAACCAATGGATGGACATTCAACAAAAATGTCTCACAGACGTTACCAAACAACGGAAACAATGAAATACGACAGTATTTTCTGTCTTTCCCTTTGTCAGCCACATGATGATGCGGAACGGCGTCTTTGACGAGGAAGGAAATGTATATACGACGGGTCTTCCAGGAACGCTCAAAGTGAGCATGGTCTTTTCGGACGAAGCCAATGAAGAATCGGGACAAACTGATTGGTTCAACAAACGAGAGCGCTTCCGCGACCTATGCTATGGCTGGACGTGCTGGGATATGGTGATTAATTTTGGGTTTCGTACTCTCGAAGATGGATCGATTGAAGTCTACCATTTTGGCGAATACTTTCATGGCAATCTACCGGTCGTTTCGCAATTGGCACTGCTCGTGTTCAAAACGCACGCTCGTTGGTTGGCATGGGCTACGGAGCACCACATTAATCATTTTGCCTTTACGGCCAAGACGGAAGAAGAAGAAGAAATGGAGGAGGAATCACGAAAGAACATGCCATTTTTCCTCTTGAAACATTACGCTTGGACGGATCTCATGGCCATGTTGTTTGGCGCGAAAGAAAATTTGGAAGATGACAAATCGTCCTTTTTGGTTCGCCGACCCACATTTGTGGATGATAAGTTGCCCATTCAACGCGAGGCAACCAAGATTCAAATCAGTGAGGATATTGCCTTTGATCGCATGACGACCAGAGGAATGTTGGCTCGTGGTAACACGTCATCGGCCGAGGAAGTCAAGGCTCTGTTGACTCGAAACAGTAGCAAACAACGAAATGCGTACAGTGCTGCGACGGAAGCAGCTCGCTTGCGCCATTTGACTCGACGCGCAAGCAAAATTGGTGGCAACTTTACTAGCGACGACTTCACGGATTTGACGAACAATCCTCCCGGAGACAAGTTTGATAATGAAACTCCAGAGAATGCTGGAGCGTAAAACGTCTTAGTTTTGGCCATGAGGAAGTTCAGTAAAATCAACCAAAAATGGAATAATTTATTCTTTCCGCAGGAACAGTACTTGGGGGAGACCCTCCTGGAAAACTGGCTATGTGACGGCCCGCCAAACGATCAAAAAGGTCACACTACTTTTATTGGATGTTGATGCACACTACTCCACTATGTGATGCTGTACTTGACAAAGGGCAACTGCACTGATGAAAAAACCTATAAACATAAACTATCCCTTTGTGCGCAACACCCAGCCCTGGAATTTCAAATAGTTTCTATCCATGATCTGCCTTGCCTAATTGATGAACTCAAGTGTGGCTATTTGATTCTCTCCCAAAAGAACTCAAAGAGCTGATGCAATTGTAGTGTTTCTGCATTCTAAAGTTCATAACATGGATGCAGAACCTCAAAGGGTTGACCAAAGCATCGTTTTTCACATTGAAGATTGAATTAATTGGTTGCCAAGTTGAGAATTCCTTAGGGACAGGAAGTGAAGGAAAAGTCTTTGTTTGTGCAGGAACTGGACAAACAACGCAATTCATCCAGTTCTCTAATTCCTTACCCCCAAAAAGAGGAAGTCCTAAAAGAAATAATGAACAGAGACAACTCTTAGCTGCTTCTGAAAAAAAAGGGGTGCATGTCCATTGTTTTTTATTAGCTGTCACTTGTGCCCATGACTGACAGCAAATTGAGCTGATGACTGCCACTTTTGGCTGCACAAGATGTCAGCAAACAGGCATTTGTTGGCAATTGAAAAAGTTTCAAACAAATTGTTATTTCTGTCTGGTGTCCTTCAGAGTCCACGACAGGAGAGCATGGGCAACCTTGTCTCTTGGTTTGGTTTGGTTTGGTAAATCTCCTGCCGGTGTGCAGCAGAGGGCTGTGGTTAGCACCATTGCTTTGCCCTCCACCCTCTGCAAATGAACATCCATTTTGGATGTCAGAGCCTGGCAACTGTTCAATGAAGAAACAGTTGGGGTCAACCAACAGCAAGGGTTTGCCTGTGCTGTTCCAATGGCTCCCACCAAGGAATGCCACCAATCAGAACAACTGTTGCTTCCATGCTGAAGAGGCTTTGTAGCATGTGCTCTCTCACTTTTCTTCCGGTGTTGTCTCCATCGTGGAGGGAAGCTGCCCCTCTCACCATCGGTGTCGATTCTTGTTGTGTTGTGGGGCGACACTTCCAACGTCACCAATTGTGTTGCAGGAACCAAATGAACATCCAATCGGCCCTCACAGGAGCCACAAACAGGGACATCTGGCCACAGTCGCTTTGTCGTGTTCCAACACCATGTCACCGACCTCCATCCGTCCCTTGCC
>Ga0163149_10001635_pt1 | contig 28540 bp, 43 predicted proteins | sample OliLakLV19MP5G1_FD_148604 | JGI IMG/M metagenome (GOLD analysis project Ga0163149, IMG submission 148604) | Freshwater microbial mat bacterial communities from Lake Vanda, McMurdo Dry Valleys, Antarctica - Oligotrophic Lake LV.19.MP5.G1 | ecosystem: Environmental > Aquatic > Freshwater > Lake >... | reverse complement strand
GTGGTGGTGGAGGACAAGTTCCTGGCGCTCAAAGTATGGGTGGTGGAATGGGTGAACTCGACCTTGCAGAACTTGGACGCAGAAACAGAATCAACTCCTTCAAAGCTCAAGCGGGCAATCTTAGAACTCAAGCACAAGGCTCATTTGATAATATCCTCAAGCAGGTAGGTGCATTCCGTGATCGTTCAAAAACTCAGTTCGGTGACGCAGGACAGCAGATAACAAATAGTGCATCACAAATATTAGGAAGTAACGCAAGATCAGCTCAAGAGACATCTGGTGATGCTCGTGCTCGTGGTCGTGCGATGGGACTTGGAGACAGCTCTCGTTTCAAACTACAGAATAAAATCCAGGGCAACCTTGCATCAACACAAGGAGCGGTTATGGCAAGACGTGGTGAAGAAGATCGAGCCAACCAAGGATTGTATCAGGAACGACAGGATGAAGCCCAAGGGCAAGAAAATGAAGCGAACAACTATCTGAGAGGTGCTAATGATCGTGCAACTACTGTGGAGAATACAGGCTACGATGCAGGTGAAGAGTTTTTCCAAAATTCGTTGAGAGATATTGCTAACTATCAGAGAAGTATGGCCACAATTAACCCACAGACAAATGGACTTCAACAATATTCCCCTAACTTTGGTGGCATGGCTAATACACTAAATAACCTTCTTCCAGGGATGAATCAAACTGGTTCAACTGAGCAGGAGATGGGTAATCCAGTAAATCCAACAAACGTACTTGAGTTACTGCGCAGACGTGGACTTGTCCAGCAATAACGAGAGATAATACTTTCCTCAACACGTAGTGCTATCATTAGATTATGGCATTACAACTTTTAAGAAGGGTCGCTGAGAAAGCTATTCAAACAGCTGGAAACGCAGCCACCTCTGCATTCAACTATCTACAGAAAAATGTAAATGATAATGAGGGTCTTATAAGACGATCTCCTCAGACTGGCAGACACACCTTCAATCCTCCTCAACCTGTATACAATACAGTTCAGAATACAGTTCAGAATATGGGTAATATGGCACAGGGTGCATATCGTGGTATAGAATCATTCGGGCAAAAACTGAATAATCCGTATAACTTAAGTCCAGAACAGCAGGCAGCGACAACCACACCAGGGGCACGCATGGTCCAAGCAGTGGGATCTTCACTATTTAACACGGGGCGGGACTTTGTGGACGGCACAGCAGGGGCATTGCGCTCAACGGTAGACCAGAAGCAGAGTTTTTTAGAGCCTTATAAAAAGATGATGACCTCAGGCTCCAAGCTTGCGACTCTTCCACTAGCAGCAGCACAACCTGGGATCACACTGGCCTCAGGCGCTATAGGTGGAGCCCTAAACGCAGGTTTGGGTGATAAGTCAAAAGCAAATAGGTTTGAGACAGGATTTGGTGAAGGTGTCACTTCCGCCGGAGCTTTTAAGGCAATTGGGGGGCTCACAAACCCGCTAATAGATAAGTTGGCTGGCAGATTAATGGAAAGCAAGACAGTATTGAAGGCATTGGATAAAGTCCCAGGAGACAGGAAGCAACAGTTTGTTAAGTTCTTGGCGGAGCGTGCCTCAGTTGGAGCCCTGAACGTGCCGGAGGGTGTGGTAATGCAGGGCGCAGTAAGTCCAGACTTGTCATACACGGTGCAAGATGCTCTCCTTGACTTTACAGCTGGGGCAGCAGGCGGGAAATCAGGCATCGGTAAAGCATTAGGCGACGACGAGCTAATAGTTAAAGATTTAGTTAAAAAGGGTGGCACTATTATAAAAGATGGTTCAAAAAAGACTCCTACACTTGTAAATAAAACACAAGAACTTTTCGATAACACTCTCGGTAGCAGTCCTGAAAACAGGAGTGTTGCCATGGACAACTTAAGAAAGTCACAGCCTTTTCCTGCTAAGGAAGCTCCAAAGCAAACAATTGATGTCTTAAAAGATGGTGCTAAAGAAACTCTTAGTGAGCTGAGTGAGAGAAAAAGTGAAATAAAAAATCAGCTTAGCAAAGTCCGAGAGATGATAGCTAATTATGGTATGTACAAAAAAGCTGACCCTATGGTTATGAGGAAGAAAGATCTTCTCTTAGAGGGGAGAAATCTGCGAAGTGATTTGAAAAGTGTGGAAGCTGAAACCGCTCGTGTTGCACAGAACTCTGTAGAGAAAGTCACACAAGACCCACTCTCCTCATTTTTTGATGCACCATCTCAAGGGAGAGTAGCAAATGAAACTCTCAACAATTCTCGACCTATAAACACTCCACCACCCTTTTCACCGTTTGATGCACCATCTGAGCGTGATACGGCAATGAACGCTCTCAATAGACTCCGCAGTGCAGATACCTTACCACCAGTAAAAGCCGTACCACCAGTAAACGCAGTACCACCAGTAAACGCAGTGAGCGATGTTATCCCCCCCGCTGGGATCCCCCCCGCTGGGATCCCTCCGAAGGGAGCACCTACTAATAGCTTTGCAGAATCCGTTAGTGATGCGAGACTACAAGAACCAAACGTTGTACAAAAGTTTGTCAGGAATGTAGCTCTGGATACAACAGATAAGCTGAAAAGCACTTTCGGAGATACTGTCTACAACAAACATATAGAGCCTGTTATGGCAAACCATGCCAAGAGAGTCGCCGACGCAAACGACTGGGTTAAAGGATATAAAAATAGAATGGTTGATCTCCAGAAAGAAGCCGGTATAAAATTCGGTGGAGCTGAGGATAAACTCCTACACCTTTTCAGACAAAAGGACGGATTTAGGAAAGTCTCAGAACAGGTAGGGCTTGATAGAGCCACACAGTTAAACAAAGTCTATAGCGGTCTAAGAGTCATGTATGATGAGATGATTGATACAATCAACACAGCTAGGAGAGCATTTGGGCTGTCAGAGATACCTAAAATGGATGACTTCTTGTCTCAAGTTGGTGGTGCTAATGATCGTGCTAATTTAAGTGGAATGCTCGATGACACGAGTAGTATGTCAGGAGAGATATCGGGGAAGATCTTCGAGAAGCAGGGATCTAAGAACTCGCAGGGCGCTATGCAAGGAATGAATAACTATTTAGAGTTGGCAGCTAGAGCGGGCTTCACAGATCTTACTGGAGCGGAGCTGAAAACTCTAAGAGAGGGGTTGGCTCGTACAAAAGGAGTTCCGAGGACTGCCGTGGAGACTTTACGAACTGTAGAACGGAACATAACAGGTGAAGGTAAAGAGGTCTCAGGTTTCCAGAGAGGTATACAGAAAGTTGTAAATCTGGCTAAATCTGGCGCAGTTCTGGGTAAAGCGTCAACTATATTCAACCAGGCGCTGTCCCTCCCCTCAGGAATTGCAAACTCAGGACCAATCAACTTCCTCAAAACAGGAACAAAAGCAACCAGAGAGGCAGCTAAGTCTTCACCATTCTTAAGATCCATATCAAAAGGATCCTTCCCATCTTTGCGAGCTGGTGGGTATGAAAAGGTAACAGGCGTTATGGGTGATGTCCTTCAGAAAGCAAACGAGATTACTTATAGAACTGTATGGGGTGGTCTGCACAACAAAGCCAAGTCTATGGGTGTCCCAGATTCTATTAAGTGGGCGGACAATGAGACAGCTCGTATTCTCGGAGATAGAAGATTGGGAATGACTCCAGAGGTTTACAACTCATTCATAGGGAAGACCCTTGGTGCTTTCACGATTGAGCCGACGGCACAGATAACATCATTTATTCAGAATATTGGCAGGAAAAAGTTTGGAGTAGTCATCGGATCTCTGATAGCCTGGAGAGTCGGTAATGATTTAAGTGAACAGTTTGGAACTGGTCAGAGAGTTTTCCCAGATCCCTTAGACGCCATCATGAGATCAGCCGATCTTTGGAATGGCACAGATAAAAAAGAGAAAAGTGAGATTAAAGCAATACTGGTTCCTATTGTTGAGGCTCTGAAGATCTCTCCACTTATTCAATCTGGGGCTTACCTGGCCTACACAGTAGGTGAAGGATTAGGATTAGTGCCAGACTCTAAGGATGTTTTCGATCAAGACCCAACAAGAATGAACCTTGGATCTCTTCTTAACCCTTTTGGTAATATGAGTAGAGAGATAACAGGGAACTCTGTTATCGACACACCTCTTAACATCGCCTCAAAGTACACGCCAGGCCTTGAACAGGTACTACGAACAACTCAGGCGGGAGCATCTTTGAACAGGGGCTATACAGAAACAAAGACAGGTGCTCCGATGTATGACATGCCTAAAGATCCACTGGGGCAAGCAAGAGCCTTAGTTTTTGGTCAGAGCTCAACAAGAGAGGCGAGGGATTGGTTTGATAATGATTTTTCAGGCTGGCTTTCAGATAAAGAACTCGAAACCTACAACACCATAAAAGAGCAGTCTCCAGCAGATGCGAAGAATTTTCTCGACGTTAAAAGATCAGAAAATGAAGAGTGGAATAGAGCGAAGTCTCAGCTTGGGTTGAATGATGATGGATCTGGTAAAGGCGGCTCTGGCGGTAATTCATCCGTAGGGAAGGTGTCGGAAAGTGTAATCGTTACACAGTTCCTCGATGGGAAAACCTACGATAAGTCTGCACGCTCTGGTCAGCAGAAAATTCTCGACAAGCTTGTGAAGCTGGACGAGGATGACAGTCTAACTCCTGAATTGAGAGATAGGATAGTGAAAGCATCAAAAGTAGATCCACAAGATCTTGAGTATTATCGAGCATCCTCCATGAATAAAGATGACCGATTAGAAGGCTTATTAATGTATGCCTCAGAAGATCATAAGAGCAGAGAAGAGTTTATCCAGAATATTGCGTTAGGTAAACGCTCGGTTGGCGGTAAAGCAATGTTCTCCACGGAGATGTTTGAATCTCTTTATGACCAAGGGTTTATTTCAAAAGACGAGGAATCACTTATTAAAGCGATAAAATATGATCCTGTGTTTAACAAATTCTATATGGATCGTGACTATAAGGGTGGGGGCGGTGGTGGGGGTGGAGCAAGCCCTTCTCAAGTAAATTCTCAGATCAAGTCCATTAACTCAATGTTCAAAAAGAATCTTAAATCAGATAAGTCCTCCTTATCAGCCTCTCAACTTGCATCAGCACCACCAGAAGCACCGAAGATTAGCTTCAGAAAAGCACCAAAGTCAGTCGCAAGCAGGTCATCTCGAAGCCGTTGGTTCGACCAGTATTGACGAGCTGATCTACAGTTCATTACAATCTCTTTTTATTAAAGGTATCATTAGATTATGTCAAACACAGCCCTAGCTAACGATAAGTATCGAGCAACGTTACGCTCCACCTTCATTGATGGAGTTGACACGATTCTTAATGTAACTGCGATACCCACAAACCTACCAACGATTGTAACAATCGGTTGGAATGGTATATATCAAACAGTCTTTCGTGTAGAAGGAACTTCTGGTACAAACTCTTCCAATTATGCATTGACTGGAATCTCAAAGATCAAAGGCTTTGTTGGAAATCTACCAGAAAATCTAGCTGTAAACTGTCTCAATCATGAAGAATATTTCAACCAATTTGCTTTAAAGATCGACCCTTTCGTATTCGTAAAACGCACAGCTCCTTCAGCTCCTGCGGTCAATAGAGGGGTCATGTACTTAAAGCTTTCTGACAGTAAATTCTACTACAAGCTCGAAGATGGTGTAGAACAGTCTCTTATTGAAGTAGCGGTAGATCCAGCACTTTTAACAGAACAAGGGTCTACTCCAACAACTCCAGCAGCAAACAAAATGAAACTGTACCCTAAAACAGATAATCAGATGTATACCGTAGACGATACCGGATTGGAGAGAATTGTCGGTCCGAGACTAGACTTCTGGGTTCCTATAACAGATACTCTTTTATTTGTTAATGCTAATCAGCTTAGAATTGCAAGTGTGAATCGAACGGCGATTTATAAAAAAGGAACTCGTATTAAGATCACGCAAACAACTGAAAAATACTTCTACGTTTCGGAGGATTCCTCAATGTCTGGTTCAGATACAATTATATCGGTATTTGCTGGTACAGATTTTACTGTCGCAAATGCGGCCATAACTGCAAGCTCGTATTCTTACATCGGTAGATCACCAGACTTTCCGACATCATTCGCTTTTTCCATGGCTCCTTACGGCTCGACTGGGAGTATAGGTTCATTCTCTCAAACGTCAAACTCTGCACGATTTACATGGATCAGTGGAGTCGTTCACGTGTGGGCAGCAGGAAAAGTTACAAACAAAGGATCGTGGACAGGCTCTGTTTATAATAACCTTCCGATAATCCCAGGCTCTGTTACCACCGCACATAATGGGAGATGGCTCATTGAGGGTGGATTGAATACAATCAAAGCTATCGCTGCAAACGTAAATTCATCTCCTGCTGCTATTCTGCAATGGAACAAGACATACTTAACAGCGGAATTTACCTGGCCAGACATGGCGGTGAATGACTGTTATCAGATAGAGCTGAGTTATCCAGCATAATTTATTTATATGATAGATTCAAAGCCACCGATCACCAAAGATGACATGATCCGGTACTCCTGGGAGCAAGACCGGAGGATTACGGAGTTTGTTACGCAGGTTTCATCAGGTATCAAAGCCTTAAACGACAACTCAACACTTCACAGTGCTGAGATAAAAGAAAATACAGCAGCGACACTTCAAATGGTGGTCGCAATAAAAGCAATTGCCCGCTCTGGATTCTGGCTATTCACAATCGTAATATTCGCACTTATCGTGCTGGCAGGCGCTGAAAAGGCCTTACCATTTATAAAACTAATTCCATGAATTTAGACTATCTTATTCTGGTACGCATCTTCTGCTACTTTGTTCTAGCTGGGATGTTCGGTATTGCAGCGTTCTTGTACTACTTCGGCTACTACAGGGTTAAGAGAACAAAGATAATACAGAGTCTGGCAGGCTTCTTTTTTTCACAAGCTGTTTACTTTTGTATTCTAACCGCATTTCCTCTGATGCAATTCATCGACCAAGGGACATACTTAATAGCTGTCAACTTCATTTGGATTACTTTGTTACCCTCTACATACTTTCTGTTTAAGTTTATCGAGCAATCAATTGATGGAGAACCGATTAAAATTGTTGAAACAGAATTTCCTGTTAAAATGATAAAAGAGGAGAAAAAATGAAACCAAAAACTTTAGTTATATTCAGGAAACAGGTTGGTGAGAAGATGAATGCCTATTCTTTAATTGATGATGAACTGATATCCACTTTACCTGAATACATCATTTTAAAAACTGTCAAAGTTTTCGACAGGTTATACACAAAAGAAGAGTTCGAGAAGATGGTGGAAGGTCATTTGATAGCCGAACCTATTTAAGAATATTATGAACATCATCAACAATATCGGAAAATACATGCAGCCTGGAAGGTCATGGTTTAGGCGTTCAGCTAGCGCAGTCACTAAAATTACCGTACATCACACGGCCAGCACCTTTGAGGGGACAGACGCTCAAGAACTTACACATGCGGCTAGGGCTCATTTCTCAAACGGTTGGCCTGGACTAGCCTATCATTTCTTTATAACCAGAAACGGGAACATCTACCAGCTTAACAGCTTCAGTGAAGTTACATGGCATGATGCCGTTAACTGGGACTCTATCGGCATTGCCCTCCAGGGACACTTCCATCCGATAGTAGGACAACAAGTAACACAAATGCCAACGCAAGAACAGCTCAGAGCCTTAAAAGGACTTCTGGATGAACTTACCGGAAATCGTGATGAGATTCCAGCAGGAAAAGCTGATGTCTATGGACACCGTGAACGATCAAGTACAGCATGCCCTGGAGACCTGTTCTTCCCCAAAATAAAAGAGTATCGGGAAAAGAATGGGAACGTGTCATGGGGTGGCTCAGTTATTCCAGCACCATCTCCCATCATGGATAGTCGACCATTCTGGTTTGATCTTATAAACAAATCTGTCTGGAATAAAGGCTGGGAGCAGTTAAAGGAAAATGATATTCGACAGTTCTCGGAAGTTGACTACCCATCTCGTGCCAAGAGAGCTGGTCTCTGGGATCAGATCACAGGCATGGCTCAGATGGCCGGAGATACCACCAAAATGACTGCGCAGCAAGTATTTGATAAGGTGCAGAGCCTCGTAGATAATGGCTCTTATAAGGCAAAATACGAACAGGAAGTGAAGGAACATATCTCAACGAAAGAGGCTTTCAAGATATATAAGGATGAACAACAGGTCGTCGTAAGAGATGCAGTAAAAGCAGAAACAACACGTATTAAGAGAGAGATCATTTCGTTAGCAGAGAGATTATAACTCTGCTATTCTGGTCTTAACATTGCATACACTGTTACAACAGTCTAAGAAAGGAGGTAAATATATATGGATTTAACACAATTCGCTTTTGGAGCTTCTATGCTTATCGGACTGGTAAACTATCTCAAGATGGCAATTGATCGTAACTGGAGATCATTTAGTCTGGTCACCGTTGCAGTTGCTGGTGGGATGATATTCGGAACCCTCGGATGGTTTGGTATTCCAAGCCCAGAGATCGGTTTCGCACTTGGTTTGGCATCTTCGGGTGTCTATGAAGTGGGACAACGTATCGGAGGAAATTAAATTTGAAATCAAAAGAAGACAGCTCTATTGGCGCGACCTTAGGGCTGTCTTTTTATATCTCTAGGAGGATACACCCCAGACATAATAACCCCATCAGAATACCAATAGTATTTCTTTTCACCTTCCACCCAATGGAGGCTTTCATATTCTCCAACACTTGATTTTGCGTAAAACTTAACAAATATCTTTTCTTCGTACACGTGAGCTGCCTTGCACCAATGAGGCTCAGCCTCATGCTTAGAGAGGTCATCAGTTCTTGATACACCGTGCTTCACAAACTCATGATGACATATACCACAAACGGTTACGGTCTCTCCGGCAATATCTTTCATTTCTGCCTTTAATCTTCTCGTTTCTTCGTCATTATACTTGAGGTGAAGTTCTTGTCTCAGCTTTTGGAGTTTTTCTTCTAAAAACGATTGGATCTCCAACGCTCTCTTAGTCTCTGCAATTTGTTTATCATTCATTTTTCGTGCCATATTGTTTTTTAATTTTTTGGTAATAAATCTACATCTGATGCAGCGCTGGTATAAAGCTTATCCGTCAATTCATGCCTGCCAAAGTTATCGACCATATAGAGCTTCTTACCAGTCCATATGTAGATTGGTTCAACCTCTGCCTCCATCGTTGCCTCTTCAAGCATATAAGGCACTAACATAAAAGGCTCAAAACAACATTTGCAACTACTCATTACATCCCCATTTTCCCCGCAGATGTCATACTTCAGATCTCCGTCCTCGATAGCGGTAACGATTATCGAAGCACCATCAGCTATGCTATAGGTGCGGCATTTCTCATCATACTTTTTATTAACTCTGTATCTTCTACCTATTTTTACGTCTTCTGGATTCATATTGTTTTTTTAACTGTTATCTCCGCCTGTGGCCTTGATTCTAGCTCTGATCTTAGAGAAATAAGGACTGTTGGTGAAATAATCTTTCAATACAGCTTCCCTCCATGCCCCTAATGTTTCGTAAGAGGCTCTGTCAAACCTTGGACCTTCTTTCTTAAGTATCTGATATATACGCTGCCGTGATATGTCATACCGCCTCATAGCTATCCTTATAGCTGAGTTCTCGTCAACTTTCGGCCCGAAAGTTTTTCTCATAGCCGAAATTCTTTTGAAATATTCAGACCCACGCTTATCTCTTAATGCTGTTCCCTGTCTTTTACCTAGAGCTCGTAAATACTCACGAACCTCTGAGCCAATAAATATTTTTTCTTTAAATACTTTTTCTTTTACCATAATATATTTTATCATACTAATGCTTACTTGTCAATAGCACCAGCTGTAGATATTTTCAAAACTTCCTTATAATATGCTTCTTTTTGGAGATATTCTGGAGCTGTAATTTTTAACGTTGTTTTTGAGAGAGCGAGAAGCCTGTCAACCTCTTTGTCTCCCAACTCTTTCCTGATGCGATCTCGGAACTCTCCCTGGTTACCACCCAGCATCATGTTGCAACGAAAACACTGAGGACGTACATAATCTTGATTAATGTAGGTAATGGCAGAATGTCCTTCGACCCAGTGCCCTACCATGATCCTCTCACCAGGTTTTCCGGTCAAGGAGCAGTGTTTACCACAGGTGAAGCACTCCACATAGCCTGAGAGTGTCCATGCTGTCCTTAGGGAGATAGAAAAGGCATTCCAGGCTCTCTTCTTTGCCTTACTTACTGAAACTTGTTTATGTAGAAATGCTCCACTCATAATGATGTGTAATGATTAGACAATGTCACTTTTAGTAATGTCGTTCATGATACCGTTTCTTCCAATCTTTAGTTCGGCAATCTGCGCTGGTGCTGCCATCTTATTCTTCTTAATTGTCGCTTTATGTGTCGTGTATAGGAGATCACCCTTGCTGTTTTTCTTGTTACTCGTACGAGACATATCTACTCTAATTGAAGCATAGAATTTCAAGGCATTCCCACCAGGAGTTGTTGTCTGTGGAATGAACCCAAATCCTCCGAGCTTTGCCCGCACCTGATTGGTGAAGATAACAAGCACCTTGTTTGTATTCGCCGGAGCTGTAATTTTTCGCATACATTTCCCCATCATACGAGCCTGTGCCCCTATATTCGCATCTGTCATCTCTCCCTCTATCTCGGCCTTTGGGGTAAGCGCTGCGACTGAATCAATAACTACAACTCCCACCTGTTCTGAACGGATAAGGTATTCAAGTAGCTCAAGGGCTTGCTCTCCTGAATTTGGCTGTGAGATTATGAGCTGATCGTAGTTAACTCCAATGGCTTTGGCTCTCTCAATGTCAAGAGAATGTTCAACGTCAATGAATGCACAGCGATAACCTTTCTTTTGAGCCTCTGCAATCGTATGAAGAACGAGCGTAGTCTTCCCACTTGCTTCTTGTCCCATCACCTCAACAATGCGACCCATTGGGAAACCACCAATACCGACCGCCTTATTAACAGCATCACACCCTGTCGAGATGACTTCTGGCACTTCGTTGACGAGACTGCCACCAAGCTCAGGAATTATCAACGATCCAGAGCCCCACTCCTCATTTGCTTCATCTATCAGTTTCTTTAGTTTCTCTTGTGTTATCTTAGCCATATTACTCTTCTGGTGAAATATTAAAATCCCCTAAGCTGGTAAGCTCCGTTGTGTTCTGAAAGTATTTAACGAGCCACTTTCCACTCTCTTCTGAGAAGTAAACTGTTGGCTTCCCATTCTTATTCGTTTTCTCTTTTATCTGTCTAACAAGGTCGTTATAACGCATACCCCTCACTTCTTCTATCTTCTCAACAGCCTCCTCCTGGTTCATATTTCTGATCATAGGAGCCATCATCATGAGACGAACAACCCCCATCTTGCCAACTTCATCAGGATCTAGCTGTAGTTTTTCAATGTAAAGCTCGTAGGTTCGGATATAGAGGTAAGCCTTTTCACGGCTAAAAGAAATCTCTTCCGACTCAAGAAACTGCGAGAAGTTATCGAAATCTAGCTTCTTATAAAGTTTCCTGTCACGGAATATTTTAAGCATGTGGCCGATTGATAGGAACACTGCATCCTGCGCTTTGCGAGCTAGTATCAACTTCTTGAACACGTCGAAAGTTAAATCCTCATCCGACATCTTTTCATCAATTGAGAATGCTCTGGCAACACTTGGGTTTGGTTTATAGAGATCCATGACGTCTGTCATATACTTAGATCGTCATCTTTATCGTTACTCCCACTATTGGAAATCTCAGATAGGTCATAACCCTTGGCTTTCTCGAACTCAACTACTTCACTCTCTGTGAGCGGTTTAACGTCAGCCGAGTCGACAAGAGATAAAGCATATCTCTCACTTGGGATAGCACTACCAGTATTGCGAACAATCCACTCCTTAGCCATAACATCAATCCCCGACTCAAACTGGGCATTGAACTTGTTGCGAACACCGCCAGTTGTTTGTAGGATTTTGAATTTCTCGTCCTTCCTATCGAGGATAGGGAAATAGAACTGAATAGCTGCGTTAAAAGAACGAGCCTCTTCCCTCATTAGCTTCACCTCTGGATCCTTGTCATCAGCATCTTGAACCTCTTTGAACTTCTTAATTCGAGCCATTATCTTGAAGTAATTCTCGCAGTACTCACACTCTTCACCGGAAGAAATACGAGAACACTCGATAACATTCCACCCACCATCTTCTGTTGTCAGAAAGTGCTTAGCTGTATAGACAGGTTTCTGAGCAATCTTAAACTGAACATTGTCTCCTTTTTGCTTGAGACGCAAGTACTTGTTTGCTGAACTTGGTAACTGCGATCCCCACTCTAATGATTGAACTCCCATATTTTTTAATTAAATAATAATGAATAATTTATTACACATACTCACACATATTCTAACACACTGTCTGCTGGTTTGTCAAGTGTTGTTCTCCGGTTTTATCCCTAACATCTGGGTTTCCATTTGGGTACATCTCCGTGTAGACAAGATCCATCTCAGAAGAGACAAGATCCATCTGGTTCGATAGTCGCCGATAGCGACTATCTGTTTCGGAATTTCTTACCCAAGGCTGTTCCCCATCCCCAAGATGTTCCTCACATAATATGAGTGAATGCTCATCTAAAAGCTTTACAAGTCTTTGGGCAAGTAATTTGTATTTTTTCCGTAGATGTTTTATTGGCATAATTAGCATATTAGTTAAGTGGCATCAAATATTAACCCGCCTGGATACTTGATGTTGAAGTTATAACCTGTTCCTGCTATACCACGTCTGTTTTTACGGAGCCTTAAAGTTGTTGGGGCGTTAGAATCGAACATAAAGTCACCAGTTTTTTTCATTGTCTCGATAAAGAAACCCAGATCACATACAGTTCCAATAGACCCAGAACCTTTATATTCGACAACATCGTTATTCTTTCGGTCGCGCACCATACTATTTGATAGTTGAGAGAGCGCTAGGATGCAGCAATTTTGTTCTTTAGCTAGCTTCTGTAGCGATAGTGCTAAGAAGGATAGTCGCTCGTATTCATCTTTATGTTTGGTAATGACATTCTGGATAAAATCGACAACAACAAAATCATAATCGTTTTCTTTTATCGCTTTCACAATCTCTGCGTAGACGTAAAGATCGTCATAAAAGTGCATAAATTCCTCATAGACTGACATCTTGTCTTCAGCTTTTTCTTTGATAGACTCTTCTTTCTCTGAAAGCATTTTGATCATCACTTTTGTTGGACTAATATTTGTTTGAGCACCAATCAATCGAGACACAATCATCTCATTACTGATCTCAAGCGAAAAGTAAGCAGACTTAAATCCGTTTCTCGCCATGTTATAGAAGATGGTAGCACCGAAAAGAGATTTTCCTTGACCTGTCCCCCCACCCAGGACAACAAACTCTTTCTTTAAAAAACCGCCTTCGAGGTCTGCGTCGATTGCAGATAGTCCTGTAGCCAGCATTTCGATTTCTTTTTTGTTTGTATCAATGTCTTTTGTTATTTGACTAAATTTTTTCATTATTTTCTATATTTTTGTAAATCAACACCTGAACCTGAACATACATCGCAAACAATAGAATAGGGCATTAACTTCCCCGCTGATCTACACTTTTGACAGGGATACATGTCTTTCAGAAATCTGACAGGCTGTTCTACAGCAGTAACTACCATCTTCGGGTTTATGAGAACCCTCTCAAAGAAGACAAGTCCTGGACTCTCATTACCGTCTGTTACTTCCTTAAAAAAGGCAAACTGGTTTTGGGTCAGAACTATCAAATCATCACCCTTATTCATCGTAAAGACCCACTCGGCTACATTGTCTCGTTCATTATTTTTCATATATATTGAAACAGAAATTATAAATCTACAGATCCTCCTAGGTCCCTCTAGGTCCCTCTAGGTCCCTCAAGATCAAAGAAGACCAGGAGGAGCACTACCACCTCTAAGAGGTATGTAGCGACCCTTTACTCTCTTGCCATAATTCTTGCCCTTGCCATAATTCGGGCCATAATTCGGGGATATCGAGACAGTCTTCGGGGCAGTCTTCGGGGATCCAAAACCCTGATAGACAGGCGAACGAGGAAGACCAGGTGCTAGACCAGACTTAGATCTCAAAACCTTCTTCTCTCTCCTCAACTCTAGGTAGCTCTTTTTAGTGTCTTGGTTTGGTGTCTCTTCTGATGTATTTACTATAGGCTTATTTACTATGGGTATTGTTAAAACATAGGTTTTATTAGCGTCGGAATACATCTGTATGGGTTTGAGCGTGACCGTTGCAGATGTTTTTCCGGTATGGGTAGCGTACAGATGTTTTTCCGGTATGGGTTTGAGCTTGGTCGGTATAGATGCCTTGCCTGTATGGGTGTCGGATAGGTGTTTTACCCACACAGTTTTATCCATAAGTGTGTAGATGTTATGTAGAAATTTCCCCGTCTTCTCCTCTTTAGTGTGGGTTATGTTAATGAGGTTGTGTAGCCTGAGTATCTTTATTTTATCTACGACAGTATCCAAATGTACGCCCACCTTTTCAGCTATGGTGTTTTGGCTTGGGAATGACTCCTCCTTCCTATCAGAATATTTGCAAATAACGCAGTAAACAGCATACGCAGTGGCTCCAATTATGGCCAGGTAGTCATCAACCAGCTCATTATCAACTGTGAAGTAACCTTTTCTCCGACCATCCCTGACTTTGAAGTTACCTTCTTTTGGTAATTTTTCCATAAAAAAATCTGGCGTTATAGTGTGATCTGGAAGGCATCTAAAACAACATTCTGGAATGGTCATTAACCGTTCCAGATACACACTACAAAGCCAAATTGTGTTATTTTAGATATTTTAATGTAACGGGTGATTCCAGTCATCCGACACGGCTACGTGTGTTTTTTCGTGTAATCATTACACTCAAGCCCTATTGTACCACAACTTTTACCCCTTGTCAATCCCATTGCAACACTCTATAATTACATTAATGTTAAGTGTAATCATTACATATAAAGGGAACAAGCACGGTCTTTCACAGCTCCTTGTTTCTCTGCAACCACAGCTCCACTCTGATGACGACATCCACATTCTCGACATGTCCCATGATCAATCAGGAAAAGAAATGGCCTACTTGTATGGAACCAGTCGTTGCTATCTCAAAGTAGTAACAACAATTCAGCCTTACAATAAAATAAACAAGAAGTATCAGGATGCCATTCTGGTAATCTCTGACAGGTGTGTAATACCTGTGACACTTATTTCATCCCTCAAAAAGATAGCAAAGACAAGCACGTTCGCTAGAATATTCCCACAGTTTAATGAGGTTCCACCGTTGGGTGCAGGCTGGAAGGTAATGGATCCGAACTTCTCCTTCTACGGAAATAGTACCGCCATGGCCGTTGAAGTTCTCCCCACATCTCCCATCCAAACCAACCCCTTTTGTGAAATGATCCTGAATGACGATAATGTGACCGGCAAGGCCACTCTCATGTCTGAATGTGTATGTGTACTACCCGACTATGTGGAGAGTCTTTAACTGGCATAAAACGGGTGTCTGGGACTCTGATTACAATGGCTTTACTAATTGATAGACTTATATTATGGATTTTCAATCACTACTTTCTGGTTTGAGGGAAAAAATAACAGGTGGACGGATTATCTCTCCATTGCCGGAAATGGCTGAGCATTCTCCACTTCCTGCTGCAATGGCAAATGGTCTAGCACCTCAGCCAACAAAGCCACCAAGCCCCTATTATGGAATGTCCCCAGAGAAGGCACGGTGGGAGCGTGGCATTGATATGCAGGGTAATAGGTTGCCGACCCCTGTGCAACAAAATGTTGCCACAGTTGTTCCCCGAAGAGTTGATCAGACTGTTAACTCTGTTCTTGGTGGAGATTCCGAGCCAGACGAACTAAGCGAGCTTGAATCAAGAACGATGGAGACGTTCAAGAAGTACAATATCCCTCTGAGGCTTGCTTATGGTGTGGCAAGTGCTGAAGGTGGCAAAATCGGTGATAATAATTTCACCAATCTCGGTGCTGTAGATTCAGACCCAAATAAGGCGATAGATTTTAAGTCAATAGAAGAAGCAGCTACTGCCTCAGCTAGACTCTTATCAGGAACAGCTGATACAACCTTCTACGGTAATGGTGCTCCTGGTAAACAGCAGTTCGCAGATGCCTATGCTTTGCGAGATGATCCAGAAGCGATGATACAAGCCGTCTATCAAGCAGGGTTTGCTGGAGAGCCTAAAACATGGAAGCAGCGATCTATTGATTCAAAGCCAAGACCTGGAGCTGGTATTTATTATGACCACTGGGATGAATTTGTGAAAGATACTCCTGGGTGGAAGAGATGGAGTAAGAGGTGAAAGAGGGACAGTGCAGTCCGGACATGATAGAACAATTCATGATTTCTTCCATGTGTTTGAGGACTCCCCAGCTACCAGAGGAAATGCGGAACTATCACCTTAGAATGATGAACGAAACGCCAGAACAGTTAGGGCTACTACAAGCCCTAGGATTAACGATCCAGTCACTTCAGGGGTTAGATTCTGTAACATACGCTATTATACTTAATACTCTCTGCTCAGAGTCCGATTGAAGTGTGCCCGCATAAACTTTTCCCAGATTCTAACAGCTATCGCTAACGGTACAACCAAACAGGTAATCATAATAATGATGATTATTTGCACATATCTTGGAAGTTTTTTCATTCCTTTTCCTCCACCAATAATGGGCTTTCAATAATTAATTTCCATTCAAACCCGTCTAAATTCATCACGGGGAAACCAAACAAGTCTAACCTATACAATTTACCGCTCTCTGACAATCCAAAGTATACAGGTCTTTTATTGTGAAGAAATACTTGTACAATCTTATCCCTCTTCGGCTTGTCCATGTGAATATTTTCTCCAACCCTTGTTATCTTGCTTAATCTCAATCGGTCCATTTCTTTCTCAAACTCAGCTTCTAAAAATTTCTGTCGCTCCATAGTTGGCAGCAAAGTTGTATCGTCAGCTTCATCACCTAGCATTGTTCCTAGTATTGTTTCAAAGTCCTCTCGCTTCCTAGCTGTATACAAACGCCGATCAGTACCGATTGTTTTTTTACATGCTTCCTTGGGAACCTCGGGAACCTCAATACGGCCATCGTCGTACGGTTCCAACATTTCGGCTGACCAGGTCCAATGGGTCATGTTGTCCATGTAAATATTTTCTCCAACTATCCTTGTTACCATGCCTACTTCCCCACAAAACTCCCCCGCCACTACTCGCGAGAAATATACACCTCCATAAGATCTACCCCCCTTCAAATCCTTCCTGATCCTATATTTCTTTCCTACTTTGATGTCTTCGATTTTCATACTTTTCTCTCCTTCTCTATTAATTGGTTCACCGCTCTTATGAGTTCGTTGATTTTGTTGTGTATTATTTTGTAATTGTGTATTAGTTTTTTGACATGAGACCATTCATCAACTTCATCTAACTTCTTAATCTGATTACCCCATATGTATTCATCAAGATTTTCACTTAAATCTCTAGGCCCTTCGACTTTGTTTTTCTCAGACCATTTGGCTAGACTCAGCAGCTTTTCAGCTCCACTAATGGTTTTCACGGGTTTTATTTTCCAACCCTCTCTTATGACTCCTTCCCACGTTCGCCAATTGCTAACTAATGTAAAATCATCGAAATAACTCATCAGAAATGCTAAAGAAGAGGTGGCAAGGACTTTTGTTTCACTTCCATATTTAGTAACAAGTATTGTTCCAACAGGACAGTTTTTTTTGTTTAACATATATTGTTTTTTAATTTTTAATATCTTCAACATCTTTATGGGATATATATCCACCATCCACAAACATAATTAATCCAAAATCGAAACAAACAGCTGTTATTTTTCGCCATTTATTTTCAGAAAAAACTTCTGTACTTGCTGTGAATTTGTATGTGTCGAATTCTTCATCTTCCATATATTTGTTTAATTAATAATTCAATCGCTATAACAATTCCGCTTCCGCTAATAGCTTATTCACTTCTTCTGTCAACTTATTCGCTTTCTCTACCAGCTCTCTTTTCTTTTTCGCTACCTCCGAACCCTTGATAACATCTATGCCTGTAATTCGTGCGAAAATCTTTGCGTCAAACTCTGGCAGGCCCCTGAGGTACTCAATCGCTTCCTGGGGCATGTCTTTCCATGCTTCGTATGGCTCTCTCCAACCTTCCAGTGTTTCCTCAATATCAGAAGCTTTAACTTTATCCCAGTCACCCTTGGCTTTCTTCAGTAGCTCATGAGCATTATTGAATTTAGGGAGCCAGCCATCGAGAAGCTCATAAAGTCTGCCCTTAACTTCATCGAACTGCTCTTTCGACACTTCTACTCCAAAGATTGAAAACGATTTTTTTTTATCCGCTAGGAACAACGCATTATTAACTCCGAAGCAATTTATAATTCCGAAGCAATTTATAATTCCGAAGCTGAAGTTAACTCCATTGCTGAAGTTAACGCCCTGGCTCCAGTTAACGCCCTCGCCTGCGTTAACTCCCTGGCTGTTGTTAACTCCCTCGCCTGCGTTAACTCCCTCGCTTCTGTTAACTCCATTACTGTTGTTAACGCCTTCGCTGTAGCTAACTCCATGGCTGTAGCTAACTCCATTGCTACAGCTAACTGCCCTGCTGTTGTAAACTATATCGCTGTTCTCTACGGATTTGTTTTTCATATATTTGTTTGTTTAATTTCTAATTCAATCGCTATAACAATTCCGCTTCCGCTAATAACTTATTCGCTTTTTCTATCAGCTCTCTTTTCCTATTCGCTACCTCCGAATTCTTCTTGTTGTTGTCATCTATGCCTGTAATCCGTATAAACATCTTCTCGTTGAACTCTGGTAGGCTCCGGACGTATTCGATCGCTTCCTGGGGCATGTCTTTCCAGGCCTCATATGGTTTGTCGCAGTCTTCCAGTGTTTTATTAATATCAGAAGCTTTGACCTCCAACCAGTCACCTCCGGCTTTCTCCAATAACTCAAACGCATTGTTAAATCTAGGAAACCAGCCATCGAGAAGTGACTCAAGTTTTCCCTTAACCTCATAGAACCTCTCTCTCGACACTTCTGCCCCAAAGATTGAATGCAATGCTTCTTTATCCGCTAGAAATAGCGCGTTATTAACTCCGAAGCAATTTATAATTCCGAAGCTTGCGTTAACTCCATTACTTGAGTTAATTCCGAAGCTGTCGTTAACTCCCTCGCCTGCGTTAACTCCCTCGCTACAGCTAACTGCCTCGCTACAGCTAACTCCATCGCTCCAGCTAACTGCCCCGCTGTTGTTAACTCTATTGCTTGTGCTAACTGCCCCGCTCAAGTAAATTCCACGGCTACAGTTAACTGCCTCGCTGTGGATAACTGCCCTGCTGTCGTTAACTCCCTCGCTACAGCTAACTGCCCTGATGTCGTTAACTTTTAAGTTGTCTCTTACGGATTTATCCATATATTTGTTTTTTTAATTAATAATTCAATCCTAGAAATCAATACTTGAAATCAATATATTCCATACAAGCTATCGCTATTTCGTAGCCAATATCTTCAGAAGCTGCGTCCTCCTCTACCCTGAGCATGGCTTCTTCGAGAGTGTAATTAGATTCCAAATAAGTTATTCCACAGTAACAAAAATCCTCGTTGCTACCATCTCTACATCCGTTAAGGAACGCTTGTCTAAACGCATCAGGATATCTACTCACAGGTGTTTGTGTTGGTCTAGGCGTAGCCGTTGGTTTAGGTGTAGCTGTCGGCTTAGGTGTAGCCGTTGTACTCGCTTCCAGTCCCTCGACTGGACTAGGGTTTGCCCCTTGACTGTCTGGAAGGCTGTCTGGAAGCGCCATGATCAGAACAATAAATAAAACGAACATTATTCCCATCCCGATTATTATATTTTTCATATATTTATTTAATTTTAACTTCATAACCCAGAGCCTTGCTAACTTCTTCAATGGTCATCTCAATGGGTTCTTTTATCTTCCAACCTAGTTCCTCGGCTTCTTCCCACGTTAGCCAATTGCTAGCGACTGGGAAATTGAAATAACTCTGCAAAAAATAACTCTGCAAAAATGCTAAAGGATAAGTAGTAAGTACTTGCCTTTCACGGCCTTCTCCATCAATTAGTATTGTTCCAACAGGGCAGTTATCTTGGGTTAGCATATATTTGTTTAATTTTTAATTGCTAATTATAAGAGAATCGCATCCCCTACCGTTTCAATCGACACAATTACATATCCTCTTCCATCATCAATTATGCCTCTAAATTTAAATTCTTCTTCAATTTTCTGGTTGAAGCCGACAACCTTACTTATTACTACATACTCAACTGTGACATCTTTTGTTTCATTATTCTTCAAAGTTACTTTGAAAATATCTTTAATTTCTTCCATATATTTATTTTTTAATTTTCAATTCAATCGCTACAGTAATTCCGCTTTCGCTAATAACTTATTCGCTTCTTCTGTCAACTTATTCGCTTCTTCTGTCAGCTTATTCGCTTTTTCTATCAGCTCTATTTTCTTCTTGGCTACCTCCACATTCTTGTTGGTGTCGCCTATACCTGTAATTCGTGCGAACATCTTTTCGTTGAATTCTGGTAGGCTCCGGACGTACTCAATCGCTTTCCAGGGCATGCCTTTCCAGGCCTCGTATGGTTTGTCCCAATCTTCCAGTGTTGTCTCAATATCAGAAGCTTCAACCTCCGACCAGTCACCCCCCGCTTTCTCCAATAGCTCATGAGCATTGTTGAATCTAGGAAACCAGCCATCAAGAAGCTCATAAAGTTTGCCATGAACTTCATCGAACCGCTCTTCAGAAACTTCTACTCCAAAGATTGAAAACGATTTTTTTTTATCCGCTAGGAACAACGCTTTATCAACTCCGTAACAATTCATAATTCCGAAGCTCCGGTTAACTCCCTGGCTCCAGTTAACTCCCTGGCTCCAGTTAACGACCTCGCTTCCGTTAATGCCCTTGCTGTTGTTAACTCCATTGCTGTTGTTAACGCCCTTGCTGTAGCTAATTCCGAAGCTGCTGTTAACTCCCTCGCTGTAGCTAATTCCCTTACTTGTGCTAACTCCATAGCTGTCGTTAACTCCCCTGCTGTTGTTAACTCCCCCGCTGTTGTAAACTCCACCACTGAAGTTAACCCCGAAGCTGTCGTTAACTCCCCTGCTGTTCTCTACGGCTTTGTTTTCCATACTTTTGTTTTTTAATTTTTAACTGCTTATAATCTCATCTGCATCCTGTTGCATTGCCTCTTCCATTGCATCCTGTTCCATCGCAGCTTGTTCCATCGCATCTTGCGACGCTTCAGCTTCCCTCATTTCATCTTCCCTCATTGCATCTTCCATCATTTCATCTTCCATATATTTATTTAATTGTTAATATCGTCTTCCTCAGTTTTTTTCGACTTTAACTGGAAACTGTACAGCTCTGCGTAGTGAAATCCTGTCTTCCTGGCGTTAGATGTCACATTCCACTGTAATAACCCTGTTTTTGTTGGAACTTTCTCGATCGTAATTGACTCAGCACTACCGATAGATTTAACATTCCCAACGAGATCATAAATGTGGCAGGTTTTCTTACCAACAGCAATTCTCATGCCACGGCCTAACATCTGGCTGTGAAGCCTCAAACTTCGTGTTGGTCTTGCAATAACTATCGCTTCCAGGTCTGGCTTGTCAAAGCCAACAAGAAGCACTCCGACGTTTAAGATAACCCGTATTGTTCCTTCTCTGAATCCTTGTACAATCTGTGTTCTCTCTTTTTTCGCAGTCGTCCCCGTGACAATGGCACTGTCTTTAATTAATTTCTGCAATTCTTCAGCTTGTGCAATGGTTGCACAAAATACAAGTACCGACTTTTGTTCAATGTTAGAAATGAGGTTTGCTGTCTGACTAATGAACGGTACATAATCATCCTCAAACTGTTGTAAGTCAAAGTCGCTTTTAGATTTGTTGACCTTTAATTGTTCTTGCGGAATCATGAGTTTGTCGTGGTAAGTTAACGGGCATAAAAAGCCTCCCTCAACAAGTTCTCGAACGGATACTACATGAAGCACACGAGCCCAGAATCGCTGTTGGTAGCGGGTCAGGAACTTAATAGTAGTAACTGTCTCAACTTGCCAAGCCAAACGTCCCCAGCGTCGATAATAGCTATCTAGTCTGAATGGGGTCGCTGTCAGGCCGATGACTCGCGGATTACCTATAGCTTTGAAGAATTTGTTGTACATTCCATCAAGCTGTTTTGGGTTCAGTAAATCCGCTTCGTCAATTATCACAACTTCATAATGTGCAAATAGCTCTGGTCTCTTGTGCGCGCTCTGAATTGTTGCTAACGTGTATGTCTTTACTTCTTTAATGTTCATGCTGGCTGAGAAGATGCCAATATCTTTTTTAGCAATGACTTTACTCAGTTTTTCATAGTCTTGTTCCAGCAGTTCTTTGGATGGGACTAGTATAAGAACTGGCTGCCCCAGTCTTCTCACGAACTCAGATATAATATGAGTCTTCCCACCACCTGTCGGAACAACAATTAATCCATTACCTGGTAGTGTGATTCCCCATAACATTTTCGCTACTGTCTCTTGTTGGTATTCACGTAAGTTATTTAACATAGTTGTATTATATCACAGAGCTTGCTGTTTGTCAAACGATAATAATCCTTGTTTCACAAGTTGTTTTTTGTATTTTCTGTTCTCTCTCATTTTCCTGGCTAGATAGTCTGGATTTTCTTTTTGATATTTACGGCCATAGGCTGTTGATCCGCCCCGCCTTTTCCTTGCTAGCTTATTCAGTTCAAGCTTTTCAGGAGCTATAATAAACTGGATTGTTCTTCTACTTACTCCATACTGTCTGGCTATCATTCTCTGTGAGAGCGTTTTACCTAGCAGGTGTTTCTTTGAGAGTATCTCTTGTTTCTGTTCTGGAAGAAGCTTCACACGCCTGTCAAGCTTTGGGTTTTTTATTCTTAGTTGGTCAATGTTGGCCATGCAGCGGGTAATATTTTTTAATCATATCCTTGCTCATTTCTCGCATGAGGTACTTGTCTGATATTTGTATGAACTGGCTCCAGTTGTGGAGCTTTATTACTCTGGAACGACCCAGGACTTGATAGTATATTCCCCGCCATTTATATAACCCTGGAGTTATTTCTTCAATTTCGTCATTAAGAAATTCTTGCAACACTTCTTTTCTGTTCTTAATTTTCATATTTCGTGTAATTTCGTGTAATTTCGTGTAATTTCGTGTAAAATCATCGCACACACGGGTTAACTCCTGTGAGTTTACTTAGCACACTCTGTCTATCGGCTGCCGACCATAAAATAGAGCGTGACCTATGTGTGCAATGATTGCACACGGGCAGATTTTACCTGCCCCTGTGTTTTATTTAGTCTCTAGTTTTCCCTCTAGTTCTCCCTCTAGTTCTCCTAACATCTCCTTAACTTCACGACCAACATATCCAACTTTCAGTATTTTCCCCTGATTCTGCCATTCATAGAGTTTTTTTGCTGCTAGAAATGCCTCTCTATTTTCTGTCTGAACCTGAAACTTATAGTTCCCTGTTGGTCTCTTGTCTTCTCCTGTCTCAAGAAGTAGACAGCTAATACGATCAACTCTTTTACCTGCCAGACGCATCATGTAAGCGTAATTTGACATCTGTAGAGCAACTTCGTCATAAATATCTTTCCCTGTCTTTATGTCGATGATGTGGAAGAGGTCTCCAATTTTTGCGTACATATCTAACGTACCCGCTGTCATATCGACTTCATCGAACAAGCTTTTTTCCTGCTCGATCATCTCTGGATTATGAGTTTCCATAAATTCATAGAAAGCGCTTGCGTAGCCTCTAATGTCTTCCGGTATTGTCTCTATTTCTTCCTTCGTGTTTTTGAAGGCCTCGACGACTGAATGAATTGTTGTTCCTCGATTCATAGCCGAACGACTAGCTTTATAGGGCGCTGCTAAAGCCTCCTTTTCACCAAGTGAAGGGTCTTTGACCATCGCGTAAAAGACTTCTTGTCCATACCAGTATGCAATCGCTGGTTTTGCAATTATCTTTAGTATTTCTGTCGTTGATAGATAAGCTAATCCATCCTTGAAATAAAATCCTCCACGACGTGTTTTTTTTAAGTCAACCATATATTTTAAAATATTAATAATCAAACCTTAGAGCTCTAAGCTCACTTCTGGACGCTTGTGTTCCTTGAGGAACGCTACTAATTTGGCTATAATCCCCTCCAATTCCCCCTCTGTTTGTAGTGAACCGCTAAGGTAGACCTTTTTATCGTTACTGACTGGTACGGTGTATTCACCGTCTTCTTTTCCAGCAACTACCTTAACTTCTAGCATGTCAACATGCCCTGAATAACGGCAAAATGCACAAAACTGTGTCTTTGCGTTTATTTGATAACAAAGAGCTAGAATGATAACTATTCCCTTCTCATTCTCTACCTCGTACCCGTATTTTTCGTTCTTCATATTATTGTTATGAATTTGTAATTATTAATATAATATCACACTGGTTGCTATTTGTCAACACTAATAGTTATAGTGGAATACAACTTGCAATGAGGTTGCCTATCCTACTGCATGTCTTCAATACGTCTTGTGTTGTTGATTCCTTGCCTAGGATTCCCATAATCTCTACTACATTCTTGAAGTCCTTTTCTTTGGCAAACTCGTCATTTTCTAAAAACTGACAATAAAACGCTAAGTTCTCATACGCTCTTAGCTTTGTATTTTTCAGGTCTGCTATTCTGTTATTTTCGTTCATATCATCAACTACAATGTTTATAATCTAAACCCGTCTCAACCCGCTTTCATTTTCATGTAATCTATAACGCTTAGGCTTACAATTTCAAACACATCTCTTATACATTTCCTTTGCGCGTTCGCTAGTACATGATGGCCATCCTTAAACTGAAGGTCTTCTAGCGCTTCCGTCAAGTAATGAACATGTCCATTACTTTCATTAAGCCACTCCGTTAAGTCTGATGTATAGATGTCAATGCGCCCCTCAACAGCTGCATCAAGATCCTCTTCCAGCAGTATTTGAAAGCTTTTTACGCTCTCAATGCCTTCTTCTAACTCAATCATATCTTCAAGTATCGCTTGCATGTATCTATATTTCGAGGAACTACTAACGGCTGTCAGGCTTTGTATGGCTCCTGAGAGTACTATATAGTACTCGTCATTACCGCCTATTAGTTCTAATTTGAACCCGTAGCCGTTAGCTCCTACCTCCAAAACATTAGTAAAATTCTCTAGCTCTTTTCTTATGTTCATACTTTTCTTAATGTTTATATAATCTAAGCCTTCTACCGCCCTTCTTATGGCTGTTTTTGTACTCATATGTTTTAAATGTTTATAATCTAAGCAGTTTAGCGCCTTACTTAGGGCTGTTTTTACTTGCTCAATTCTTTTAATTCTTCCAGTAAGGCCGGAGCGTTTAACTCTTCCATTTTTTCGTTAAAAGCTTTATAATAATGGTAAGTCATGGGAATTTTTACCGTTTTATAGACATCTTCTTCAATTCTGAAGAGTTCCGCTAATTCAATTCTTAGACCTTCATCATCTTGTTTCATAATAAATCTGATATTACGGTAATTTTCTTCACTATATTTTTTTGTAGCATTCTTTTTTGCTAATTTTACAATTGAGTGGCTTTCTTTTTTTGTACTCATATATTTTTAAATGTTTATAATCTAAGCAGTTTAGAGCCTTGCTCAGGGCTGTTGTTGTTATTTGTTATTTTCATCAACTTGGCTGTTGTAAGTATTGATGTATGTTGTTAGCATCTCTGTTGTTACCGTCTCATAAACATCTCCATCAAGCCCTAAAAGTTCTGCTATCTTAACTCTGATATCTTCGTTACTTACTTCTTCTGAATAATTAAGAGGATAACTTTTCCCGATAGCGTTTTTTTCCGCTAATTTCATGATTATTTCACTTTGTGTTCTTGTGTACATATGTTTTTATAATGTTTTAATAATGTGAGCAGTTTAGCGCCTTGCTTAGGGCTTTTGTTTAACTTAAACTGTTAAGTAATAATTCATAAGCTTTTCTTTTACTGCCTGTTTCTCTACAATAATTGCACCCTGACCGCTGGTAGAGTTTGCCCGTGCATTACCTCTATTTATTGTTGTAACAGTCCATTCCTTATCTTTACCCGTTGATTTTAGTATAACTTGCGTTGTCTCCGGAGTGAACTTGTAGGCACTCGCAAAATGTTCTGTTGGACAATATCTGAATACTATCCCTTTTCGTTCCTTCTGATTCAGCACTGATAGTCGTTCTGACGCTGTTCTTAAGTGTCTTAAAAAACTAGAGTGATTGTACAATCTATACCTGCACTTAGCTTCTACTTTTTGGATTTCTTCAAAAAATGATCTATCAGCTACTAACTCATAACTTACTAATCCATAGCCTGGATTGCCTGAATCTGTGTTTTTTTTATAAGATATTGTTATTTTTTTCATATATTTTTTAATGTTTATATAATTGGAAAACAAGTCTTATCTTATTAAAATTGGTAATATCATCCCTGTAATCAACACCAACATAACTACATTTACGCCTACCTCTTGCCTTGATATGTTCATATATTTTTATAATGTTTATATAACCAATCTAACTTATTAATATTCTAACATAATTATTGTACTTTGTCAAGTCGATTATCAATGTTTATTAATAATACACTTGCTAATGTATGTGGCTTTAGGGTATAATGACAGTAAGAACAGTTGGAAAAGTGTGTAATGATTAAACAATGAAAACGTTATGTAATACATAACACACAATTAACTAAAAATATGAGTACAAAAGGTAATGAGCTTACAATTGAATCTAAGTACCAGATATCGAAATCCAAACAGTCAAACCGCACGAAAGTTATTGAAAAACTAAAAGAATATACAGAACTTCTATACGATCTGTCAGAAAGCGGGTTGATTCCTTCAATCGTTTCAGCCTCGTTATTCGCTGGAATAAGTAAAAAAGCGTTATTACAGTGGGAACTTACAACCGGAGAGAATTCAGAAGTAAGGGAATTACTCGACTTTATACGAGACGTTGAAGAAAAGTATTTGCGTGAAGGTGGGTTACTTGGAATAACCCATAGTACTTTAACAATTAAACTATTAGAAGTTGATCACGGGTTAATATCACACCCGCAAAATCTGATACAAAATAACACATATAACGTGAGTCCTGAGTTGTTGGCGGAAGCTATCGAACTTTCAAGGTCCATAAAAAAAGGGAAGCCGTGAAGCCCCCCTTTTTTTTCCTGCTCGTTTACATTTCGTTCATTTGAGCAAGTTGCAGCAGGTTATCTTCTATGCAACTTCTGTACGCTCCTTTTTTCTTCTCACTCCTAGCCCTGTCAATCTTTTTATGCAAGGCTACAATCCTTTCTTTTATTTCGTTGCAGCAATCCACTTTGAGCGCGCCCCATTCCTGATCTTGTTCCAGGTTGTCAAGTCTCTTCATAAGCTCATTGCTAAGCTCAATAATACACTCAAAACGATTAGAAATTAGGCTCTTATGTTTTGAAGTCGTATTACTGTAAGATGAACTATTTTTATAAATTACCCCTTGTTCATTCGTTATTATCGCGAGCGGGAAATGACGGCCATAACTATAAAGAACCTGACCCGTCGAATAAATAGTGCCGCCCTTATAACTTTCTTGATCTTGTCGTGCCCATCCTTGTACTACTTCTATATTTGTTTTCATATTTTTTTAAATGTTTATATAATCAAAAATCAATAATCAAAAGCGACGCATGGCAAACCGGCTAGAACGTATGGACAGGTTTTTTCATGATTTCTGTAATGAGCTGCTATAACCTCACTCCTTTGATTCTCCTGTTGATGTTTTCGCTGGTAGTAAGATTTTTGCCATCCTGATCTTGCGGGTGCTCCATTAATCAACTCTACACATCGCGCACATTTTGGATCCTTTCTACCAAACCGCATATTACATGTTTCTGAATGTTTCATAGTATTCTTTAATGTTTATATAATCAAACCCCTATCAAACCCCGTTCCAAACTCTTAAAAAAACGGGCTCATTTTGTAGCCTATATACATCTTAAACCTCTATCTATAACCACTGTACACTAACGTTTATTCTTGCCCGTTCCTTTAATTTCCCTACTTCGATCCTCATACCTCTTCACTATAGCCCTTACCAGCACTCCAAAGCTCCTTGTCGATCTGCTCCAATTCTTCTCCGTACAACGCCATTATTGCAGCCTCTTCACTCAAATCAAACATGTTAGTATCCATATTTAGATTGATTAACTTGTAACTATATATAGTGTAACATGATCAATCCTACTTGTCAAGTCGATTTTTAATAAATAAACAGCATGTTACAGTATATATACATATGATGTATGTATATGGCATATAATCATAATCATATATGTTATACATATAGAGCCCACGCGTGGGGTGCAGGGGGGGTGGTGTAGTTATACCATGGTATAGGGG
>Ga0163149_10001633_pt1 | contig 28558 bp, 28 predicted proteins | sample OliLakLV19MP5G1_FD_148604 | JGI IMG/M metagenome (GOLD analysis project Ga0163149, IMG submission 148604) | Freshwater microbial mat bacterial communities from Lake Vanda, McMurdo Dry Valleys, Antarctica - Oligotrophic Lake LV.19.MP5.G1 | ecosystem: Environmental > Aquatic > Freshwater > Lake >... | reverse complement strand
TAGACAAGAAAGAATATGAACTAAAAGATCATTTAGGAAATGTGCGAGTAGCAATAGGCGATATGAAACTACCAGAAAATGAGGCGACAAGCACTCGTGCCATGCCTCCATTTCTGTCAGATGAAAAAGCAGTCAATGATTACTATCCATTCGGGATGACTATTGCGGAGAGGAGCTTTAGTACTGCTGGTTATAGGTATGGGTTCGGTGGGAAAGAAAAGGTAGATGAGATAAGCGGAAGCGGAAATCACAACACAGCTTTGTTTTGGGAATATGATACACGAACAGGCAGAAGATGGAATTTAGACCCTGTAGATCAGTTAAGCGTAAGTAACTATGCAACCAAGTTTACTGTACCTCAAAATAAAGCGGCAATGCACAATTACGGTGGTATGACTAACAAAGGTAAAACAAGACTTTCTTCAACCGCCCAATATGGACTTACAATTTTTTGGAAAACAAAATGAGATACCTAATATTAATACTATTTTTAGTTGCTTGTCAAATGAGTAAATCAGGCACATTACAAAAAGTCTATGAAATAAAGCAAGACGGAATTTTGTTTGAAAAAAGATATACTGATAAAAACAACACAACTCGTATTGTTAATTACGACATAGAAACTAAACAACCCATCGATTCTATAACATTGAATTACGATAAGAAAGGCAATTTAATTGCTGTTAAGGTATACGATTTTGCTGAGGGGAAATATGTAGATGAATTATTATGGCGTAGCGATTATTATTTTCAGGCATACAGCAAAGACAGTCTTTGCAATAGTTTATTACCAATTAAATACCGCTTTCTAATAGAAAATATTGTTAGTTGTATTTGTAATATTCAACAATCACTATTACCCAATGGAGTAAGGGTATCATCACTTGCAAAAACAATAAAGAATAAAGAAGTAATTGAAATAAGTTATTCAGAAATAAACGCTAAGTTTAAGTTACCATACAACATTTTTCAATTATACTTTTACAATCAACTTTTAATAAGTTTTAGTCTGCAAATCAAAGACGGACACTTAATAAAGGAAACCTACTCTTTTTCTGAAGGCACATTTATTAGAGAATTATTCTACGATGAAACAGGTCAATTAAAAAAGTTGGTTGAAGAATGTAGATACAACAATGAAGTCGGTGAGAAAATAACAAGAACATACGAGTTTGAGTAAAAAATAAAGAGCCTTGATTAAATAAAAAGGCTCTTTATTTTTCTTATGGCTCTGCTTCGCAGGGCGAAAAAACCACACAGCATTGCTGTGAATAAAAGGGGCAAAAAAATACAAGTGCCATGCCTCCATTTCTGTCAGATGAAAAAACTGTGAATGATTACTATCCATTCTGGATGACTATTGCGGAGAGGAGCTGGAGTACTGCGGTTTATAGGTATGGGTTTGGCGGCATGGAGAAAGATGATGAAGCAATATGAAAGGCGAGAATTGAATTCTTATTTATTCTAAGAAAAAAGCAAATTTCACATTACGATTGCTTTTTTTAGTGCACGAGAAGGGATTCGAACCCTCACACCCTACGGGAACCACCCCCTCAAGATGGCGTGTCTGCCAGTTTCACCACTCGTGCAAATAATTTGATTTCAAAAATAAGCTTATTTTGGGATTCTACAATAACAAATTGACTTTTTTGAATATCCATCCTCAAATCAATTTATTTGGAGAATTAGGAATAATGCCGTAAATTTGTTTTCTGTTTTGTTTGCATAATTGTGAACTCTGCAAAACTAAATGGTGACGTAGCCAAGCGGCTAGGCAACGGTCTGCAAAACCGTCCACACCGGTTCGAATCCGGTCGTCACCTCTCTTTTTCCAAATTAACAAATATAATTATGGGTTCTACTTCAGATTTAAGAGTTGGTGCAGTTGTAAAGTACCTAAATGAAAATTGTATCGTTATAGATAGCGAATTCCGTAAGCCAGGCAAGGGTGGTGCGTTCTTCAAAGTGAAAATGCGTAACCTAAAAACTGGTAACTTGAAAGAGCACACATACAATTCTGGCGAATCTATTGATTTCGTTAGAATCGAAAAACGTCCATATCAATATTTGTATAAAGATGGTGCAAATTATATCTTTATGAGCAATGAAACTTTCGATCAAGTTCCAATGAGTGAAGAATCGGTGGCTGAAGATTTTAGATTTGTAAAAGAAAACCAAGATGTGTATATTGCATTTGAAGGTGAGACAGCTTTGTCGGTAGAAGTACCACAGCATATTAATTTGCGAATTACTTATACTGAGCCTGGACTGAAAGGCGACACTGCAACAAATGCTATGAAACCAGCAACAGTGGAAACTGGTGCTGAAATTCGTGTTCCTTTGTTTGTGAACGAAGGCGACTTAGTGCGAGTTGATACTAAAGCTGGCGCTTATATCGAACGAGTAAAAGAATAATTTTTAACTCTTGGAGAGCAAACTATAATGGATTTGCAATATCTAAAAAATTTAATGGAAATCTTCGATGAATCGAAAGCTGAAGAAATTGAGCTTGAAGAAGAAGGTACCAAAATTAAATTATCTAAAAGAAACCAAGCTGATATTGGTGGCAATACAGGTACTATAATCAATATGGGCGGTGGCGGTGCATACCAAATGCAATCTGCTCCAGTTTCAGTTCCAGCTCCAGTTCAAGCTGCTCCTGCAGTCAGCTCAGGCGATTCTGCTACAGCTGCTACTGCTTTGGCTAGCAATTTGTATGAAATCAAATCTCCAATTGTTGGCACTTTCTATCGTTCGCCTTCACCTGAGTCAGACCCATTTGTGGAAATTGGCTCACGTGTGAATATAGGTAACACTCTTTGTATAGTGGAAGCTATGAAATTGATGAACGAAATTGAAAGTGATAAATCTGGCACAATTGAGCAAATTCTTTTGCAAAGTGGAGAGCCAGTTGAATATAACCAAGTGCTATTCTTAATCAAACTTGACTAAGCAATATAATGATTAAAAAATTACTTATTGCCAACCGTGGCGAAATTGCTCTGAGAATTATTAGAGCTTGCAAGGAAATGGGAATCAAATCAGTTGCAGTTTATTCTGAAATTGATAGATACTCCCTTCACACAAAGTTTGCTGATGAAGCTGTTTGTATTGGTCCTGCTGCTGGTAAATTAAGTTATTTAAAAATCCCAAACATTATAGCTGCGGCAGAAATCACAAATGCCGATGCTATCCACCCAGGGTATGGTTTCCTTTCTGAAAATGCTAACTTTGTGCAAATTTGCAACGACCATGATTTGATTTTCGTTGGCCCAAGTGCCGAAGCAATCAATAGAATGGGCGACAAGTCTGTTGCCAAAGAAACTATGCGTGCGGCAGGCGTGCCTGTTGTGCCTGGTAGTGTTGGCGTACTTAAAAATGTGGAACACGCAAAAAAATTAGCTAAAGAAATTGGGCTACCCGTTATGATGAAAGCTGTAGCTGGTGGGGGTGGACGTGGTATGCGTTTTGTTTATGATGAAGCTGATTTAGAAAATGCTTACTATACTGCACAAAACGAAGCAGAAGTTGCTTTTGGTAATGGCTTGCTTTATATGGAAAAACTAATTTCCGATGCTCATCATATTGAAATTCAAGTATTTGGCGATAAACACGGAAACGTGATTCATTTGAACGAGAGAGATTGCTCTACTCAGCGCCGACATCAAAAACTAATTGAAGAAGCTCCTTCTCCAATTGTTGATGCAAAGCTAAGAAAAAAAATGGGCGAAGCTTCTGTTTTAGGTGCTAAATCCGTTGGCTATTATGGCCCAGGCACTATTGAATATTTGGTAGATAACTCAGGTGAGTTCTACTTTATGGAAATGAATACTCGTATTCAAGTAGAACACCCAGTAACAGAAGAATCATTGCAAATTGATTTAATCAAAGAGCAAATATCGGTTGCAGCTGGAGAAAAACTTACTTTGAAAGAATCTCCTCCTAAAATGCACTCAATTGAAGTGCGTATCAATGCAGAAGACCCAGAGCACAACTTCCGTCCAACTCCAGGACAAATAACTTCATTGCACTTCCCAGGCGGACGTGGAATTAGAATTGATTCGCACATCTACCAAGGATATACAATTCCGCCAACTTACGATTCAATGATTGCAAAACTAATAGCAACAGCTCCCACAAGAACTGAAGCAATAGCTAAAATGAAGCGTGCATTGGAAGAAGTAGTTATTGAAGGTGTGAAAACAACTGTTCCTTTCCATCTTTGGATGATGGACAACCCAGACTTTATTGCTGGCAAAATCGACACTAAATATTTAGAACGCCACAATTGGATGGCTGAATAAGTTTTCTGTTTAAAAAAAGAAAGTATAAGAAAAGCTGCACTGGTGTTACCGATGCAGCTTTTATTTTTGTGTTTATTTCTATAGAATCAAAAATTAAACCTATAAACTAACATTCTTATTAGCAATTCAAACAATAGGAAGCCGAATCCCCAAATTGCATAGATTAGGAATTCTTCGCTTTTCTTATTGAAATAGGCAATATCAATTTTGGTTTTTTCTAATTTGTCTATTTTGTCGTAAATGTTTTTCAAGGACTTATCGTTAGTGGCTCGGTAGAATTCACCACCAGATATTTCAGCTATGCGTTTTAGCACAGTTTCGTCCACATCAACTTCCATTTGCTGGATAATTGTTCCACCGCCCTGCAATTGAACAGGGTAGTCCGCAAAACCATACTTGCCAACAGCAATTGTATAAATTCTAATTCCAAATGTTTTGGCAATTTCCGCAGCAGTTTCTGGCGATACTACCCCAGCATTGTTCTTGCCATCGGTTAGCAATATAATTACTTTGCTTTTTGCTTTGCTTTCTTTCAATCGAGAAACTGAGGTAGCCAAACCACTTCCAATCGCCGTTCCATCTAAAAACATACCTGTTTTAAGTGAGCGAATTTGATTTTTCACTACTTCGTGGTCAACTGTAACAGGACATTGGGTGAAGCTCTCGCCCGAAAAAACTACCAAACCTATTCTATCGTTCACTCTATTATTGACAAAATCAATTGCTCTATTTTTAGCTGCTTCCATTCTGTTTGGCTTAAAGTCCATTGCCAGCATAGAAGTAGATAAATCAAGTGTCATCACAATATCTATACCGTCTGTTTTCACAGATTTCCTCGACGATGAAGACTGCGGCCTAGCCAAAGCAATTACTAAAAATGCAATAGCAATTGATCTAATTATTGGTAATGTGTGTCGCAAACGCATTTTCAAACTTGGCTTTAATTTCTCGAAAGGAGATAGAGTTGCCAGCGAAATGCTTGCATTTTTTCTTTTTTCTGTCAAGTAATGATAAAGCAAATATATTGGTATTACAGCCAACACATAGAAGTATTCTGGATTTGCAAATTTATATGCTGAGAAATTGAATATATCCATTTTTCTAATCCCTCGTCGCTTGAATATTTCTACGTTGTTGCTCCAGCTCTCCAGCTTGGAATATAGTGTGTGCTTCTTGAATAAATAGCACAGCACTTTGCAAAGCTGTTGCATTTTCCTGAGCTAATGGTTCTTGTTTTGCAAACTTTGCCAAATCGCCCAATTGGAAGATGTATTTCAATTTGCTTACTTGTTCTTCTCCAAATCTCACATTGCTCATTGCTATATATATTTCATCGCTAGTCATTTCCAATGCTGCCACTTTAGTGGTACGTTCTATATAAAGCCGAATTATATTTGTCAGCTCTATATAGTATTTTTTCACTTGACCATTTTGCCAAAGCTTTTCATTTTCTAATTTTTTGAGTGCTTCCAATGCCAATATATGAGGTGGTATTTTTGGGTCGCTGCTCTCAAATACTATAGCTTTTGGTATTCTATTTTTCCAATAATTATAACCGAAATAGCCGGCAATAGCTAACACTACTATTATTACAAACCAATACCAATAATCCCAAATAGAAAATTCTATTCCGAGCGGCGGCTTAATATCTTTAAATGCTTGAGTGGTGTCCACAGTAAGAGTTTTATAACTTACTGTTATAGAATCTGTCCTTGCTATATATGGGTCGGAGAAACCTTTTTTATCGTAAATTATTTCCAGTGCTGGAATAACATAATGCCCACTATCGAAAGCTGTTAGTACATAGCTCTGCATAAAAGCTGTATATTTATCGCTCTTTATAGTATCAATTTTATTAGTAGATACTATTTCCAAATCGCCAATTTTATCTTTGAATTTGGGAAATACAAAGTTCACTCCTTTGCCAAAAGTAGCCGAAACTCTATATCTAAACTGATCGCCAATAAGTAAATTATTAGTGTCAATTTTGGCTTCCAGAGTCAATGCCTCTTCGCTTCTTGCTGTTGCAAAACCAAGTAGTATAATCAGTATTAAAGAATATAATTGAATTACTTTTTTCATAATTAGTATTTTTTATCTCTACTTTTGAAAAAATTAATTAATGGATTAACGTAAGATTCATCTGTTCTTAATCGAATCAAATCCACTTTAGCACTACGCAATATTTTATTTGTTTTCGTGTCCAAATTCGCCTGATATTCTGCATAAGCATTTCTTGTTGACTTATCCGATGTATCAATTAATTTCGTTTTGCGTGTTTCTGGATCTCGGAAATATACTATCCCAATATTTGGAATAGCGTATTCCTTTATATCGAATACTTTTATTCCCACAGCATCGTGGCGTTTGGAAACAAGCGACATTTCCTTTTGGTAATCTGCATCGGTCACAAAATCTGAAATTAAAAACACAATACTACTTTTAGTAATGACGTTTTTGAAATATTTCAATGCCATTGCCAAATCAGTTTTTGTACTAGTTGGCTCAAGCTCTAATAACTCTCTGATTATTCGTAGTGTATGCGATTTGCCTTTCTTTGGTGGAATAAACTTTTCAATTTTATCCGAAAAAAATATCACCCCAATTTTATCATTATTTTGAATAGCAGCAAATGAAAGAATTGCAGAAATTTCCGTTATCAAATCTCGCTTACTGCTAACTTTAGTGCCGAAGTTCTCCGAGCCAGATATGTCTATTAGCAAAACTACTGTTAGCTCTCGCTCTTCCTCAAATATTTTAATATGAGGAGAATTTGAACGAGCTGTAACGTTCCAATCTATTGTGCGAATGTCATCGCCCACGTTGTACTCACGCACTTCGCTAAAGGCAATTCCTCGCCCTTTGAAAGCAGAATGATAATTACCCGAAAACATTTGCTTACTAATGCCTTTGGTTTTAATCTCCACTTTCCGAACTTTCTTTATCAGTTCCGATGTTTCCATTTTGATTTCCTAACCCTATTAAGGCACTTCCACAGTGTTCAATATTTCATTGATAATATCCACGCTTGTAATATTTTCTGCTTCTGCTTCATAAGTAACACCTATTCTATGGCGAAGTACATCGTGGCAAACAGCACGCACATCTTCTGGTATCACATAGCCTCGGCGTCTGATAAAAGCAAATGCCTTCGCAGCTTTTGCTAAATTAATTGTAGCCCTAGGCGATGCACCAAAAGAAATCAAATCTTTCAATTTATCTAATTTGTAATCTTCGGGGAAGCGAGTAGCGAAAATTATCTCCAATATGTAATTTTCGATTTTCTCATCCATATAAACTTCATTCACCAATCTTCTTGCATGCACAATATCCGCAGGTGTCATCACCTTTGGCACAGCAGGGAAGTTTTTCGCCAAGTTTAATCGCAGAATTTCTTTTTCCTCTGCAATTTGCGGGTAAGTTATCACAACTTTCAGCATAAATCTATCCACCTGAGCTTCTGGCAGAGGATAAGTTCCTTCTTGCTCTATCGGATTCTGAGTAGCCAACACAAGGAATGGCTCTTCCAATTTATAGGTATGTTCGCCAATTGTTACTTGTTTTTCTTGCATAGCTTCTAGCAATGCACTTTGCACTTTAGCAGGAGCACGGTTAATTTCATCTGCAAGAATGAAATTGGAAAATATAGGCCCTTTTTTTACCGTGAAGTTATGAGTTTGCTGATTATAAATCATAGTTCCCACCAAATCCGCAGGTAGCAAATCGGGGGTAAATTGAATTCTATTAAACTTTACATCCACCGCTTGAGCCAAAGTGTTAATTGCAAGCGTTTTGGCAAGCCCAGGTACACCTTCCAAAAGGATATGTCCACCAGATAGCAAACCAATCATTAATCGCTCTAGCATTTGCTTCTGTCCAATTATTGTTTTGCCAAGCTCCATAAATAGAATATCTATGAAAGAGCTTTCTCGCTGAATTCTTTCATTTAATTCTCTAATATCAACCATTAAAATTCCTCACTACTTATAATTTGTCTTTGCTACAAATTTGAAACATTTTTCTGAATAATTTTCAACCATATAACGAAATTATATGAATTTAAGTTTCTGCAAAAAAACAAATATTTCAATTTATTTTACAATTTTTACACTTCTTTTCATAAAAAGTGTAACCTTTTTGCTTTTCATGTGTCTATTCTTTAGAGAACAATCCTGTTCCTATAATAACTCCTGAGTTCATCGTAAAGACAACAAAAGAGAATTTAAATGACGATATAAAGGGTGAAGCTTACGAAGTAAAATCTATGTATCCAGATTTTTTAAAATTTTCCGAAATTGCTGATAACCAAATTGCTTATTTAAGTCTTACTTATGCAATAAAAACAGAACAAAAGCATAAATTCATTTTTGAACAAGTCTTGGGAGATATTAACTCTAATACACTAAATAGTTTGTCATTCAAATATTACGTTCGTCCAGCTTTTGTTAATACCTATACAACTATTACAGTTTGCTATTTAGTTTATTTCGAAAAAGTTCTATTGTTGCGTTAATTCCATAGCTACCAATTAGAAATATAACTGGCATTATTGTAATGCGGTAGCGTGGCAGATAGCCAACATAGGAATGAAGTAACCAGTGGGCAATTAGATATAATAATAATATTTGAATGAATATATTTGCTCGCAAATAAGAAAAATAAATAGCGGGTATAAATCCTAAAAATGCTAAACCAAGTAAAGCAAAGTCAACTAAATCGAATAAGAAAAGTGGGCTAGTTGGTTTATCGTAAAATGATGGTTCTGCTATTCTCATATCGCCTGCAAAACCAAAACGATAGTCAATTCGTATCACTTCAAAAAATCCCCAAGCTCTTGATTTGAATTCTTTCCATTTTCCAAATGATTTGTAGTTATCTTTCAGCTCATTATATTTTTGTAATGTGAATTTAGATTCTATATATTCACGAGATTCTTTGCGAAATTGTTTCGTAAGATATTGTGTCATATAAAGGTTTATAACAGTGTCATAGCCAGGAACATAACCATAATATGCTTTTTTTTCTGAGTATCCTTGAGTAGTTGTTTTCTGATTTACATTTGCAGTTCGTTCTGGAGTGAAAATTACAAATTTCCCCCAATGTTGATATTGTCGAATATGCCAAGGAGTAAGTATAGCAATAATAATCAAACCAAAAGTAAGTACTTTTTTAAAATCAACAAGTTTAATCGAACGCAAAGAATTGAATAAAAAGTAAAGCCCTACAAAACCAAAGTGAACAATAAAACGGTTATTCAAGCAAATTAGCAAACCAAATAGAAATGAATAAGCAACAAAGTAGCTTAATTTATTTGTTTTAATAAACTTAATAAGATAATATAAAGAGAAGATTAGAATTGAGATAGTGAAACTTTCAATAAGAAGCAACAAAGAATATGACCATTGAATTACATAAGCAGCGTAAAAAAACGTATAGCCAATAGCCCAATATCGAGAAAATATTTCATTGGTAATTAAAAAGAAAACCCAAATTGCAACAAGAGAAACAAATATTTGCAATACGATAACATTAACAGCATTAGTACCTAACATTGAATAAACAACAGCAATAATAGCAGGATAGCCGGGCATTACAGTTTGTCCAATATCATTGCCATCTTCGAAATAGCCTGGAGTAGAAATATTAGATTCACCTTTGGTAATAGCTTTTGCAATACCATCATAAAGTATGCTATCATCAGAAAACTTTAAATTATAATAGTGTGGCACAGCAAAATAAAGCATAGCCAATAATAAAGCAAACACTAAGTATATGTATTTATTGGTCATTGGATTTAATTTGTTTCTTTAATGAATAAATCAATTGCTCAACGCTTTTAAACTTAAAATATTTCATATATCTAAAATTTGCATATACTCCAATTGTAAATACTATCAGAATCGTAGTTAAAGTAGTATAAAGAGAAATGATTATACCAAATTGGGGATTAGAACCAATTAGTGTCATTAAAAGTCCCGATACAATTTGTTCAACACCTAAGTTACCTGGTGTAATTTTGAATAACATTGATATTCTTAAGAACAAAGTTAGTAAAGCAACAGAATATATATCAATATTTAAATTTGTTATTTGTGCAATCCACCAAAACCAAACAATACTACAAATAACATGAAATATATTTAATCCAAATGTGTATATTGTTAATTTCTTGTTGTACCATAATTCTGAAGAATTGTCAACTATTTGCTCAATTATAATTAATATTTTAGAAAGTAGATTATTCTCAACTTTTCCAATCTTCTTAATAATTTTATTTAAAAGTATAATTATGAAGGGGAATAAAAGTAAGACAATTGAAATCAAACCGAGTGATGAATGAATATTATTTGTGAACAATGTAAAAACAAACGCAACAGCACCTGTTAAAACAACATTAACAAGTAAAATATATATATTTAAAGTGAAACTCTCTGTTAGCTTAATATGAAACCTCTCTTTAAGAAAAAGAGTAGAATAGACCATACTGCCTTGGAATGGCAATACATAACTCCAAAGATTTAATGTTATTGGGAATAGCAAAATATCTTCTAATTTAAATTTGTTATTACTATTTGAAGTAATTAACAATTGATATTGTAATCCGGAAACAAAGTAAATCACCAATGCTATTATAATTGAAATAGAAACATCTAATAATTTCAAACTTCTTGCAATTTCAATTATCTCATTGCTAATATAAAATTTAGAAATTAGAAATAATATAGCAAATGATACTAAATATTTAATAGTATTTTTCATTCTTATACTTTATAAGGAGGTTTTTCCTTAATTACTTTGCACGGATTACCTACTGCAATTGAATTTGATGGAATATTTTTTGTGACTATAGAACCAGCTCCTATCACAACGTTATCTCCAATTTCTATACCAGGAAGAACCACAACATTTGCTCCAATCCACACATTACTTCCAATAATAAGAGGTTTTGAATATTCAGCTACATCAAAATCTTCAAAATTATGATTTGCACTAATTAGTTGCACACCTGGTGCAAATTGTACATTATCTCCAATAATTATACCATTTTCTCCTTGTATATATTGGAAAGGAGCAGAACCTGGAGATGTACGTTTGCCAAATTTTATATTGGATGGGCTGGTTACGTATGATGTATAATGACAGGGCCAAGGAACGTGAAAATTAAATAACAGAAATCTTTGATAGAAAAAAAAATATACATACTTCCAATCTGAGTAAGTATCATCGGAATAAGTATATGTTTTTTTTGCAATCTTTCCTATTCCATTTAAAATGCTTTTAAGCAATTTAAAATCTTCCTTATTTTTTTGCATTATCCAACCTCTCTCTCTTTCTTTGGTCTGCCATCATAGTTAAAAATGGAACTTTCCAAGGTAGTAAATACTTAAATAAAAAGTGTATTATTGGGAAATACCTATCTAAAATATTGTAGTTAGAAGGCCAATCCAAGAATGTAGTATATGGTTGTTTCATTATGCTTTCAAACTCATATTTAGAAATTTCTAATTTCTTACATATATAGTCCTTATCCTCATTCATTCTTTCTATAGAATAAGGAAGCTCCATCAATTTGCTTAAAGCTTCTTCTCTAATTAAATATCCCGATCTAATTTGTGCAGAATAAGTTACTTTTCTTTTGTCAATACCACACTTTTGTGGCAACCAATATCCAACAATAAATCTTGTAAAAATAGACTCGTGATGATGTCCACCATAATCTTCCCAGTCATACTCTTTTTGCAGCATTATTTTAATAAGATTTTTATTATAGTTTAAAAAATAAATAGGTCTAAATAGTTTTATCCCTTTAATGTATGAGTACCAAACAAAACTATACAAAGTTAAATCTGGGAATGTATTTAATTTAATTTTACTAAATTTTTGAACTATAGCTCTTAACAAAGTGTTGTCCGTCCATGTCCATTCATTTGGTTGAGTACCCTCTGATCTGAAATCATTACCAACAATTATAAATTTAATACCCTCTTCATTTGCTATTTTATAAAGAGTTGCTGTAATAGCTTGGTCTGTTGGTCCATCCGCCCATGCGAATCCTGCTCTAATATAAGACGCAAGAATTTCTTTCATTTCTTCCCAATCAATTACATAAGTTCTTAAGTCTATGTTTAATTTTTGTAGTACTTTTTTAATATTACCAGTTGATATATCTGAATTCCAACCATTATCTAAATGCACTGCAAGAGGTTTTAGTCCCAATTCAACAGACAAGTGTAACAAATAAGAACTATCAACTCCACCACTAACTCCAATAATACAATCATATTCATTATTACCTTTTGATTGTTTTATTTTTTCAGCATAATTTTTTAATTTCAAAGCACCTATTTCATTCTGAGGGAATTCCATGTCTAGACTGTTGTGTAATTTACAATAATTACATTCACCTTTTTCATCAAAATAAATGCCTGGTACTGTTGTATCCATAACACATTTAATACAAATTTGATATTTATTTAAATTATTCTGCAATTCTTTTCCTTTCTTGTTCACTTATAAAATTAATTAATACACCACGCTTTTTGCCATGGAAAACAAACATACTTCCAGCTGCAACTGCAGAAGCCTTTGATTGTTTAAACGCTTCAGTTAGATGATTAATATTACCAGCACCACCAGTTGCAATTACAGGTATATTAGATATATCAGTAATTGACTTAATCAATAGTAGATCTAGCCCAGTTTGCGTCCCTTCATTATTTATTGAGTTAATGAGAATCTCTCCTGCGCCTTTATCTTGAATTATTTTCACATAATCTAATAGACTTATCTTTTCTTTAATTGTGCCAGAGTAAGAATAAATATTATATCCGCCAAATATGTTTTTCTTTACATCAATAGAAACAACTATACACTGACTGCCAAAATTATTTGAAGCTTCCTTAATGAAATCTACATTACTTAATGCAGAAGTGTTTATTGATACTTTTTCTGCACCCGCATAAAGCAACTCTTCGATTTGGGAAACTTTATTTATTCCACCTCCAACTGTGAAAGGCATAAAACATTCATCAGCTAATTGCTCAATGATAACGGAACTAATTGTTCTTTTTTCGATGCTTGCTGTAATATCTAGAAAAATAAGTTCATCGACTTCTAAATCATTAAACAATTTAACTGCATTAATAGGATCACCAATGTAAGTATGATTTTTAAACTGAATTCCTTTCACTAAGCCCTTTCCTTTCAAAAGCAAAGTAGGTATAACTCTCGGTTTTAATTTCAAAATATTATCACCGCAAAATTTTCTACAATTTGAAAACCATTTCTATGACTTTTCTCTGGATGAAACTGAGCTCCGAATAAATTATATTTTCTTATTGAAGAACAAAAATCTATTCCATAATTTGTTTTTGACGCTACATCTTCATCTCTATCACATACTACATAGAATGAATGTGTGAAATAAACAGATTTATCTAAATTAACATTAGAATATATTGGATTTTCATGTGTCAAAATAATATTATTCCATCCAACATGGGGTATTTTTAATGAATTATCCTCAAAAGAAAATTTAATAGTATCTGCATCAACAATTCCTAATCCATTAACTCCAGGTGCTTCTTCGCTTCCACGAGTCATTAATTGCATTCCCAAACAAATACCTAAAAAAGGGATTTTCTTATTTGTGGCGAAATCAACTAAAATTTCTCTTATATTTAATTCGTCAATTCTGTTCATTGCCTTTCCAAAATTTCCAACACCTGGTAAAATTATTTTTGAAATACCCTTAAAATCTTCAGGACTAGATACAATCTTGTATTCAACCTTACTTTTTTCAAGCTTGTAGTATATGGATCGAATGTTATTCACTCCAAGATTCACAATTCCCAACATACTAACTTATTACTCCCGAAATTAAGTTCATTATTTTCAAAGCTGCATTCCCATCACCATAGGCATCTCTTTTAGACAATATAGTTACACTTTTATGCAAATTCTTTAATAAAGATTCCTTACTTCTATCTTTAACAAGAAAATTCATGCCTTCATTAACTGTTTCTATCCATTCTGTTTCTGGTCTTAATGTAATGCAAGGAATTCCTAAAAAGTATGCTTCTTTTTGAATACCTCCAGAATCAGTGATTATCTTTAATGCACTAGATTCCAATGCAAGAAAATCTAAATAACCTAATGGATCAGTAACAATAATATTACTAGCTATAAGTATGTTGTTTTTAGTTATAATAGATTTAGTACGAGGATGAATGGGAAAAACTACTTTCTTTTTGATTTCTCCAAAAGCACTTAAAATATTATTTAAAATTGTTAAATCATCCACATTATATGGTCTATGGAGAGTCGCTAAATAATAATTATTTTCGACTAAGTTTAATTTATTTAATATATTACTTTTATATTTTGCTATCTCTATATTATCTAAAAGTGCGTCATACATTACATCCCCAGTAAAGTAAGAATTACTTGCCATCCCTTCATTTTTTAAATTCTCAATAGCTTTAACGCTTGGTGCAAATAAAATATCCGATATTGAATCTGTAATTATTCTATTTATTTCTTCGGGCATACTTCTGTTGAAAGATCTTAGCCCAGCTTCTATATGAGCAGTTTTGATTTGTAGTTTTGATGCCGCTATAACAGCTGCTAAAGTTGAATTAACATCGCCTATAACAATAACTAAGTCTGGTTTTTCATTTATGAATAATTTCTCTAATTCTATTATCATCTTTCCAGTTTGTTCGCCGTGTGAACCTCCACCTATTCCCAAGTAAAAATCTGGCTTTGGTAGATTCAATTCTTCAAAGAACACTTCTGACATATTATTATCATAATGTTGTCCTGTATGTACCAATTGAAAATTAAAATTAACAAATTGTTTTGACAACTTAAATAAAGGCGCTAGTTTAATAAAATTAGGTCTTGCACCTGCTATGAACATCAAATTTTTCATTTTTTTATATTTTCAATTAAGTCTAATACAAATTTATTTAAATCTACCATATCTTTTAGCATTATTTCTTTTTTTATTTGCCATTCTTGTTTTAAATTATCTTTTAAAAGCAACTCTTTAATTTTGATGAGCATTTCATCGAATTGATAGCTTTTAAAACCATAAGTTAAATCATATTTAAACTCTTTTTCATCCATAACAGTTATCCTGCCAACAAAATCATTCATTCTTATTGCTGGAGTACCAAGAATTGTTGCTTCTGAAGTCATTGTTTGACTATCTCCAATAAACATTTCGGCAAATGCCAAAATATGCGGCATATCTATTGGGTTCATTTGAAGCCTATATTTTTCAAAATCACTCCTAAGTGGTCGTTCTGAAGATATTACAACTTTACCTTTTGTTTTTAAGAATCGTATTAATTCATTTAACCTATTATCATCAATTCCTTTTATTCCATCATCATGTGAAGCAGTTAAAGCTACCAATCTAATAAGAAAATATTTTGAATCGGCATCAAGTTCATATTTATCGAGAATATGAATATTAGGAGTAAATATTGACGGGTGAAGAGAAGCCAGTTCTTTATAACCATTGAATGAAATTTTTTTGTTATTAAAAATTCCTAAATTTACAGATGAAGGTGCTATAACTTTTGTAGTTAACATCAAAAATGGTGCGAGTTCTGGCACAGCATGTAAATCATCATCTATAAACATCCAAGTAGTTACTGATTTTAACTTCCCTATTACTACTAACAAATCATCAGTTATAAACAAATCATATTTCTTAAATAAGGTATATTTAAAAAGTCTAATAACTGTTATTAAAGCATTTAAATATAGATTGAATTTTTTTAAATAATTACTTCTTCTGCCCTTGGGAAAAATATTTGTATATTCCCATCCCTCACCTTTTACCAAATCTTCTAAAACATCTTTGGTAATAATTAGTAAATCAACCTTGTATCCATTAGACAACAAATTATTAATTATATGTCTGAATAAATAGTACTTACTTGGGTGTACGATAAAAAATAATATTCTCATATATATTTCCAAATTTAAATTAATATTTCACAAGCATAATCTACTCCTAATACCTTATAAAAAAAGGGGTTCGATTGCTGAACCCCTAAATTTTTAAGTGTAAAATTCTTTGAGTCTGACAGATTAATTTCTAACTATCGCACTTTCTACTATCACACTTACTGTGTTGTTATGCATCTCAAGTATGCCTGAGCTTATCTCAAATATTGTTTCTGTCCCATTCACTTCTTTGACTGTCACATTGCCTTGCACCAAACTTGATACTATTGGAACGTGATTGTTTAAAATTTGAAATGGAGATTTCGCCCCTGGCACCGATACAGCCGATGCTATACCATTGTAAACTATACGCTGAGGTGTTACTATTTCTACGTTAAGCATTATATTGTCCGATTAATTATTTGCCTTTGCTTTTGTATTCTGCGAATACTTCGTCAATTGTACCTTTGTATGTAAACATTCCTTCTGGAATTTCATCACATTCGCCATCTAAGATTGCTTTGAATCCTGCAATTGTATCTGCTATTTTCACATATTTACCAGGGTGACCTGTAAATTGCTCTGCCACGAAGAATGGTTGTGAGAAAAATCTTTGAATTTTTCTTGCTCTTGTTACTGTAATTTTATCTTCGTCAGAAAGCTCATCCATACCTAAGATATTGATGATATCTGACAAATCTTTATAAGCTTGCAATGTTCTAACACAACGAGATGCTGTATCATAGTGTAACTGGCCAATAATGTTTGGATCCATAATTCTTGAACTTGAATCCAATGGATCTACCGCTGGATAAATACCAAGCTCGGCAATCGAACGAGAAAGAACAGTTTTTGCATCTAAGTGGGCAAATGTATTTGCTGGAGCTGGATCTGTTAAGTCATCGGCTGGTACATATACCGCTTGTACCGATGTAATAGAGCCTTTGTTTGTAGAAGCAATTCTCTCTTGCAATGCACCCATCTCTGTAGCCAAAGTTGGTTGGTAACCTACTGCCGATGGCATACGCCCCAAAAGTGCTGAAAGCTCTGAACCCGCTTGTGTGAATCGGAAAATATTATCCACGAATAATAGTACGTCTCTTCCTTCTTGGTCGCGGAAGTATTCCGCCACTGTCAATGCAGTCAATGCTACACGAGCTCTCGCTCCAGGTGGTTCGTTCATTTGTCCAAATACAAGTGCAGTTTTATCTAATACGCCCGATTCTTCCATCTCACGGTAAAGGTCATTACCCTCACGAGTACGCTCACCCACACCTGCGAAACAAGAATATCCACCGTGTTGTTTTGCAATATTGTTGATTAATTCTTGGATTACAACTGTTTTACCAACACCAGCACCACCAAAAAGACCAGTTTTACCACCCTTTGTAAATGGTTGAATCAAGTCAATTACTTTGATACCTGTTTCAAACATTTCAGAATTTGTAGTCAAATCTTTGAATTCTGGAGCAGGTCTGTGGATAGAAAATTTTTGCTTAGTTTTCACTTCGCCTTTTCCATCAATTCCACGACCAGTTACATTCACCATACGTCCAAGAATTTCAGGACCTACTGGCACAGAAATTGGTGAACCAGTATCAAATGCTTTCATACCACGCACTAAACCATCTGTTGTTTCCATAGAAACAGTTCGCACTCTATCTTCGCCTAAGTGTTGTTGCACTTCGCAAATAAGTACTTCATCAGCACCAGTTTCAATGTTTTTTCTTGGTATTTCTAATGCGTTCATAACCGCTGGAATAGTACCAGGGGCAAACTCAACGTCAACGACAGGACCGATTACCTGTACAATTAAACCTTCATTCATTTTGTGGAGACCTATTAAAGGATAAATATTAATTTTTTTATGATTACAGATTACAAAATTAAGAAGAAAATTCATTAAAGTCAAAAAGAAACACAAAGATTATTAAGTTTCTTGGCTTTTGTTTTAAACAAACGGACTTAACTTTTACACAAAAATAGTTTAACTAAGTTCATTACTTTTATTTATCTTAGTTTACGATTAGCAAATTCAGTACTTTGCTTAAATCTTTTTCTTTTGCGTTTGCGTCTAAATAAGAATGAATTTTGAAATGATTCTTGTTAAATATATAAAACTTAATTAATTTACTTTTTTTGAGATTAAAAATGCAAATAAACAAAGAAACTTTAACGGAATTTTTAGCAAAAAAGAGATATGTATGCGACAATGTAGCAGACGATTTCATTACAAACGTCATTAATACTGATAGTTTGAACAACTTAAATCAAATTTTCAAAGATTTGGTTTATAACAAAGAAATAGAATCTGATTCGATGCCTAAATATTTCGAAGATTTCTTTGATCAAAATTCAGCACTTCCAAATTTTGCAAATATTGAGAAAATTGAATTAGCACAAAGTGTATTCAAGCGGTTTGGGCCTGCATTCATTGTAGCTTATTTTTGCAAATCTTTGCCAGAGTGCTATGCCTGTGGCAATGGTGCTGTTGCATTGGCTGCCACTGGAAGACTCACCAACCATACTCGCAGAAGAATTGCCCAAACTGCACAATTTGTATTTGATGTAATGTCGCCAGGTGGATTGGAGCAAGATGGAAGAGGAATTTCTTCGGCGATTAAAGTTCGATTGGTACACGCTTCTATTCGCTACTATATGAATCTCAACATTGGCAATAATAAAGTTAACTATAATCCTGCATTTTTGGGTTTACCTATAAATCAAGAAGATTTAGTCGGCACAATGCTTGCTTTTTCACTTGTTGTTGTAAATGGTATGGAAAAGCTTGGAATAGATTTAACAATGGAAGAAAAAGAATCAATTTTGCATTTGTGGAAAGTTGTTGGTCATTTAATTGGCATACAAGAAGAAATAATGCCTGATAATTATGAGGAAGCAAAACAAATATGGTCGACTATCACTTCTCAAAATTTTAAAAATACTCCAGAAGGTGAAAGTTTAAACAACCATTTAATTCAAATGCTTAATGAATTGATTCCTGGCAGAAAACTTGATGACTTTGTTATAATTCTTATGAATCAATTAGTAGATGACAATGCAAAACCAGCAATTAGCTTAATATCTCATAAAAATTACAACATTCTTTCAATTATAACATACTTATTTGGTAAAGGTTTCCTAAATATTGATGGCGAAAGTAGATTTTCATATTTCTTTACAAATTATGTCAATATGGCAATTATCAATGCCTTGAAAAATTATGTTAGTGAAGGTGAAAATATAAGCATATTTGTACCAGATGCATTAACTCAAAATTGGAATAAGCAACACTCCTTTTGGAATTTAATCAAAGGTAAAAGCAAATGAATTGGCTAAGTTTCGAACATCTTAATGTTTTACAAATGACTTTGTTTTTCACTGGTTGCTTTTTTTGGCTTCTAACTTACTATGTCTATATAAAAAATATAGTAAAAAATCAGTTTTTAGAAATTCCCTATATCGTTGTTTGTATGAACATAGCTTGGGAGTTTGTTTGGAGTTTTTTGTTTGGAGATAGTGTTAGAAATTATTTAGGTTTGTCAATGCAAATTGGCTACGCTTTGTGGTTTTTCTTTGACTGCTTCATTTTCTATGGTTTACTTAAGTATGGACACAAACAATTCAAACTTCCGTTCCTAATCAAACATAATCGAATATTAGCTTTTGTTTTTGCTATTTTTTTCATTTTGTTTTTCTATTTTATGAATGTTTCTGGTTATGACACACCAATTGGAACAATTTCTGCTTATATTGACAATATTGTAATTTCCGCTGCTTATATTTTCTTGTATTTGCAGTCCGACCAAAAGCATTTGTTTTCAAAAAGTGTAAGTTGGTTTAAGTTTATTGGAACAGGGTTAATTTCTTTAGCATTGGTAATGCATTGGAATCAAAACAAATTCTTAATTCTTATGACTTCTGCCGTTTTTTTGTTAGATGTTTCATATCTATTTATAATGAAAAAATATCCTGCTGAGAAAAATTAAAATATGCTGACTTATCTTAAAAATATTATCAACAAGGGTAGTGAAAACAACTCTACAAAAAATGACAACAAAATATTTGCCATAACTAACTTTATATTGTTATTGGCTTCATTTGTAGCATTCCTTAGAATTTTTATATTCTTTGCTACTGGCGATAGTTCTTTTGCCTTAATTTCTCTAATTTCAAGCGTATGCTTTGGTGGCTTATACATTCTCAATGTAAAAGGATACCATGACTTTGCTAAGTACTCACTTCTGTTTGTTGGCAATTTAGCTACCGGATTCAAAGAGTTATCAAGTGGTGGAGATGCAGGGCAAATTTATTTAATTCTTGCAAGTTTTGGTGTTGTTTTTCTTTTATTCGATATAAAAAACCAACTAAAATTTGTTATTGCTCTACTTTTCCCAACACTAAATGTACTAATTGTTCTAGTGTTACCAATTGCCTTTCCTGAACTTACACAATTTATAATTGTCTCAATTCACGGTGATACAAATTTAAGCAACGATTTATTGCTTAAAAACAAAATTACTGGAGTGCTATCTAATGTTGTCTTATCAGTGTTTGTTGTTTGGTACTTTGTTAAAAAAAGCAACGATAAAGAAGAACAACTTATTGATAACAACAAATTATTAAGCGATATCAATATTGACTTGGAAAAGCAAAAAGCAATTATTCAAAGCCAGAACGAAGAAATTTATGCGAGTATTCGATATGCTGAAAGAATACAAAATGCTATACTTCCTTGGGAAGAAAGTATGAATGAAGCTTTCCAAAATTATTTCATCATTTACAAACCCAAAGATATTGTTTCTGGCGACTTTTACTGGCTACACAAGAAAGATGACGTTGCTTACTTTGCTATTTGCGACTGTACTGGACATGGAATTTCTGGTTCAATGCTATCAATGATAGGTTCTACAATTTTAGAAGAAGCAGTTTCTTCCAGAAATCTTCTAAAAACCGAAGATATTCTAAAATATTTTGATTATAAACTAACTATAGCTTTAAATCAGCAAATTGTAACCAATAAAAGTAGAGATTCTATCGAAGTTGGATTAGTTAAAATTTCAAATGATTTCATTGAGTTCTCTGGAGCTAGAAACAACTTATATTATTTAGACAATGGTAATTTAAAAATTATAAAAGGCGATAGAATTTCAATTGGTGGCGATTTGATTGCTGGTGATTCTTACACAGGTCATAAAATTGAGAAAAAATTAAATACTATGATTTATTTGACAACTGACGGATTTATAGACCAAGTTGGAACAAATGGGAAAAAATATGGTTCTTCAAAATTGAAAGAATCTATGCAAAATGTTCATTCTCTTGATTTGAACAAACAAAAATTATTCTTCGAAAATGAACTTTTTTCTCACAAAGGCAACGAAGATCAAAGAGATGACATTACATTTGTAGGCATTAAAACAAACTAGTATCTATTATAATGAAATCATTTTTAAAAAACATTATAAACAAGGGTGTTGACTTTGAAAACGGTCAAAATAATAGTAAAATACTTGTTACCACAAACTTTATTTTATTAGCTGCATCTTTGCTTGCCTTTGCTAGATTTATTTTTTTCTTATACAGTTCTCTACCAATTTTTTATTTAATTTCTCTCTTTTCGTCCATACTCTTCTTTCTTATATATCTTGCCAATACTAAAGGTTATTATACATTTGCTAAATTTGCATTAATTGTTATTGGGAATGCAGCTACTTGCTCCAAAGAACTCATTTCTGGTGGCACTTCAAGCCAAATTTATCTTATTTTAGCTAGTTATGGCGTTGTGTTTCTACTTTTCAATGTCAGGGATTATTGGAAAATAGTAATCGCACTTTCAATACCTACCTTGAATTCAGTAATAGTTTTGTTTTACCCAAACTTGTTATACTCTACTCCCTATGTTTCTTTAGAGGTTTTGAATTTTGAAAAGTATGTTGGGGTTTTCTCCAATGTTCTAATTTCCGTTGCCATAATTTGGTATTTTGTGAAGCAAAGCAATACAATTGAAGAAAAATTGAGCGATGCAAATATTCAATTAACAACTGAAATTAATCTAAAAGAAATTGCCGAGAAAGAGACAGAGCAAGCAAAAGAACTATTATCCAAGTCGCTAGACCGTGAAATCGAGTTAAACAATTTTAGAAATACATTAATTGCGAAAGTTACTCATGAGTATAAAAACCCTTTAACAATAATCAACTATGCCATTTCACTTTTAGAGCAACACTATAAAAAAAGAAACGATGAAATGTTTCAAGATGTTATATGGAGAGTTGAGCAATCCATAGATCAACTTAATTCAGGAATGAACAATTTGTTAGCTTATAGCAAGTTAGAGAATTATGAAATAGAAATTACCTACGTAGAACTTGATATAATTTTGGAAATAAAATCTATTATCAAAGATTTAAAATTTTTCGACAAACTAAACAAGTTTGATTTTATCTTGAACTGCAAACAAGACGAATACTTTATAAAAACTGACCCAAATTTAATCTTCCAAATAATTCAAAATCTTTTACAAAATGCAGTAAAGTATTCTCCAAATGGTGGAACAATCACTATAGATGTTGCTTCTTTAGAAAATAATCTTATACTTTCTGTATCCGACCAAGGGATTGGGATTTCGGAAGAAGACTTGAAATTACTTGCAAAACCTTTTAAAAGAGGTAAAAACGTAGAAGGTATAAAAGGTACTGGTATTGGGCTTGCAATTGTGAAATCCTGGACAGAATTATTAAAAGGCAAACTCGATATTTCAAGTCAATTAGGTGTTGGCTCAAAATTCACAGCAACTCTCCCAAAATCATAAATATAATATTTACAGCGAACTTCTAGTAAAATGGCTTGAAATAATATTTTCGGTCATTATGTGCATCAATTTATTTGCCTTGCTTCGCCTAAAAGTATCTCAACTTTTTTAGAGATTAAGAATAATAATTCAATTGCAGTTTGTGCAGTAAAATATTTTTTTCTGTTTTCTTGTTCTTCTTAAAAATAATTATGTACTTACTTCTTCCACCAAGAAGCTTTCGCTAGGCAGTTGCTTTAAATAAACATTGGCGTTGCGGAAATCAATATTTTTTGTGTCCAGCCAAAAGTTGATGTCATTTTTGTTGAGTATCACAGGCATTCTGTGATGAATGTTCGCAAGTAGTTCGTTTGGTTCTGTGGTAATTATAGTAGCGGATTTGATTATTTCACCAGTTTCTTTATCCACCCATTTTGTCCAAAGTCCAGCAAATGCGAAAACTGGCATATCGGGTATTGAAACTCTATATTTCTGCTTATGTTTCTTCTCTGGTTTGGCTTTCCATTCAAAATAGCCAGAGGAGATTATAACGCAGCGATTCTTTTCTAGCAGCGGAGAAAATGACTTTTTTTCGAGCAGAGTTTCTTTGCGTGCATTGAACATAGAATTTCCGATTTTTGATTCTTTTGCCCAAACGGGTATCAATCCCCATTTCATTTGGTTCAAAGAATAATCGCTTTGGACAACAGAAATACTTGAGCTTGGGAAAAAAGTTTTATCTTGCTCAAAGTTCTCATCTAATTCAACTTTCGGGATTAAGTCTTTAGTTTTTTTATAGTTAGACATTAGCTCGAAATTGCCACACATACAATATTTATTCTGTTTGTTTTCAAATAGTTCAAACTAAAATAAGCATTTTATGTTCATTATTGCTAAATTTGTATAACTATTTTGAGTAGAAACATTTACATTTATTTATAATGATTGAAGAAATAAGAGCAGTACGCTCAGAAATTGATTTAGATATTGCCAAAATTATATCGCTCGATACGCTCGAAGAATTCCGATTGAAATATCTTGTGAAAAAAGGTATTATTCAGGGTTTTGCTGAACGATTGCGAGATGTTGCAAAAGACGACAAAAGAACAGTGGGGATTGAGTTAAACCAATTGAAACAATTAGCTGAAGCTACTTATTCTGAAAAGAAGGAAGAGCTTGAATTGGCTGCTGTAACTGTTTCAGATTTAGATTTAACTTTACCTGGCTATCGCCAAAAGCGAGGGAGCTACCACGTTATTCAGCAAGTGATTGATGAAATGCTTGAGATTTTCAAGGGAATTGGCTTCGATGTGGCAGTTGGTCCCGATATTGAAGATGAATACCATAATTTCGACGCTGCAAATTTTGCCGCTGAACATCCAGCTCGAGATATGCAAGATACTTTCTTTATCAATTCCGATGAGAAAACTCTTTTGCGTACTCATACCACTCCAATGCAAATCCGTGTGATGCAAAGCCAAAAGCCACCAATTCGCACTATTATGCCAGGTAGAGTTTATCGCAATGAATCTATTTCGGCTCGTTCTTTGGCGGAGTTCCACCAAATAGAAGGGCTTTACATTGACAAAAATGTAACTTTCCAAGATTTGAAAGGTACAATGGTAGAATTTACACAAAGAATGTATGGAAGAAACACGAAATTCCGATTCCGTCCATCATATTTCCCATTCACAGAGCCATCTGCCGAAATGGACATAACTTGTTTTATTTGTAGTGGCAAAGGTTGCCGAGTTTGCAAATATCAAGGAATGCTTGAAGTGGTGGGCTGCGGTATGGTGCATCCGAATGTACTGAAAGCTGGTGGTATAGACCCTGAAGAATACACTGGTTTTGCTTTCGGTTTTGGAATAGAAAGAGTGGCTATGCTTAAAACAGGCATAGACGACATTCGACTTTTGTATGAAAATGATGTTAGATTACTTGAGCAGTTTTAAATGAATCCAATAAATGCTTTTGAATGGTCAGTTTCGCCAATAATGTTGAATTTGGGTTTTCTCCAAATTCGTTGGTATGGGTTGCTTTTCGCCCTTAGCTTTGTAGTGGGCTATCAGATTATGTACTGGGCATTTATTCGAGAGAAAAAAGACCTTAAGCATTTGGAAACACTTACAATGACTATGATTTTAAGCACTGTGCTTGGGGCAAGATTTGGGCATTGCATTTTCTATGACCCTGTTCATTATCTATCCCATCCACTCGATATGCTGAAAGTATGGGAAGGAGGGTTAGCAAGCCACGGTGCAGCAGTTGGTATTTTATTTGGCTTATATCTATTCCATCGTAAAACTAAGATGGGCTATCTCTGGGTGCTCGATAGAATGGTAATAATAGTGGCACTTTCGGGTTTTTTCATAAGAGTGGGAAATTTCTTTAATTCTGAGATAATAGGCAAACCAGCCAAAGTAGTTTGGGCGGTTGTATTCACAAGAGTGGATATGTTTCCACGCCATCCAGCACAGCTATATGAAGCGTTTAGTTGCTTAATAATATTTGCAATATTATTCTTTCACTATAAAAAGAATCAGAACCCAAAACCAGGGCAAATGCTAGGCTTTTTTATGACAACTGTTTTCGGAATGCGTATAGTTTGGGAATTCTTTAAAGAGAACCAAGTTGCTTTTGAAAATGGATTGCCATTCAATATGGGACAACTTCTGTCAATACCATTGGTACTTGCAGGGCTTTATCTTTTATTTATGCATAACAAAATTAAAAGTAGTTAAATAACTTTTAAGTTAAGCATCGCTTTCACATTTGGTGTTAATTATTTTACAAAAAAAGCCATTTCCTTTTTGGGAAATGGCTTTTCTTTGAGTACACTATCTCATAAAAAAATGATTTAGTAATATTGTTCTTCTTCGTCGTCGTTATAGAAATATTCTTCGTTTTGCATATCTTCATATTCAGGCCAAAGATCTTCCATTCCTTCGATTAATTCGTCGTTATCTTCTAACTCAGCTAAATTATCCAAAACTTGCATCGGAGTGCCGACACGATTGGCATAATCAATAAGTTCTTCTTTTGTGGAAGGCCAAGGGGCATCTTCCAAAGCTTGAGCTAATTCTGGAGTCCAAAACATTCTTAACCTCTAACTACTGTTTTCTTTTCTTAAAATACTTTTCCAATAAATTTTCATATCGAAAAAGTTGAGATTATATTTTATTGTTTTTGCAAATATATAACATTCTTGCAGAATTTTGCAATATAAAAAATGCCCACCACATAGTGAGGGGCATAAATAAATTGCAATAGCAAGAGATTATCTTGAGTAGTATTCAACTACAAGTGGAATTTCAACTGTAATTGGCACTTCTTCCATTGGTGGAACGTAAACTAATTTAGCAGAGAAATCTGCTTTAGATACTTCCAAATAAGCAGGAGCCATTACTGAGCGAATTGCTTCTTGAATTGGTTCCATTTTTTGGCTTTTTGTTTGGATAGATATAACATCGTTCACTTTTACGTGATAAGATGGTCTGTCCAATCTATTTCCGTTTACCATTACGTGACCGTGAGCCACATATTGGCGTGCAGCGTAGATAGAGCGTGCAAATCCAGCTCTGTAAACTAATGCATCTAAGCGAGTCTCAAGCAATTGGATATAGATATTTCCAGTGTTGCCTGTCATGTGTGCCGCTTTTTTGTAATAGTTTGCCATTTGTGTTTCAGAAATGTTATATTGCAAACGCAATCTTTGTTTTTCTAAAAGTTGTTTACCATAATCAGAAAGTTTACCACGTCTCTTTGATGGGCCGTGTTGTCCTGGTGCATAAGCTTTTTTAGCTGTAATTTTTTTAGCTTTAGCTGTGATGTTGACACCAATCTTTCTTGATATCCTTACTTTTGGTCCGTTATAACTCATTTTTCTCCACGATTCGGAATCTTTGTTTCAATTTCATTTTTATAAGACTACAAAAATAATATTTTTTTTCGTAATGAAAAATAATTTTGTTTATAACTTTATAATTAATTTCATTTCATTGATTTGTAATAATTCTGTTTTTGATAATAATTTATCATTTTCGAGGTTACCTTGGCTAATAATAGAAATATCATTTTCTATGTTTTCATAGTGTTAGTCTGCACTTTGGGGATTTGGGGCGTTCTTCGAAATGGTAAATATTTGGAAATGGAAAAAAATAAGTCTGCAAATGTGGTTAAAAACTTCTCAAAATTTCATTCAAAAATATTTGACGAAAATCCAAAAAGTTCGCTAGAATTGGTAGAAAATCAATTTTTCACGAATTTGAAATCGCCGATTTCTATCCTCTTTCTCCAAATTATAGCAATTATTGTCGTATCTAGGATTTTTTCTTATCTATTAAACAAAATTGGACAGCCAAATGTAATCGGAGAAATTCTTGCTGGAATTGTTCTTGGCCCTTCACTTTTGGGAGCGGTATTCCCAAATATGTTTGAATTTCTTTTCCCTTCCTATTCCCTCAGCAATTTAGAATTTCTTGCTCAACTTGGACTTATACTCTTTATGTTTGTAATTGGGATGGAGCTTGACACTAAGCTATTGAAAAATAAAGCTAAGGAAGCTGTAATTATCTCACACGCAAGTATAGTTGTTCCTTATTTTCTGGGTGTAATCTTAGCTTATAACATTTATAACAAATATGCACCTCCCCAAATTTCATTCATAGAGTTTGCTTTATTTGTGGGTATTGCCATGAGCATTACAGCTTTTCCTGTGCTGGCAAGAATTATCCACGAGCGAAATATGACGAAAACTTACATTGGGAGTATGGCTATTACATGTGCGGCGGCCGATGATGTTTCGGCGTGGTGTATATTGGCGGCTGTGATTGCAATTGTGAAAGCTGGCACTTTGCTTTCTGCCTTTTTCACAATATTGTTAACACTACTTTTTGTTTGCATAATGCTCTATGTGATAAAGCCAGGGATTAAATCTTGGAGCAATACTTATATAGATAAGCCAGAAAGAAGCAAATATATCATAGCAATGGTATTTGTATTGCTTTTAGTTTCTTCATTCACCACTGAATTAATTGGAATTCACGCTCTTTTTGGGGCTTTCATAGCTGGGGTTATAATTCCAGATGATTTGAGTTTCAAAAAGTTGCTTGTGAAAAGAGTAGAAGATGTGAGCTTGATTCTGCTATTGCCTCTCTTTTTCGTTTATACTGGATTGCGTACCGAAATTGGGTTGCTATTCCAAACTCAGATTTGGCAAATTGGAGCAGTTGTTACCTTGGTGGCTATTGTTGGTAAGTTTGGTGGTAGTGCATTGGCTGCTCGATACATGAAGCTAAATTGGAAAGATTCCGTAATGATAGGTGTATTTATGAATACACGTGGGCTAATGGAACTGATAGTGCTTAATATTGGCTATAATTTGGGGATACTAACTACTGAACTATTTACTGTTTTCGTTATAATGGCATTGGTAACCACAATGATGACTGGTCCAGCTATTGACTTAATCAATTATTTCTTTAAAAATAACAATAGT
>Ga0163149_10001631_pt1 | contig 28577 bp, 23 predicted proteins | sample OliLakLV19MP5G1_FD_148604 | JGI IMG/M metagenome (GOLD analysis project Ga0163149, IMG submission 148604) | Freshwater microbial mat bacterial communities from Lake Vanda, McMurdo Dry Valleys, Antarctica - Oligotrophic Lake LV.19.MP5.G1 | ecosystem: Environmental > Aquatic > Freshwater > Lake >... | reverse complement strand
AAGACGGTGATCGCGTGCATGTGGGCGATTGCGAAGGCCGTGCCGATCACCGCCTGACCGCATCACTCACCCAGTCTCGGGTCGGCGTCGGGGGGCGGCCACGGTATCTGCGCAATCCTCGACGACGTGAAGAGGCAGTTTCGGCTGATCCTCGTCCCTAGCTAGAGTGAGGCAGGCGCACGACGGATCCCAGTCAGGTGGTACCCAACCCACGGATATCAGCAGGATCAACCGTCGATGTGACTGGCCCCACCTCTGGCGCTGACCCGAATGTGTACGCCAGCAGCTCCCCGGAAAGAGCGGGCTGAAAAGGAGAAGGCCTATTCGAAGATCTCGATAAAGTTGACAACCGAAGTCATATCAACGGCAGCGTTCACCAGCGGCGGCCCATGATTGCACCAGCCGCCGTCTGATGCAACGCAAGTTAGGCAACGTGTCGCGATATATAAACAAGTGTATACTCTACCATGGTCGAGAAGCCACTCGCCTGGCTCGGCTCGTCGCTCGATGACGTTCGCGCGTTTCCGGCCGAAGCCAAGCGAGCCGCCGGGTACCAACTGGGACGAGTCCAGCAAGGCCTGATGCCCGATGACTGGAAACCGATGTCGACCGTCGGCGCGGGCGTTTACGAGATTCGGATACACACCGACCTCGAACACCGCGTGTTCTATGGCCTCGCTGATTTCCTGCGAGGCCGCGGCCAGAAGGTGAAGGAGGTTCGGTGACGATTAAAGTTCGACGCTCCAGCGGCAATGTATTTCGTGACCTCGGGTTTTCGAAGCAAGAAGCTGAAAACCTCAAGATTCGGACTGACCTGATGATTCGGCTCAGCCAGCTGATTGAGACTCGGAGGCTCACGCAAGCGCAAGCCGCGAACCTCTTTGAAGTGACTCAACCAAGGATCAGCGACCTTGTCCGAGGCAAGATCGACCGTTTCAGTATCGACACATTGGTTGCGATGCTGAGCCATGCCGGTGTTCCAGTTCAGGTCGTTGTTGGTCGGAAATCGAAAGTTGCCTAACGACAGGCATCAGCCGCCGCGGCGCTCATGATGACACGCGCTGCGGTCGGCTGCATCCCAAGTTAGGCATCGCCTCACAATCTCAGTAGATCCCATTTTTCGAGAAACTCGTCGTCCGCATCCGAAAAAAGGCGCACCGATGTTTCACCTGCACCCTCACCATCTTCGCGTTTCCGCTTCCGCTTCCAATTACGGTGTCCCGTCCTTACACGCTCGGCAACGATGCGGCTCGGCACGATGTGGTAGAAGGGGCGCGCATCAACGCTACCAAGCGCAACGAAAACGTAGAAATGCTCGGGCGAATGGAAGTCTTCACATTTTTCGTTGAGCAGCCACGCCTTCCTGGACTTTTGCGTTGTCTTGCACTGAATAGTGATCGAGCGCGATGCGTCCAGATTAGTAGCGAGGATGTCCATGCCCCGTGTATTGCGGAGGGTGATGGATGCTATATGACCGCGCCGGGACAGTTCGGCAGCGACAAAGTATTCACCAGCGACACCAGTAAGAATTGACTGTGTTTTGTTTTTCATTTCAATGTGCCCACGAAGTGGCCTAGACGGTATGGCTGTCCAGAGCACTGACCTGCCTCACCTTGTTACCGTGGATTACACGCCGCCCTGGAGGGACGTCGTGCAGGGCCACACACCAAAGGAGGCAGGTCATGGCGAAACGTAACACGTTCGTGGGGTTGGATGTGCACAAGGAATCGATCGACATTTCGGTGGCGGAGGACGGACGGGACGGCGAGGTCCGGCACTATGGCAAGATTGCCGGCGATCTGGAGGCGCTCGCGAAAGTGGTCGCGGCGTTACGCGCACCCGGGCGACGGTTGCGGTTCGTGTACGAGGCGGGGCCATGTGGCTTTGGGATCCACCGGTATCTGACCAGCCACGAGGAAGACTGTGGCGTCGTGAATCCCTCGAGCATGCCCAAGCGGAGCGGCGATCGCATCAAGACCGACCGTCGCGATGCGGACGCCCTCGCGCGGCTCCATCGTGCCGGCGAACTGACCGCGATCTACATTCCCACCGCCGAGGATGAAGCGTTGCGCGACCTGGTGCGCGCGCGCGAAGACGCGGTGGGACTGAGCACGCAGGCGAAGCACCGATTGAAAGCGTTCTTGCTCCGCCAGGGTCGACGGTATCCGGGCCGAGCCGAATGGACGGTGGCGTATCGGCGGTGGCTGGCGGATCTCAGCTTTCCGTTGCCGCCGCAACACATCGCGTTACAGGAGTACCGTGACACGATCGACGAAACAGAGCGCCGGGTCGAGCGCATCGCCGACCAACTGCGGCAGATCACACCAACCTCGCGCTGGGCGCCGGTCGTCGACGCGCTGCACGCGTTGCGTGGGGTGTCCTTTGTCACCGCCGTCGGCCTGGTCGCCGAGATCGGCGACATCCGGCGGTTTGATCATCCGCGGCGGCTGATGGCCTTTCTAGGACTCGTGCCGTCGGAGCACTCGAGCGGTCCGAGTGTGCGTCGCGGGGGGATCACGAAGGCGGGCAATCCCCACGCGCGTCGACGCCTCGCGGAAGCGGCCTGGGCGTATCAAGGGACCGCCCGCATCAGTCGGCACTTGCTGATGCGCCAGGAATCGTTGCCGAAACCGATCTGTGACATTGCGTGGAAGGCGCAACTGCGCTTGACGTCTCGCTTTCGAAAACTGGTCGCGCGCGGCAAGGCGAAACCGAAAGTCGCCACCGCCGTCGCGCGCGAGCTGACCGGCTTCATCTGGGCCATCGCCCGGGAGGTGCCGGCGCCACGCGCGTAGGGCGTACAGCCATCAGGTCCGTCGGGTCGGCAGCACCGTGGGCCGGTGGAGAACCCTCGATGGCGTTATGGACATCGGTATCCCCGACACGTCCGTGCCTAGGGCGAGGCAGCTCCGCGACGAACCACAGTCTGGGCGGTACCCAACCCGCGGATATCAGCAGCGTGAACCGTCGCCAGAACACGGTGCTGCCGACCGGACGGACCTGACGATCACGAGCCCCGGAAAGAGCGGGCTCAGAAGGGACTCGCACACGTCGAGGCAGTACGGCTCTGTCTGCTTGACAGAAGACAGCCATATCAACGATAGCCGTCAGCCGCGGCGGCCTCATCATTGCATGCGCCGACGTCGGCTGCACGGCGTGTTAGGCCTCAACTCGGACGACCTGGCCGGCTTGAATTGTTGACAGCGCTGCCAACGCGTTTGGTACCACTGGGAGCAAATCTTCGATCGCATTGCTCTTCGCGACCATCACCAACACGCCGAGACTTCGCTTGGCGATGTTCTGCTGAAATTGCATGTTCGTATCGCCGGTCATGAGCACCTCGTACAGGGCCTCTTCGGCCTTGGTCAGGAGTGCGCCGTTCTGGAGACCGGCCCACCCTTCCTGAGGTACCGACGGCACTGCGTGGCCTACGAAATACGGGGCCAGCTGTCGGGGCAGTTGCTCATGGAGCAGAACGCGCATCGTGGCTCACTGCTTCGTGGGCAGCGTCCAGCGCAGCAGCCGCTTGCTCGCGCGACACACTGGGAAACGCATCCAAGAACTGCCTTGCCGGACGCGCTCGCCCTGTGATTCTTGATACAACCGCGGCCGTGAGACCCAGGCCGCGCTACGGACATTGCGCGTGATGCACGTGCCTGCAACTGACCTACCGCACTTTGAACAGTGCCGGGTCCAGAGGCACGTTGAACGCGACCGTGGCGATCCGAAGTTCGCCGACCACCGCGCCATTCTGCGTGATGCGAATCAGGTGCGCCACCTGCACGCCGTCCACGGTGCGATAGTCGGATAATTCCGTATCGGTCGCAGGGCCGCTGCCCGCCTCTGTGGTGATCTTCAACTCCAGCCCGGTCTCGACATCAATATAGAAATGCTGAGCCGGCATGCTCTTGCGCGTCACCTTCACGTGATGCGCCTTCTTCCCGCCGATCACCTCGGTACCCACCAGCTCAGCCGTGTGGCCCTTGGCTCGATAGTCGAGAAGCGAACCATCGAAGTCGGACTGTTCCTTCATCGTGTCCGCCTCGGGCCCGCCCATTTCGGTGAGCGCATCGGATCCCGACATCGGATTGCTCGACCAGGCCTTCACTCCGTCGAAGACGCTGACGATGGAGATGGACTGGCCGGGAATCTCAACCACGATTTCCTGACGGCCCAGATTCGGGCGCTTGCTGTAGATCGTCATGCCCACCTCGGCGCCCTGGCCTGTGGCGGTGCCCGTCATTTTCTGTGTCTGGATCGACTTCCACTTCGCGGGGCCGCCCCTGGTGGCATAGTTCTTCGCCACGACTTCATCCAGCGTCTGTGCGAGCGCGTGCGCCACGCCGGCGCCGAACGTGAGGATTGCGAATGCCGAGAATACGAGTGCCGTGCGTCTGACCATGTGAAAGAACCTCCATCCGCCCATACGACCCGGCCGGAAGAGAGGTCCGGTGTGTCGGTGAACGGTGGACTGGCGCCGGTCAGCTTCGCCAGGTCTCCAACCACGTGAGGCCGTGATCGTCGCTCACGAGGGCCACTGCCCCGTGCTGAGGCATGGGCGCGCTTGAAGGCGACAGCAGACTGAGGAGCATCGGCAGCGACGGCCAGTGGCCGACCAGCGCCAGGTCTCGTGACTCCCGTTGAATCGCCGTGTGGATGATGCCGGGGGCATCATCGGGGCCGAGCCCCCGGACCATCGTGAACTGGGCGAACGGCGCACAGGTGCGAAGGAACGCCTCGCCCGTCTGGCGGGCGCGCAGTTTGCCGCTGTGCCAGATCACGGCCGGCGCCGCGCCGCGTGCCTTCGCGAGCTGCGCCAGTCGAAGCGCGTGTGCGGAACCCGGAGTCGAGAGCGGCCGCTGAGGATCGACCTCGGGCCCCACCGCCTCAGCGTGGTGTATGAGCAGCAGTGTCATCGGTCACGAGCAGCTTCACCACGTCTTTGCGGATCTGCTCAGGTGTATCCATCGAGCCGTATCGCTTGACGACACCTCCGCCGGCATCCACGAGGAATTTGGTGAAATTCCACTTGATGGCCCCGATGCCGAGGATGCCGGCCTTTTGTGAGGCCAGCCACTTGAACAATGGGTGCCCGTTCGTGCCCTTGATGGCAGTCTTCGCGAACAGAGGAAACGTCGCATCAAAGGTCGCGGTGCAGAAATCCAGAATCTGCGCGTTGCCACTGGGTTCCTGCCCGCCGAATTCGTCACAGGGAAACCCGAGCACCACCAACCCCCGGTCTTTGAATTCGCGATAGAGCGCCTCAAGGCCCGCGTACTGCGGCGTATACCCGCATTCGCTGGCGACGTTCACGACAAGCAGCGTCCTACCCCGGTACTCCGCCATCGTCGCGGTCGTGCCGTCGATTCGGGTTACGGCGATGTCGTAGAGGCCGGCCACTACTTCGCACCATCCCGCTGGAGTCGCGCCAGCAGGATGGCCATGCGTTTGGTCATCGACGGCAGGGTTCGCAAGTCGGCGGTTTCGTTGACGGTGTGGCCGCCGGTTCCCATCAACCCGACGCCATCGAGGATCATCCGGGCCTGTCCGGCGATAAACGACACGTCGGCAGCGCCCGCCTTGTCTGGGTCCACCGCCACCACCTCACCCGCGCCCACGTCCAGGCTCGCGCGGTGATACAGGGTCAACAGTCGTTCGTTGCCAGGTGTCGGAGCCAGCGGCGGGTACCCATCATCAAATGTCAGCGTCGCACTCGTCTGCGGCAGCGCGGCTGACACGATGTCCTGCATCGCCTTCTTCGCTGCGGCGAATTGCTCCTGCGACAGTGCACGCAAGTCGCCCGCCACCACCGTGTGCTCGGCAATGACGTTGCTCTTGCCGAACCCAGTTCCCTTCGATGTCGGCGCGTCAAACTCCACCGAGGTGCCCCCGAGGATCACGCCAGGATTGAACGTCAGGTGGGGCTGGCCAGCCAGTGTCTCCCGAAACGCGTTGAGGATGCGCGCGGCCTCAAACACCGCACCGTACCCATTCTCTGCATTGAAGATCTGCGACGAGTGCGCCGGCTTGCCCGTCACCCGCAATTCCCAGTTCGTGGTTCCGCGCCGGGCGATCACCGCCGTGGCCGGATTCCCGTCGCCGTCCTCGAATCCAATCGCCACATCGGCGCCCTGCGCGGCCGTGACCAGCGCCGCGCGCGACGTGGCGAGCGGCCGCCCCGCAGACTCTTCATCTCCGGTCATCACGACCACAATGTTCATGGTCTTGAGCAGGCCCACCGATTGCAGCGCCTTCAATGCCTGGAGCATGACGACGTTGCCGCCTTTCATGTCGGTAATGCCGGGCCCTTTGGCCGCAATCGCGCTGACGCGTTCAAACTTCTGGAAGGGACTGTCGGCCTCGAACACCGTGTCGAGATGTCCGATGAGCAGGATGCGAGGTCCGGGCCCTGGGTGTTCCGCCACGAGGTGACCCGCGCGGCCAAATGGCGTGCCGTCCACCCATTCGGTCTTGAAGCCGATCGCATCGAACTCCGAGCGGAACGCGGCGCCGACGGCGCGCACACCGGCGAAGTTCATCGTGCCGCTGTTGATGTTGACCACGCGTTCAAGCAGCGCCAGCGCGCGGTCGTTGTCGGCGTCGACGAACGCCGTCAGTGCACGTTCTTCAGGGGTGAGTGTTCCTGATTGCGGCAGCAGAGCAGTCATGGCGAGCACGAGAAGCAGGCGAACGATCATGGGGCATCCTACCAGTCTTGCGTCACCACCGGAACGTGGTGCCCGCAGCCTCACGCGCGAGTGCCACCCGCATGCCTTCAGCGATGGGGCGAGAGAGGTACGGAATGTCGATGCGGTGCGCGCCGGCGCCGGCGGTATCCACACGCAGGCACGCCATGGACCAGCGACGGTCGAACGGCGACTCCTCCAGATCCACCACCTGGATCTTGTCGAGGGGCACCACCGTCACGGCTCGTCGAATCCATCCGCTCCTGAATGCCATCACGCGATCGGTGCGTGCCCAGCCGAGGCTCCTGACGTAGAGCCGCGCCGACAGCACCCACCACAGCGCCAGAAGGAGGCCAACACCGGCCGCCCACGGGCCGCCGAGCCAGGGCGCAGTGGCACCTCCCATGACCGCGGCCCATATGAGCGCCCGGTTGCGACGCCGGCGGAATCCGCGAGGGTCCACGGGGTGCCACTCAAGCGCAGACAGGTCGGCTTCCGGCAGCACCGAGGCGACCAGGGCGGGCAAGTCGGCCATGGTAATGATCGGCGCGATCCACTCCCGTTCGGTGGCCGATCGGCCGGTAGGACTCCCGCCCGCCGTCTCCACCCTGACCGAGGCACGGCCGGTCCACAGATGGCCGGGCCCGCGCAGAATCTTAATCGCCTGGACGCGACGCAGGGGGATTGTAGCCGTCACCCGCGTGAGGGCACCGTACTCCACCAGCAGGTCACCACCGCGCCGAGTCAACGAAAACCCATGGAGGCGCACCGTGGCCCACAACATCGAGAGTACGGGCGCGATCACGAACAGCCCCACCAGCACCGACGCATAGAGTGACCACGCGGTGGAATCCCACCCGTCGAACCGGTCGATGACGCCAGACTCGAAGAGGAGGCCCGACGCGGCGCCAATGACGACCCACCCGCGGTTGTCGAGCAATCCGGCCAGCGCGAGTTCACGCGATGGTAAGTGCAGCAGCGTCCGCGCCTCGGGCGCGGGCCAAATCACCTCGGCCGCCGATCCGTCGGCGCTCGGCGTGAGGACCGCGGCACCAGACTCGGATGGCCGGCCCTCAAACACCCGCTGCCGCATTTCATCAAGCGCCGAAAACGGCAGCACACTGAGCGTGGCCTCGGCTTCACCGCCGGTGCCGGTCTGCACTTTCACGTCCACGACGCCGAACCATCGGTGCAACACGTTCTGCACGGCATCCACACTCTGGATGCGCGCGTAGGGGATGTGGCGTTCGTTCCTGAAAATGATGCCGGTGCGCACCACAAGTTCGGTGGGATCGTAGCGGTAGGTGGAAGACAGGTATCGAGCCACGGCCGCAATCGCGCCAGGCACCAGGAACACCAGCAGGAACCGTTCGACGCTGTTCCCCCTGCTCGCGGTCATCGTCGCAAACACCGCGGGCAGCAGGAAGTTTCGCAGCTCGCCCCCCAGAGCGAAGAGGACGGTAAGCGGGTGGAACCTCTGATTAGACGGCATCACGGCCATCGCGTGGCAGCAGCTGGTCGCGCAGGGCCAGGGCCACCTCCCGGCTCAGGCCCGGCAGCGCCACCTGGGCATGTTCGGTGCCGGCTGTATGGACGATGAGTGTGCTGAGGCCGTGACTGCGCTCGATGGGCCCCTGCGACACATCGGTGTGCTGCACGCGGGTGTGGGGCACGTTGATGACCCGACGCCACACGACGCCGCGCCGGATCTCGAGCCCCTCGGGATCGAGCCGGTAGGAGGCATGTGCGTAGGCCCGGCGGGGCCAGATCCAGAGCCACCAGGCCAGCAGAGCCGAGCCGGCGAGCCACGCTCCCACGCCGAACCCGGCCACCATCCACGACACACCAGCCGCCAGGCCCAGCGACCCCAGCCCGAGCAGGGCCACGGCGGCGACGATCCCGGCGGTGATCAGGCCGGCGATCTGCTGCACATGCACATAGCGGGGATCGAGGCGCTCGAAGCCATCAGGAAGCATTCCAGCGATTATTCCACTTCCACCTTCCCGACATAGAAGCTAAACTGGAAGGGATCGCTGACGAGGCTTTGGCCGCGTCGTGACTCGAGAGCGGCCACGCGGGTGTCACTTCACATTCACCCGCGATCAGGCACCCCGTCCGCCCTCCGGATGGAGTCGAAATGGCTCGCCGGTGGATTACCGTCGACGGCAACGAAGCAGCCGCCTCAGTCGCGCATCGTTCAAATGAAGTAATCGCGATTTATCCCATCACCCCTTCGTCCACCATGGGCGAACTAGCCGACGAATGGTCCTCCAAGGGCCGCGCCAACATCTGGGGCCAGGTGCCGTGTGTGATGGAGATGCAGTCGGAGGGCGGCGCGGCGGGCGCGGTCCATGGCGCCCTGCAGGCCGGCGCGCTGGCGACCACGTTCACCGCCAGCCAGGGTCTGCTGCTGATGATCCCCAATCTGTACAAGATTGTCGGGGAACTCACCCCCTTCGCCATGCACGTGACGGCGCGCACCATCGCCACCCACGCGCTCTCGATTTTCGGAGACCACTCGGATGTCATGGCGTGCCGGCAGACCGGCATGGCCATGCTGGCCTCGAACACGGTGCAGGAAGCGCATGATTTTGCGTGCATTGCACAGGCCGCCACGCTGGCCTCGCGCATTCCGTTCATGCATTTTTTCGACGGCTTCCGCACGTCGCATGAAGTGGCGCGCATCGAGGAACTCACCGATGACGACCTGCGCGTGATGTTGCCCGACGCGCTCGTCGCGGCCCACCGCCAGCGCGCGCTGTCGCCCGACCATCCGGTGCTGCGGGGCACGGCGCAGAACCCCGACGTGTTTTTTCAGGCTCGCGAGGCCGCCAACAGCTTTCACACAGACTGCCCCGCGTTCGTGCAGGACGCGATGGATCAGTTTGCCGCCCTGACCGGCCGCCAGTATCGGCTCTTCGACTACGTCGGCCATCCAGACGCCCAGCGCGTGGTGGTCATCATGGGGTCGGGCGCAGAGACCGTTGAGACCGTCGTGTCATCGCTGGTCGCGTCGGGCCAGCGGGTCGGCGTACTCAAGGTCCGGCTCTACCGCCCGTTCTCAGTTGACGCGTTCATGGCGGCGCTGCCGGCCACGGTCACGTCCATTGCCGTCATGGATCGTACGAAGGAACCTGGCGCCATTGGCGACCCTCTTTTTCTGGACGTCGTGGCCGCGCTCAACGAACACGGCCAGGTGCATCCACGAGTGGTCGGCGGCCGGTACGGACTCGCGTCGAAGGAATTTACGCCGGCGATGGCCAAGGCGGTGTGTGACGAACTCGCTGCTCCACAACCAAAGTCGCACTTTACGGTGGGGATCAACGACGACGTGACGCATTTGTCGCTGACGGTGGACCCGGAGTTCTCCCTCGATGCACCCGACGTCGTGCAGGCGGTGTTCTTCGGACTGGGCGCGGACGGCACGGTCGGCGCCAACAAGAACTCGATCAAGATCATCGGCGAAGACACGCCCAACTTCGCGCAGGGCTTTTTTGTCTACGACTCCAAGAAGTCGGGCGCGGTGACCATTTCGCACCTGCGTTTCGGCCCTCGGCCCATTCGCGCGCCGTACCTCATCCGGCAGGCCCGTTTCGTGGCGTGCCACCAGTTCGACTTTCTGGACAAATACGATGTCGTGGGCTACGCCGAACGCGGCGCGGTGCTCCTGCTCAACGCTCCCTATGACAAGGACGATGTGTGGAATCACCTGTCGGCAGAAGTGCAGCAGGCGGTCATCGACAAAGGCCTGCGCCTGTATGCCATCGACGGCTACGCCGTCGCACGTGAAGCCGGCATGGGGAACCGCATCAACACGATCATGCAGGTGTGTTTCTTCGCGATCTCGGGTGTCTTGCCCAGGGATGAGGCGATCGGGCACATCAAAGAGGCCATTCGGAAGACGTATGGCAAGCGGGGCGAATCCGTCGTATTGGCCAACTTCGCGGCCGTTGACGCCGCGCTGGCCCACCTGCATGAAGTGCCGGTGCCTGCGGCGGTGACCTCGACGCGGCATCCCGCGCCAATGGTGTCTCGCGCGGCGCCGGACTTTGTGCAGCGGGTCACGGCCATGATGATGGCCAACCAGGGCGACCTGCTGCCCGTCAGCGCGTTCCCGGTAGACGGCACATGGCCGCTCGGCACGGCCAAGTGGGAGAAGCGATCCATCGCGACCGAGATTCCGGTGTGGGATCAGGCGTTGTGCATCCAGTGCAACAAGTGCGCGCTGGTGTGCCCGCACGCCGCGATTCGCGCCAAGGTGGCATCACCTGAGGCGCTGGCCGGTCGGCCCGAGACCTTCAAGTCTGTGCCGTACAAGGGCGCGGAGTACTCCGGGATGGACTACATCATTCAGGTGGCGCCGGAAGACTGTACCGGATGTTCCCTGTGTGTCATGGTGTGCCCGGCGAAAGACAAGGCCAACCCCAGGCACAAGGCTCTGGACCTGCATCCGCAACGGCCGTTGCGTGAGCCGGAACGCGAGAATTATGCGTTTTTCCTGGACCTGCCCGAAGTGGATCGGCACACCATCAAGAGCGACATCAAGAGCACGCAGTTCCTTGAGCCGTTGTTCGAGTATTCGGGCGCCTGCGCCGGTTGCGGCGAGACGCCATACCTGAAGCTGCTGACGCAGTTGTTCGGCGACCACCTGCTCGTGGCCAACGCCACTGGATGTTCGTCCATCTACGGCGGCAACCTGCCGACCACGCCCTACACCACGAACCGGGCCGGCCGTGGTCCGAGCTGGTCGAACTCCCTGTTTGAAGACAATGCCGAGTTCGGTCTGGGGATGCGGCTGGCGGTCGAGTCACAGACGGGTGAGGCTGGCCGCTTGCTCGCGAGTCTGCAGGATCGCGGACTTGTCTCGACCGAACTGGCCAACGCGATTCTTGACGCCGATCAGGCCACCGACGCCGGCCTCGATGCACAACGGGCGCGCGTGGCTCTGCTCAAGGAATCGTTGAAGGCATTGGGAACTGGCGGAACTGAGGAGGCACGGGCTCTGGCGAGGCGGCTCCTGGTGCTCGCTGACGCGCTGACCAAAAAGAGCGTGTGGATCGTTGGCGGTGACGGCTGGGCCTATGACATCGGCTACGGAGGCCTCGACCATGTGATGTCGACCGGCAAGAACGTGAACATCCTGGTGCTCGATACCGAGGTGTACTCCAACACCGGCGGCCAGCAATCGAAGGCCACGCCAATGGGGGCGTCGGCCAAGTTCGCGGCTTCCGGCAAGGCGACCCACAAGAAAGACCTGGCCCTCATGGCACTCGCGTATGGGTCTGTCTACGTGGCGCGGGTCGCGTTCGGCGCAAAAGATGCGCAGACCGTAAAGGCGTTCCAGGAAGCCGAGAGTTATCCCGGACCGTCGCTCATCATCGCCTACAGCACGTGTATTGCCCACGGCTACGACCTGGCACACGGCCTGGACCAGCAGAAGCTCGCGGTCGAGACGGGCTACTGGCCGCTGTTCCGGTACGACCCGCGACGAGAGGCTGACGGCCAACCGGCCATGCAGCTGGAATCGGGGCCGCCGCGCGGCGACCTGGGCAAGTACATGCGGAACGAATCGCGGTTCCGCGTGGTGGAGCAGATGTACCCCGAACGATTCAAAGAACTGCTGGAGAGTGCCCAGGCGCATGCGCATCAGCGATACGCGCTGTACGAACAACTGGCCGGCAAGAAGGAGACCTCGTCATGATGGACCTGTCCACGACCTATCTGGGTTTCAGGCTGCCGCATCCGCTGATTCCTGGCGCGTCACCCCTGGCCGCGGATTTCGACATGATCCGGCGCCTTGAAGACGCCGGCGCGGCCGCCATCATCCTGCCGTCCTTGTTCGAAGAGCAGATCTCGGCGGAAGCGGCGGGCACCGAGCAGCACATGCTCGCGCATGAGCGCTCACACGCCGAGGCGGTGTCGTACTTCCCGCTGGCGGAAGAGTACGCGATGGGGCCTGAGCGCTACCTCGATCATGTCCGCCGGGTCAGCACGGCGGTGGACATCCCGGTGATCGGCTCGCTGAACGGCACGTCGCCGGAGGGGTGGCTCGATTATGCCCGGCTGATCCAGGATGCCGGCGCCGACGCGCTGGAGTTGAACTTTTATCATGTCGCCACCGACCCGAACGAACGCGGCGCAGGGCTCGAGCAGCGGTTGCTTGACATCGTGCGGGCCGTCAAGGCGCACGTGAGCATTCCGGTGGCCATCAAGCTCTCGCCGTTTTACTCGTCGTTCGCGAACATGGCGCAGCAACTCGACGAGGCCGGTGCGAGCGGACTGGTGCTGTTCAACCGGTTCTATCAGCCCGACATCGACCCTGATGCGCTTGACGCCGTGCCGCGCCTGCACTTGTCGGACTCCGGCGATCTTCTGTTGCGCTTGCGCTGGCTCGCCATTCTCTCGGGCCGTGTACGGGCGTCGCTTGCGGCCACTGGCGGGGTCCACACCTCCATTGACGCGGTCAAGGCCGTGATGGCTGGGGCGCACGCGGTACAGATGGTGGCCGCGTTGCTGCTGCACGGGCCGAGTCACCTCGCGAAGATCAGGCGTGAACTGTCGCACTGGCTTGAGGTGCGCGAGTACGAGTCGCTCGAACAGGCCCAGGGCAGCATGAGCCTGCGGCGCTGCCCCAATCCCGAGGCGTTCGAACGCGGGAACTACATGAAGGTCCTGCAGACCTGGAAAGTCCGCTAGTTACCGGCGTGGCGCGAATCGGATCTTCACCTGGAGTGTTTCGCGGCGGCCGCCCTTGAGCGTGCGGACAAACACCAGGTGGTATTCGCCATGGTAGCCCGGCGTGGATTGCCACATGAACCGGCCGGCAGCGCTATCAAGGAACGAGCCCACGGGCAGCGGCGTGAGGATCCCGCGCTGCACGACATAGCCGTCCCACACTTCGCCCGACATGGTGCGCGGCAGAGCCAATTCCACCCGTTCGAACTCCTTCGCCTTCACGCGGGCCACGCCCTGCTGCACTGCCGCAGGTCGCAACGCCACGTTCATGTCCATACCCAGCCGTACGGGCACCGTCGGAGCCAGCCGTTCAAGATGTCGCAGGCTGGCGAACGACATTCCGAGATCCGGCCCCACCGGGTTGATGCGCAGGACCGCTTCAGGGTCGGCGCTGAAGGGATTCGCCCCGCCGTTGGCGATCGTGAAGTTGCGGCTGCCGATCCCCTCGACTCGTCCCGCGCTATCGGTCACGCTCCACGCGATGGAGTGCAGGCCGTTGCTGTACGCGCTGGTGTTGAAGACAAATGCGCCGATGGCGCCGCGGCCGGCGTCGATATTGCGGAACCGGGTCGGGTTCGACGTCCGGGTCGTGCCCGGCGCCTGCGGCACCGCGTTGCCAAACAGGTTGGCGACGTCGTCATTACAGTAGACGCCACCGGGCACCGGATTGCCGACGCTGCCGCGACACTGGTTGTAGGCGACGGGCCCCACAGGCTGCCCATCGATATAGACCGTCATGGACGACCCGTTGAGCGGGATCAGGATGTCGCCGGCGCCAGCTGTCGTGTTCACGTCCGGCGTCAGCGCCCATCCGAAGTTCGCGTAGAACCCTGACGTCGCACCGCCTTGCGCGGGCGTGTCAATCGATCCGAACGGCTTCGAAATCGAATCGTTCGCCATCGAGAACCCGGTTGGTGTGTTGTTGGTGGGCGAGCGCCCGAGCAGCGTCTGCGTCCCCTGGGTGTCGGTGGCGATCGCGTACAGCGTCAACGCGCCCTGTCCGCCGAACGCGGCCTGATTCGGGACGTGCGGCAACATGTTTGTGAGCAGCAAATACCCCCAACCCGCCTGATTCGCTTGCGGGTAGGTCGGGTACGCCGCTTCGACATCGGGCCGTGCTCCAGGGACAAATGCCGCGTCACCAATAAACACCACGTTGTTGCCCAGACGCATCGTGCAGTTCGCCTGCACGTCGAACGTCAGGCAGTTGCGATAGATCTTCACGCTGGACAGCCCCATGTCATCGAGCGCCCAGCCCGTGACACCAATCGCCCCCTGAATCCCACTGGCGCCCTGCGAAGGCGTGTCCACCTGGCCAAAGGGCGGCGCACTCGTCGTCGAGGGTGGAATGATCTGGATATCCACTTGAATGAACTGCGCAGCAGTGGATGTCGACCCCGGGAACACCGGACTCACGCGCAGGACCACGCCCAGGTTGGTGCCGGCTGTGGAGAGGGGTAGTGTGGGTGAATCTTTCAGCTGAATCGTAAACGAACCCGACCCCGTCCCACTTGCTTGCACCAGTTGGATGTAATCGAGCGTGTTCGTGCACATGGTCGGGCTGGCAGGGTCGTAGTTCTGGCAGACGTCCACGACCCAGGCCACTGCCGACGACCCGCCGACCTGCGTCACGTTGATCGTCTGCGGCGGTGTCTTGAACGACAAGTTTGGCGGGACAAGAGCCCCGGTGTGCCGCCCAGTCATGTTGATGGTGGTTTGATCCACGTACAGGCGCGGCGCCGGTGTGTTCGTCGCTGACGGGTCGTATACGACGGGCCACTGCGAGAAGTTGAAGACGGTCGGCGTGGAATCGCCAGGGGTGATCAAGCCCGCGCAGATGAAATACAGCGCCCCTGACGTCATCCCCGACGTCGGCATGAACCAGGTGAAGGCACCGCTCGCCAGGGTCGGGTGGGTGCTGCTATTGGTCAACGCCACGGCGCCCACGCCCGTCGCCGCGCAGTTGTTGGTCACCGGTGTCATCGGAGACGCGTTGCCCGCCCCAGGCGACGTCTCGGGCGTGGTCGGCACGGCAAACAGCGCCACCTTCCAGCTGGCGGCGGACTCCCCGCTGGGATTCACTGCCGGCATGGTGGACGTCCATGAAATACCGAACGTATCGGTGGTCTTTTCGTGAGCGGCCAGCCTCACTGACGACACCCAGAACTCAGTCGACGGGGTGAACTCATGGAAGTCGATGCGGAAGTTGTCGATGCCGACCCGGTTGAAGGGCGCTACGCGGGCCGTGGCACATGACCCGGGGGAAGTCGCACATTTCACGGCCGTGTTCTGCCACCCGGTCCGTGACGGGCTGGTGGCGGCGCCGGGATCGGTTTCGTGCGGCACCTTGACGCGATCGGCCAGGTCCACCTGAATGCGATCCAATGTGTACCGAGTCGAGAAGGAGTCCTGATTCTTGGTGGCGTCCACTTTCATGTGACGCAGAACGAAGTCCTCGCTGACGTTTTCGGCATCCGCCACAATGCTTGGGGGCCCTGTCGTGTTCCAGGTTTCACCCGCGATATGCCACACCAGCCGGGCAATCGATCCGTTCAGGATGTCGCGCTCGTGATTGACGCCCATGTCGAACGTGACCAGGCGATAGCGCGACGCATCGATGCGCGTGTGCAACCCGCGCTTGTCCGATCGAATGAGGTAACTCTGAGGGTCAACCGTGCCAATGGCCTTGAAGACCGGCTTGGTGCCGATATTGGTCGCGTTCGGCAGCTCCAGCGGAAGCGTCGTGTAGCTGCCGCCCGTGATGGACTGGTTGACGTCGATGTCGGAGGCGGACGTAAAGTCCCAGGGGTTGTTGAGTTCGACCGTCGCAAAATCGTCGCTCGAGCCCAGTGGGTTCGGCGACGTGAAGGTGAACTCCGGATAGTCTCGAACCACGTACCGGCCGGTCGAGCACGACCGAAGCTGGCGCGAGGCCGGCGAATCACCGTTGTTCGCCGTGAACTTGTCGCGCAGACCGATGTAGTACGTCCCGTTCGGCCAGGCTTCGGGGAAGAACTGGAACCCGGACGCCTGGGCATACGCAAGAACCGCGTAGTTGCCATTGGCCCCGCAATCGGCCTGGGTCGAAATGACGATGTCGTAGCTGCCGCCGCCGGTCCAGGTCAGCGTCTTGGCCGCCTCGGCGCCCGGTGCGACCAGGCGCACCCAATCCACGTCGATCTGCCCCATCACGGATGCGCCAAACACGGCCGGGTCGAACCGGATCGAATCCGCCTTCAGCGACGGCGTTGCGCCCCAGTTGATGCTGCTCGCATCCGTCGGGTCGTTGACGTTCTTCCAGCGTGCGAAGCCGGTACCAAGGGCCGCCAGGGCGGCCGTGCTCTTGAGCGGGATGGCATGGATCACATACCGCGCTCCCTCCATCGAACCGCATGGGGCATTGGAACCGTTGCAAGTGCCGAAGATCGGGGAGTACGGAATGCCAACCTGCGCGTTCCCACTGTTGACCATCGTCAACATGCCGCCGTTGAGGCGGCCTTCCGGGTTGGAGTAGGAACTGTAAATCGTGTCCCGGCTCCAGAACATCTGCATCACGGGCACAGAACCAATCTGGCCGAACGCAGGCGCCTTGATTTCATTGGCCACCCGCATCTTGACGTAGAGGTACGTATAGTTGTTGGTGTTGATCGGGTAATTCGAACCCACTTTGCCGATTTGCGCGGCCCCAGGCGTGAAGGGGTCCAACACGAAGAAGGACGGGTCGGACGTGCTGGGCGTGCCCTGAAACACGTCATTGCCCCACGTGTCGGTCGTGATTTTTTTGCCGGTCATATTTGACGTCGGCTGGTCGATCCCCCATGTAAAAAATCCGATGTCGGTCCGCTGCTTCATGTCCCAGGCATCGCGAAGTTCGTGCGTCGCGTATTCTTTCCAGGGACGGACGATCGTGACTGAATTGGGCGCTGGAGAGGATATGGACTGCGCAGCAGCCATAGCCGGACAGAGCGTCAAAAGTGCGCAGGGGACTGCACGCCGCAAGGTCATCGTGCAGGGGGATCGTGCATATCCCGTACCACCGAAACAGATCTGCGAGGAGTTGCCGAAACGGCCCGGATGTGGCCCGTGGTGTGCCTGCCTAGGCTGGCGGGGCCGGAAGGCCCCTCACCCACCGTTTCGTCTCGGTGATGGCCGCGTCGACGGCACCCGGACCGGTCGATTGGGGGGTCAAACGGGCAGCCACGGCTGCCTCGGGCGTGATGGCCTGAAACACGCCTTCCTCAAACAGTGGGTGGTACCGCTGCCAGTTTTGAAGGTCGAGCGACGAAAAATCGCGGCCGCTCTCGTACAGCTCCCGAACGATCTTCCCAGAGACCTCGTGGGCGGTCCGAAACGGCAGCCCGCGGCCCACGAGGTAGTCGGCCACCTCGGTCGCCAGAAGCAGCCCCGAGGCCGCCTGCCGCATCACCGCCGGGCGCGGGGTAAGTGTGCGCACCACCGCAGCACAGGTCATCAGGCAGCCTGCCAGGTCGTCCTCGGCGCCAAAGGCCAGTGCCTTGTCCTCCTGCAAATCCTTGTTATAGCCAAGGGGCAAACCCTTCATTGTCGCCAGCCAGCCGGCCAGCACGCCGATGGCGCGCCCCGCCTTCCCGCGGACCAACTCCATGGGATCCGGGTTCTTCTTCTGCGGCATGAGGCTTGAGCCGGTGGCTACCTCGTCGGCCAGTTCGAAGAAACCGAACTCTTCGCTGGTGAACAGGATGACGTCTTCGGCCAGCCGGCTCAGTCGCGTCATGCACATCGCGCACGCGTAGAGGAAACTCGCCACAAAGTCGCGGTCACCCGACGTGTCGATGCTGTTCAGCGTGACGCGGGAGAACCCGAGGGTGCGGGCCAGAAACTCGGTGTCGATGGGATAACTGGTGCCGGCAATGGCGCCCGACCCCAGCGGCATCAGGTCTGCCTCGCGGCGCGCGGTCTCACACCGGTCCCAGTCACGGCGAAGGGCGGCCACGTGCGAGAGCCAGACGTGCGCCACCAGGACGGGCTGGGCGCGCCGCAGGTGGGTGTACGAGGGCATGGTGGCCTGGCCCGATCGATCCGCCTGCGCGACCATGGCTTCAATCACCGACACGACGCCACCTTGCAGTGCGGGGATACGCCGACGCAGATAGAGGCGCAAGTCGACCGAGACCTGCTCGTTGCGCGAACGACCGGTGTGCAGCCGCTTGCCGGCCTCCCCGATACGTGCCACCAGTTCGCGCTCGACGAAGGCATGCACATCCTCGTCATCGGCCCGGTCCAGCATGGTCGGGTCGGCGTGCACGGCCGCGCGCACGGCGTCCAGGCCCGACACAATCGCGTTGGTGTCGGCCGGCGTGAGCACGCCGGCCTTCCCAAGCGCCTGCGCCCACGCACGGCTCCCGGTCAGGTCGTCGTCAATCAGCCGCTTGTCCACGCCCAGTGACTTGCCGAAGTCGAAGACCTCCGCATTCGGCGCGGAATCGAATCGCCCGCTCCACAAGTTCGACATCAGATGCTTACCTCCTCGATGTGGCACTCCCCCAGGTGACAGTGCAGCCGCACGGTGCCGCGCACGGCTGGCCACATGGCGGGCACCACGGCCGACAGCGCCTTCATCGCCTGATGCAGGACAACGGGGGCGGGCGCTTCTTCAACGATCCTCGGGCGAACGCCGGCCATCGCCGGGAAGTCGAGACGTCCGAGGCCATGAGAGCCTGCGATGGTTTCAAGACTGGGCAGCAGCTCGACCAATGGCATGGCCACGCCGTTGAGTGACACCGGGACACCGTTGGTGAACTCCAGGTCGAGCGTGGCAGGCGTCGTGGACCAGTCCGCGACCGGCCGCGTCAGAAGGTAGTCGGCCGGCGGCACTTCGGCCCACGGATCGCTCAGCAGATTGCCCGTCAGGGCGCGGCCCCACAGATTGCGAACGGCACTCAGGTGATCGACCGCTGACGGCAACGGAATGCCCCGGGCCCTGGCGTACTGCAGCACCTGCCCGCCAGAGAACTCCCAATCGCGGCACGGTGCCATCACCCTGAGCGCTCCTGCGGCGGCCAGCAACACATCGAGACCCGTGGAATCCGAGAGCGGCACGTGGCTGCCGTGGGCCACGATGGCCGTGCCCTCTATCGCGGCGACCTGCGCCAGGTACTTGGCCACCATGGGCCGCGCGAGCGCGGCCACCCGGGGGTCACCCACGCCGAGCGCCAGCGCGGGCGCCACGGCAGTGCGGGCGAACTCTTCGCGGACATCAAGGACATGGGCGCGCACGGCGCCGATCGCCAGCGCACGGTCGCGCACATCAGCCAGGTCCGTGCCCTGGCCCAGATCAAGCGTCACGGTCACGACGTCGGTCTGATATTGCTCCTCGAGCCACGCGACCGCGACCGACGACTCGAAGTCGCCGGCGTACGCCAGCAGAATGACATGCCCCGCCTGAGTCACCCTTTCACCACTCCGTTCCACCGCGCTTCAAGCGCACGCGCAGCGTCTTCGCCGCGCCCGATGATGAGAATGGTGTCGTCGCCGGCAATCGTGCCAACCACCTCGGCCGGCTTGACCCGATCAACCAGAATGGCCACGGCCTGCGCCTGCCCCGGATCCGTACGCACCACCACCAGGTTGCCAACTCGTTCAAGACCGCGGACGAGCGTGGCGACGGCGCGACGCAACTGCTCGTCGGTCGCCGGAGAACTGCGCTCGACGCCGGGCCGCACATACGCGCCGTCACCGGCGCGCTTGACCAGGCCCAGCTCCTTCAAATCCCGGGAGATCGTGGCCTGGGTGGCCTCGATTCCCTTGGCCACGAGGTGGCGACGCACTTCCTCCTGGGAGGCCACGGCCTCCTGATCCACGATGTCGAGAATCTGCGATTGCCTCCAAGACTTCATATTTATTCAGTCCGATGGTTAGTATACAGCTGATTTATGCACTCTAAACCAGCAATTACAGATTTATTTCTTGATCCTCTCTTGGATATACATGTATAGTTACGCTCTATTATGAATACCTATACAACTCCTGTTCGCGTGGCGATTGCCGGGGCTACCGGATATGCGGGCCAGGAATTGCTGAATCTGCTGGTGTGGCATCCCAAGGTCCATATCGTGGCCGCCATGTCGTCGAGCGCCGAGTCCGCGGCGCGGCCGTTGCCACGGCTCGCACGAACCTGGGACGGCAAAATCGAGCCGTTCGACCGTGGCCGCCTGGAGAAGGAAGCGACGTTTGTATTCCTGGCGATACCCGAGGCGGCTGCGGCGGAACTGGCACCGAAGCTGCTGGATGCCGGCGTGAAGGTCATCGACCTCTCTGGCGCCTTCCGCCTCCGCGACCAAGCGATGCGGGCGAAGTGGTACCCGGCGACCAACCTGATGCCCGAATCCGTCGCCTACGGGTTGGTCGAACACAACAGGGCCAGGATCAGGAACGCGTCGATGGTGGCGTGCCCGGGCTGTTACCCGACCGCCGCACTGCTGGCCCTCGTTCCCCTGATCAAGGCGGGACTGGTGGATACCTCCTGCGGCCTGATCATTGACGCCAAGTCGGGCATCTCGGGCGCCGGTCGCATGGCCAGCGACCGGACGCACTTCTCCGAGAATCACGGGTCGATGGCGGCCTATGGCGTGATGGGGCATCGTCACGTGGCTGAGATGGAACAGGAACTGGGCAGCGAAGTGACCTTCGTGCCGCATCTGGTGCCGCTCGATCGCGGCATTCTTGAGACCATTTACATCAAGACCCAGCCAGGCACCACGAACGAAGCCATCGCCGAGAGCCTGGGAAGCGCCTACAAGGACGAGCCGTTTGTGCGCCTGACCGAAGAAGCGCTGCCTGAGATCAAACATGTCACCGGCACGAACTTCTGCGACATCGGCTGGGTTCTTGATGAGGCCAGCAGGCGGCTGATCATCGTGGCGTGCCTCGACAATCTGGTGAAAGGCGCGGCGGGACAGGCCGTGCAGAACTTCAATGTCATGTGCGGGTTTGATGAGCGGATGGGACTGCGATGAGCGGACCTCTGGTGCTCAAGCTCGGCGGCGAACTCATCGAAACCGCTGCCGCGCGGGCCGCGTTCGCACAGATGGCTCTGGCGCTGCAGTCGAGGCGGCCGCTGGTCGTCGTGCATGGTGGCGGTCGCGCCATCGATGCGGAGTTGGAGCGTCGCGGAATTGCCCCAAACAAAGTGGACGGCATCCGGCTGACCGACGCGCCCACACTCGAAGCCGTGGTGGCCGTACTCGCCGGCACGGCCAACACCGACCTGGTCGCGGCCCTGGTGATGGCAGGCGTGCGAGCGGTGGGACTGACCGGAGTGGACGCCGGCATGGCCGAGTCCCCTCGGGCGCTCCCGATGACCTCCACGAGCGGCGCGGCGGTTGACCTGGGGCTGGTCGGCGATCCCGACGATGTGGATCTGTCGCTGTTGGAGTTGCTGATGACTCAGGGATACGTACCGGTGGTCGCGAGCCTGGGCATTGAGTCGGGCCCCTCGGGCGCGGGCATTCTGAACGTCAACGCCGATGTCATGGCGTGTCGCCTGGCGGCCGCGCTCGGCGCAGAGCTCATCATGGCCGGCACCACGGCAGGACTGCTCGACCCGACGGGCGCGCTCATCCCTGCGGTGACGACCCAGGGCATGGCTGCGTTGATTGAAGACGGCACCGCCACGGCGGGCATGGTGGCCAAGCTCAGGGCGTGCCGCGCGGCACTCGAAGACGGCGTGCCGAGTGTGCGCCTGGTGGACGGACGAGATTTTGGCCCCGGCGTGAATCCGGCGGCGTTGCCGGGCACGACCCTGACGCAACACGCGGTGAACGAAGCCGCACAGATAGTGGGACAGCGATGAACACATCGTCGACTCTGGCGTCTTCGGTTCAGGAACTGGAAGCCCTTCACATCCTGCAGGTGTACCGCCGCACGCCGATCGTGTTCGAGCGCGGCGAGGGTGCGCACCTGTTCACCGCCGAGGGCCGCAAGTACCTCGACTTTATCTCGGGCGTTGGCGTGGCCGCGCTCGGCCACGGCCATACGGGCCTGGCCGACGCCATCAGCGCTCAGGCGCGTACGCTCCTCCACACGTCGAACCTGTTCTACCACCCACTGCAGGCCGAGGTCGCGACGATCCTGGCAGCGCGCACGGGGCTTGACCGCGCGTTTTTCTGCAACAGCGGCGCGGAGGCGGTGGAAACCTGCCTGAAGTTTGCCCGACGCCACTGGTTCTCGCAGGGTCTCACGACCCGCACGAAGTACGTGGCGTTCACACACGCATTCCACGGGCGCACCATGGGTGCGTTGTCGGTAACCTGGGACGAGCACTACCGCGCGCCGTTCGCACCACTCATTCCGAACGTGGTGTTTGCGGATCCGAATGACGTGGCTGGTTTCGACGCGCTCGTGGACGACACCACCGCGGCCATCATCGTCGAACCGATTCAGGGGGAAGGCGGCGTTCGGCCGGTTCCTGCGGCAATGGCGGCCGCCATTGAAGCCGCGTGCGCGCGCACGGGCGCGTTGCTCATCGCCGATGAAGTGCAGAGTGGCTCTGGACGGACGGGACCGTTCCTGTACAGCCAGACGCTGGGCCTGACCCCGGATCTGATCGCGTTGGGCAAGGCGCTTGGAGCCGGGGTACCGGTGGGCGTGGCGATGTTCTCGAACGCGGTGGCGGCCGCCGCGACGCCTGGCGATCACGGCAGCACGTATGGTGGCAACCTGCTGGCGTGCCGCGCGGCGCTGGTCTTCCTCGAGGCGCTGGCCTCGCCGGCGTTGACCGAGTCACGGGCCGCGGCGTCGGAACGTCTGTTCTCGGGCCTGCGCGAGATGCAGCGCCGCCTTCCGATCATTCGAGATGTCCGCGGCGCCGGGCTGATGGTGGGCGTGGACCTGACCTGCGACGCCGCGCCCGTCGTCGCTGCGGCATTCGAGCGCGGTTTGCTGATCAACCGCACCAGCACCACCGTGGTGAGGCTCCTGCCGCCGTACATCATCACGACGGCCGATGTGGATGCGGCATTGCCGCTGCTTGAAGACGCCATTGTGGCGGGAGGAACTGTACAGTGACCGATTTGATCATCCGGCCCGCAACCGCTGCGGACGCCGAGGCGATTCACACGCTGGTGACGGACCATCTCGACGAGGGCCGCCTGTTGCCCCGTGAGCTGGCGGAGCTTCGCGTGCATGCCGATCGATTCATGGTCTGTGACGTGGCCGGACGGATTGCGGCCTGCGCTGAACTGGCGCCGCTCTCACCCAAGGTGGCCGAGGTGCGGTCACTGGTCGTCTCGCGCGACTTCCGCGGCGCGGGCCTGGCACACCGTCTGGTGGGCGAACTGCGCACGCGGGCCAGAACCATCGGGTTCAACACGCTCACCGCGTTCGCCCATGATGCGCGGTTCTTCGTGCGGCAAGGCTTCTCGATCGTCCCGCACGTGTGGGTACCCGAAAAAATCATGACGGATTGCGTGGGTTGCCCACTTTTTCGCAAGTGCGAACAGTACGCCGTCGTGCTTCCACTTCAGACGCAGCAACTGTACCGACGCAGCAGTCCGCTGGTGACTGCTGAGCGCTCACGCGCGCGGGTGGCCTGATCGTGACCGCGCGTCTCATCGAAGGCGGCGTGACGACGCCGGCAGGTTTCACGGCGGCCGGCGTCTATTGCGGGATCAAGAAACCCAACGCCGTCACGCATCCGCTTGACCTGTGCCTGATCGCGTCCACTCAGGGGCCCGTGCCTGCGGCGGCGGTGTTCACCACGAACCTGGCCGTCGCTGCGCCCGTTGTCGTCTCGCGCGACCACCTCCAGCATGGCGGCGGCCGGTGCGCAGGAGTGGTCGTCAACAGCGGCTGCGCGAACGCGTGCACCGGGGACGCCGGCATGGCGGTGGCCAAACAGATGGCCGCCGCAGCGGCGGCGGCTCTGGCCTGTGACACCGACCATATGTTTGTGTCTTCCACCGGGGTGATCGGTGTGCCGCTGAACCTCGAGAAGGTCAAGGCCGGTATCACTGCCGCGAAGGCGGCTCTGTCGATCGACGGCGGCACTGACGCAACACGCGCGATCATGACGACCGATCCGTTTCCCAAGTCCTGTGCGGCCATGATCGACACGCCGAAAGGCCGGGTCACCGTCGGAGGCATGACCAAGGGCTCGGGGATGATCGAACCGCGGATGGCGACCATGCTCGGCTTCCTGACGACCGATGCCAGAGTCTCGACCGCCGTTCTGCAGACGGCCCTTCGCCGGGTCTGCGACGAGACATTCAACGCCATCACGGTGGATGGCGAATGCTCGACGAACGACTGCGTGCTGCTGATGGCGTCGGGCCTTTCAGGCGTGGAGATCACGGACCCGTCCGACCCCGCGCTGATGGAACCCCTGCGCGCCGTCGCGGGTCATCTGGCGCGGGAAATTGTGCGGGGCGGCGAGGGTGCGACCAAACTCGTCACCGTGCGTGTCACCGGAGCGGCGTCGTTGTCTGACGCGAGGCTTGCCGCCCGAACGATCTGCAACTCGCCGCTCGTCAAGACGGCCATTCACGGCGGCGATCCGAACTGGGGCCGCCTGATTGCCGCGGCCGGACGGTCTGGCGCGCAGTTCGTGCTCGACGCCGCCTCGGTCCGTATCGGCGATGTCGATTTATTTGTCCAGGGCGTGCCGTTTGATGAGCGTGCCTCGGCGGCTGCCACCGTGCTGGAACAGGAGCGCATGGTCATTACGGTGGACCTGGGCACGGGGGGAACCGACGAAGCCACGATGTGGACCTGCGACTTCAGCGAGGAATACGTCACGATCAACGCGGAGTACCGAACGTGACGCTCGGGTCCAAAGACTTCCTTTCCATCCTCAACCTCAGCCCAGAGGCTCTTGAAGGCGCGCTCGCCATGGCGGCGGTCTTCAAGACCGATCGGATGAATGGTCGTCCACACCTGCAGGTGCTGGATGGCCAGCACGTCGCGCTGCTCTTTGAAAAGCCCTCCCTCCGCACACATGCCGCCTTCACCATTGCGGTGCGTGAACTGGGTGGCGACGTGATCGAACCCTCGAGTGACGTGGCGTTTGGCGGACGGGAGTCGGCCAGTGACGTGGCCCGCAACCTCGAACGCTGGGTCCGCATCGTTGTGGTGCGCACCTTCGAACAGGCGCGGCTGGAGCGGTTTGCGGCCGCGTCAGACCGCATGCGGGTGATCAACGCCCTGACCGATGAAGAGCACCCGTGTCAGGCGCTGGCCGACATGCAGGCGCTCCTTGAGCGCTGGGGCACTGTGAAGGGGCGCACCGTCGCCTTTGTCGGCGACGGGAACAATGTGGCGGCGTCATTGGCACAGGCCTCTGTGATGCTCGGCATGCATGTGCGTCTGGCGACGCCGCCGGGATTCGAGCTCAATGCGGGGCTTGCAGAATCGGTCCACCGGGTCGCCCGCTTCGGTGCCATCTTCACGCAGGGTCATGACCCGGCGGCGGCGGTCACAGGCGTGGATGCCGTCTATACCGACGCCTGGGCCTCCATGGGCCAGGAAGACGACGCGCAGCGGCGCGTGGGCATCTTTCAGCCGTTCCAGGTCAATGCCGCGCTCATGGCGCAGGCCGGCCGCGATGCCCTGTTCATGCACTGCCTGCCGGCACACCGGGGTCATGAAGTGACCGACGAGGTGATCGACGCGCCCACGTCGATTGTCTTTGACCAGAGCGAAAACCGGCTGCACACACAGAAGGCGCTCCTCGCGATGATGTCGTCGCGGTAGGATGGCCTGCGCGTGACACCATGCGAATAGCGTTGGGCCTTCTCGCCGCCACGTGCGCCACACCACTGGCGATCGCCACGATGTTCGGGGCACTGTATTTCCTTCAGGTGGGCTGGTTCGGAGAGCAGCGCGGGGCGCTGGTGGTGGAGAGCATCACACTCTACGCGACGTTCTCGGCACCGGTGGCCTTTTTTGTGACGATTGCGGCCGGAGCGCCTCTGGCGCATCGGCTCGCGCACCTGGGACACACCCGCTTCTGGCGCCACGCAATGGCCGGGCTCATCCTGGGCGCCACGCCATTCATCTTGTTTGACGGCTACATCATCGGGACCAATCTCCTGCTCGATGTTCGTCCGGCCCCGGACATCAATAGCGTCAAGATGGCCCTGCGCTGGGCCGCACTCGGCGGCTGGTGCGGCCTCTGGTCGGCCGCCGCCTATTGGGTCGTGGTGATTCGGAAGAGTACGTAGCGCGGGTTGGGTCTCAAGCCCGCGTCAGCCAGCGCCCTTGAAACCCAGGGCGCTCTACGTAGGATCGACGCTCGGTACGTTACAGTTTCCCAGTTCTATTTCCATTGGAGGCACCCTTGGCACGTCGAGGCATTCACTCTTTCGTACTTGGACTGGCGCTGGTTGCGACATTCCTGATCCCCGCATCTGCAGCGCGGCTGGCGGGCCAGGCTCCGGTCCAGGCGCCAGCACCTTCGGTGGTCGCGATTCGTAACGCAACACTCATCACGGTGTCTCGAGGCACCATCAACAACGGCACCATCGTGATGCGCGACGGCAAGATCGCCGCCATCGGGGCGAACGTCCAGATCCCGGCCGGCGCAACGGTGGTGGATGGCACGGGCAAGTTCGTCACGCCCGGCCTCATCGATGCCCACTCGCACATCGGCAACGACGCCATCAACGAAGGCGCCACCGCCGTCAGCTCGATGACCGACATGGGCCAGGTGCTCAACCCGACGAACATCGCCATCCAGCGCGATCTGGCCGGCGGCCTGACAACGGCCAACATCCTGCACGGCAGCGCCAATCCTATTGGCGGCGGGTCGGTGACGATCAAGCTGCGCTGGGGCGTGGAGAAGGGTGATGACCTGATCTTCGAAGGATCCATGCCCGGCATCAAGTTCGCTCTCGGTGAAAACCCCAAGCGGCAGGGCGGCGGCGCCGGTGGCCTCCAGGGCGGCGGTCCGCCCCGATACCCCGCCACGCGACAGGGCGTGGAGTTTGTCATCCGCGACGCGTTCACGCGCGCGAAGAAGTATCAGAAAGACTGGGCAGCCTACACCGCTGCGCAGAAGGCCGGACAGATGATCATTCCGCCGCGCCGCGATCTGCAGCTCGACGCGCTCGTCGAAGTGCTTGATGGCAAGCGTCTGGTGCACTGCCACTCCTACCGCGCGGACGAGATCCTGATGATGATTCGCGTGGCCGACGAGATGGGCTTTAAGGTGGCCACCTTCCAGCACGTGCTCGAGGGCTACAAGGTGGCCAAAGAAATTGCGGCCCACGGTGCAGGCGCGTCCACGTTCTCTGACTGGTGGGGCTACAAGATCGAAGCGGAAGACGCCATTCCAGGCAACGCGGGCCTCATGACCCACAAGGGCGTGACTGTGTCGATCAACTCGGACAGCGCGGAACACGCGCGCCGCCTGAACACGGAAGCCGCCAAGTCCGTGCGCTGGGGTGACGTCAGTGACGACCAGGCCATCGCGATGGTCACCATGAATCCTGCGCGCCAGCTTCGCATCGACAACCGCGTCGGCTCTCTTGATGTGGGCAAGGACGCGGACGTGGTGCTCTGGAACAACCATCCCCTCAGCACGTTCGCCATCGTTGACCAGACCTACATCGACGGCAAGGTGTACTACGACCGCGTGGCGGACCTCGCGCGGGCAGCCGATGTGGAGAAGCAGCGCGCGGCCATGGGTGGCCGCGCGGGCGGCGCCGCCGCTGCCCCGGCCGTGACGGCGAACCTCTTCAACATCACACCGGAAGCCGGCAAGGTGGCGTACAACGCGAACGGCGGCACCTGGGCCATCACGAACGCACGCATCCACCCGGTGTCTGGCCCGGTCATTCCCAAGGGCACCATCGTCATCAAGGGCAACCTGATTCAGGCCGTGGGCGCCAACGTGAGCGCCCCTTCGGGCGCCCGTGTGGTGGACGCCAAAGGCGGCAATGTGTATCCGGGCTTCATCGACGCGCAGACAGACCTCGGGCTCAACGAGCCAGGCGTCCGGAGCTTCGACGATGTGAATGAGATGCTGCCGTTCAATCAGATGCTGCGCACGCGAGTGGCGTATCAGTCGGATAGCGACGCGATTGCTGTGGCGCGCACCGAAGGCATCACGTCTGCGGGCATCTTCCCTGGCGGTGGCATCATCGGCGGTGAGGTGCCCCTCATGAACCTCGACGGCTGGAC
>Ga0163149_10001630_pt1 | contig 28587 bp, 19 predicted proteins | sample OliLakLV19MP5G1_FD_148604 | JGI IMG/M metagenome (GOLD analysis project Ga0163149, IMG submission 148604) | Freshwater microbial mat bacterial communities from Lake Vanda, McMurdo Dry Valleys, Antarctica - Oligotrophic Lake LV.19.MP5.G1 | ecosystem: Environmental > Aquatic > Freshwater > Lake >... | reverse complement strand
CTCGATTTCGTCGTCCGTCGCCGCGAGAACTACACCGGTCACCAGATCGAGATCATCGTCGCGCTGAACAAGTACGGCGATTGGTGGATCGAGCGCATGATCCGCGGCGAGGACGCGCTGCGCGACCACATGGCGATCTTCTGGCACGGCCACTTCGCCACCTCGATCAAGGAAGTCGGGAACAGCCAGGAGATGATCGAGCAGATGCGGTTCCTGCGGGACAACGCGCTGGGCTCGTTCCGAACGCTCGCGAAGGGGATCGGCAAGACTCCGGCGATGCTCGAATACCTCGACAACGCCGAGAACGTGAAGGCGCATCCGAACGAGAACTGGGCGCGCGAGCTGATGGAGCTGTTCGCTCTCGGCGACGGGAATTACACGGAGACCGACATCAAGGAGTCGGCGCGCGCGTTCACGGGTTGGACCGACGAGGAGCGTCGGTTCACGTTCCGCCGTTTGGACCACGATTTCGGCCAGAAATCGTTCCTGGGCGTGACGGGACAACTCGACGGCGATCTGTGCGTCGACATCGTGCTCGAACAACCGGCGTGCGCGCGCTTCATCGCTCGCAAGGCGATCCTGTACTTCGAGGGCATCGCGCCGGACGAGGAGCGACTCGAGGATTACGCGCGCTTCCTACGCGAGGCGGACTACGACGTCAGCGCGTTCCTGCGCCGACTGTTCCAGGACGACGCGTTCTACCGCGAAGAGGTCGTCGGCTCGCGCGTGCAAGGGCCGGTAGAGTTCCTCGTCGGCGCGTGTCGCCGCCTCGACTTCGATGTGCCCGGGCAGTTCCTCCTGAACGGCGCGGACATGCTCGGCCAGCGACTGTTCTGGCCGCCCAGCGTGAAGGGTTGGGACGGCGGCATGGCGTGGATCACGACCTCGACTCTGATGAATCGCAGCAACGTGACCGGCGCGATGCTCGGTCTCGTCGACATGGGCAGCCTCGTCTTCGACGAGGAGTTCGAGGAAGGCGGCGCGATGGCGATGGACGGCGGTCGACCCAAGCGCGACCGCGCCAGCCGCACGAATGGTCTCAATCACATCCGCACGATTCAGGAACGCGGTTTTTCGGCCGAAATCGACTTGAAAGGCCTCGTCAAGTCCTCGGGGGCGCGCTCCGACGTCGAAATGGCGCGCGTCCTCCTCGTCCGCATCCTCGCGGTTCCCGTCGAGGACGCGATGGTCAAGGAACCCGCTGCGTGGCTCACGCGCGAACGCGAGGCGCGCGGCATCGCCGCCGGCCGACTCCTCGAATCCGAACAGGCCGAAGACCTGCTGCGACGCTTCGCGCACTTGGTCCTCAGCTTGCCCGAAGCGCAGCTGCACTGAGAGCCCGTGGAGAAATCGCTCCTACGGTCTCTCCGTTTCTCGTGGCGCCGCGCACCGCGCTTCGAGTGCGCGCAGTGGTCACCGAACACATCACGGACGAGCACGCCATGACCGACCAACACGACCACTTCGATCGCCGCAAGCTCCTCACGGGAGCCGGTGCTTTCATCGGCGCGAGCTGGCTGATGTCCGGTCGCACGCGCGCGTGGGCCTCACCGTTAGACGCGAAGCTCTCCGGTGCGGCGCCGCGCACGATGCTCCTCCTCGAGCTGAACGGCGGCAACGACGGTCTCGACACCGTGATCCCGTACGGCGAGGACGTCTACCACAGCTCGCGTGCGCGCGTCGGTATTGCGGCGAAAGACGCCTTGCGTCTCGACGATTATCGCGGTTTTCACCCGAGCCTGAAGTCGTTGCGCGGGATCTACGACGAGGGCGGCTTGGCGATCGTCGAGGGCGTCGGATACCCGACACCGAACCACTCGCACTTCACGTCGCTCGACATCTGGCACACAGGTCAGCTCTCCGGTCGCGCGGCGGGCGACGGTTGGATCGGGCGCCTCATGTCGCGCCTGTATCCCGAGGATCGTTCCGAGCCGCATGCCGTCCACGTCGGCCAATCTCTGCCGTACTCACTGCACAGCTCGACGCATCCGATCGTCTGCTTCGATTCGCCGCCGGCATACCGCTGGGCCGAGAACGGGCAAGCGATCGCGGCGGCAGCCACGAAGAACTGCGACACCGCGATGAGCGGCGGCAAGGGGGTGGGAGCCAAGTCCCTCGACACGATTCGTGGGATCGCCGCGAACGCGCGCGTCAGCTCGGCCGAGGTGCGCAAGGCTGCCGCTCAGTACGTTCCGCGCGTCGAGTACCCCAAGTCCGAAGTCGCGCAGGATCTGAAGACGGCGGCCGCGCTGCTCGCCAGCGGCATCGGCGTGCGCGTCTTGTCCGTCGCGCAGTACGGTTACGACACGCACGAAGACCATCGCCGCCGTCACGACATCCTGATGGGCGAGCTCGACGGGGGATTGGCCGCTTTCCTGCGAGATTTGCGCGGAACTCCCGCCGGCGACAACTGCCTCGTCGTCGTCTACTCCGAGTTCGGGCGACGCGTCGCGGACAACGCTTCGAACGGAATCGACCACGGCACGGCGGGGCCGATGTTCCTCACGGGAACGCCGGTCAAGGGCGGGCTCTACGGGAAGCACCCCTCGCTCGCGGATCTCCACGACGGAGACCTCGTCTACACGACGGACTTCCGCACCGTGTACGCCGGGGTGCTCGAGCGTTGGTTCGGCGTCGAGAGCGAACCGATCCTCGGCGCGCGCTACGACGCGCTGACGGGCTACTTCGCATGAGGAATTCGTGCGCACGGTCGATGTTCGTGCTCGCGGCCCTTTCTGCGTGCAGTTCGCGCGAACCCCGCGCCGACGATGTGGTTCGGCCCGCGGTCGAAGTCATCGTCCCGACGATCGAGACCGAGCCGTCGACTCGCGTCGCCGTGGAGTCGTTCACGAACGGCGGTCGTCGCGAGGAGCGAACCGAGCGGCGACTCGACGATGGTTCGTGGGTCGTGGACGGGTTGACGCGCACGTTTCACCCGAGCGGTGAAGTCGATTCCGCCGGCGACTACGTCGAAGGCGCGAAGCACGGCGCTTGGTCCTACTGGTATCCCAGTTCGCGGATGGAAGCCGAAGGTGCCTATGCGCACGGCGAACCGCAGGGTCCGTGGCGTTTCTATCGGGAAAACGGGCGCTGCGTGCAGACGGGCTCGTTCGAGCGCGGCATTCCGCGCGGCGAATGGATGTACTTCTGGCCGTCGAATCGCCGCCAACGCACGCGAGGTGAGTTCGTGGACGGGCTCCAACACGGCGTGTGGAGCACGTGGGACGAAGACGGTCGCCCCGCGGAGGAAGTCCTCTTCCGCGCCGGCTCGATGCACGGCTCGTCGAAGACGTGGCACAAGAACGGCGCTGTCTCGTCGAGCGGTGAATACCTCGAGGGCTCGAAGAGCGGCGAGTGGACGAGCTGGAACGAGGACGGTTCGGTCGCCCGCAAGGGAACGTTCGTCCGCGGTCTCGAGCAAGGTCCGTGGCTCTACGCGAGCCCGACCGGATCACCGCTCCAGGAAGGTGACTTCCGTGCCGGCCTCGAAGAAGGCGCGTGGACCTACTGGCGCGAGGACGGGACGAAGTCCGACGAAGGCTCGTTCGTGAACGGCCGCGCGAACGGGGTGTGGACGCACCTCCAAGCTGACGGGATCGCGAAGGAGTCCGAGGGCGAGTACCAGGATGGTCGTGCCCACGGGCCGTGGACGTACTGGAACGCCGACGGGACGGTGAAGGAAGAGGTCCGGTTCGAGGCGGGTCGACGCGTGCAGTCGTGATGCACGTCGAACTCGGTCCCCAACCTTCGACTCAGAGCCTGTGAAGAATTCACGGGCGACGCGCCGCGCAGCGGCGCAGATGGTGTGTGAGAGCGTGTAGGCTCGATTTCTTCACACGCTCTCGCGACGCGATTCGTCGCCACATGAAGACGAGAGCCCGTAGACTCGATTTCTTCACGGGCTCTCAGCGCCGCTCGCCCCAGATCTCGATCACCGGTCCGAGTGCGCGCCATCCGAACTGGCTGATCGCGAACGGTACCCAGCGCGGGTCTTCCTCGAAGGGGAAGTCGCGCTCGACGATCGCCGGATCCTCGCGCGAATGCCCTGAAATCCTGGCCAGGAGCCGCGATCGCTCACGGACAGCCTTGCGCAGAGCCACGAGCAGTTCGTTGCGGCTGCCCATCCCGGCGGAGAACAAGACGAGGTCGGCATCCAAGCTCTGTGCCCACTCGACCGGTCGCTCGCGGGCGTCGCGACGCACGGCTTCGGATCGGAAGTCGACGGACGAGAGATCCCAGCCGGCGCGATCGAGCTCGTTCGGATCGAGTGCGGCGAGATAGCCCATCCATGGATGCGTGGTGCTCGCGATCATGCGCTCGTCCACGTCGAGTGCGGCCCGCGTCCGCACCAGCGGGAGGCTGAGGAAGGGCAGGGTCTTGATCCGTGTCGTCGTGCGATCGGCATGGCTCGCGATCCACCGCGCTGACTCCTCGAGCGTGTCGTCCTTCGCCCGCAATCCCGCGAGCTGGATCGAGCACGCGAGGGAGGCCACGATGATCAGGCCTCTGAGCACGGACGCCGGAATGCGCACGCGTGCCGACAGAGGCGGTGCCAACGCGCAGGCCGCGACGACCGCCGCGCACGACAAGAGGGGCAGCGCGAAACGCTCATAGGTCTCGGCATAGAGCCCGATGACGACGAAGTAGGGGAGCGCGAAGGCTAAGACGACGACGGCCTCCGCGCGCACGCTCGAGCCCACGCCCGCGACCGCGGTGCGCGATCGGGCGAGCAGGACGACGAAACGCACGCAAGCCGCCGCGCACAAGAGGAGGATCCACGGATCGAACTCCCAGCTCTTCGCGAGGATCGTCGCGAAGCCGGTGCCGTTGAACTGATCCACGTAGATGTTGTGGCCGAGGAAGCGCCACGCGACGTCGCCGGGTGAGCCATCGAGCGGCGGTGGGCTAACGAATCGTTGTCGTGGGTACGCGAGCAGTGCGCACAGCGCCGCGACGAGTCCGAGGAGCAGCGGGCCGATCCAGGCGGAGCGTTCTTCGAGCTTCGATCGCGTGACGTGCGCGATCACGAACGCAGGGAGGAGCGCCGCCGCGCTGGGCAAGACAGCCAATGCGAGGCCCAGTGCCGCTCCCGCCGCGATATAGCGCGAAATCGTCGGTCGGCGCCGCAACGCGAGTGCAGCGAGGATCGCGACCGCATCGAACGCTGCGGACGGTGCGTGCGGCCGCGCTTCCTGGGAATGCCACTGGTGGAGCAAGCTCGTGGCCGCGAGCGCCGCCGCGAAGAGCGCGGGTCCGCGCGCCAGGAATCGCCGTCCCAAGAGGTACGTCGCCGGCACGACGAGGATCGAGAGACACGCGACGATCGCGCGGAGTCCGAGGATGCGCTGCCCGGCGAGTTCGTGATGACGATCGAGACTGGCACCGGCTTCGGATGGATCGAGTGCGAGCAAGGGCTCCGCGATCCGCGTCACGAGCGTCGGATACCGACGCGCCTTGTCGTCCGCGCCCAGGTCGGTGTCGCCCTTCTCGAGCAACTTGGACTGACTCTCGTAGTAGCGCTCGTCACCGTTCGCGGTGTGCGGGAGCCCGTGGTCGAGTCCGACGAGCCTCAACGCAAGGGCCAGCGACATCAGTGCTGCGACGATCGCGACGGCAGCTCGTCGCGAGAACACCTCGAGCTTCTCGTTCCCCGGGGTCTTCGCTTCCGACATCGGCCCGCCAGTTTAGGGTTCGCGCCGTCGCGGGCTTCACCGACCCTCGGCCGACCACGCTACCCCCAGTTCTCCCACTCGTGATTCGCGTCGGCTAGATCGCGTTCGACTTCGGCGGCGCGCAGCTGTGACTCCTTCAGCTTCTTCGCGTCGCGCCACACGTCTTCGGTGAGCAGCGCTTCTTGCAAGCTCTTCAGCTCGACCTCGAGGGTCATGATCTTCTTCTCGAGCTTCTCGAAGGCCCAGGGGTTGCGGACTTTGCCGGGTGCGGTGGGCTTTTTCGGATCCGGGGATTTCGACGGAGAGGAAGAGGACTTCGGGGGTGTTGACGAAGAGTTCGCGCGAGCTGCTGGGGCAGACTTCGACGCAGGCGCAGGAGACTTCGCTGGTTTCGCAGCCTGACTCGTCGTTTTTTGTGGCGTCGGCTTCGCCGACGCTGCGAGCTTCGCTTTCCGCCAAGCGGTGTAGTTGCCCTCGAACTTGACCACCGTCCCCTGATCCACCTCGAGGATCACGTTGCACAAACCGTCCAGGAACGCCCGGTCGTGACTCACCACGACGAGTGCGCCCTGGAACTCGCTCAACATCTCCTCGAGGGCCGTCCGCGCCGCGAGATCCAAGTGGTTCGTCGGTTCGTCCATCGCCAGCCAACTCGGGCTCGACAGCACGAGCCGCGCGAGGCACAGACGCGCGCGCTCGCCGCCCGACAGCGTGCGAACCTCGGCATCCACGTCGTTTCCACGGAACAGGAACTTCGCCAAGTGGTCGCGGATCTCCTGGTCGGTCATCTGCGGCCAAGCGCGCCGCATCGTGATGAACGGCGTCGCGTCGTCCGACAAGGCACTCGTGTCTTGATCGTGATACCCACACGCGGCGCGGTGGCCGAACTCGAGTTGGCCGCCCATCGGCTGTGCGCGGCCGGCGAGGATGCGCAGCATGGTCGTCTTGCCCGCACCGTTCTTGCCGACGATGCCGATGCGTTCGCCGCGCGCGATGCGGAAGCTCGCGCCGGAGAAGATCACTTTCGTGCCGTATCCGCCGGACAATTCGCGCGCTTCGAGCACCATCTCGCCGGCGCGGTCGGCCTTCGGCGGGCGGATCACGGGCTTGCGCACGTCGTGGAAAGGCTTCTGGAGCCGCTCGATGTTCTCGAGCTTCTTCTGCCGACCTTTCGCTTCGGCCGTCCGCTGGCTGCCCATGTGCTGGCGGATGAACTGCTCTTCCTTGCGCAGGAAATCTTGTTGCTGCTCGAACGCGCGCAACTCGGAGGTGTGACGCTCCTCCTTGATCTCGACGTAGCGATCGTAGTTGCCCGGATAGCGCGACAGCTCTCCGCGCTCGAGCTCGAGGATCGAGTCGACGGCGCGCGCCAACAGACGACGGTCGTGGCTGACGACGAGCACGGCGCTCTTCAGCTCGTGGAGGAACGACTCGAGCCACTCGATACCTTCGAGATCGAGGTGGTTCGTCGGTTCGTCGAGCAAGAGGAGATCGCTGCCCGCGACGAGCTCCCGGGCGAGAGCCGTGCGACTCTTCTCGCCGCCGGACAGCGTGCGCGCCTCGCGATCCCAGAACATCTCCGCGAGCCCGATGCCGGAAAGCACCGTCTCGACGCGGCGACCCGTGTCCCATCCGCCGAGGTGATCGATGCGCTCGCTGAGGATGTCGTGACGTTTCATCAGCCGCTCGAGGTCTTCACCCGACGCTTCGCTCGTCGCGTGGTTCACTTCATCGAGCTCGCTCATCGCAGCGTGCAATTCGTCGAGCCCCGACTCGACCCAGCCGCGCACGGTCATGCCGATCGGGAAATCGGGCCGTTGCGTGACGTGCGCGACGCGCATGCCTGCTGCGACCTGCACCGTGCCCCAATCGGGGTGGTCGAGGCCTTCGATGAGACGCAAGAGCGTCGACTTGCCGCCGCCGTTGCGCCCGACCATGCCGACCTTTTCGCCCGCCGCGAGGCGCAACGAAGCGCCGCGCAGGACGGCCTGGGCGCCGAAGTGTTTCTGCACGGAATCGAGGGTCAGAATCGTCATCGAGGGCGGAAAGGATACGCGCGATCTCGCGTGGCGTCAGCGGCGGCGTGGGATCCGATGGCCAACCATCGCCGGATCGGCGCTGACCTCATCCTCGGGCCCGGTCGATTCCCGCGAACTTCAGACCTTGCGCGCCACGATCTCGTAGACGTTGGGCAGGACGGCAAAATCGAGATCGGAGCGCGGTCCGTCGAATTCCTCGAAGAAGCGCCGCGCGTCGTCAGCTGTGATCTCGCCCATCTCCACGAGCTTCGGCACGAAGTTGTGCCACCACGACGCGACCCAGTGCCACATGCTCTCGCCCGGTCGAGCGAGACGTTGGTGCGAGTCGAGGTGTTCGATCACGAATCCGTGCTCGCGCAGCATCTTCGGCAGGCGACCGACGACGTCGGGATCGCCGCCCCGCGCGCGCCAAGAACGCGCGGTCGCGGCGACGACGACGGCGTAGGACTCGCGCCGCGGTGCGCACGTCATCGCCGCGTAGTTGAAGTAGTCCTGCACCACGAAGCGGCCACCCGGCCGCAAGCTGCGAGCGACGCCGGCCACGACGCTCGCGGGATCGGGCACGAAACACAGCACCCAACGGGCATAAGCCGCGTCGAAGTCGCGCTCGCCGCCGAGGGCTTCCTCGACGCGCTGCACGTCGCCGACCGTCGCCGTGAGTTGGGTGAGCCCGCGCGCGGCGGCTTGCGCCCGCACGTGCTCGATGAACGATTGCGACTCGTCGATCGCATGAACGCGGCCGTGACTTTGGACCATCTGTGCCAAATCGAAGGCCGCGTACCCGGGTCCGGCCCCGACGTCGAGGACGCGCTGGCCGGGCCCTACGCTCGCGCGTTTCCAGGCCGCGTGCGCCGCGTCCGACCAGAGCCGATGCTGCAGACCCAAGCGCTGCAGTTCGTCGTCACCGGTTCCCAGCACGTACTCCCCCTCGTTCGTACTCGCCATGCTGACACGATACGCGGCGCCGGTTCGCCGACCAGGTGCGGACTCACGCGAGCCTCCAGATCGCTCATACACACCACGTGATCGAGAGTCCGTTCGAGAGGTTGTAGGTCTCCGGATTGCAGAACGCCGCGGCATTGCGGTACGAGACCTGATACGTGTGCACGGTGCCTACTCCCGTCACCATGCCCCTCACGGAGATCGGGAGGTCGCCGCCGACGGGGTACGACGACGAGTTGGCCGCGTTGAGCTTCGTGCCGAGACGGATCACGGATCCGCCCGCGCAGCGTAGCCCGTCGCCGAAGTGGGAGCCGTTGCCGCTCGCGACCTGCGTAGTCCCCTGGAAGTACAGAGCAAAACTGTTGGGCATCGTGCTCCCGGAGAGAATTAGTGTGTCCGCGCCCAGGCTCGGATTCCCCGTGGCCTGGAGTCGAGCGCCAGCGGCGAATACGGAGCTCGCGCAACCGTGTCCGCTCGCGCCGGAGTTGGCGCAGGGGCACGGCGTGGCGGAAGTACCGTCCCCCGCACAGAACGCGACCACGTTGCAGATCGGGCGTCCCCAACGCGCGATGCGACGCCGCTCGCGCTCGTGAAGTATCCCCCCACGAAGAGCGCGGGCAAGTTGGAACCTGCTCCGTCCTCGTCGAAGACGCACAGAGCCTGGGCATACGGAAAGCCGGAAGCACCGGTAGCGTCGAGGCCCGCACCCAGCGCTACCCAACTCGTGCCGTCCCAGCGCGCGATCCAGTTGGCGGGAACGCCGCCCGCTTGCAAGAACTGCCCCGCCGCGTAGAGCGCCGTCGTGCGAGGCCCCGGGCCGTCGTCGTCGAAGACCGCGAGCGCGGCGCACGTCTGCCCGCTCGATCCTCCGAACCCGGTCGAAAGTATGCTCCAGGAGCGGCCGTCGAATCGCCCGATCCCGTTCAACAACTTACCACCGGCCTCGCCGAAGAAGCCTCCCATGTAGAGCGCAGAGGGATTCGGTCCGGCCCCGTCGTCGTCCCACACGAGCGCGGCGCGCGCGCTGCTTCCCTGGAGGTCCATGCTCGTGAAGCGATCGGACCATTCGGGCGGACAGGACTACGCGTCGGCGGCGCTCGCGATCAGAGTAGCCAGGAGTACTGCGGGAAGGATGCGAGACGAAGTACTGTGCATGTGCATACCTGTTCGTGATGGGAGCGGCGGGAAGAAGATGCTCGAACAGCAAGAGGCGTGGCGCCGAGTTCGATCGTGCCCAGAATCAGCCACCGGAGTGGTCCAGGGCGATCCACGCGACGACCTCGCTATCCTAGGAGCTCTTCCACTTCCCCGCGCGAGGCTCCCGATATGTCGCTTGCCAGTCTGTTCTCGTTCGGCCTGGTCTCCGTGCTCGCAGGACCACCCGTCCTGGATCCAACGCCGATTCAAGCCGAGGAACGCGTCGTTTTCACTCTGGAGATCTCAGGCGCAGGCGAGTCAGCACTGGCGGAAAAGGCTTTCACTTGGCGTGCGCCCAGGTCCTGCACGGCCTGGATCTGGTGTCGATCGTCCGACATCGACCCCAGTCTGATCGTGGAGATCAACGGGCGTGCCGCGCTCACCGACGACAATGGAGGTGACGGCACGACCGCGTTGGTGCAGTGCGAATTGGCCCTGAACGAGCCCGTTCTGATTCGAGCGCGAGGCCGTGCGGGTCGCTGCGAAATCCAGATCACATCGACTTACGAGAGCGACGCCGCGCGATCGCTCCACGAGCAACTGAAGGACGAACTGTCGAGCGGCGTCAGGGGCCAGGCGGTAGCTGATACCGAGGCTCGCGCCGTGCAGCTCGCGCAATCGGTGGACGAGATACTCGATACCGACCAGGAAGGTCGAAGTCTCCTTCTCGCCGAAAGCCTGTGGACGCTCGCCGGAACGGCCTACGAAAACGGTGAGATGGAATCGGCCTCGCGTGCCTATTCCCACATCGCGAAGCAGCGTGAGCGGACTCTGTCACCCGATCATCGCGACGTACATCGGGCTCGACTGCAACTCGCGATGGTCATGCAGGAGCTCGGCGACGTCGAGGGATCCGTCGAGATCAAGCGGGAGTCGCTCGCGGCACTCACGGCGGTCCTGCCGCCGGAATCGAGGGAATTGGTGATAGCTCGAGCCAACCTCGCTTCCGGTCTGGCCGTCCTCGGTCGACACGACGAGGCGATCCGCGAGTTCCGAGCACTGCTGACGAGCGCGTGGGTGAATACGCCCGCCGGCCGACATTTGCGTGCGACGCTGCGCACGAATCTGGCGGAAATGCTGCTTCGCTCCGGCGATCTGGCTGGCGCCCGGGACGAGCACGAATCGTCGTTGCGCGCAGCGGAACTCGAGTTGGGTCCTGAATCCATCGAGGTCGCGGGCGCACGTCTCAACTTCGCCATCCTCTGCTCGCGGATCGGCGAGTGTGATCGCGCCCGAAGCCTCATCGATGCGGCGATCTCGAGCCTGGAGGCGCGGCTCGCCGAAGACTCGGTCCAACTGCTCAAGTCGCAGATGCGCGCGGCCGAGGTCTTTCGGCAATGTGGGGAGTATTCGGCTGCTCGATCGCTCGCGGAGCGCCTGCTGCCGAGAGTCGAGCATGCGCTGGGTTCGGATTCGCTCGAAGCCATGCAGTTGGCCGACCTCCTCGGCTCGACTCTGGCCGCGCAGGGAGAGTTCCTGGAATCGCGCGACTTGATGGAAGCGCAACTCGTGAGGCGCGTGCAACGCCTGCCGGCGGGCTCGCTGGACCTCGAAGCACTGCGGATCAATCTGTCGAACGTGCTGGGTCAACTCGGCGACGGACAGGGCGCGCGATCCATGCTCGAACTCGCCGTAGCGGGACTGTCCGGAGTGGTTCCACCCGGACATCCCACCTTGGCCATGGCCATGTCGAACTTGGCCGAGGAGAGGCGGCGCGCTGGCGATCACGCGGGATGCTTGGAATTGCAGCAGCAAGTGTTCTCGTCCCTGAACGATGCGTCCGATCCCGGAGGCGCGCTCCGGGCGCGAATCCAGGTGAACATGGCGTCCACTCTCATCGAGATGGGGCGCTCCGACGAGGCCGAGGACCTCCTCAGTGAAGCCCTCGTGTGCCTGCTGCAGGACCCAGCGCCAAACGCATACTTTATCCACGTCATCCGTAGCGATCTCGCTTTCGTGCGCACCGAGGTCGGCGATCTCGAGGGTGCGCTATGGCAACTCGAGCAAGATCTGAACGCTCCGAACAGTGAGGGCTTGGACGTGATCGACACGCTCCACACGCGCTCGCAATTCGCAGACATCCTCGCGCGCCGTGGTGAGGTCGCGCGATTACCCGAGATCCTCCGCAGTATCTTGGCTGACATCGAGAATCAAGTCGCACTTCATTGGAATCACCTGTCCGTGCGCGAGGCGGACAATCTTTCGAGAGAGCTGCGCACTTCGTTGCAGGCGGTGGTCAGCATCACGCGATCCAAACCGCTGCCCGAACTCGACCTCGCGATCCTGCGCGTCGACCAGTTGTTGCGGCAGCTTCCCTTGGCCCGCGCAGCGACGCTTCGGAGAGCACTGACGGCCGACGTGACCAGCCAGGCAGCAGAGCGATTGGCGGACCTCGGATCGCGGATCACGCAGCTCGCCCGAGCGGCGGACTCGAGCGAGGAACTCGCCGCGAGCGTGGGCGAACGCGCACGACTCGAGCGCGAGATCCTCCTCGCGTTCGCGCCGACCACGAGCGATTCGTACGCACACTTCGACCTCGATTGTGTGCGGACTCGCCTCGGGACGCAGAGTGCTTGTGTGTCCTTCGTGACCACTCGTGATCGAGTCGATGCGAACGAGTCCGCGCGTCTCGGCCGTGAGTTCCAACTCATGGCCTTCGTTTTGCGCGCGGAAGGACCTCCGGTTCGCATTCACCTCGGTCCCTGGGGCAGAATCGAAAAAGCGATCGAAGCGTGGCGTGCGACCATCGTAGGTGGAGCGTCGAGTCGCGGACTCGCCGGTGCGACGGCGGACCCGGGGCTCTCGCCGCGCTCTGCGGGAATCCTCGTTCGAGAACTCGTGCTCGATCCTCTGGCCACCGCTCTCGAGGGGGTGGGGCAATTGCACATGACCCTCGACGGCATGCTCGCGTTCGTGCCGTTGGATGGCTTGCCGGACGGTCCCGGGGATGGCGTTGGTGTCGTCGGCGACCGCTTTGCCATCGAGGTTCACGAGACCCTCGTGGAGTTGTGCGAGCCGACTCAGGAGCCGGACGAAGAGGGTCTCCTCGTCGCCGTGGGCGACGTCGATTACGGAGCAGCGGAGTTCGATCCGGAGTCGGGCCCCGCGATTTGGAGTTCGCGCACGAGTGCTCGGCCCGCGTTCCCGGCGCTCCCGGCGACGCGGATCGAAATCGAGAGACTGGCCGAGCTCTGGCCCGGGCCTCCCGAGGGTCAACTGTTGCTCACGGGCGCGCGCGCCAGCGAGCCCATGTTGCGTGCCGCGGCCGTGCGTGCCCGTCATTTGCACATCGCGACTCACGGGTGGACAGCTCCAGCGGCGTTGATGCTCGCCGCCGACGTCGCACGCATCCGTGACGGGATCACCCCATTGGAAGAGCGCGATCGCGAGCGGCTGGCACTGTCGCCGCTCTCCTTCTCTGGACTCGCCCTCGCGGGCATTGCCGCGGACTCCGACTCCCTCGGTCGTCGAGTGGGGTCGCTCGATGGCGAGGAGCTCGCGAGTTGGGATCTCTCGCGCTGTTCGCTGGCCGTGTTCTCGGCGTGCGAGAGCGCGTTGGGTACGCACCGAACGGGTCGCGCGGCCGACGGATTGCAGCGCGCGGCACGCATCGCGGGAGCGCGTCAAGTGTTGTGCTCGCTGTGGCCCGTTCCCGACGCGGCGACCTCCGAGCTGATGAGCGAGTTCTACGCAGGCCTGTGGAAGCAAGGACTCGCACCGGCTCGAGCGTTGTGGCGTGCGAAGTGCATCCTGCGCTCCCGTGTCGACGAGAACGGTTCCGCGGTCCACGATCTGGACGCGTGGGCGGCCTGGACGCTCTCGGGTCCTGCTCCCTGAATGAACCGGAGTCCGAGGCTTGGCGGACCGAATGCGGGATCCAGGTCGATGCGGTCTTCGTCGTCTTCATTGGGGTTGCAGGCTTCCGAGGCTTCGTCGGACGCGAGAGCAAGCACCACGACGCGCGCCCCGCCAAAGATCCCCGGGGGTGGGGGCGCACGTTCCGCGATCAGGCCGCAAGCGGTCAATTCCGGCGCAAAACGAGCACCTTGTCGAGTCGACCATCGGTCCAAATGCTCTTGCGGCCGAGGTGGTAGTCGAAGTCGTGCAAGCCGACGAGCTCGAGCAGCGGGCTGGCCTCGATCAAAGTGCGCAGCTGACCCGCACCATACGTGCGAAAATTCCAGGCCGCTTCGTACTCGCGCGTCGTCGTTCCCTCGACCTCCGTGATGCGCGTGACGACGGGCTCGAGGCGCGTCCTCCGATTCGGCCGGCCGACGCGCATGTCGGAAGTCACCGTGATCCCGTCACGCGTTTCCACCCAGCGCTCGCGCTCGTCCAACAAGCGGTCGTACGAGGTGAGGTGCAGTCCCAGGACGTAGATGCCGCCCGGTGCGAGTGCTCGCGCGATCGCCGTGAGGTGCGAGTGCGCGCTGTCCTCGTCGAGCAAGTACTTGAACGTCGAGACGAGGCAGTGCGCGAGATCGACGGGATGGGGGACCGTGAAGTCCGCCATCTCACCCGCGACGAGGTCCGCGGACAGTCCAGTTCGCGCAAGTCGCTGGCGTGCGTACGCGAGCATGTTCTCGTTGCGGTCGAACCCGCGGACGTTCCATCCTCGGCGCGCGAACTCGGCCACCAGTCGGCCGCTGCCGCACGCGGGCTCGAGCACGCGCCGGCCATTCGAGCGTCCGTACCGCAGTGCAGCAGCCTCGAGGAAATCCGTCTCTTGCGCGGTCCCGACGTCGAACACGACGTCGTAGAGCCGCGGCACGTCGTACCAATCGATCGGCGTGGGCGTGACCTTGGACAAGAGCGCGAGGATGGCGTGAGCGCGAGGATGGCGTCGGGCGTTCTGATTCAGTCTTCGTCGGCGCGCAGCATGCGTACGCGCACCGTGCGACCCTTGACCTTGCCGCTCATGAGGGCCTGGAGCGCGCGCTCGCCGATGCGACGGTCGACCGCGACGTAGGTCGCCGAATCGTTCACGGTGATCTTGCCGACGTTCGAAGACTCGAAACCGGCCTCACCCGTCAAGGCACCGAGCACGTCGCCAGGGCGAATCTTCTCCTTGCGCCCACCGAGGATCTGCAGCGTCACCATCGGCGGCACGAGCGGACCGTGACCCTTGGGTTCGAGTTCGGACAGCGAGCGCAATTCCGTTGCCGCGCCGCCCTGCATGTCCTCGATGCGCTGAAGATTGCCGGCGTCGCGCGGACCGACGAGCGTCAGCGCCCAACCTTCTTCGTCGACGCGACCGGTCCGACCGATCCGGTGCACGTGGACCTCGGGATCGCGCGTGACGTCGACGTTCACGACCGCCTCGAGGCCGTCGATGTCGAGCCCGCGCGCCGCGACATCGGTCGCGACCAACACCGAGCAACTCTTGTTGGCGAACTGGACGAGCACTTGGTCGCGCTCGCGTTGATCGAGGTCGCCATGCAGTGCGAGCGCCACGAAACCGTCGGCGCGCAGGACCTCGACGAGGTCACGGCACTGGACCTTCGTGTTGCAGAACGCGAGCGTGCGCACCGGCCTGAAGTGGCGCAGCAGACGCGGAACCGCCTGCAGGCGAGCCATCTCGTCGACCGCGTAGAAACGCTGTCGGATCTTCGTGGCGGCGTGCTGCTCGAGCAGCTTGACCTGATGGGGTTCACGCAGGAATTGTCGGCTCAAACGCACGATGCCGTCGGGATACGTCGCTGAGAAGAGCAGCGTCTGCCGCTCGACCGGGCACTGCTCCGCGACGGTGACGATGTCGCCGTAGAAACCCATGTCGAGCATGCGGTCGGCTTCGTCGAGGACGAGCGTGCGCAACGCATCGAGGCGCAGGCTGTCGCGCTGGAGGTGATCCATCACGCGCCCCGGCGTTCCGACGACGACGTGCGCTCCGTGTTCGAGGCTCGCGAGCTGTGGACGGATGGGCGATCCGCCACACAAGGTCAGGATCTTCAGGTTCTCCTCGGCCCGCGCGAGCCGTCGGATCTCGGTCGCGACTTGGTCGGCGAGTTCGCGCGTCGGACACAAGACGAGCGCTTGCACCGCGAAATAGCGCCCGTCGAGCCGTGAAAGCAGCGACAACGCGAAGGCGGCCGTCTTGCCGCTTCCCGTCTTCGCCTGCGCGATCAAATCGTGACCCGCGAGCGCGAGAGGCAAGCTCGCGGCCTGAATCGGCGTCATCGTGTGGTAGCCGAGAGCGACGAGGTTCTCCAGCGTCGCCGGCGAGAGCGGTAGCACGTCGAACGACGCGCCGCTTTGGGGCGAGCCGGGATCTTCAGGTCGAGAAACCGCGGGGGTGGTCAATTGGAGAGCGATCGTAAGGGCTTCGCTGTCGATCCGCGCGCCCTTCGCGCCGAATGGCTCATTTCAGCGCGAAAAACTGGACACCGCGCTGCCGCGCTCGAGCCTGTCTCGCCCGCCCAAGGACCTTCGGTAAGCCCGCGCCCGAGTACGCGCTCCATCCGTCCTGAATCCGAGCTCGCCCCCCCCCATGTCGACGTCCTCCTTCCCGTTCGAGTCGAAGCCGACTATCCCGAGACTTCGTCGCGCCTTCTCGCCGTGTGCGGGATCTTGTTCTTCCTCCCGAAGACGTCGTTGCTCTTGCCGCACCTCATCATCTTTTGGTTCCTCGGCATCGTCATGCTGTTCGCGGCGTGGATCGGTTGCTGGGCCGTGCTGTTCACCGGAAGTCAGCCGCGGGGTCTGTTCGATTTCGTCCTCGGTTGCACGCGCTGGCAAACGCGCATGAACGCGTGGTACTTCGGTCTCACCGACCGGTATCCGCCCTTCGGCCTCGACTGACAGGCCTTGCGTCTCTCGAGAACAAGTCGCGCCGCTCCGCCCCGCGAGTCCGTGAACTCTCACGGACTCTGAAGCGCGCGACGAGGATCAGTTCTGCTGCTCGCGCAAGGCCTTCAACAAGTCCTTGACCACAGAGTCGTCGAACTTGCCCCCAGCCGGCTTGAGCTTAGAACGCAGGTACTCCTGCGCCGTGTCTTTCGCGGCCGGGCCGGACGGCAGGCGCTCGAGCAGTTCCTTGGCTGCGTGCTGAGTGCGTCGCGCGATGCGCACGCCGCGAAAGACTGCGTACGCGAGCCACAACGGCAGGACCACGCCGAAGAAGGCACCGGGGTTTTGGAAGCCCGAGTCTCCGGCTGCGAGCAGCCCCCAGATCGCCAGCGGCGCGACCAGGCCCACGATGCAGCCGGGTCCGTCGGCACGCTTCTGCTTCTTGCGCAGCTCGTCGAGGGTCGTCGCGGCCTCGGCGCGAGCGCGCGATGCGCTCTGCACTTGGTTCGCCGCGTCAGTACGTACGCGCGCATCGTGCGGCAGTCCTGAATTCGCGGGGAGGTGAGCCGACCCACCGGGGCCAGTCGCTCCGAGATAGCGCTTCTCCCAACCGGGCAGATTGGCTGGTGCAGACCGACCCGCGGCCGCGGCGAGCTCGTCGTGCCGTCGTGCGAGGTCCTCGATCCAGCGCCGGTCGAAACGGAAGAAGTTCCCCTCCGACAGGATCATCTCGAACGAACCGCGCTCGTTGCGCACGAAGCCGAGATCGTCGCTGGCAGCGCTGAGGTGACGTCGCCGCAGGACCAGCGATGCTTCCACTCCGAGCGGCGTTCCGCGCCACGATTCGAGCGCGACGGGAGAGCGGTTGACCTCGACGTTCGGGAAGTCGACTTGCGCGAGTGCGGCGACGAGGTGTTCCTCGGACCACATCGGAGTCGTGACGAGTCGTACGCGTACCATCGGGGCCACAGAGCGTGCCGCTCCGCGAGTCGCGCCGCAACGACGCTCTACTTCAGCGCACGCGACCGCGTCGATTGCGAACGTAGTCGACCAGGACGAACGAGCCCAGACGGTCGAGCTCCGAGTAGTAGGCTCGCCCGTGGTTCACGCGCGTGAATTCCTCGACGAATTCCACGAGAAGTGGGTCGCTCGTCAGCATGAACGTCGTGATCGGAATGTTGAGCCGGCGACATGCTTCCGCCTCCTCCAGCGTCTTGTTCACGACGCGGCGGTCGAGGCCGAAAGGGTTCTTGTAGATCTCGCCGTCGGGCTCGGTCAGCGCCGACGGCTTGCCGTCCGTCAGCATGACGATCTGCCGATTCTGCTGGCGCGTCTTGCGGAGAATGTCGCGCGCGAGGCGCAGTCCGTCGCGCGTGTTCGTGTGATATGGACCCGCCGAGAGGTAGGGGATCTCGTCCATCGAAACGCGCCACGCCGTGTCTCCGAAGAGGCACACGTCGAGCGAGTCTTTCGGGAAACGCGTGGTGATCAGTTCGCACAGCGCCAGAGCGACTTGCTTGGCGGGCGTGATGCGGTCCTCACCGTAGAGGATCATGCTGTGCGAGACGTCGATGAGCAGGACGGTAGCCATCGAACTCACGTGCTCGACCTCGTGGATACGCAGGTCGTCCTCGGTGATCTGGATCTCGTCGATGCCGGCGCGAAGCGCCGCGCTCTTCAGCGTGGCGACGGGATCCAGACGATCGAGTTCGTCGCCGAATTCCCACGCGCGCGATTCCGCCTGGCGCTCGCCGCCCGAACCCGTCGATGCGACACGGTGCTCGCCTTCGAGTCCGCGACGCATACCGGCGAACAGCGGCTCGAGCGCCGTCGTGCGCAGGCCCTGCTCGCCCTTCTTTGTGAGCGTCATCGCGCCCCCGCTCGCCTTCGCGATGGTGCCGCGTTGCTCCAGCCAGCGCTTGAAATCCTCGATGCCGAAACGTTCGTCGAACCACTTCTGGCGCGCGCCGAGTTGTTCGAGCACGAGGAGCGCCTGCTCGACGTCGCCGTCGAGTGCGACGACGAGCTGGTCGAACACCTTCGACAGGAGCTCGAGGAGCTTCTTCAACCCCTCGGCCCACGCGTCGTACTCGGCGTAGCGCCAGTCCATCTACTTGCCCTTGTTCGGCCGACGCGGACCGTCACCAGGCTTCTCGTTGGGCTTCTTCAGGCCCTTGACCATCTCCTCGAACATGTCCTTGAAAGAGCGACCTGTCGCCGTCTGTTCGCGCGAGAGCAGCGAACTCGCGGCGAGCCCTTCGAGGACGAGCTCCATACCCGCCGCGATCTCGCCCGGCGAATGCGCGCCGAGGTGCTTCGTCGCGACTTCCTCGAGTCCCGGCACGGCGGCGAGGCGTACGTGCAGTTCTTCGTCGGAGAGATCGTCGGAGAGGTCCACCGTGCGTCCGCCCGAGAAATGGCGCAGAACCGGTTTGAACGAGCTGTCGGCGCCGCCCGACTCGCCGTCGCGATACGCGTCGGGGAATCGCTTCTGGAACACCACCTGCAGCGCCTGCGCGACTAGGGCGGTCGCGACCTTCTGCGTTCCTTCGCGCTCGCCTTCGTAGACCAGCTCGAGCTTGCCCGTGATCGCCGGAATCGCTGCGTGGAGGTCTCCCGGACGCGCCGTGATCTGCGTGCGACCGCCGCGCAGTGCCCGACGTTCGGCGTTCGAGACGACGACTTCGAGCAGGGAAATCGTCATGCGCGCGCTGACGCCCGAGTTCTGGTCGACGAACTCGCTCGCGCGCGCTCGGAACGCGACCTCCTCGACCGCCTGACGCATCCATTCGGGTAAGTCCACGTGGACCGCGGACCCACGATCGAGCCATGCTTCCTGAGCGGTGATCGTCATCGCATCGTCCAGTGTCCGCGGATAGTGCGTCAGGATCTGCGAGCTGATCCGGTCGCGCAGCGGCGTGATGATTCGCCCGCGGTTCGTGTAATCCTCGGGATTCGCCGAGAAGACGAGCTGCACGTCCAGCGCGAGCCGCACCGGAAAACCGCGGATCTGCACGTCACCTTCCTCGAGGATGTTCAGCAATCCGACTTGGATGCGCGCCGCGAGGTCGGGCAGCTCGTTCACCGCGAAGATGCCACGGTTCGCGCGCGGCAGGATGCCGTAGTGGACGACCTCCGGATCGGCGAGCGTCAACTTGCGCGTCGCCGCCTTGATCGGATCGACGTCGCCGATCAAGTCGGCGATCGTGACATCGGGAGTGGCGAGCTTCTCGCGGTAGCGCTCCGCGCGCGGGATCCACTCGATCGGAAGTGCGTCACCATGCTCGGCGAGCATGCGCCGCGAGCGTTCCTCGACCGGATTCAGCGGGTCGTCACGGATTTCGCTGCCCGAGACGGCGGGTATCTCGGCGTCCAACAGATCGGCGAGGCCGCGCAGGATCCGCGTCTTCGCCTGACCGCGCAGGCCGAGCAGGATGAAGTCGTGACCCGCGAGGATCGCGTTGACGACCTGCGGGATCACCGTGTCGTCGTACCCGACGATGCCGGGGAAGATCGGCGTCTTCGTGCGCAGCCGCGCCAAGAGATTGTCCCGCAGCTCCTGCTTCACGGTGCGGGATCGCCAGCCCGATTCGCGGAGCTGGCCCAAAGTAGTCGGTCGTCGTTGCATGCTTGTGGGTCTCGGTGGAGCGACGATCTTGGATCGGACCGGCGTCCGAAGCTACCCCGCAACCCGACGCAGTGCATTCGAAGTGAGCGACCGTCCGGATGCCATGAACCGCGGATCCGCGACAAGATCGTGAGGTCGATGATCGCGTCGTCGTCCGCGAGCAAGAACGCCTGGCCAGCACGATCGCGGGGTGCGATCACCTTCGAACGGCAGGTGGACTTCGAACCGCTCGCGCATCAACTCGAGCAGCGCCGATCGCCTCGTCGTGGATCGTCAGGACGGACGGCATCGGCAACGCACGAGCCTATCCGCGCTCATCGGATCCGAGAAGCCGCGCGACCTCTTCGAGAGCTGCACGCTCCGCCGGGGTTCCGGGGAGCGGCGGGAACTCTCCATCCGCATTCGTCGGCACGAGGTGGATGTGCACGTGGCGAACTTGCCAACCGATCACTCCGACACACACGCGTTCACAGGGGAGGCGCTCGCGGATTCGTAGCGCGACGCGGCGCGCGAACTCCCACAAACGCGCGTGCTCGTCGGGCGCGAGGTCGAAGAGGTAGGGCACGACGCGCTTCGTCACCACGATCGTGTGGCCCGGTCGCAAGGGCGTTGGATTCAAGAACGCGATGTGGTGCTCGTCCTCGTCGATCCGCACCACGTCGCGCTTGCCGCCCACGACATCTTCGAAAGTCCTCATGTCGACGAAGCTAGCGGCGGTCGGAACTCAGCGCTTCGTAGAAAGCGCATCGGGTCGACGGCGTACGCCGCCTGTCGCGCCCGTGGGCGGTGTCGAAGTGGACGTGGCATCGCGGTTGCTTGTGGAGGTAAGCGGATGAGCAATCGCCCACCGCCGCTCGAATCGTCCCTCGCGGCGACGAGTTCTCCCGATCCACGGCCACCACGCGGATCCATGGTTTCAGTTGGGGCCAGGCCCCCGGAGTCGTCATGAAGCACTCGACCTTTCTCCTCGTGATCGCCGGCGCATTGGGCGCATGCGGCAAGGACAACGTGTCGCAGGCCGCACAGAGCGCGACGCGGCCGACCACCCCCGCAGCCACGCCGTCCCCTGCTCCTGTCATTCCTCTGACGGATCCGAACGTTTTGCGCACACCGGTGAAGCAACCCGAGTTGTCGAGCGAGATGCGCGACACGGACAAGCGCGACACGGACACGCGCGACACGGACACGCGCGACACGGACACGCGCGACACGGACACGCGCGACACGGACACGCGCGACACAGACAAGCGCGACACAGACCAAGTGGGCATGGACGCGACCCACGAGGACTCGGACCGCAGCGGCCAAGCTGGACTCAGCGATGCGCTCACGCAGCCGGGTCTGCCGACTCCGGGCGCGATCGATGGGACGACTGCCGGGACTACGGCTCCGAAAGACCTCTCGGCGGATGCGAAGATCGTGAAGCCGAAGGCTGCTGCGCTGCCCAAGGATGCGGCTCTGCCTCTCGGAGCGATGGATCAGGAATTCGTGACGAAGGCACCGAACATCGGTCTGTTCGCGGTCGAAGCTTCCGAACTCGCCGTGTTGCAGGCCACCACCCCGTTCGTGCGCGAGTTCGCACAGATGCTCGTTGTCGATCACGAAGACGCGAACCGCGAGCTCGACGAAATCGTGCGCGGTAAGGGCACGACTTCCTCGAAGGAATTGGACAGTGAGCATCAGTCCCGCCTCACGACGTTGCGCAGCAAGCAGGGCGTCGACTTCGATCGTCAGTACCGCGACCTGTTGGTCTCGGAGCACAACGATGCGATCGCGCTGTTCGATCGCGCCGCCAGCGATTGCGAAGACACCGAGCTGAAAGCCTTCGCAGCGAAGTGGCTGCCGACTCTGCGAGCTCACCAGGCGAAGCTCTCGGAAATGCCGCCGACAAGCGGTAGCTGAACAACACGGAAAGGGAGTCTTCGATCCAGGAATGGGAGCTTCGACCCCGACCCACGTCGAATTCTCACGAGGCGCACAGCCCCGATGCATATCGGGGCTGTGCACCATTCGCCGACGACGTCACTGGGCGAGGGAGCCAACGGGACCCGTGCATCCTCGACCCACCGCAGTTCGCTCGCTCGGCGCGCGCGGAGCGGGGGATGGGCGACCCTGACCAGAACACCGTCCGCCGACCACTTCCGCATCGCGCTCCACGGGCGGTGCCGTTGGATCGGCGAAAAGATATCCTGTCGGCCTCCATGCCCGCCCCGCCGCCCGACGCACGATCCCTGACCGCGAAGGCCGTGTCCGTGATGCGCTGCGGCGATGACGGCGTGATCTTGCGGATCCGCCCCGACTCCGCGCTGCCGCCGATTCGAGCCGCGCGCTTCTTCATGCTGCGACGCGAGGACAAGCTGTCGCCCGCCATTCCGCGGCCGTTCTCCATCTACCGTCAGGACGGAAACGAGCTCGAATTCCTGCTCAAGGTGATGGGCCCCGGCACCAGCGCGCTGGCCGCGTGCACGCCCGGAACGGCACTGCGTCTCATCGGTCCGCTCGGGAACGGTTGGCCCGCGCTCGACGGCGACGGACCCCCGTGGGTGATGCTTGCGGGCGGCATCGGCTCCGCGCCGTTCTACATGGGGATCGAGCAAGCGCTGCGCGGCATGGACGGTCGCATGGCAGCCCGTCGCGACCAACTCGTCCTTCTCTACGGCGCCGCGCGTCGCGGGATGCTCTACGACATCGATGCGTTTCGCAGCTTGGGAGCGCGCGTCGAAGCGTGCACGGACGACGGCTCGCTCGGTTTCCGCGGCAACGTACTCGAGCTGCTCGAGAGCCTGTGGAGCGCCGGCGCGGTCCCACGAGACGTGCGACTCCTCGCCTGCGGTCCGGAGCGCATGCTCGAGGCGACCGAACATCTCGCGCGCGACCGCGGCCTCGATTGTTGGCTCAGCCTCGAGAGCCTGATGGGTTGCGGCGTCGGCATCTGCAACGGCTGTCCCGTGCCGACGGTGCCTGAAGGCCCGATGGGCGCGTGGCCGAACGCGAAGTGTTGCGTCGAAGGCCCCGTGTTCTCGACGAGCGCGATCACGTTGGCGCACGCGCACTGATCGGCGGTTCAGCGCGGCGCGTCGCCTCTCCGGCCGCGGCAGGGGTCAAGGGCACCTCCGGGTGCTCCCGTCGAGCAGAACGGCCACGATCGCGGAGTGGACCGTACGATTGTCGACCACACCGAAGTCGGTGCCACCGCCATGACCACACGCCGCGAACTCCTCCGCAATGCCGGTCTCGCTGCGTTCCTCCTCGGACTGTCGAAACGCCCTGCGCACGCGGCTTTCGCGCGACGTTTCACGGCGCCCGGTCTGCCGCCCACATTCGATCTCCTGCCCCGGATCGGGGCACTCGCGAGATCGAGGCCGAGCGTGGCGATCGCGGACACGCCCGCGGTCACCGAGATTTCGGGCTTCCCCTTCTCGCCTGGTTGGCTCGGCGACAAGTGGCATCACTCCGAGATCCCGTTCCATCACCCTCACACAGGTTTCCCTGGGGGAAAAGCCCCGGCCTCGGATGAAGACGTCGACATCGCGATCATCGGCGGAGGATTGTCCGGCCTCGGTCTCGCGTATCTGTTGCGCGATCGCGCGCCCGTCGTCTTCGAATTGCAGGATCGCTTCGGCGGCGTGTCGATGGGCGAGGAGTGGCAGGGCACGCGTTACTCGATGGGTGGCGCGTACTTCATCACGCCCGACAAAGGCTCGTACCTCGAACGTCTCTACCAGGAACTCGGGCTCGACGCCGTTCAACGCCTGAGTCCGGGCGGCGATGATCCCGTCGAGATCGCCGGGGTCGTGCACGATGACTTCTGGACCGGCGCCGGATTGAGTCCCGAGGAACAGTTCGCATTCGAGCGCTATGCGCGCCTCGTTCAGCACTACGCGAAAAACTATCCATCCATCCCGCTCGTGGAAGGCCGCGACAATGCGTGGATCCTCGCGCTGGACGAACGCTCGTTGAAGGAAGACATCGAAGCGCAACTGGGCGGGCCCGTCCCGCGTCTGCTCGCAGCCGGGATCCAGGGCTACTGCTACTCGTCATTCGACGCGGGTTGGGAAACGATCTCTGCCGCAGCGGGTTGGAACTTCCTCGCGGCCGAGGAGTACGGGCGTTGGGTCTGTCCGGGTGGGAATGCGTGGGTCACGGACGTGCTCTGGCAGAAGCTCGTACAGCAGTATTCCGCAGCAAACAGGCTCGATCGGTTGAGACCCGGCACGAGCGTCGTGCAGGTGGACGTCGAGTCGGATGGTCGCGCGCGCGTGACGTACCGCGACGCGACGGGCGGGTTGCGCACGCTGCGCGCGCGTCGAGCCGTGCTGTGCTGCTCGAAGCACGTCGCCAAGCACGTGATCAAGGACTTGCAAGCCAACGACACTCCGAAACACGACGCGATGCAGCAGGTATTCACGCATCCGTACCTCGTCGTGAACGTCCTGCTCGAAGCGCCGGTTGCGCTCGACTTCTACGACCTCTTCCTGCTGGGCGAAGGCGAGTTCCCGCTGACAGAATCTCAGATCGAGCACGATCCCCGTCCCATCGATCTCGTGGCTGGGAATTACGTGCAGGGATCCGGGCAACCGCGCAGCGTGCTCACATTCTATTGGCCGTTGCCTGTCAGCACGGCGGTGTTCCCGCTGCTCGCCCCGACTTCGTTCGCCGAGAACGCCCGCCGCGTCGCGCCCCATCTCCGACGTGCGCTGACCCTGCTCGGCTTGACGCGTGAGCAAGTGAAAGCGGTGCGCATGACGCGTTGGGGGCACTCGATGCCCATCGCGCGAACGCGGTTCCTGGTGGACGGCGTGCCGGCGGCGCTGCGACGGCCGTATCGCGACGTCGTGTTCTTCGTCAATCAGGACAACTGGGCGCTGCCGGCGTTCGAAACGTGCCTGCTCGAGGCGCAGGCACTCGCGCCGCGCATCGTCGCGGGGCTCTAGCGCACCCACCGTGGCCGTTCATTGGCCGGAGACTGCGCGCCCCGTGTCGGACTTGCGTGCCTCCGTGCATCCTCCGTCTCGAACCACGCGCGTGCTCGAGCCCGGGTAGCGTTCCAACTTGCCGCTCGGCCTGCGCGGCCGTGGGACGAGCTCGCCGCCACAGTTCGGGCATACCGTGCGCAGAACGTCGAGCGCGCAGTTCGCGCAGTACGTGCATTCGAACGAGCAAATCCATGCGCCCGACTCGTCCGGAGCGAGATCGCGGTCGCAGCATTCGCAGTTGGGTCGTAGGTCGAGCACGTAGGACCAGAGGCGACCGGGAGTCTACGCGCTCTCAGAGCGTGTGAAGAAATCACACGCTCTCGCGGCGCGCAGCGCCGCCACATGAATCTGAGAGCCCGTAGACTCGATTTCTTCACGGGCGTTCAGCTCAGCCGCTCCACACGACACGCAGAGCATTCGTGAGGTTGAACGTGCCGACCGTGCAGTACGCCGCGGCGTTTCGATACCAAGTCTGATAGATGCGCGCGTCGCCGGCGGAGCATGCGCCCTTCACCGCCACGCCGAGATCGCCGGCCCCGGGATAACTCGACGTGCCCGCGAAGTTCGTCTTCTGACCGAGCCGGACGACAGTTCCACCCGCGCAGCGCAAGCCGTCGCCGAACACCGCATTCGCGAGCACGCTGCCCTGGATGAACAGGGCCGTGCTGTCGGGCATCTGCGCGCCCGTCAGGACGAAGGAATCCGCGGCGATGGATGCCGTGCCGCTCGACGTCAGCTTCCCACCCAGTCCGAGCGAATTGCGGCAGCCGGATACCGTGCCGATGGCCACGTCGTTCGCGCACGGACACGCGCTGCCGCTGCCGTCCGCGACGCACGTCGCGAGCACGCATTCGTCGCGGATCGTGTACGTCACGACGCGCCCCCGATCGTCGTTCCATCCGTGCGCGCCGAACAACGCGCGCTCTCCCGAGAGCGCGATCGAGTGACCGAGATCCTCTTGCGCATCGATCGGGAGCGGTGCGAGGAGTTGCTGCGTCTCTGTCCATACCGCGCCGACTCTGCGGAACACGTAGACCGCGCCCGCGTTCGTAATTCCCGGCCGATCGTGGAATAGCGCGCCGACCGCCACGATCTCGTTCGAGACGGCGACGGTCCACCCGAAGGCATCGCCGGCCGCGCTGTCCGAGCCGATGAGGCGCCCTTCGCATGTCCATCCGCTCGCCGAACGGCGGAACACGTACGCGGCCCCCGTGCCGGCGGACGCGTCCGTTGGATCGGCGTCGTAGTCGAACGAGCCCACGACCGCGATTTCGGCGCCCGGCGCGCCGTCCATCGCCACCGAGACGCCGAAACGCTCGAACGGCGCCGGCGCGAGCCCGTCACTGGGCTCGAGCCGTTCGTCGAGCGTCCAGGGAGTCGCCGGGTCACCGTCGTCCTGCCACACGTATGCCGCTCCGCCCTCTTGGATCGTGAACGACTCGAGTGACGCGCCCACGATCACCCGACGATCCGTCATCGCGAACGCCTTGCCGAAACGATCCTCGACACCGAGATGATCGTGCGGGAGCAGCTTCTGCTTCTCGATCCAGGTTCCGTTCGCGTCGCGCCAGAACAAGAACGCCGAGCCGTTGTTCGTGCCCGTGTCATCGTCGAACGGCGCGCCGATCGCCGCCCAGTCGCCGTGGATCGCGAGTGCGCGGCCGAAGTGATCCTGGTTCGCGATCGAAGCGCCGAGCAGTTGCTGCTTCCACACCCAAGTCCCGCCCTCGAGATGGAAAGCGTGCGCGGAGCCCCGATTGTTGCCGCCATCGTCGTCTCTGTCGGCGCCGCTGATCGCCCAGTCGCCATGGACGTCGTTCGCGCGACCGAAGTTGTCGCCGGCATCGGTTGCGTCCGCGTCCCCGACGAGGAGCTCCTGACGATCGACCCAGTCGCTGCCGTCGAAGCGCCAGATCCACGTCGACCCCGCGTCGACCCCGAGTGTGTCACGTGCGTGCGCGCCGGCGATCGCGTGGAGCGCGTCGGTGCGCACGGACTCGCCGAAGAGATCGCCAATCACGAGCGTCGGTGCGGCCATGTCCGTGCCGGGCGTGCTGCCGCATTGCGCATACGCCGTGCTCGTGGACGAGCCGAGGAGGATGAGGAAAACGGTGACGCGCATGGAGGCTCCGCTCGGATCGGCCGGATCCAGGATCGAACCGGCCGCGACGCGGAAAGGTTCGCTCCATTCTCGCCTCACGGCGAGAAACTGGCTTGCCCCACGGTGCCTTCCTCCGCGAAAAGCAGCTTCATTCCCGTTCGAGGAGGCTAGCCGATCCAACGGCCGTCGAGAGCCGGCGCACCTCAGCGGGGCATGCGCAGCGAAGTCACGGACGGACCCGCCTCGCTCCATTCGAATCGCGCGTACTTCGACGGATCGAGGATCAAGTCCTCGAGCGATTCGTCGCGCCCCTTCGCCACGTAGCTGCCCGGCGGCAGGACGAGGGAGAGCTTTCCGTCCTCGCCGGCCACGTACCCGAAGAACGTGAAACCGTCCTCCGTTTCGCGGCCGATTTCGACCAAGCCCGCGATCGGTAGTCCGCTCTTGGCATCGAAGAAGTCGATCTCTGCGCGTCGAATGGGAATGCGCGCTTCGTAGCGCACGCGCTCGCCGGGACGTACGTGCACCGGCGGATCGAGCGGCCAGGACCACAAGCTGTCGGCCGGGAAATCCAGCGTGATCCGCCATGTTCCCGCGACGAGCGGGCCCAGGTCGCTCGGCTGGTCGGCTTTGACTTCGATCGTGCCGGGGCCCTTCCCCGTCGTCTCGAAGAGCGGCTGCAATCGCGCACGGATGCGTTGCCCGGGATTCCAGCGCGTTTGGCCGTGAGTCGGCGACGGCGTGAAGCCACCGAGATCGAGGTGCAGCTCGACCACGCCCGGGATCCCGCTCGTGAGGTCGATGTCGCGCTTCGTCGTCCCCGGTCCGAGGTAGACGTCGACGAGCGGGGCGACGGATCCCGCCAACGGATCGACGCGGCCGCCCGTCGCCAACGCGCGTTCCACGACCAGGCCGACCGTGTACAGGCCCGGCTCGACCGGACCGATGCGAAAGTGCCCGCCTTCGTCCAGGCGTTCGCGCACGCACACGACGGGATCGCGCAGCGTGTGCATCCAAGGCGCGATCGAGCGCGGTGAATTCGCGCGTATTTCGAGGCACAAATCGTCGAGACTCGTGCCTTTCGGGAACATCGCGCGACCTTCGAGTCGAGCAGCCGGCGGCAGTTCGATCACGAGGCCCGAGTGCGAAATGCCCTCGCGCAGCACGAGAGGGAGAGTGGCCGCAGCGAGCAGCGGTCCATCCTCGGCGCGCACGATCCACGTGCCATCCAGCACGTCGTCGAACG